>JAESGN010000074.1_pt1 | contig 317442 bp, 273 predicted proteins | sample 9269731 | NCBI WGS metagenome assembly JAESGN01 (sample SAMN15720683, study PRJNA650826) | algae metagenome | isolation source: Mojavia pulchra JT2-VF2 and co-occurring heterotrophs from desert soil | place: USA: Cadiz Valley, Joshua Tree National Park, CA | collected 1998-06-08 | reverse complement strand
AATCCCCAATCCCCAATCCCCAGTCCCCAATCCCCAATCCCCAATCCCCACTCCCCAATCCCCAATCCCCAATCCCCAATCCCCAATCCCCAATCCCCAATCCCCAATCCCCATTTATATGTTCAAACCTGTTGCCGAAGATAGCCCAATTTCTGTTTACGAAATTAATCGGGGTCGCATTGTTCGCACCTTGGAGTTTATTCAAGATGTGATTGTGATTTCCCTATGTATCGGTTTATTTAGCTTTATGGCAATTCAGGTGTGGGATATGTTTCTCTCCCTGCTTCCTCCTTTAGATTTTCACGTTGTTACTGCCGATATCTTGTTTTTGCTGATTTTAGTTGAGTTATTTCGGCTGTTGATTATCTACCTGCAAGAACAACGCATTTCTATAGGTGTAGCAGTGGAAGTCTCCATCGTCTCTGCTTTACGAGAGGTCATTGTCAAAGGCGTACTAGAAACCAATTGGAGTCAAGTTTTAGCCACTTGTGCCTTCTTATTAGTGCTGGGAATCCTGTTAATTGTGCGAGTTTGGCTACCCCCCACTTTTGAAGGTATTGACCCAGAACAACGGATACTTAAACGCTATCAAAATCGCACTCAGCAAGAATTAGCACAAACAAATGGACGTTAGTTAACAGGCTAGGGGCTAGAAACAAACAAAGATAAGCTTACCCCGACCTGAAGGTGCGGGGCTTTAGCCTCAGATTTGAATTATCGGAAAGAGAGACAATTGCCCCCCTAATTGACAACTAAAACCCGGACTTTCAGGAAGGCTTACAGACTTCCCCAAAGCAGCATTCCCACCTTAAGGAGATGATTATGACCGTTGCCACATTCAGCCGCCCCAGAGATGTACAAGTTGCAGATATTGGCGAACATACGCTGATTTTGCGATCGCGCACTTGGGAGCGCCTAAAATTTGAAGTTGAGTATTCGCGTCAACGGGGAACTACAGCCAATTCTTACCTTATCCAGGCTGACAAAAAAGCTTTAATTGACCCTCCTGGTGAATCTTTCACGGCAATTTATCTAGAGCAACTAGCCCAACATCTCGACTTGGCAACCCTTGATTACATTATTCTTGGTCACGTCAACCCCAACCGCCGAGTTACTCTGGAAAAGTTATTTTCCCTCGCACCGCAAGCTACCTTGATTTGCTCCCGCCCGGCGGCTAATGCCCTGAAAACTGCTTTTCCTGAGTGGGAATCACGTATTCAAGCTGTCCGTTTTGAGGATACTTTGGACTTAGGACAAGGCCACCAGCTAACATTTATCACAGTGCCTACTCCTCGTTGGCCTGATGGACTTTGTACCTACGACCCTGCACCCAAAATTCTCTACACAGACAAATTTTTTGGCGCTCATATTTGCGAAGATACGTTATTTGACGAAGACTGGAAAAAATTAGACGCGGAACGTCGTTATTACTTCGACTGTCTTCATGCACCCCAAGCCAAACAAGTGGAAGCCGCTTTAGATAAATTGGCAGTGTTGGGAGCTAGATGTTATGCCGCTGGACATGGGCCAGTCGTGCGTTACAGCCTGAGTCGTTTTACCTATGATTACCGCCAGTGGTGTCAAGGGCAGAAATCTCAAGATTTAAGCGTTGCCTTGCTTTATACTTCTGCTTATGGGAATACAGGAATTTTAGCTCAGGCGATCGCTCAAGGTTTAATTGAAAATGATATCAATGTCGAGTCCATCAATTGTGAACTCGCAGAACCCGCAGAGATTACCCGTATTGTCGAAGCGTGCGATGGATTAATTATCGGTTCTCCCACCTTAGGCGGTCATGCACCAACACAAATCCAAACTGCTTTAGGTATAGTCCTTTCAACGGCGGCGAAAACTAAGTTAGCCGGAGTTTTTGGTTCCTATGGTTGGAGTGGGGAAGCCATAGATTTAATCGAAAGTAAGCTCAAAGATGCCAACTACCGTTTAGGCTTTGAAACAATTAGAGTACGCTTTAGTCCTACACCAGAAATTCTCCAACAGTGTCAAGCCGCAGGAGCTACCTTTGCCCAAACCTTAAAGAAAACTAAGAAACTGCGTACTCCCCGCCAAGTAGTTCCCGAAGCTAAAATAGACCGTACCGAACAAGCAGTAGGACGGATAATTGGTTCCTTGTGTGTAGTCACCACCCGCGACCAAGAAAGCCACAAAGGTATTTTAACTTCATGGATATCTCAAGCAACATTTAACCCACCAGGAATTATGATTGCGATCGCCCAAGAGCAAAATGCCGATTTGATGCGTCATCCTGGCGATAAATTTGTGCTGAATATCCTCAAAGAAGGCAGAAATGTCCGCCGCTATTTCTCCCGCCAAAGCACATTAGAAGATAATCCCTTTACCCATCTGGAGACAAAAACAGCTGATAATGGCTGTTTAATTCTAACTGAGGCATTAGCCTATTTAGAATGCACCGTCACAAACCAACTTGAATGCGGTGACAGATGGTTAATTTATGCCGTAATTGATAAAGGAGAAGTATTAGAAAATGATGGGGTGACTGCCGTTGAACATCGCAAATCAGGCACTCATTATTAACATCTGTTCGGTGATCTTTGTACCGTAGACATCTTCAAAGCTGTCGTATCAAGATAATGAATGGTTGTCCATCATCTCGTGTAAGAAATGTTTGTAGCTGGTGGAAACCTGCTTTTTTCTATGCTTTTAGGGCGCGTTCATTGAATGCTGCCACTGTAATGCGATCATTGTGTGAGAACTTGTAAAGCAAGCAATTAAACTGTTACTTGCATAATACTAGGTAATCACTGGCAAACAAGTTGACCAGAAAAGGACGAGGGGAGTGGGGGAATTAGGGACAACGAGCAAGAATTGTTTATAGTTCTTTCAGCTTGTCCCCTTGTCTCCTTGACCGCCCCATCCTCTTCTTTAGGACTTACGCACTGAAGTCTGAAACCCTGATCCCCCCTAACCCCCCTTAAAAAAGGGGGAACGTCTAAAGCCCCCGGGAGGGGGTTGGGGGATCTGAGTGCGTAAATTCTGTTCTTGACTAAACACGAGGGCTGAGGCCAATACGGTTCGGTTTAGAAAGTTATGTGTTGAGCCAAACAATATGCTTTAAATCGCTTGGCTCTTTAGTATGTAATCCCATCCAGGTACTGGAGCAACATGGCGAAGAGTACATAGTTTGTAACTAACAGACTAGCTATTACTATGTGTTGCGTGTTCATCAATGTAACTTTCATAAGCAATGTGATTGATTGTATTGGTTGTTATTCACTAGCGTTATGTCTGAGCATCGAATGGCAATAAATAACTTCATCAGTACCAACGCAAGCCAAGAATTAGCAATTGGCATTGATGTTAGAGACAAACCTTATGTTGGAACAACCTAACTATGTTTATGGATGTTCACATTAGAAACTCAGACAGAGCAATTGTTAACAGCGTGAGAAAAGCATTAAGTTCTTCACTCAGCTTTGATAAACAATTACCTCACAAGTTGTACATTCAAGTTTGAGGAATTAAAGCAGTAAAATTACGGAAAAAGTTAACTCATGCTCTATAAAATTTAAAGGATTGCCCAGTTAAGAAAATCGTAGATATTTGAAGCGCAACTGAGTAAACAGTAACTAGACAAAGAAAAGGGGTGGGTCATATACTCACCTCCAATGAAGAATCACTGCAAGCTATTAGTTTATCTAAATCAAACAAGGCAATTCATTGAATAAATCAATGAAAGCTATAGAAAGGCTGCAACAATCCAATTATGACTATTGTTCAGCCATTTAAATGATAGGAGCTAGCTAATTGTGAAGAAGCAAACTCAACAATAAAAAGGCCTAAACGGAATCTAATGCCTTATCCGGGTGGAACTATGAATTTCGTGAAGCAGTTTGTTGAAGTCAAGTTACATCTGGAGCTAGAACTATGAAACTTTATGCTAATAAGGTTCCCCAAAACCTACCACATTGGGCAACTGTTATATCGAAGAATGCGGATTTGATTGAACTGGAAATAAATGATGAAGACCCTAGTTTTCAATCCCTATTAGAGAAAATAGCAACGGAAATTGAGCCAGGGATTATTGGTGTTAAAGCTATTGACCTATGCTCCACGCTCAGCATTGCAATCTGGGATATTGATTAAAACGCGTACAAGCGATATTTAAATTGATAACTTACTTAAAGTCGAACTATGAACAGTTTTCAGCAGAAGGTATTGGAGTTACAAGAGCAGCTTTACCCTGATAGATACGACTTGCAGAACGGCTTCTCAAAGCATCTCAGCATTTAATAGATATCGAAAAACTCTGGTTTCACTTGGCAATTAATAGTCATTTTCAAATGAATTCTGCTTTTGTTTGAGATATTCGTTGACTTCTTCAGAATCTAACCTTCTAATTCTTGTTTGCGGACGAATTCGTTTTAAAACACCGTTCTGACTATAATAGTCAGCATTTATTTTTCTATAGATGTAAGGTGTAGTTATCCCAGAAAAAGAAAAATGTTCTCCTGTATGGAGTTGTTGAAATATCATAAAAAAGATTTGAGTGAGCAAAACATCCTACAATTGCCTTAAATTTGGGATTTTGTCAAGCTCTTTAACTTGAGTAAAAGCCCAAAAGTTACACTTGTTCTAGGGATTACTCGTTCTAGCAATTATTTAAAGAGTTACTTGACGTAAAAAATATTGATTCTATACTCACTGATATAACTGCTAACATTGATAAAAGTGATTACTGATATTAGCTAAGTTAATCAACTACTCTGTTCACAGAGCGCATGATTTTGGTGTGTTGAGGCTGATTTGAATGGTGGAATTAGCTTTAGTTAATCAATTAATTAACCATAAAACTTTTTTGCAAAAGGTCTATTGAAGATATGTTTCAGTCCCCGTGAGAGGTAATGGTTAGTTGAAACTTGTATAATAATAAGTCTTTAACCCAGACACGATATTAATCTAGGACTTACGCACCCAAGCCTGAAACCCCGATCCCCCCTAGCCCCCCTTAAAAAGGGGGAAACGTCTAAAGCCACGCCACTGAGGGAGTCGGGGAACCCGCAAGGGCGCAGGGCTGCCCCTTTGGAAGGGGGTTGGGGGATCTGAGTGCGTAAGTTCTGTAATCATATATTTGACTTGCCATAATTCGATTTAGTCTGCCAGAAAAAGGGCACAAGCAAAACAAATCACAAGCAGCTACGCCATTTGCCGAGCCATTAACTGAGCGAATAGCCCTTCAACAGCAGCTAACTCTTGAAAAGTTCCTTTTTGTACAACCCGGCCTGCTTGGAGTACATAGATGCGATGAGCATTGCGAATTGTGCTTAGTCGGTGAGCGATCGCTATTCTGGTAACTTGTAACTTATCTAAACTTTCACTGACAATTGCCTGGGTTCTGTTATCGAGCGCACTAGTAGCCTCATCGAATAACAAAATACGGGGTTTTAATGCCAAAGCACGAGCAATCAGCAACCGCTGTCGTTGTCCTCCAGAAAGATTGCCACCCCCTTCACTAATCACTGTATGCATTTCCATTGGCATCGTTGCAATATCATCAGCAAACCCAGACATTCGCGCAGCTTCCCAGGCTTCATCTAGGGTAATCTGAGCGCCACCAGCAATATTATCGAAAATCGAAGCGGCTGTTAGTTGCCCACCCTGCAAAACCACACCCAACTGTCGGCGTACAGCGTCTACATCTAAACCAGATAAGTCTTGCCCATCGTAGTAAACAGTACCAGCTTCAGGAGTTTCAAACCCTAGTAATAAGCGGAATATTGTCGATTTCCCACTTCCAGATCCCCCGACAAAAGCAATGAACTCCCCAGGTTCTGCAGAGATACTCACATCATCCAACGTTAGCGCTCCATCACTGCGGTAGCGAAATGTCACATGATCCACAACAATTCTGCCGATGAGCTTGCCTGGATCAGCTTTACTGAGATTCACTTCCGGTATGGTTGCCAAAATGGGCTGGGTGCGTTGCCACTGAGGGACAACTTGCAAAACATCAGTAACTGTATTGCTCAGGTCTGTGGCTCCCCTAATAAAGTTGCCAAAAGCTGCGTTGAAAGCTAGGAAAGTGCCAAGAGATAATCCGATCGCTCCTGAAGTCTGAGCTTCTTCAAACAAACTAATGGTAAACCAAAAAAGTATTCCAGAAGTTAGCGTGGGCATCAATGTATTGAAAAGTGCCACAAAGTCTTCAAGTTGCTGTGTACTGAGTTCAAGTTTGACTTGCCGAGAGTACTTTTTACTCCAAGAAGCAAAGGCGCGATCCTCAGCGCCAGCAACATGCAGTTTAGAAATTCCGTTGATTAACTGCACCGTCTGTCCAAAAATATCTCCCTGCAATTCCAGCAGTGGACGCACCTTACGGAGAAGGAGTATACCAGAGAGGCTAGTAACAGCGATCGCAACTACTGCTACAGCAACAGCAACTAAGGCTAATTTGAAGTTATAGTAAAACAACTGTCCCAAGTAAAATAGTGCGAACAGACTGGTAATCAAATTTATTAGAGTTTTGCCACTGAGTTGACGACGAATCGTAGTAATCGATGATACGCGAGACTGAAGGTCACCTGTCGTGTACTGACGAAAAAAGGATACAGGCTCCTTAAGCAACCGATCCCAGACAGCTGCTTGAGTGGCAGCGTCAGAAGCCGTTTCCATTCGCAGGATAGCAAAACCTTGAGTTAGCTGAAATAAAGCTATTCCCAAAGCAGCAACTAACAAGCCTAATCCAACTTGCAGCAATAGTCCCCTGTCGCTATCTGGAATTGCGTTGTCCATGATAATTGCAGTTGCTTGGGGTGTGAGCATCCCTAGTAATGTTACGGTAACGCCAGTCAATAAAATAGCAACTAGTTCCCTACTACGTCCTTGAAATGCGAACCGGAGTAAATCCCAAGCTTTGAGCGCCTTATCCGGCAAAGACCGATAAAACATATAAGCAACAGGAGCCAGTGCTGCGGCTCTACTTTCATTTACTCTCAGGCGAGTTTGCTCAACTGGGTCAAATATTTCATAGCTAGTTGCAGATATCGGTAACAGTGCAACTGGCCGGTTGTCCTGCTTGGTGTAGGCTACTAAAGGGCCAGAATCCTTCTCCCACCAGTTGTCCCGCAACAACACCCGTCGCATCCGAATGCGTGAAGCCCGGACAATTGCCTCCAATGGTTCTTTAACCCGCTTGAGGTTCTCCGAGCGAGCCGGAGGGCAGATTTTCACCCCCGAAGCCCTTCCTACCGCACCAGCAGCAACTAACAAAGGTGTGCCTTCGAGGAAAAAGTGCTCGTCTTGATAATTTAGAGTAGATGCTAGCTCCCCTAGAGCCTCCGCTGTGACTTGGCGGTTGAGGCGTTGGCGATCGCGTAAACGTTGTAGTTCATCCTCCGCTTCTTGCCGATCTAAAAGGTCAATAGAGTGTAGAAATTGAGTATGAAATTGTGACAGTCCCAAGAGTAAAGTATCCGAGTTGGAGATTTCGGAAGTAGCAACAGTGGTAAATTGAACTTCCTCTACAGCTTCTAGCCAGATTTGATCGCCCAGACAAAAAGTACCTGCTGCACTTGTCAAAGTCAAATCCTCAAACCCCAAAAAGCGGACAGTCCCTTGCTGAAGCTGTACCCAACAAACAACACCCGCTTCTGGTTGGAAAGTCTGACCAGCGATCAGAGAAAATCGTGCTTGTTCAGCCGCTTTCACCTGAATTATGGGTGTAGCGAACTGAGGTACACTACCAAGTTGCTCTAACCAATTTTCCACCCAAGCGATCGCTCTTGCATCTGCATTTGTTACTAACTCACTGAAGCATTCCTGATGTACTTGTAGCAGTTCTGTCTCTCCAACTGGTACTGCCAAAATCTGGCGGTGCTGATTGCCAGAACTAGCAGCGGTTCCAAAAAGTGCCTCCCCTGTACTACAACTGCATAAATAACGGCGAGTACCTTCGATAACACCATTTTTAACTGTGACAGCAAACAATGCGATCGAGCCAGATTGAATTACCCAAACCTTGTAGGGATCGTCCAGCAGTATCGGCTCATTGCCTGTAATTTGGTAAAGTTGCCCTTGTATCACCATAATTATTTAGTCAATTGTCAGTTGTTAGGTGAGCATCCTAATTTTTCAAAAATCCACGGTACTGACGCAAAAACTCTTTACAACTCTCTTCTATTAGCGCTCTTTGTGTTCTTCGTGGTTCGTTTCTTCATTCTCTGATTCCTGTCGTAACGCAGAATAATAGTAAATTTCAAAATTTGTCCTGTTGTCAGTTGTTACTTATCGCCATGTCTCCCCCTGCTCCCTTACCCTTCCTGCAAAGCTTCCCCTTCAGTGCAGATTAACCGCGAGTACACGCCCTCAACTTCCCACAATTGTTTATGAGTACCTCGTTGCACTACCTTTCCGCGTTCTAGGACGATGATTTCATCACAGTCTCGAATTGTGCTTAATCGGTGTGCGACAATAATGCATGTACATCCGCGCCGCCGGAGATTCTCGTCAATGTTTTTTTCCGTCTCTACATCTAGGGCACTCGTAGCTTCATCCATGACGAGTATTGAAGGGTTATTCACGAAGGCACGGGCAATTTCTAACCTTTGTCGCTGACCTCCGCTTAAATTAGCAGCCCCTTCCATCAGTTCTGCGTCGTATCCCCCAGACATTGAAAGAATTACATCGTCAATAGCCGCATCCTCACAAGCACGGATCAAATTTTTATCTGCGATCGTGGCATCCCAGAGGGTCAAATTTTCCCTTACCGTGCCGCTAAATAGCAAGATATCTTGTTCCACCATTGCGACAGAATTAGTGAGTAATTCGTGGGGAATTTGCTCTCTGGGTTTACCATCAAAGAGAATTTCTCCTGTCCAAGGTTCGTAAAGCCCACTGATGATTTTGGCAACGGTAGACTTACCAGAACCGCTTCCACCTACCAAGGCTACTCGCTGTCCAGGTTTAATTGAGAGATTAAAGTTTTCAATCAGAGGAGGTTCAAGGGGACTATAGCCAAATGAGATGTTCCGCAACTCGACATACCCCTGTAATCTTGGCAGAAGAGATGAGGAAGAATTTACTTCCCCTGCTCCCCTGCTCCCCTCAAGCTCTGCCCCTCTGCTCCCCTGCTCCCCTGCTCCCCATTTTCTCTTCTCCAATTGCGGATCTGTCGGGTTGTCTAGCACATCATCCAGACGGATCAAGTTGCCCTCTAGTTCTTGCAGGGTACTGCCGAAGTTGACAAGATTGTTCACAGGTTCCTCGAAACTCTGCATTAAACCTTGAAAGGCTATAAGCATTCCAATACTGAGGTGTCCATCCATTACCCGTAAACCACCTACAACCAACAGAAGCATCGAAGAAAGGGCAGATAGAAGCGAGGGTAATACTGAGAATGTTTGATTTGTTACGCCCAGTTCTTGCTGAGAATTGAGAGCTTTGGTGTAGTAACCTGACCACCGAGAAAAGAAATCTGACTCTAAGCCTGATGCTTTGAGGGTTTCTATATTTTGCAGAGCAGCAATCGATGCACCAGCAGCTTTACCATATTCTTGTATCAATCGCTGATTAGCATCTACGCGCTGCCGAGAAATCCACTGCAAAGTTAAAACGTTGATAGCAGCAAAGCTAACCACAACCAAGGTTAGTACCCAGTCATACTGAAACATGACCAGTGCGTAAAAAATCACCATCACCGCATCAATGACAGTAGTTGCCAAACTTCCAGAAAGGACATCGGCAACTTGGTCATTGAGACTGGTACGGTTACTGATTTCTCCCGCAAAGCGTTGGGCATAAAAGCTAACAGGTAAACGCAGAATATGCCAGAGAAAGCGGCTCGACATCCCTACAGCCAACTTAGTCTTCAAGCGACGCAGATATCGTAACCGTAGTAGCGTTAGCCACCCCTGAAGTACGGCGGCGATCGCCATTGCTAACAGCAGTGGTCGCAGCCAATCATGCCGTTGCTGTACCAAAATGTCATCTACAAACACTTGGCTAAAGACTGGTACTGCCAAACCGACTAAAGTTAAGAAAAATCCAGCAATTAAACAGTAAACTAAAGCACCAACAGCATTACCTAGCCGTGACAAAAGAGAGAGTATCATGCTAGGTTTGCGACCACCTTTGGTGAACGTTGAACCTGGTTCCAAAACCAGTACTACTCCGGTATATCCTTCGTCAAATTCCTGTAAGGATACATATCGTGGCCCTGTAGCAGGGTCATTTAGATAAACTCGCTGGTGGCGAAACCCCTCTACAACAAGGAAATGGTTAAAGTTCCAAAAGACAATATAAGGAGGACGTAGTTCTTGGAGTTGCTTTAGTTCTTTTTTAAAGCCTTTAGCCTGGAATCCATAATTTCTTGCAGCCTTCAGCATATTTGATGCCTTAGAGCCATCACGGGAAACTCCACAGTCCTGCCGCAGTTTTGGGAGTGGTACTATCCGACCATAGTAACCGAGAATAATTCCCAAAGCAGCAGCACCACATTCCACTGCCTCCATTTGCAGTAGAGTGGGTGTCTTGACGCGCATACTTCTACCTGTAAAGAGTGCTTGCAAGTCCTGTAAAGGATTAGTCGGGATTATTAGGTTAGTAGATACCACTCAAAGACCTCAAAATAAAGAATATATAAATGATGGGAGCGCGTTTTTCGACCTTAACTCGCGCTACAGTACTATCGTTCAGGTTGGAAAAGTATTGTTGTCTGACTTCTATACCGCCGCAGCATTTGCACAGTTGCAGAGTAAAGAGGAAAACTTTTGAGGCAGTTTTTCCCATGTCACCATACTACTGGCAACTTCTCGCCTGACTAATTCTGAGTCAGGTAGAGCAAACTCATCGCACAGGGTAATTAAATCAATAAGAGTTGCATACCAGAGTACGGGTGTATCAGCACGTCCAAAAGCTAGGAAGTTGGATGCACGTCCTAGAAAAGTAGCAAAATCGTTATTTAAGAATGCTTGTTTAATCAGCAACCAGAAATACGCTTGCGGGTGACAGTGGCGGTAATCATCAGTTTCTAAGTGAAAATAAGCGAAACTAACTGCAAACAAGTGACGCGCCAACTGACGGTTTTGCCCTGCTAAGATAATAGCAACTTCACTAGTGATTTCTGCAAACATAACAGCGACCAGCTCTGGGGATTGACGCGCTACAAGCTCATAGCCCCAAATACCTGGAATTGGTAATAGCTCCGATACTCCTTCAAGATAGCTGAGAATCTGACAAGCTAGTTCAAGAGCGCCTTGAAAGCACTTGCGTTGTGCATCGATTCGCACAAGATTATGAGCGAGGTGGATACGATGTAGGAAAAGAATCTCGTAGCCATATTTTTCCTCCAACACCACATCATTGGCGATCGCCTTAAATATTCGGTTACGAGCCTTGTCAAAATCACCACGGCGATAATCAAGGTAAGATTGTGACTGTTCTAGTAAAGACTCATAAAGTAAACTACCCTCCAAAGAAAATTTATTTAATTGCAAAGGTATACGCGCCTCGATAAATGCACACTCAGCCGCCATTAAGTTTCCTTGGCGTGCAGCATTCAAACCTCGCAACCGAGCATTTACAAACTTACTTATCAGCTTTTGGTCTGTTAGTGGCAAGCGAGTTGTAATTAGCTTTACTAAGTGTTCTTCTACTAAATTGTTAGCACTATTTGTTGTATTTTTTATATGTTTTTCATTGCTTCGTCGGCAAGACTCTAGTGTAGTCCGAAGGAGTTCACTGTAGAAATTAGCTCGAAAATTATATGACATACTGCACACTCTTTTTAGTTGAAAATAAGATTTTCATAAAAGCTTATTCAAGAAAGTATAGCTATTCAAAAAAATAAAATTTAAATTATTTAGTTTTTTACAATATTATTTGAATTTACTGTTATTACAAAAAATTAGATGTAACAAAATACAAAGGCTTAAACAAGTATGTCAAACTGTTATAAATTTTTTTTACTCATAATCAGACTTATCCGCAAATTAGTTTCTTAACCTTTATTTATAAGGTTTATAACTTAATTCGCGGATAAATCTCTTGTGAATTGCTTTGCTCAAGATTTAACCTTTAGCACTTACTACCCCAACAGCTGCTAATAAACACACAAAATGTGAATCTAGTATCCATTGGGCATGAACGTCCACCAGCCACAGCCTCTAGATTTTGGTCGCTAAGTTCGGCATTACCTTGCTGAACTCTTTGATTAGTAAAATCTTCAGCTTCTTGAGCCGTGAAAGAATAGCCATTTTCTTGACCTAAACGCGCAGCCATATCATAAAAGCTTTGCGGGTTATCAGCTTGTCCTAACTGCTCTTGCAATTGTTGATTATTTTCAACAACAATGTAAAATTGTTCAACGTTTTGCTTACTCATGATTGTCAATTCCTTTTGGTCAAATATTAATTTACAAAGCGGAAAAACGAAATATTTTTAAGTAGACTTTATACTTCTTTTCTGTTTTTCTGCTCATATTTTTATATTAAATACTCAATCTAATTAAAACAATCGCATTTTTTTAGTTGTTCTCAAATTGTTTTGGTTAAAAAACATAACATCTAAAAAAAGATGCCATGAAAAATTTATGTCTTTTTAAAAATCAAATAATTACATATATGTAGCTGTTCTTATCTAAAAACAAAAAAGTTTTTTTATTTTTTAGATAAGAACAAAATGCTGGATTTCAAAAATTAATCAGGAGGAAGTTGTTGCAATATCTGAGCCGCTAACTAGCGCGACGATGCAAAGCGCAAAATATGAAAGAAATAGTATTTCTTCCCTTACACCCTCACCCCTGTGTTCCTTAGTCCCAAAGCAGTACAGAAGGTAAGGCTTCTGGGAAAGCTAACCGCAACAATTGATAACCAATACCAGTAGAGCCTTGGAAGAAACAAGGGCTAAATACAGGTTTAGGCAAGTTGTCAAATAACTTATAATTTCCTGTTTGTATTGCTCGCCGCACTGTCATAGCTGCGAGTTGTTGAGCTGATTCATACCATTGAGGGTTATTAAGTTTTTGGGCTGCCACTAACATTATTTCTGCACGTCCCAAATTGCCGCAGCAGAGTTGATCTATATTCTGCCAGGCATTCTTCTGAGTAGTTTGCAAGGCCACTTCTATATCATGGAGAATTTCTGGTGTCTGATAAATCGATAAACCTCCTAATCGTCCCAAAGCAATACCAGGAGAGCCATGACACCAAGTTGTCCAAAAAACAGGTGGCGAGGCAGGGTTATAGATGGGAATGATTTCCCGCCAGTTACCAGCAGTAGGGTAGAAAAATTTGTTTTCATAGGCGATCGCACTACGAGCCGCATCTAAATAAGCACTGTCTTGTGTAACTGCATAAAGTCGCAACAGTGAATAGGCGATACCAGCCGCACCATGAGAGAAACCAGTCAAGGGTTTGGAAATTACATTTTTCAGGGTGTAGGCTTTGTGACAATACTCAAGCAAGTGCTGACCGCAGGCGATCGCTCGTTGCAAAACTTCTGGATTTTCTGTTTTTTGCTCAAGTGCTAACAGCCCTAAAATTGCTCCTGCTGCTCCTGAAATGATGTCATACTTGCGATCAAGGGCGATCGTACTAGGTGTTATCAATTTAGCAACTTGTTCAGCATCTTCACATAGATGAGGCAAGTCTAAGAATTGACTGACTTTGACCAAACAATAGATGATAGAACCAAGTCCTGTTGCGCCACCAATTCCCATATCCAAAGCAAAGTTTTGGATAGTCTGGGCATCAGATGTTTGCAAAACTTTTTGTAAAGGCTGTATAGCTTTTAAGGCTAAGTCGCCAAACTGGGTATGCTCTGTACAATGAGTTAAAGCTGCTAAAAACAAAGCAATACCACAATTACCATCGTAGAAACTATACCCCAAAGGCTGAAGTTGAAACCGCTCGGCGTTAGGAACATAGCTCAAACTAATCCAAGTGAGACTACCATCTGTACCTCTGATAGCCCGTTGCTGAATTTCGCTGGCAATGTCGAATGCCTGCCTTTCCAATTGTTCTGGTGTCAAGATTAATGGAACCGAGTTGATTAACTTCTCTGTTACAGAGCTATTGGTTTCAGCTTGCAAAGTCCGCGCTTCTCTAGCATAAAAAGCTAACTGAATAATTTCTATTTGTTGTGCTAGGTCGGTTTCATCGAGCTTTTGCAACCTAGTCAAAACCTGGGATAAACACGGTTCCTGAAAATACTCAGCTATACTTCGCTTTGACCCAAAGGTGAGGTGAGCAGAACCAGCAGAGGCACTAAAGTAAGGAACATCTAACTGCCCTATTGCTTTTAGTTCTTCTGACAAAATTGGCCAGGCTTGTGGCTTGTTATTGTTGCTCAGAAAAGACCTACTCAGGATATCTACTTGTATGCTCCAGTCCAACCCATGTCGGAGAAATTCTGGAGTCATAACTTTACTGAGAGCAATACCATAAATTCTTGTAGGGCGAAAAATGAATCGTACTTCCTGAGAGGCAAATGCAGCAAGGGGGCTATTAGGGGCTAGTAGTGCTTCTCTTTGTCTGATCAAAAAGCGATACATTTGCTCAAAACCGCTAACTAATTCATCAATATAGTTATTAGGCGACAGTGGAACCCCATTTAAAGTAGGAATATTTGCCTCAACAGGTCTGTCAATCTTTTCGTACCCTTGGTACATATTATCCGTGTTGATGTTTCTCCAGACTGGCATCGGTATTGGTACTGGCTGAACATCAACACTACCCAAACCACTAAAATCGTTGGCAATAGAGCTATCTTCATTAAATTGCCACATTGGCAATAGCCCTGTGGTCAATACTGAATCAAACAGTTGATTTGTTGCCGCTGAAGTAGCTGTTTTAGCTAAAAAACTTTCCATCAATTTTGCTTCATGGTGCATCACGGTTTCCATATCAACCAGCACCAAATGTTCAGTACAGGCAATTAAGTTTTCATTGTGACAGTCAGTTGCTCCTAGAACATATAACAGGCAAAGTAACATTCCTGCCCGTGTATAAAAACGTTTTACTGCTGTTTCATCTGCACAGGGAAGTTGTTCTATATACTCTACCCAACCATAATTTTTTTTATTTAAAACTTTGAGAGTTTTGAAGGTTAAATTAGGATAATCAAATTCCTGTTCATCCGTTGAAGTTAATTGTTGATTGCACCATTCTAAAAGTTGGCAAAATATAGCTTCTAATCCTAGATTTTTCGGTTTATATATAAGCTTAAATCCAGATTCAAATGTGAGGCAAATCACAGAGCGATTTTGATTATGTAGGTCAGACAAGCTAGATTTAATTGCTATTACTTTATTAATTGGTAATGTGCTAGATGTATTTTGAGCAAAGAAAAGCTGAATTTCTGGTAAATCAACATTCAGCCTCTCTAAAAATTCGCTAGTTGCTTCTACCCAAAAGTCAATAGTTATTGATATTAGCCTGCCTAATACAGGGTACTTTTGAAAGAATTTCAGCAGCCCGTCAGACAGCAATTTCTCAACAAAACTATGATATCTAACTTGACTAGACGTGCTTTTTGCCTTGTCTATTACTAGATTTAGTAAGTTCTGTCCCAAAGTACGAGAATGAGAAAATTCAAACTCCAAAGTTTTCCCAGTGAGATTAAACAATCTTGCGAGTAAAGCCCGTTCTAAACTCAGATAAGCGGATTCATCCAAAATTCTCAATGGTAAATCTTCTTGAGATAACGAAGTTGAACCTAACCGCTTAAGTAATTTTTGTCTCGCCACCAAAATCAGAGGTAGTAGTATATCTTCAAATGGATAAGGATCTTCTGTAATAAGTGGGTTTAGAGATATTTTTTTTAATTTAAATTCTGAAGCTGTGTGAATGATTTCAGCCAAAGTATTTGTCCAACTTGGCAAGTTTTGATTATTTAAGATAAGCTCTGTTCCTAGTATTTCACGTACTCTTTCAATATTCCATCCATCCCATTCCAAGCGTTTATTGTATTCTTCTTGATTTCCCGAACTCACAACTTTACACCAATTGATAAGGCGTGTATTAGCTTCTTTTATATTAATTGTATTAACATTTATCTCGATACGCTTATCGTTGAGACGTTCCCATATAAATGTGGCTTTACTAACAATTTGCTCTAGGTCAGATTTAGTTGCTATTGTCTGTGCTTGATCTAAGATCACGTTATGAATCCTCCAGTCTATATTTTGTCAACATTATCAATATCTAGTATTCTTATACTTATTAATGTTTCACGCATTAAAAGCTATAGATGAAAATGTGCTTCAGTTACATTTACTTTAGCTTCGTTGAGCCTTTCTCCAATTTTGAGGAGTCGTCCCGTGGTACTGACGAAACTGTCGGAAAAAATGACTTACATATTGATACCCTATTGCTTCAGCAATCTGATTCACAGATTGATCAGTTTCTAGGAGTAAAGCTCGTGCTGCTAGCATTCGACGTTCGACAATCCAATCATTGACTGTTTTTCCTGTATTACGTCGTACTAAGTCAGTTAAATAAGCTGCACAGTAATCAACAGCAACAGCAACGTCATGCAAGCTAATCGGTTGATTGTAATTTGCTTCAATAAATTGAAAGACTTGGCTAAGTTGAGGATGATTAGAAAACCGCCACAGTGGATTGGTTAGTGATTTGGCAGCATCAGTAAGGGCTTGTTCTGGAAATGCCTGAAACTGAGCAGTACAATGCTTGTTCATAAATAAGTACGTATGCTTAAAAAGTAGCCATTTTTCAATTTTTGTAAATACTGCCAGGGCTGAATCGGTGTGATTTAGGTAGAGTTAATATATACCGCTGACAGACCTCAATATTGGTAAAACAAAAGTAATAGGAGCGCGTTCTTCTACTTTGATTCGGACAACAGTTGTAGTTCCAGGAGAGATTTTCATGTGTGGCCCGGTGGAAGAAGACCACTTATAGCCGCTAGGTGTGTTGGTTTTTTTGAGGTCAGAGAATACTTGTATTACACCTTCTTGTTTGTCAGATATCAAAGCTTCCAGCACTTCTGAATTACCCACTTCTAAGGCAGCTGCTTCCTTGGTAATGGGAAAGCGTGAGATGTTGGTAACATTACCCACAATGCCACCAAAGCGTTCTCGCTTGACGGTTTGGGGAGTAACTTGTATTGTCATACCAGGTTGAATTTTTTTGCCATCTGCTACGGGAAAATAGCTAACACTAACTAACTTGCTGTTAGGATTCTCTGCTTCTATAGTTGCCAAGCGAGTACCAGCGTTAATCACCTGGCCTGGTATCAACGTAATTTCTAAAATGCGTCCACTATATTGGCTAATAATCTGGCTATTGTCGCCTAATTGCAGTTGAAGTTTGGCAATTTCTCGCTTAACCTCTTGAATTTCTTTTTTTCGGCTAGTGGCATTTTCTAAATCTTGTTGAGCCGCAGCAGCTTGTTTACTATCTAATTCTTTTATTTGAGCTTGCAAGTCAGAAATGCTGCTGAGGTTTTGACGATAATCTTTTTCTGTTTGGGTCTCCTTCAAATCTAGTTCTTTTAACTGATTTTGGATATCAGCGATTTTTTCTAAGTTCTGTAGGTATTCTTGTTCTGCCTTGAGAGCCTCATCACCGGAAATTGCTCCTTCTTTTTTGAATAACTGTTGGCGGATTTCCATTCTTTGCCGGAAAACAGGAGCCAAAGCTTGGGCTTGCCGTATACGTTCTTGTAAGCCTTGGCGTTGTTGCTCAATAGAAGTATTACCTTTAGTTTTTAAAAGAGGTGTTATGGCTCGCAGTTCCATTATCCGTTGCTGAAGATAATCACGTTGTTGTTGTTGCGATCGCTGCTCTTGTTTAAGTCTCTCTCCTTGCAATGAACCAACAGCTTTATCTTGTGACTCTAGTTCTGCAAGTTTAACTTGCTGCTGTTGTAGTTGCTTGCGTAGTTCAGCTTGGTCAATGGTTGCTAATACTTGCCCTTTTTTAATTACATCCCCAACTTTTACATTGAGAGACATTAACTGTCCTGCACTTTTTGATTGCAAGGGTACAACTTTGCTTGGGTAAATCAGTACCCCTCGACCCTCGACGGTGATCGGAATGCGCCCATAAATACTCCAGATAACAGCTACTCCAACCATTGAACCCAAGGCGACTAGTGGTAGCCAGTTTCTAGGACTGACAACTTGCATCAATTGGTCTAACTTGTCTGGAGAAGATAGTCGCTCTAGTGACTCTTTGCGGAATAGGCTGCGTTTTTGGTCTAACATTTACCTTCACCTTAATCTTCTATAAAGCTGGAAATAAATGCACTAAAAAATAAAAATTACAGTTCCCTGAATTAATACTAAAGTTATAAATAGTATTCCTAAGTTATTTGCAGAGAACCTCTTGGTTCTTCTGGCTGCACCCTCTGAGCCATAGATACAAAGCTGCTTTCGAGGAGCATTTAAGTTATTTAAAATAATATTTTATTGTTGCTGAATGATATGTAAAAATCTCACGCAGATGTATATAGCTAGAGAATTTTTATAGTCTACTCTTATTAGAATAGCCAACTATATATTTAAATACAATGCTAAAATTTTCTCTAGAACTATTAATCTTTTCTGTTTTTGTGATAAATTTACAGCTTAAGTGAAACTGGCGGCAGTCATGATTGCTAAAGCAAAGCATCGCTTGCAGCCGCCTTGAGTTGAGTCTTTGTAAAGCTATTTACAGAAAAATTCAACCACCTCTCAACTGTTCCTGTATCCATGCAAATCTTTGGCCAGCCAACGCCATACGATCTAAAGAATTAGCATCAAGTTCATCTTCATACTCAATATTTTCATTGAGTGATTGACCTTGACTATAAACGCGTCTGCCATAACCAAGGCGACTGAGCATTCCTTGAAATCTGTTTGCAAGTAAAGTGGCAATCACTTGATAAAAACGAGATGCAAATCCGACATCTTGCTGCAACTTTGTGGCCAATTGTTGTCGGGAAATAGACAAAACAATTGAGTCTTCAATTGCCTTTATGCTTGTAGCAGGTAAGCGACCATCAATGAAGGGTGTTTCTCCCATGATTTCACCTTTCGATAATTTCGCTATCTCTCGATTTGCAACTTCATTGTCCTCTATAGCAGCAAAAGCACGAGCTAAAGGATTGCGTTCATCCTCAGAAATAGAGAGTGACATTGTTCCGCTGAGTAGGATATAAAGTGCATCCACAGGCCCCTGTTCATGGATGAGTACGGTATTAGCAGCAACTTTGTGCTGAGTCCCACAAGCCATCATCCAATCGATGTCACTATCATGCAATTTTCCTAATACAAACAACACATCCTTTAGTGGTTGCCCTTGGGCTATGTTGCTACGGCCCAGTTGATTAATGATGCTTTGTATTCTATCTGAAAGCATAATCGCGATCGCTCGATAAAAGCGCGAAGCAAAACCAACATCCCGCTGCAATTTTGTTGCCAATTCTTGCTGGGAAATTGACAATACCAAGGATTTTTCTACAGCCTTAACAGTTGTAGCTGTTAAGCGAGTGTTGACGGAAGGTATTTCTCCAACAACCTCACCACTAGATAATCTCGCAATTTCTCGACTGGGAGCTTCAATACCTTCTAGAGCAGCAAAAGCACGAGTTAGAGGATTGTTGTCTGGTTCAGAAGCAGTAACTGTTAACATCCCATCTAGTAGGATATGTAAGGAATTCACAGCTTTTCCTTCTTGAATAAGTACAGTACCAGCGGCTATTTCTCTTTTATGGCCTGTAGCAATCATCCAATTAATGTCACTGTTAGTTAATTCTTTAAGTAGGACTTCTGTCATCGCTTGATTACCCTACGTTTTTTAAATGTAAATTTGTAAAAAAAACTGCCTTTCTGGTGAATCATACGGATACGCTACGCGATCGCCAGTCCCCCAAACGCTCGTTCGCGTAGCGTGTCGCAGACAAGACTCGCTAACGCTGCGCTATCGTGACGGCAAGGGAACCGCCAAGACGGGGGCTGGACTCACCAAGGCGCAGAGAACGCAGAGGAATGAGATTCTTTATACAGAAAGAAATGTCTGCAATTTTTCTAAGGTTTGTTGGATGCGGAATTTTGCTTCTTGAGAAGCCAATTCTTCTAATGTCAAATGAGTTAAGCTCATCAACATTAGAGGTTGCATATTAGCGTCTGTTAAATCTTCTGGGTAGTCAACGTGAAAGCACTGCAAATTTTCCGCGGCTGCTTTCACCAATGCCTGTAAAATCGCAAAAGCCCCATCGGAAAGTGGAGGTTGACCACGGTAGTTTTGCAGTCTACCTCCTTCTCGATAATTAGGAAATGATTCCAACCCCAGAAAGCGTAAGCACCAATCGGCTCGATAAAAGCCTGTAGCAGCAACAATACCTCTGTAGTCTGCAATTAGCTCATCGAGGATATTGTTCCGCATGGAGTTAAATAAGCGGCGTGTGAAGTAGTGCGTACATTCATGTTCTAGTCGAATTGTCAGGGATAAACGCTGCCATTGGCATTCCTCTAATTCCATGTCGCTAGCTGAAACATTGCTATAAGAACCGCCACTCAAAATAATGAACTTATCCTGATAAAGTTCTTTTTGCGGAATTAGACGCTGGAATTCTGCTTGCCAGTTATTTTGGCAGCGATTAGCAAAACTTTCAGCTTCCCATTTTTGGCGATACTTACGAATCCTGTCCCAGTTATTAAACCCGCTAACTATACAGGCTCCCATAGATGCAGGAACTGGCTGGGGTTCATTTCGCTTTGTTAAAGCTTGTACCAGAGAAACAAAGTCCTCTCGGTTGTCAGTGAACAATACTGGGATGGTTCCAGCCAAGCTTTGATGTAGTATTAATTGGAGTTTCTGAGGTTGCTGTAAAACTAAACCAGTCGCCTCTGTCATCCCATCCACTACAACACCTCTGCGAGTGGCAGCTCGATAAGTTTCCATTTGGCTGATACCCTCAACTATGGGAAATCTCAACTGAACCAGTACCCGCTTTAGTGCTTCAAATGTCCCTACAACTCTTGCAGCCACAGCGTATTCTTCCCAAACAGCCACATGAGCTTCGGGAGGAAGAGGAAACTTGATGGTATGAGCTAATGTGTTGTGATTAAAAACGTTTTGGTTGTATACCAATAGTTCCTCCGCCTGTGCAGCAGTAGCTCCAAAGTAGGCGAGGACATGAGAACGGAATGATTGTTGATCAATCATAAGCGTAGGTGTAACCCATTGTAGACATCGCCTCCAGAAATAGATGAGAGAGAATAATAACTCCTAACTCTTGTACAGACGCGATTAATTGCGTCTAAATCCTATCTCCTGTCTTTCGACGACACCAGCAATCTGCTCAGTCATCTCTTTAATTGTTTGAGTGATGGGATGCTGAGGGTAACGTAGAGAGAAAATACCATTGCTTGCTAACTGCACCACCTCTTCCGAAAGAGGCAAAATTCCAGCCACTGAGACGTTGTAAATTTTCTCTACCTGTTGTTCCAAGTCGGTAAAATTCAAGGATGGTAAAGCCTTATTAATTACCAACAACATTTTTGGTACTCTCAGTTTCCGAGCTACATCCACTGTTACAGCAGTGCCTTGGAAGTCTTGATTATCTGGACGGAGGAGGATCACTAGAACATTAGAAATACCGATGGAAAGTAAGGTTTCTTCATTCAAGCCGGGATGTGTGTCAATTAATAGGTAATCCAGTTTCAGAGTGCGGATAAGTTCTTGAAAGCCATCGTTGAGGCGGACTACATCGTAACCCTCACGTAGAACTCTGGCGATTTCACCCGCCTTAATACTAGAAGGAACTAAATAAAGGCTACCCTTGACTGTACCTGTATTTCCCTGGTCTGCAATTAGAGCATCAGTAACATCGTAAGCAGCATCTTTAATATTACAACGACCCCATAAGTAGTCATTAAGGGCGAGTTCCATTTTGTTTTCGTTAAGCCGGAAAATAACGTGAATTCCAGGCGATTGGATATCAGTATCGATAATACCTACACGTTGCCCTTGAAGCGTCATAGTAGATGCTATGTTAGCAATCAAGTTTGATTTGCCAGTGCCGCCACGGAATGAATGAACTGCGATAATTTGTGCCATAAGTTACCTCGTAGTAATTGGTCAGAGACGCGATTAATCGCGTCTGTACAATAATCTCCCCATCTCCCTCATCTCCCAGAAAATGATGGCTCTGGAAAAGTAAACTTCAACCAGCATCCATCACTAATGAGAGGAAGCAAAACTCGTCCACTAGATAAGAGTAAGTCAAACTGCATATTCTTGTTTCCACTCTGGACTTCCACAAGTGCAGGCAAACTTTTGGAGTCAATATTATTGGAATTGCTCCTGTGTGCCCATACTCTCAATTCCTGTTTGCGCTTGGTTGGTAGGCGGAAAGTAGCATACTGTAAGGATGAGAGCGATGGGATCTCGACAGTGGCAGCTTGGTGGTGTTGTTCACCCTCGGCATATCCCAATAACACTTCTGCTATTTTTGGTTGTCCGCCAGCAGTGATTGTGAATACGGATCGTCCTCCTTGGTGTTGCTCTCGCAGCTCGACTACCACACGAGAAGTGAACGCACCATAGTACTTCATTACCAAAGTTGCTCCTAAAGATAAGACAGCAATAGACAATGCACTGATACGCGCCACAGAATTTTGCCAAATGAACAGACCGTGGACGAGTAGGATAGCTAAAAATAGGCTGTATACACCGACGCTAAAAAACGGATGGTTGAGAATCTTGAAGACTACTCCGGGCACAAGCTCTCCTTTGCGTCGGCTAGAAACCAATAGTAAAACTGGGAAAATACCGCCAACAAGGGAGTTGCCAAGTACACCAGCAAAGGCGAGTACGCTGGTAAAGGATTGCGTACCAGCCAGGAACAGCCACTCAGTTAGTAAGAAGACTAGAAGTAACGGGCTGATGGATAGGAAAAAACGACGTTGGTTTAGTAGGGTTTTCCAAAATCTTTGTGTTTGACTCTGATGCTCGGAAGTAGCATTGCTAAAATCAGCTTTCAACCCTCCTTCGTAAGCCAAGAGCATGGGTGAAATGGCTTGTACACAAGCATTATCATGATTAGCCGATCGCACTTCTAAAGTCAGGCGAGTATCCCACTTACGTAAGTCTGGGAATTGATGGAGTAACTCTTTAATATTCCAACGTTCAGCGAAGGCAATTTCTACATGATGTACATTGCCACTCATCTGAATATCTAAACGAAACTTAGACTTAGCCTCTTCTAGTCCCAGGTAGGTTACACCAATATGAGGAACACAGTTAGGATCGCCACAGGGATGCAAGATTAATATTCCCTGCTGGCGGGGCAGCTTTAAAATCGGTTGGGGACGGGCAGGTAACCACTCTCTAGCTAGGTTGACTAAAAGACTGGAACTGCGGAGCCAAGCCATTCCTAACAACAAGGTGACTAACACTGCTCCCAAGACTGTGACGATCGCACCGACTTGCAGCGCCAATGGCTCTAAGGCAGTGCCTGACTGTCCAGTGAGCAAATCTGGCGAGACGGCTCCGTTAACTGCAAGCACCCAAATACAAAACAGAAGAGTTAAAAAAGCAGTTCCCGCCACGCTTCCCCAGATTAAAGATACAGCGCTAGAGTCACGGGGAAGTATTAGTTTGGCACATTCTCCTACATAGACATGACCGAAGTAAAGCATCAAGCTGACACCTAAAATCCGTTGTAGCATCCAGGGCTGGAAAGGTTGACCATCGAGAAAGGGCAAGTTTACATATAAAAGGTTTTCTATTTGGATGTGGCGGAATGCTAACAGTGAAAGAATGAGAAGCAAACTCACGTTAATGCCTGCTAGTAATACCATCAAGGCAACGGTAAAGTTTAAAGATTTACGAGATACCAAATATAATCCGGCGCAGAACAGCAACACCGCCCACAGTGCTGCTGGTATCTGGGTGAAGTTTGCCATAGTCACCGACAAACCGATATAGCAAGCTAAGGCTATGAGGAAAACACGGATGCCTACTGCTATAGAAAGTATAAATGAACCTGTATTTCCTAAATAATTAGATACTAATTGTTTGATAAAAGCATTGCCATAACGGAAATCACCGCTGCGACCAACGGCTTCTGCCATGCAAGCCATAGTTAGGATATTGATTATACCGATGATGACTATGAAAGCAATTGTAGCTAACGGGCCTATATCGGCTACGGCAATCGGCAAAGCTAAGAAGGCTTGGGGAAGACCCAAAGCTACGGTAAGAATGGAGGCTAGCCAGAAGGGTGGAAGAGACTCTAGACGCTGGGCGATCGCTGCTGTCATCCAGCGCCACTGTTCAATGAGTGGTAACTTGGATGCAAAAATAGTCAACAGTTTTTTTCTATACAAACGCAAGTAAGCCACTTGCACTGCCTTCTCATCCAAACCCAAAGTTGTGCGGATGTTAGGTACTGTTTGATAGATGAAGGTATATTTCTGGCTAAGGGCATGGGCGATCGCAGCTTTGAGTCTAGGGTTTTCCGGTACGAGAGTTGCCCACTGCTCGGCGTAACGTTCTAAGTGCTGAATGGTAGGGTGGAGTGGCGGCGCGTTTCCTAGAGCAAAGGCTTCCAGGAAAGCCAAATCGCGTTCTGATGCAGCTTGCTCTGTAAGAGAAAACTCCATCCGCGATCGCGCCACTATTTGTGCTGTCCGGCTCTCAAGCAAAAACAAAACTGTATTCGCTCGTTTCGCTGGTAAACCCGCTAGCACTTCCTCTCGTGATATCAGTTCGTCATCATCGAATGACATATCTATGCCTCACAGTTTAGCGATCGCTCTTTGAGAGATTGCACCTTAGTCTGCAATCTCTGGTAGTAATCTGTCTCCGTTTCGTTAACAGTTACTTTCTTTTCTTTGAGCTTTTGAATCTTTTGTTGTAACTGCCGAAAATGTTCGTTTTCCGTAATTTCCGCCACATTGTTGGCTCTTTTAGTCTCGTCAATCTCAATGTGCAGTTCCCGGACTTGCATTTTGAGCTTTTGATGTCGCATCCTCACTTGTTCAGCCATCCCCAAGAAAACTCGCACTAATTGGCCCATGTCATCTTGGCTACCAGCTAATTTCTCCAATTTTGGACGTAATTCCAATACCTGAGAATCAAAATCGTCCTGTTCTAATGCCTGCGCTGCGGCTGTGAGCGCATAAATTGGTCGAGAAATTCTCCGTGCTAAAAGTAGTGCAATGATGGCTGTGATTCCTCCCACAATTAGCACACTGCCGCCATGTAGCCAGATCAGGCGCTTCAATGGCTTGGTAAAATCTTTTTTCGGCTGGCTGACACCTAATACCCAAGGTTGTTCTTGCAAAGGTGCAAAGCCCACGATCCGGGGCATTTGCTGAGGTGGAAAGCGATAGGTAGCGTGACCTGCGTGTTTAGCTCTCACCATCACCTGTAACTCTGGAATGCCTAAACTCTGAATCTGATTTAGAGCGTAACGTCTATCCTGGACAACTTGTTTTAACGTCTCAGGCGGTAGGGGGACGAGGCTATGGTAGAGGAGAGATTTATTAAAATGACTGATGATCACTCCTTGTTGGTCAATCAGAAAGGTATAGCTTTGGGAACCTACTTGTAACCCATCTGCGATCGCCCAGATACCTTCTCCTTTAATTTTAAGTACTGTAACTCCTACAATTTCGCCACTAGGCGATCGCACTGGCTGGGAGAAAAACATACCTGGTCGTTTTGTCGTTTCGCCTACCAAGATGCTAGATATATAGGATTTCCCTTGAATGCTGGAACGGAAGTATTCACGGAAAGCGTAGTTTTGACCAAGGAATTTCGGATCGCTGGCAGCAACAGCACGGCCCTGTTTATCCATGACAAAGACAGCATCAAAGTCTGGGTTAGAACGGAAGACGTTTTGTAGAGTTTGTTGCAAGTCAGGGCGGAGGGCTGCTTGCTTTGAAGATGTGGAGGCTGTTAGGAAATTTACGACATTGCGATCGCTGCTAACTTGCACCACAACTCGTTGAATATCAATAATTAACTGGTCGAGGCGACTAGCGGTACTTGTGGCTAACAGTTCTAGTTTGCGGTATTCGCCAGCCTCCACACTATCTAAGCTCTGCCGCAGGTTGTAATAGGTGGTGAAGCTCATCGGTATGAGTGCAACTGACACCAACGCTGCTGATATTTTGGCAGCTATAGACCAGCCAGGCGGGTAAAGTAACCGATGTAAGCGTTTCATTTAATCCAGTGTGATAATTTAGTTGCAAAAATCTTAATTCGTGGCGAATTCTTTGTCTTGAAAAGTTGAGCCACTTGCTTGCGGGGGTTCCCCCCGTTGTGCAAAGTGGCGTTTCCTACGCCGGGAAACCCGACTCCCTTGTAACTTTTCGCTGCGTACCTTTGCGCTTACCTCTTCGCCCCTCTGCGTTAAAATTTCAACCCTCGATTGCAAAGCCGCACTAAGTTCACTCCCACAGCAAGGCCGAAGGAAGTAATTCTGGATATGCTAACCTCAGTAATTCATAACCAATTCCAGCAGTGCCTTGAAAGAAGCCAGGATTATAAACATCTGCGGAAAGTTCGGGAAATAAATAAAAAGCACCGACTTGCTTTGCTCTTGCTACAACTGTTGCTGCTTGTTTTTGGACAGTTTGTAGTAGTTCCGCACTCGACAACTTGGTTGCTCCTACTAGTAGCACTTCCATTCTGCCAAAGTTACCGCAGCAGAGATGATCGAGATTCTGTAAACCAAACTGTTGAGTTGTATTTAATGCTACTGCAATCTCTTGCCGAATTTCTGGAGTATCGAGAATTTCTAAACTCCCCAAACGACCTAAACCAATACCAGGAGCGCCATGACACCAACTGGTCATAAAAGAAGGTTTCTTCTCTCTTCCGTCTTGCCAATTTCCGGCGCTGGGAGAAAATACACTGCGTTCGTAGGCGATCGCTTCTTCTGCCGCTTCCAAGAAATTTGGATCTTGCGTGATTTTATACAATCGCAGTAAGGCGTAAGCAATACCCGCCGCACCATGAGAAAATCCCGTGACTAGCTTGCCTTCTAAGGTTGCCCAAACTCTAAATCCAGAATCGCTGTTAGTGCGGTTATTTAGTAGGTGATAACCTAAGGCTTCGGCTTGATTCAATACTGCTGAATCTGATGAAGCTTGGTACAAACTTAGTAATCCTAGTATTGTGCCAGCAGAACCGGATATTGTGTCAAAAGAGCGATCGCTTGCAATGCTTTCTTGAGTGATTAACGAGGCTGCAAGGCTGGCAATATCCAGAAGTTCCGGTTCATCAATAAACTGGCTAACCCTTACCAATGTGTAAACAATCGATCCTAATCCAGTGGCTCCACCAATACCAATTTGCTTGGTAAATTTACGCTGAAAGTTTGGGTCTATATCCTGCAAGGATTTTCTTAGGTCTTGTAATGCACTGAGTGTTAAATCTCGAAATCCCCCATCGGCTGTCATTTTTGCTAACGCTGCTAAAAATAAAGCGACACCGCAAACACCGTCGTACAAGCCATCGCTCAATGGTTGAAGTTGCATCCGTCCTGCATCAGGTAAGTATCCCATACCAATCCAGGTAATACTGCGATCGGCGGCTTGAATTGCTCGTTGTTGCAGTTCTTTGGCAATCTCAACTGCCTCCTGCACCAGTTGTGTTTGTGTTAAAGGAATTATTGCATCTAAATCTAAATCAATACTAGTAGGTGCTGCACTGGTTATTCCGCGAGTGACCCGCGAATAAAAGGAACCCCGAATTATAGAAATTTGTTGAGCTAAATCTGCATCATTAAGTTGCTTGAGACAAGAAATCATTCGGTCATAGCTAGGTTCTTTAAAATAACCCTCAATAATTAAGTCATTGACTCTCAGAGCATCACTGCTTGAATCAGCAACAAAGTAAGGAATATCCATTTGCTCTAAAGCTTGTAACTCTGCTGTTAGCAGTGGCCAGATAGAAGGTTTTGTATCAGCTTTCAAAAATGCCCGGCTTAAAACATCTAGCTGAATACTGCGGTCTACACCATACCGCAAGAATTTTGGGTTCAGAGCTTTATCCAGAACATCAGCATAGACTTGGCTATTACGAAACAAAAATCGTACTCTCTGATGGGCTAGGACTGCTAGAGGGCTATCGGTTGCCAACAGCGCTTCTTGCCGCTCTGAGAAAAACTGATACATCTGCCGGAAACCAGTTACAAGTTCATTAACGTAATTATTTGGTGATAAAGGAACATCATTAAGAAAAAGCGTATTGGCTTGAGTTGGCATAATGCCAAGTTCATACTCCAGTTTCATGCCGTCAGTATTGATGTTCTGCCACTTTTGCCTTTTAACAGGAATTTCCTCGCCAACTCCCCCCAAACCACTAATGTCTTCAGCCTTCCCTCCTGGTGCAAAGTCCCACCTCGGCAGTAGTCCAGTCCGCAGCACCGAATCGAAAAATTGTTGATTCGCTTGGTATTGCGCTCCTCCTAGTTCTTCTATTTTGGGATCAATCTCCTGGGCTATAGGCTGTAAGAGGGTTTCCAGGTCTACCAGCACCGGATGTTCGCCACTGGCAATCAGATTTTCCTGATGGCAGTCATTTCCTTGCAACAGATACAGTAGACACAAAAGCATTCCAGCACGCTGGTAGTATCGCTGGGCTGCTGCTTCGTCTTCACAAGGTAAATGTTCTACATACTCCATCCAACCATGAGTCTTGCAGTCAATAACTTTAACTAACTTGAACGGTAGTAGAACAAACTGCTGATTAAACCAAGCGAGTAACTGAAAATATGCAGTTTCTAAGCTTAAACACCTGGGTTTGTATATCAGTTTCAATCCAGAAGCAAAAGCCAAAGCTATCACTGATCGCCCTCGATTGTGAAGATCTGAGAGATTCAATTGAATGGCAACAACCTGACCTGTATTTTCCTGGAAGGTTTGCTGGATATTTCCTAAATCTAATGCTAATCGCTGGAGAAATTCCGTTTTTTCTTCTACCCATATATCTATTGCTGTTGCCATTAACCTAGCTAAGACGCTGTATTTCTGGAAAAATGACAGTAGCTTGCCTGTTTTCAAGTCTTTGACAAAAGCTTGGTACTGCTCATTAGAACCTATATCTAATCCTCGTCCCCATAAGAAGGTGAAAGCTGATTGCTTGAGCGCTTTAAATAGTGAAAATTCCACTTCTAAAGACTGGGCGCAAACAAAGGCCAACTTTAATAACAGTTGACGTTGCAAATGTATGTGAACTACTTCCGAGAGTAGTTGCCAACTAGCACCAACCTGTGTAGCAAGTTTTTGCCGCGCTACATAAACAAAGGGTAGATAAACTTCTTCAAAGGGAATTGGCTTTTCAGCATCCAGACAGTGATAGACACTTGCATAAGCTGTTTCCCAGTTAGTTTGCAAAGCTGACTGCAAAGTTTCTGCCCAAAGAGGGAGTTTTTTTGTTTCGCCAAGGCAGACAGATCCGAGAATGCTACTAACAGCGTTAAAATCGCGATCGCCCCAAGCGAGGCGTTTAGCAAATTTTTCTGAGTTACCTTGTGCCACAACCTGACACCACGCTTTCCACCGCAAACTAATCAGCTTTTCATCAACTAATGTTTTATTAGGAATAAAGTGTGCCCTCAGCCTTTCGGCTAGAGTACTAGCTTCCTCGACTATTGTGATTAAATCTTCTTGTGAAACTTCCATCTATGTGTTTGTTTAATTCATACGTAGACTTGTAGCTTAGAGGATAGCAACCTAGAATTACAATTCAATTTTTTTCGATAAAACTAATAACTTTTTAGCTTCTGTTTGTGATTGAATGCGATAATTTTCTACTTCCGGCAAGTTACTGATTGTTTATAGTTTTATTTTTTATAATTAAATGCTTGCACTTTGATTTTTATAAATTTTCTAAAAAAACCTCATTCTTATTTAAATTCTGTGTTCAAATATTCTATTTTTTTTGATTGAACGCCAAAAGAATTCAAATTGACGGTTTAGTTTTTAAATCGCTATTCTGGTTAGTGTCAATCAAAGATTGATAGAACCAATTCAGGAGAAAATCAAATGCACGAAGAAATAAAACAAGTGATTACTGAATCAATGAACGCTCGGTTCGAGATCGAGCATAAGCTAATTCAGCGAGCTTGGGAAGATGAAACATTCAAGCAAGAATTACTCAGCAATCCCAGAGCAGTTTTTGAGAGAGAGTCGGGGCAAGAAATTCCAAAATCTCTGGAAATTGAAGTAATTCAAGAAACTGCAAATAAAGTCTACTTGGTGCTTCCAACTAACCCTGCTCCAGACATTACAAATGAATTATCTGAGGAAGCTCTAGAGTCAGTTGCAGGGGGTGTATCAGGCTGTACACTTTGGAGTCGGATTAGAAAGGTTTGCATTGGCTGGAGTGCTGTTAGCAACGCTAACAGTTTAACCTAAGCTTAACAAACCAATAACTGTAACTACTTGGAACTCAAAAACATTCTAACCCAGTGAGCTTTTACAGAGAACTTTACTGTACTCGCTGGGTTTACTTTCATCAAGGTTTAAAGGATGTATTGATTTTATTTTTCTAAAAGCTTTAGATACTTTGTCTTTTTTAGTTTGTTTTTTAATAATTTAAAAAAATGTTGTTAATTATTTAGTTTGTAATCAGATATTATCATTAGCAATAATCAAGATTAATACAAGAAAGGATAAACAGTACTCCTAATTTTTATGAAATTTTCCTAAAGAATTCAAATTGACAGTTAGGTTCTGCATCAATATTCTGTTGTGACAGGCGGTATTACAGTAAATCCAATCTGCTCTAACAAGAGTGAATATTGAAAAGGTCTTTAAATGCTATGAGAGATTTGAGGTTTATCCAAAGAGTAGTTACCTCAGGGGTAATAGCCACCACTGCTGCATTTGGGAGTTTTGTTGCTGAAGTCCAGGCAGCTACATTTACCCTACCAATTGAAGCAGCAGCCAAAGCTACAGGGGTTGATGTTTTGCGCGATCGCTACGGTTTAGATGGTACAGGAATTACTATCGGAGTGATATCTGATAGCTTTAGCACAGCAACAACCTTTGACACCTCTGGCAAACTGGATACTTATGCGACCAACATAGCCAATGGCTACTTACCATCTGGCGTTAACGTACTCAAAGACTTCTCTGATCCTAATGCCAGCGATGAAGGTCGTGCCATAGCGCAGCTCATCCATGCTGTGGCTCCAGGGGCTAAGTTGATGTTTCACACAGGTGTGGGCAGTGTGAATGTCTTTGGTGAAAGCATTCAGGCTCTAACCGCTGCTGGGGCAAATATTATCGTAGATGATGTCCGCTACAATCCCCAAGATATCCCTGATGTACCTTTAGACTTCATAGATCAGGAGCCTCCAAATGGGCCTATTAACCAAGCAATTAATACAGTATTTAACCAAGGGATTTCTTACTTCACTGACGCTGGTAATAATTTTCCTGAGATCCCAATATATGGACACGCGAATAACGCAAATGCACTAACCGTTGGAGCTGTGTACTACGGGAACGCCGAATCTTACTCAAATAATGCCTACGGCGTTGTGGTAGAGCAGGGGGAACTCGAACCCTTCTCTTCAGAAGGCAACCCAAATTCTCTAAAGACTGATGTTGTGGCTCCAGACGGGCTGCCAATTTCCTTCAATTTAGGTGGAAATGCTCCTAATATTGGCGATCCTGAATTCTTCGACTTTTTTGGTACGTCTGCTGCGGCACCATACACAGCAGCAGTAGCAGCGCTTTTACTGCAAGCAGACCCAAGCGCAACACCCACTGAGGTATATAACGCATTGAGAGAAACAGCTGACAGCCCTGCATCTGGTTTTAACTCCAGACTTGGCTTTGGTTTGATTCGGGGAGATAAAGCGATCGCGTCGCTGAACCTGCAACCCGAACCAGTACCCGAACCTTCGGCAGTTCCTGTCTTTCTGGTCGCCAGTGTTCTGATTGTTGGCTTAACATTGAAACGCACTCAGCGGAAGTCTAAGATCATAGTTCAGCCCAGCAGGAGCCTCGCACTGGTTCATTCAGGATGTACACAATTGTCCGAAGAACCATTGCCCGATGTCTAAGGGCGGGGCTACTCGAACAAAGGCTGCTTGAGTAGCCTCAACTTATTTTTCTAGACGAGTCGCGATCGCACTTAACTAAGCGTCGAGTATATGCGATCGCGAGTAATATTTTCCCTTATCCACAGCAACGCTTGGTGGCGGTCACAGTTCTGACATTCGTGAGATCGAATCTAACTCGCGCTCGACTGAATGCGTTGCGCTTTTCGCCAGACTTGAGGAGTCATTCCAAAGCTGATGCGAAACTGACGAAAGAAACATCCCGCATAACGATAACCCACTGCCTCAGCAATTTGCTCAATTGATTGGTTAGTTTCTAAAAGCAAGGAACACGCTGCTGCCATCCGGCGCTTGGCAATCCATTGATGCACAGTCTGCCCCGTTTGGCGTCGTACTAGGTCAGTTAGGTAGGCTGCTGAGTAACCAACGGCTTGAGCTACGTCAGTTAAGCCCACTGGTTGATGGTAATTTGCTTCAATGAACTGGAAAACCTCACGAAAATGAGGGTCAGAAGGCAAGAGTGACTGGGGGTTTAGCGATTTTGCAGTCTTAGCACTCTTTGGCTTTGGAACTTGCTGGGACTCAACAGTGTACAACTGCTTTTGGGTTGCTCGTTTTTCCAGTTGAGCAGCGATCGCTTCTAATAATTCCTCTACTGTAGAGGGCTTAGTAAGATAGTCATCCGCTCCCAGATTCATACCTTGCCTAACCTCAGTTTTAGTAGACTTGGCACTAAGAAAAATGAAGGGAATCGTTGCTGTCACAGAGTTTTGGCGCAACGTGGTGAGGACACTGTAACCATCAAGTTCCGGCATTATAATGTCGCAAAGTACCAAATCAGGCAAGTGTTCTTGTGCCTGCTGAATGCCGACAAGACCGTTTTGGGCAGCGATCGCTTCAAACCCTTCTGCCTCTAAACTGTCTAGAAAGATATCTCGGCTTTCTGCCTCATCTTCAATCACTAAAATCTTTGTCATAGTGTCCTCTTGAAGTTTAGTTATTTGTCAGGTGAATGCTAAATTTTTATCGTCTGTCCGGCTGTGCTGTTGCAGAAATTGTCATACCAGCGGAAGAGAAATTGTAAAGGTAGTACCCACCCCAACTTCACTAGCGACGGTGATTTGGCCTCCATGTAGATCTACAAGCTTTTTGACAAGTGCTAAACCCAATCCATTACCTGGGATGTTGCTGACATTCGCACCCCGATGAAATGGCTTAAACAAGCGTTGTTGATCTGCTACCGAAATGCCAATTCCCCGATCCTTTATCTGGAAAATCACTTCTTTAGCCTGGCAAGAAACTACTAAATCAATCGTGCTGTCACTCGGAGAATACTTGACCGCATTCGAGAGCAAATTCTTGAGAATGGGCTGTAACAATGTTTTATCTACGCAGACTGTACAATCATCTCCACTAGATGAACTGCCGAAAGGGTCTCCTAGCATAGAGCAAGTAACAATGCTTTCGTTCAAATTCATTTGTGCCAATATTTCACGGCAGAATTGAATTATGTTAAGTGGTTTTGGCTCAAACTTGAGCTTTTCTGCTTCTGCTCTACTGTTGATAAAAATTTCATCCATCAATTGGCTGATTTGTTCAACTCCTGTTTGCAGGCGCTGCAAATACTGTAGTTTTTTCTCGTCATTCCAACGGTGAAGATGACGTTTAAGTAAACTAGTGGAGAGTGAAATAATGTTCAGGGGAGTACGAAATTCATGAGAGATTATAGAGAAAAAGTGCGCTTTGTGTTTAGTGAATAGTTTTTCTTGTTCTAAAGCCGTTTCTGCGCGCTGGCGCAAAACTTTTTCGCAGCATAATTGTTTATTAGCGTCCCTTAATTCAGCCAAAAGTTGTTGCACTTTGCACTCTAGTTCTTGATTAACCTTTTGTAAGGCGGTAGATAGTTGCTGACGTTGGCTGATATCGCGGATCAAGATACAGCCATACTCCCTAGAGTTGTATTCTAAATAGGTCATAGTGATTTCCACCGGAAAGCTCTGACCTTCATTAGTTCTATGTATAGTTTCAAAGTATAAATAGCCCTGCTGTTTAATAGTTCTCCAATACTTTGACCAATCTTTTGGCAAAAAGTCTGGTTTGACGTCATGCATACTCATAGAGAGTAATTCCTGACGGGAATACCTAAGCAAACTGCACGCTGCATCATTGGCGTAGAGAAAATGCGCGTCTGGCTTGACCCAGAAAACTGCATCTGCCATACAATCGATCACGGGTTTAGTATGCTGCAACTTTTCTTCTTGCAAAAGTTTGATTTTAAAGTTACATTGCTCTAAAATGCGGTTGCCAAAAACCATAGTTATACTCATTGCAATTACTGAATGGGCTTCTAAAAATTACTCATCATCACTAAGTTGTTTGTTCCGTCTGGTATCATGCAACTTTTGCCGACTTTAATCAGGAATTGCCACTTTCTGCAAAGCTATGAAACCATGTAAATCCTCTAAGCCACACTTTTCTATCTCGAAGTTATCGCAATCTTTATTTTGCTGAAACACTTAGATACAGCACTTCTCATACTCTGTTGACCCACATCACAAATTGATTGGGTTCATACTTATATTCATCTCATATTGATACAATCCCCAAAGCAACTAATGCGTTGCTCTACTTATTTCTCTTGCTACTACAACTTTTTTTATGCAAAATTTCGGATTATTATTACAAAACTTTACTTACAATTTTAAGTAACAGTCGGCTTGTTCTTTGTTGTCGCCTGTATAACGGTTCTTCCTTAACTTCAACCTCTAAATATAAACATTCGTAACGAAAATAATTGTTTGGCATAAAATTTCGCTCAGGAGAGCGAGAGAAAAATAGAGATTCACTTGCGCTTATTAATCAGGTTTGGAGTCTCAGATGAATCATCCTGAACAAGATGAACTAGATTCACATTTACTACAGTTGGCTTTTTTAGCTCAACAACACCCACCGCGATCGCCAGGAAGACAGATCGCTTTAACAAAGTTAGTTAATGGCATTATGCGCTCTGGTAGACTTTGCCATCCGCAAAAAAGTCAATATCCAGTAGCTGTATATGAAAATATTTATGATGAGGCACGCCAAGAACTTTTGCTTTATATTTGTGAAAAGATTGATAAGTACGATGCAGAACGCGGTAGCGTCATGGCATGGGTTAATGTACTTTTTGAGCGGCGATTTTTTAAAGATGCTATTAGGAAAATACAGACTCAGCAAGGAATACAAAGAATAAATGTTGCTGACCTGGATAATGTTATCGCCTTACCTCAAGAGCCAAAAACCCTCACAGATATTTTGAAAGAATGTATAGAATCAGATCCAGAAGATATCTTCAAAAATGAACATATAGAAAAATGTCCTCAAGCTAACTTTCAAGCATTAGCAACGCGACGAATGTTGGGAAAATCCTGGAAAGAGATTTCTGCGGAATTTGAAATAAAAATTCCCACAGTCAGTAGCTTTTATTACCGCTGTGTAAATAAGTTTTCCTCAAAGTTAAAAGAGTACTGTGTAAACGATGTAAATTAAGCAAGAGAGTAAAAAATGATGAAAAATTTGTCAGAATCTTTAACTTTTACCGTACCGATAAGCTTATCAGATCGCGTACTGGCAGAAGAGTTTTGCTCTCAGCATAGCAATTTAGTAAAAGCTAAACAGGTTTATCTCAATACTCTAGCGGTGTCTGCGGTAAAATTCTACCTACGTTGCATGGGAATTGAAACGAAGTGGTCAGCAAGTTTAAGTTGGAACCCGGTGATTCAAACAGTAATGGATATCGCTGATTTAGAAGTAATAGGTAAAGGTAGGCTAGAGTGTCTTCCGGTGTTACCAAACGAAAAGATAATTCATATTTCGCCAGAAGTTTGCTCAGATAGAATTGCTTATGTAGCTGTACAGTTTGACGAATCGCTAAGACAAGCAACTTTGTTAGGATTTGTGAAAACTGTGAGCGAATCTAATTCGGTACTCATAAGCGAATTGCGATCGCTTGAAGAATTCATCTTACAACTAAGCGAAACCCCTGAAAAAGTCAAACAACCAATTCACCTGAGTAAGTGGTTAATGAATGTTGTTGATGTCGGTTGGCAAACGGTTGAATCGCTTTTGAGTCCGCAATCAGCTGAACTAGCTTTTAGATTTAGATCTGCTGAACAAACGTTAGCTCAAAACCCAGATAATTTAACTATTAGTGTGCAAAAAGGTACACTCCTGAACTTAGGACGACAATCAGAAAGTAAACCCATTGCTTTAGTGGTTGGAATTATACCTGTTTCCGAACAAGAAATAAACATCTGTGTGAAAGTATGCCCAGTTGATGGTCAAAAGTATCTGCCAGAAGAGCTTGAAATAATGGTGTTAGATGATTTAGGCACCGTAGTTATGCAAGCTACTGCAAGAGATACCAAGAGTATTCAACTAACCTTTAGTACTGAACTTGGAGAGCATTTTAGCATTAAAATTGTTTTGGGGGATGTCAACTTTACAGAGTTTTTTACAGTTTAAAGTTTAGTACACGAAAATGCTGTTACTTCTTATAACGAACAGTCAATAAATATTATCATAAATAATCAGCGTTGTAAAAAAGTTTCAGTATTTGCTAGTGTTAATTTGATTATCCAAAATCCCTAATTTGAAATAGGTATATGGCAAAGTTAGTTGTTCTGAAGCTGGATGGTAATTTATCAGAACACGGGTGCCGGGTGACATTAGAAATTGGAGCAGAAAATGCTCGCCCAAAAATAGAAGTTTCTGGCAATTTACCTGTATCCCCCGAATTAGCTACTTATTTCAACCAGTGGCAGGATAAATATCGCAGTTTAGGAATACCTAGCCGCATCAAACCTCAAGAAATTATTTATGATGGCTCTATCAAAAGTAGAATTGAAAAATGTAGCCAGTCTGGTAAATTATTGAGCGATCGCCTGCAAACATGGCTTGATTCTCAGGAATTTCGTCACATTAATAATACACTACGCGAAGAATTAAACCGAGATGAAACAATTCGAGTATTAATTCGCACAGATAATAGTCAATTACAAAGGCTTCCTTGGCATTTGTGGGATTTTTTTAAGAGATACTCACAAGCAGAATTTGCCTTAAGTGCAACAGTATCAGAAACACCACCGACGCCACCGCATAAACCCAAGGTAAGAATTTTAGCAATTTTGGGAAATAGTGCTGGAATTAATATTCAACTAGACCGTCAGTTATTAACAAATTTACCAAATGCCGAAACAGTTTTTCTAGTGGAGCCGCAACGCGACGAGCTAAATAATTATTTGTGGCAGCAATGGGATATTTTGTTTTTTGCGGGGCATAGTGAAACTTCTAATGGTACTGGCCGTATTTACATTAATAAAAGTGATAGCCTAACAATTGACGAGTTAAATAATGGTTTAAAAAGTGCGATCTCCCAAGGTTTGCAACTAGCAATTTTTAACTCTTGTGATGGTTTGGGATTAGCATGGCAACTAGCAACTTTAAACATTCCGCAAATGATTGTGATGCGGGAACCAGTCCCAGATGAGGTAGCACAGGAATTTTTAAAACATTTTCTAGTAGCTTTTTCGAGAGGTAAATCTCTTTATTTAGCATCGCGGGAAGCGAGGGAAAAGCTGCAAGGCTTGGAGAATAAATTTCCCAATGCCACTTGGTTGCCAGTAATTTTTCAGAACCCTGGAGTTTTACCGCCCACTTGGAAACAGTTATGCTCTCCAAAGATTGAGTTGAAACGTATTTTTCTAACTGTGTTGCTGGTGAGTGTACTGATTACAACCTTAGTCATGGGAGTGCGCTATTTGGGGATGTTGCAACAAAGTGAATTGCAGGCTTACGACCATTTGATGCAAATGCGATCGCCTTTGGAAAGGTCAGATCCACGCCTGTTAATAGTTACTGTTGGGGAGGCTGATATACATTATCAAAACCAGAAGCGGATGAATGGCATAGGGTCGCTTTCAGATCAGGCACTCGCTCAACTCTTGCAAAAATTAGAGCAGTATCAACCAACAACAATCGGTATAGATATTTATCGAGATTTCCCTGTAGACCCAGATTATCCAGATTTAACCACTCGCTTACAGCAGGATCACCGCATTTTTACAGTGTGCAAAGTTTCTGCTAATTTAGATGGCGAACCTGATGGTATTCACTCCCCCGATGAAGTCCCAAAAGAACGCCAAAGTTTTAGCGATTTTGTGATAGACAACGATGAAATTCCTCGCCGCCAATTGTTGCATTTAACTCCTCCCATAGAATCGCCGTGTGCCGCCGAAGATGCTTTCAGCCTTCAGCTTGCACGTCACTACTTACTTTCCAAAAATATCAACGCAGACATCACAACCGAAGGAGACTTGCAAATTGGCAACGTTGTATTTAAGCCATTAAAAGAACACTCTAGCGGCTACCAAAAAATTGATGCATCGGGTTATCAAGTGTTGCTCAATTATCGTTCTCTGCGGCTTGGAGAAAAAATTGCCGAGACCGTATCTCTCAAAGATGTTTTAAACGACAAAATCAATCGAGAGTTAGTAGAATCATTAAAGAATCGTATCGTTCTCATTGGCGTTACCGCCCCCAGCACTAAAGCTGACTATTGGAAAATCCCCACCAAAGAAAAGAAAATACAAGGATTGCTCGTGCAGGCGCACATGGTGAGCCAGATTCTTAGTGCTGTTCTGGATCGTAGACCTTTGTTGTGGTGGTGGTCTGGATGGATTGAAGCTGTTTGGATTTGGGGATGGTCATTAGTGGGAGGTATCATAGCATGGCGCTGCTTAAAGCCGTTATACCTTGGGCTAGCAATAGCAACGACGCTGTTGACACTATTTGGGATTTGCTTTGGCATTTTTACACAGGCGGGGTGGATACCACTTATCCCGCCTGTATTGGCATTGGTATTGACGGCTATGGTTGTTATGTGGATGTTACGCAGGGAAAATTTTGTTTCGCAGGCTTCCCGTTTCTAATTCAGAAATAGCAAAAATATTTTGACATTGACACTGAATTATGACCAGGAATAAACTACCTCAAAACCTAATGAAACAAGTAATTCATCAACCAAAAACTGAAGTTGGAGAATTGTGGGCGCAGCCTGATGACGGTTTTGTAGCCATTGGTTCAGGGCTAAAGCATTTACTACAAACTTGCTTTATCCCTTTAATATTGCTCAATATTGTAAGTTATCCGCTACAAGTACACGCACAAGTTACTACCCAACCTGTCAAAAAAGCTGTATCTAACACACAAAACCGCCTTGCCCAATTAAAATTTCCACGTAACGGCGCACCCATTGGTCGCCGCCAAGGAGGGGCAAGGCGTACTGGAACTCAATGTCCAGACCTAAAAACGCCTATTACTGCCTTGGTGCCTGGTGAAGAAACTTTAAATGAATCGGAATCTTTCTTAGCATTAACAGTCTCCGAGTATCCCACCTTTTGGGTTTATGTACCACACCTACCCACAAACTTACGCACTGGAGAGTTTGTATTTCAGGATGAAAAAGGCAAAGACATCTACCGTACACCTTTAACGCTGGCTGACAAGCCTGGTGTTATTGGCATCAGCCTACCGCCAAGTCCGCAATATGCTCTCAAGCAAGGCTCTAAGTATCAATGGTACTTCAAAGTTTATTGTGGCGCTCCGCAAACCACATCTGAGTATTTTTACGTTAAAGCATGGGTGCAACGGATAGCGCTAACGAGCGAACTGAAAACTCAGTTGAATACGTCAAAACCAGGAGAGTACGTTGCCTATGCTGTCAATTATATTTGGCAGGATGCTGTAACTAATTTAGCCCAGATGCACCGCACTAATTCAAGTTCCCGCGTAGTTGCTGAGGATTGGACTAATTTATTAACAAGCGTTGGCTTGTCAGAATTTGCCTCTGCGCCGATTGTTGCGCGTTATGGCTCAGAAAAATTGTGATTTAACCATTAAGTGGCCGCCAAAGGATTGCGGGAATGCTTATTATTGCGTTGTTCAGAATTTTAAAGCGATCGCCCCTACGGTGGCAAAAGCGATCGCATTCAAATATCTCAAACTTCTTTAAGTATTAAGTTCTGCCCTGCGGCCACTAATGGTTAAAAAACGACCACATTATGCTTGACGTTACAAAAGGATTTGTGTTTTTTGAATATGACAGGGAGGACAAGGAGGGTCAGGCAGAGGCTCTATATCTGAGCAATTGATGTCTTTTATACCAAGTGGTTTTAAGGACTTATTAAGGCTGGCGCTGAGAGATGATATTACACTTCCACTTGATTTTCCTCCTACAATTTTTGCAGCCTCGACATCTGTAATGTCCTGCTCAAAAATTGATTGATTATGGTTTAAATCCAGGATTTTTATTTTAAAGGAATAATGCATTGTAATCACCCAATTGATTGTTTTTCCTTAGGTATAAAGCCACCTCTGTTTAGTAATCATTTTGCCGCATCAATTTTTCTGCCAAGTGTGCGATTTATTCACAAAAGTTTATAACTTATAGCCCTGATCATTTCTGTTGTTAAGGGAAATTCATCAAATGACTGGAAACTTAAGCGGTTCGTGCTGGTTATTAAGGTTAATGATTTCCTTAGCTATTAACAGCTATTTTTAAAGCTTCAGCCGCAGTTTTTACATGGGAGGGCAATAAGGGTCATCCATAGGAGGTATACATGAGTCAGTGCCTTTTTTATTCTTTTCAATAATCACTACTTTTGAGACTTCTTCTATTTCTACATTTTTTTTAGCCTTTATAATACCCACTACTGGTGAGATTTTATTTCCTCCTACAATTTTTTCAGCTTCCACATCTGTGATGTCCTGCTCAAAAATTGATTCATTCCGGTCTAAATCTAAGATGTTTATTTGAAAGGAATGATGCATAGCAATACCCAATTGATTGTTTTTCCTTAGGTGTAAAGTCACCTCTGTTTAGTAATCATTTTGCGGCATAAATTTTTCTAGCAATTATGTAATTTGTTCATAAAGATTTACATTTTGTACTGGCAGCACAAAAAGCCCCACTCATTACTGTTGTTAAAGGAAATTCATCAAATGACTGAAAATTTACGCGGTTCGTGCTGGCTTTTAAGGCTAATGATTTCTTTAGCTATTAATGGTGCATATGCATTCTCTTTTAATTATGCTGTTGCCCAAATTACGCCTGATGGAACTCTACCGAATAATTCTGTCGTTACTCAACAGGGGAACACTTTTGACATCACTGGCGGAACCCAAGCTGGCGGTAACTTGTTCCACAGCTTCCAACAGTTTTCTGTGCCGAATGGCACAGAGGCAAACTTTAATAATGCTCTTGATATTCAAAACATTATCAGTCGGGTAACAGGTGGCTCAGTTTCTGACATTAATGGATTAATCAAAGCCAACGGTACAGCTAACCTGTTTGTGATTAATCCATCAGGAATTATTTTTGGGCCTAATGCCCAATTGGACATCAAGGGTTCGTTCATCGCAACTACAGCAAACCGCCTCAAATTTGCAGATGGCGCTCTATTTAGCGCGACAACTCCCCAAAACCCACCTCTACTAACGATAAGTGTTCCCATTGGCTTGCAATTTGAGGGAACAGCAGGAGATATTCGTGTAGAAGGATCTGCCCTAAAAGTGCAACCTGGTAAAACTTTAGCACTGGTGGGTGGTAATGTGACGTTGCAGGGAGGTGAGCGAGCAGCTTTAAAACAACCGAATTTGGCAGTTCCAGGAGGACGTATTGAGCTAGGTAGTGTGGCTGGTGCTGGAGAAGTGAGCTTGAACCAGCAAGATAACGATTGGGTATTGGGGTACAGTTCTGTCAATAATTTTGGCGATATTCGGCTGCAAGACAAAGCATACGTTGATGTTAGTGGTGCCAGCGGTGGTGATGTTCAAATCCAGAGCAATAATTTGGCTTTAATTCAAGGCTCACGGATTTATGCCGACACACAAGGTATAGAGGCTGGTGGACAGGTGCTTGTCCGCACAACAAAGACGGTGACTCTCACTGAGGAGTCACGGATTACAGCCGATGTTTTACCAGAAGCGACTGGAACCGGGGGAAACGTGACGATTGAAACTGGACAGTTGAGTATCCAAGGCCGCTCATTGATTAGAGCTGGCACCTTTGGCAAGGGACGGGGCGGAGACCTTACTATTCGCGCCTCCGAGTTTGTAGAACTAGCAGGAACAACAAATAGCGGCTTGTTCACTCAAACTTCAGGTGCTGGAGATGCTGGCAACTTAACAATTACAACTCGACGGTTAAGTTCTCAAAATGGAGCGCGAGTATCAGCTTCTACTTTGGGCAAGGGACAGGGGGGGGATTTGACTGTAACTGCCACCGATGCTGTGGAACTAATTGGTACTGGTAGCGGCTTATCTACTCAAACTCTAGGTGCTAAAGCTGCTGGTAACTTGACAATTAATACCAAACGCTTGAGTGTCCAGGATGGAGCGCAAATATTAAGTCGTACTCTTGGTGAGGGAAAGGGGGGAAATTTGTTTGTGGCTGCTAGCGATTTGGTGGAATTGAGGGGAACAGGAATATCATCCAATGGGCAGCAAATCCCTAGCATTTTATCTACTCAAACAGAAAGTTTTGGCAATGCCGGAGACTTAACGATTATTACTAGGCAGTTAATTGTCGGAAATGGGGCACAGATATCTACTGCCTCTTTTGGTCAAGGAAAAGGTGGAAATATAGAAGTTAATGCTTCTGATGCTGTTAATGTTTTTGGAGTTGCCATTAATAGAACAGCAAGTGGAATATTTTCACGCACTACTCAAGGGGGGCAGGGAGGAAACATCATTATTAATACGAATGCTTTGCGGGTAGCAGATAATGGGGTTGTAGATGCCCGCACTCTAGGATCGGGAAATGCTGGCAATATCACGGTCAACGTGAATACTTTGGAAGCGGTTAATGGTGGACAAATTCTTGCCAATGCTTTCAGAGACAGCAGTGGGTTTGCAGGTAATATCACAGTTAATGCTACTGATAGGGTGACTATATCTGGTAGTGCTAACTTCAAACGGCTTGTCCGAAGTGTTGAGGGTTTGGTTGAGGATGAGTCGGCTAATAGTGGCTTGTTTGTTCGCTCTCAAGGATCAGGGAGTGCAGGCAAGCTTCAGGTAGGATCTCGTTTCATTCGCTTAGACAATCAAGGAGCAATCACTGCTGAAACTGCATCCGGTAATGGTGGTGATATTACACTCCACGACATAGATTTATTGTTACTAAGCGGCAACAGCCAAATATCTGCTACCGCAGGCACTAATCAACAGGGTGGAAACGGCGGCAATATTACCATCAATGCTTCTAATGGCTTCATCGTCGCCAAACCAAATGAAAATAGCGACATTACCGCTAATGCCTACAATGGTCAAGGAGGAACAGTCACAATCAACGCTACTGAGATTTTTGAAATTGCACCATTAACTCGTGAAGACCTTAAGAAGTTGTTGCGTTTTAGAGATTTAGATCCACGTCAACTTGCAACAAATGACATTACGGCAATTTCCCGAATCAGTCCTAATTTAAGTGGCACTGTCGAAATTAACACGCTAGATGTTGATCTAAATCGAGGACTAATTAACTTACCAGCTATACCAGTTGACACCGAAGTGTCTCAAGTTTGTCAAGTGCGTCCTGGTCAAAATCAAAGCAGTTTTACCATTACCGGACGCGGTGGTTTACCCCGTAACCCCAAAACCGAACCCCTCAGCAGCGATGCAGTTCAAGTAGATTGGGTAACTCTCAACCCAATGAGAGAGAACCGTGCTATTACAAATGTTTCTCCTCAAGCAACTAACCCCACGCCAGCGCCCATTATAGAAGCACAACGGTGGATAAAAAATGCTAAAGGTGAGGTAGTACTCACAGCTAATGTGCCTACAGCCACACCCCATATTTCCTGGCTTACTCCTGCTTCTTGCCCCTAAAAAATCGGGTTTTTCCTATACGTTACAGCCAATTCCCTACTAAAACATAGGGTGCCCAGAAATATGGAGCTTTCTCTTGGGCAAAAAGTGCTAGTTGGGCACGCTGGAGGGCTTCGGCTTTATTCACTCCAGTATTTAACTGTCGGTAGAATTCACTCATCACATCGGCAGTAAAGCGATCATCTACTGACCACAATGTTGCTAGTGTACTGCGTGCCCCCGCTCGCACAGCTATCCCAGCCAGCCCCAAAGCTGCTCGTTTGTCTCCCTCAGCAGTTTTACAAGCGCTGAGGACAAGTAATTCAATACTGCTAGACCTACTAGAATCGTTAACTCGCAGTAAATTATCAAAATCCTTGGCCTTAACTAATTTATTCCAGGTGAGAATAAAAGTGTTTTCTGGATCGGAACTGAATTCGCCGTGCGTTGCTAGGTGAACCACCGAGAAGGGAGTTGCCTGCAACTGATTTTGCAGGTTCGGTTCGGTAAACTTTTGATTTAACAGTTCTTCACTCTTAGGTATCTCAGACTGGACTTCTTTTAATTCTCGTGGTACATTTTCCAACTGGGGAAATTCTCTGCCTTCGATTGGGCGTTTTTCGCTGACTCCAGCAGTTAAAGCGTTTAACTGTACCTTTTGCAGAGGCTTGGGATCGAGGAGTTGTAAACCTGGGGCCAAGGCGATCGCATATTTCTCTACTAAATATTTCTGCTGCTGTTTGTCGTAGAGAACCCCCATCGGGATATTCCGCAACTCACCATCAAGAACAAACACTAAGGTTTTGATCCCACTTTTGGCTAACTCTGCTTCCGCAGGTCGAATTAACCAGTCATATATCTGTTGGGATTGCTGCTGAACCCGAACAATCCCAGTGACATCTAGTAAATTTTTTCTCAGGTCTGCTACAATCCCTTCAACTTGATCTTGGGCTATTACAGCCCTGTAGTGGCGCAATTGTTCTTGATTAGGCAATTTGAGGATAATATCTAGGCTGTTTGGCAAAATAATCGGATAGATAACTGCTGCTTGTTGGTCTTTTTTGTCAACCACTGGGTCAAGTTCCTGCGTTGGGCTTAAACAGGCTGACCGAAAGAAGTTATCCAGTTCTGCTAATTGCAGAGATTCAATTACATAACGAGCTTGCTTGAGATTGTTTTTATTGAGTGCGGGATTTTCTTCAGTTCCCAACAGCAAATCAACGAACTCTCGATACACTGGTTCGACATTTTCCCGGAAGGAAAACTGAACATCTGGATTAATCGCAACCAAATCGCTGCGGAGCGAGTTTAGCGTCTTAAACGCTACATCATAGGATGCGATCGCGCTTTTAATATCTCCCTTCTTTTTAAGTATGCGTCCTAGCTGCCATTGCCACTGATAAGCAATATCTGATGCATTAATAGTTTGCGCTATAAACAAAGATTTCTCGGTAAGGTCTTGAGCTTCAGAGAATTGCCCGGTTTTTTCATACAACTCGCCGAGAGTACCTGTAGCATAAGATTCTGCTCGCTGGTCTTGCAAGCTCTGCGCCTGTTTGATAGCGGTGGACAACTGTTGGGCAATATCCAGCCATGAAGGGGTGTCTGTGCTGGTATTTTTTAGTTGTGTGAGAATTTGGGCAAATTTAATCCGAGCATATACTGAGGTTCGGCTGGGAGGCAAGTTGCTAATTTCCGATTGAATTTGGGACGACAATGCCAATGCATCTTTCAACCCATTTTTATCTTTATTTTTCTCCAAGTTCTCCAAAAGTATGCTGAGTAGGTTTAGGTGAGCCTGGATGCGTGTTATGGCAAAAACAGATGCCGCCGCCTGCTGGTAGTACTCTGAAGCAGCTTTAATATCTTGTTGAGCGCGGGCGGTGTTGCCTAGACTCAGTTGAGCTTCAGCGATCGCACTAGAAGATTGTACTCGCTGTGCCACTGCTAGACTTTTCTCCAACACCTGCCGCGATCCGCTTAAATCACCAACGACTCGGCGGACGTTGCCAAGGCTACGCAGTCCTGTCGCTACAAGAGGTGAGTCTGGAAGGCTTGTAAGGGTTAGCTGCACCTCGTTTAAAATCTTGTTAGCCTGAAGGTAAAGCCCTAGAGCTTGCAAAGCTTGTGCAGAATTAATGCGGTTACGAGTTAACGTAGCGGTATTGCCTATTTTGTGATAAATATCAGCGGCTTTTTGCCAGGTTGTTAGTGCTGCTTCCGCTTGTCCTCGTGCTAATTGCCAGTGCCCTTGAACATCTAGAGTTTGAGCAAGGATTTGAGAACGCTCTGGAGAATTCTCTAACTTCTGTAATAAATTTAAACTTTGAGCGATCGCCTCTTGTGCTTCTGCCCACAAACCTAGCTGTTGATAGGCTAAAGACAGATTACTTAAGGTCATTGCTTGCCTTAGTCTATCTCCACTGGCATTGTAGGTTGTGACAGCTTGTTGCAATAACTTGACTGCATCATAAAACTGTTCAGCTTCGTACAAGGTTCTGCCTTGTGTTACCAAATTTTCGAGATTTTCTGAAACTTTAGTGTTTGAGTTGACTGTAACAATCTGGGCGGTACTGGGCAAAATAGCCGTCACTAAAAATAACGCCACAAGTATGATTGATCTGATGCGATATTGTAGAATCCTCTGCAAGTGCCCGGCTTTGCGTTGGACTCTTCGCCAAAATTTGTTGACTGTATTTATGTTCATTCACCAAATTAATGCTTAAGAGCAGATTCGGGCCACTACAAGTTTAATGATATAAAAGAATGTTTGAAAAGTTATCAGGTGGTTTATAACAAGCTAGATAAACAGCGATCGCTCAAGTATGTAATGTAATCGGTAAAGTCAGGGTGAATGCTGTTTGACCGGAAGAAGTTGAATCTAGGGTAAGGTCGCCACGATGTGCCCTAGCAATTTCACGAGCGAGGCTGAGTCCTAGTCCGATGCCTTCTACCTTACGGGTGCGGGCAGGATCGCTGCGATAAAAGCGGTCAAAAATGCGATCGCTTGCTGGAATATTTTTTGATGAGTTGGCGATCGTGACGTTGAGCTTTGTTTGGGTTTGATGAGCGTGAATTCTTATCCAGCCATTGGCGAGATTGTATTTGATGGCATTACTCAACAGATTTTGCAGAACTTGAATGAGGAGATCGCGATCGCCCTAATACGGCAAAATAGTTAAATCCTTGGGGCATAGGGCATGGCGCATAGAGAAAATTGCTCTTCCCAATGCCCACGAAATCAAGAGTGCTTCAGCCAGGAGATGAGCTTAATACCAATTTGAAAAAAGAATGCGACAGATACACACTCCCAAACCCTTGTTATGTCTAGCTTTTTTAATGAACAAATTTTGAATTGGTATCAGTTCCCAGTAGCATTGTAAAGACACTATGGAAAAAGATAATCGCCAACTCAGCCGGATTCTGAGCCGAAGACAGGCACTTGCTCTATTTAGAGCAGCCGGAGCTGCAATTGTTGTTGGATGTATACCTAGAAAGTCCAGTTCCACACAGGCACAATCGAGTGCAACCGTCCCAGGATCATCGTTGCCTGGGTGTGTCGTGAGACCGCAGCAGACCGAAGGGCCGTATTTTGTAGACGAGAAACTCAACCGTTCAGATATCCGTTTTGATCCCTCGGATGGTTCGGTGAAAGAAGGTGTACCACTGCAACTGACGCTGCGTGTTTCTAGGGTCAGTGGTACTAGCTGCACACCAATTGCAGGTGCGATCGCGGATATTTGGCATTGTGACGCACTTGGTGTCTATTCGGGCGTAAACGACCCAAGTTTCAGTACCGTGGGGAAAAAGTTCTTACGTGGATATCAAGTGACGGACGCGAATGGAACTGTCCAGTTCACAACCATTTATCCCGGTTGGTATCGAGGTAGAACAGTCCATATCCACTTTAAACTACGCGCAGATACCACATCAAAGCAGAGTTATGAGTTTACATCACAGCTGTACTTTGATGATGCAATTACCGATCAGGTACACGCACAGACACCATACGCCAGCAAGGGACAGCAGGCCCTAAAGAACGCACAAGATAGAATCTTTCAAGACGGTGGAGACCAATTGTTGCTCACACTTACCAAAACTAGCTTTGGTTACGCAGCAACGATTGATATTGGGCTTCAGACAGCTTGAGCAGCCCTACAATCAGGATTGCTCTGCTGTACAGGGGGTTAGCTTGAAAGTGCTGAGTGCTGAGTGCTGAGTTACAAGTAACGATTTATCCCCTTGTTTCCCCTACTCCCCATCTACCCTAGTCCCTTCTTCATGCATTAGTGATGTACAAAGTTCATAGGGAGTGCTTTTACTATCGAGCGTCAGTGAATAAAGTGAATTGCTTCAAAAGGGTGTAAATATAGCTTCTTTGGGGTCGTAATCAGCACCTTGACAAAACTCATCTACCCAAGAAGCTAAACTACGAGCATTAGTGCTGGGTGATAGCTTAACTTGATAACTCATATCTTGCAATTGTATCTTGGCTGTTTTAGCGTTGTTGGGAACCTTAATAGCCACAGCAAGTGATTGCAAATTTGTGCCATTTGCAGGAACTTTATTAGTTATTGCTAGGGATGGTAGAGTTTTGCCCATACTTGAAACTTCGGTAGCCTTTGTTAGCGATCGCTCAGGCTGGTGTAGACGTAGAAGCCCAGAGGACAATTTCTTTGCGATTAGTATTTTCTCTGAGGATTCATGCTTAACTTGGGTAGCTATTGCCACTGATGACACGGGCTGGCGATCGCGATTTACCCCGTTAGTTACAGTCAGCGATGTCACAGGTTTTACTGTGTATGTCAGAGCAGTTGGTGGCTGTTTAGAACTTGACCTGTTAATAGAAGCATCGGAAGTCATCTCCGTATGAGCAGCAACCAATGGCGCAGGCTGATCTCTATAATCAGTTTCTTCTAGAGACTCATTAGAAAAATGGTTTACAGCTATCAAATCCTCTGCGGTTATTAAATCTAACTCTTTATCAGGATTAAAGTTAAGACCCAAAGCGGCAACTATCTTATCCGGATTATTATTCAAATCGAGAATAAAAGTTAGTATCTGATCAAATTCTGGCTCTAAAACAGACAAAGTAGCCAAAATAAAACCAGATGAAGGACGACGTAGCCCTTCATAAGTACCCCAAATTCGCATTTTCACCAACCAGGGGCGATTTTGCTCGTAGTAACTCAGCCACTTCATTTTCAATGATTGACGTAGCTGCTGAATGTTCATCGGATGCCTCGCTTCAGTCAACAAAGAGTGCAGACTTATATATTTTTAAACAGCTTTATCCCTGGGGATGAAACCGATAATAAAGCATCTGCCTGACTCTTTGATCACCTAATAAGTGCTGTTCTACCAATAGAGGTACTTCGCTAGGGTGAACGCGGCTATACCAGACTGTCTCTGGCAATACCAGCACCATCGGCCCGTTACCACATTGTCCTAAACAGCCGCTAGCCGTTACCATCACACCAGGAACTGGCAAAGCGGCAAAAGCTGCTAGGACATTTGCTGCACCCTGTTTTTTACAAGTGCGATTTTGGCAAACTCGCACGCATCTCAAAGAAGCAGGTGGGTCTGTTGTTGGAGATTGTGATGGTTGAGCTGTATTTGACATTTTTTACAAACCGCAGAGGTGCTGAGAACGCACAGAAGAAGAAAAGATATAAGGAACTAATAACTAGTCTACTGAAAGTCCTTTTGAGGCTAGCCATTCACGGTTGAATATCCGCGATTGATACCGGGAACCGCTATCGCACAAGATGGTAACAATAGTATGTCCTGGGCCCAACTGCTTGGCTAGAGCAACAGCTGCACCAACATTAATACCTGTCGAACCACCCATTAACAATCCGTCTTTCCTTAGCAGTTGATAAACTACTCGCAAAGCTTCCTTGTCATCTATTTGGATAGCATCATCAGCAGGTGCGCCTTCCATATTGGCTGTAATGCGACTGTTACCAATACCTTCGGTGATCGAATTGCCTTCTGTCGTGATTTCACCTGTTTTGATGTAGCTGTAAAGTCCACTACCTAGAGGGTCAGCAACAACACATTTAATTGCTGGATTCTTTTCTTTCAGATACAGCGCTACACCAGCAAATGTACCACCAGTACCAGTCGCAGTTACCCAGCCATCAATTTTACCATCTGTTTGTGTCCAAATTTCTGGGCCTGTGGTTTCGTAATGGGCGTGGCGGTTGGCTAAATTATCAAACTGATTCGCCCAAATAGCGTTATCCAACTCAGCAGCTATTCTGCCAGAAAGCCTAACGTAGTTGTTGGGGTCTTTGTAAGGTACGGCGGGAACAGGACGAACTTCTGCACCTAGTGTTGTCAGTGCGTCTATTTTTTCTTGGGACTGGGTATCAGGAATAATAATCAGGCATTTGTAGCCTTTGGCATTGCAAATATGCGCCAATCCAATGCCAGTATTACCAGCTGTGCCTTCAACTACTGTACCACCAGGCTTAAGTAAACCTTTTTTTTCCGCATCTTCAATAATGTAAAGTGCGGCGCGGTCTTTGACGGAACCACCAGGATTGAGAAATTCTGCTTTACCAAGGATTTCGCACCCCGTTTCTTCACTAAAGCTGTTTAAGCGAATCAGAGGTGTGTTACCAACAGACCCTACAAAGCCATTTTTAATATCCATTTCTTTTCTGTACCTAAGTTCTTCTCTATAAAAATTTTGGCTTATAACGGTGGCAGTATTACTGTATTTTGTAACCGCGATCGCATTAAATAATGATGACTCCTATGGCCTCAATCACGCATCTATTACCAAACTTTGCTCATATTCAGCACGAAACCAGACATAACTAGGTCACCCTTATAGTAGCGGGATTTTCTAGATATTCCACTGGTAAACCAGGACGATAAATATAGACTTTGCACTGTTTGCGGTCAATTAACCAGCCTAGCTTTACTCCAGGCTCCCTCATGTATTCTGCCATTTTTTCCTGCAACACAATAGGTGATGAAAACATAATACCTACCTGACTGACTCTTACTTTTATTCTCACGCAACCTGTTAATTTCGTGCAGATAAATAGCGAGGATCATCAGCTAAGAGTCATTTTGACGCAAAATTACGGTTTCCTAGTTAAGGTGAATAGATAATACCCAGTAAAGTAGCGATTTTACTGAGGCATTTATAATACTAGTAAAATATAATACATTAAATATTTTGGTACTGACAAACTTTTCTTTGAATCTGCAAAAAATAATCCTTAATTAGGGTATAAATTTTATGAGTAATCAAGTTGCATCTGACAGATTTATCAATGATTTAGAGCGTGTTGCTCAAGTGCGGTCAAAAATTTCTGATTGTTTGAGCAAAATCGCTGAAACTATAAATCAAGCGGAATTAGCTGGAGAATCTTCATCAGGAAAACTCAGCCTAGAACGAGATATTGAAGATATTACAGTAGCTAGTAAAAATCTCAAGCAAGGTGTGTTCCGCCTGTTAGTTTTGGGCGATATGAAACGGGGAAAAAGCACGTTTTTAAATGCTTTAATTGGAGAAAATTTACTGCCAAGCGACGTTAATCCATGTACCGCACTATTAACAGTTTTACGCTATGGCGTCGACAAGAAAGTCACAATTCATTTTAATGATGGTAAAAATCCACAACAGTTAGATTTTCAATCTTTTAAATATAAATATACCATTGACCCTGCTGAAGCTAAAAAACTAGAGCAAGTAAAAAAGCAAGCATTTCCTGATGTTGACTATGCAGTAGTTGAGTATCCATTAACGCTATTAGAGAAAGGTATTGAAATAGTTGATAGTCCAGGATTAAATGACACGGAGGCACGGAACGAATTATCTTTAGGCTATGTTAACAATTGTCATGCAATTTTATTTGTGATGAGAGCCTCACAACCTTGCACCCTGGGTGAACGTCGCTATTTAGAAAATTACATTAAAGGTCGTGGTTTGGCAGTTTTCTTCTTAATTAATGCTTGGGATCAGGTGCGGGAATCATTGATTGATCCTGATGATACAGAAGAATTAAATGCAGCTGAAGACAGATTGCGGCAAGTATTTAAAGCTAATTTAGCAGAGTATTGTTATGTAGATGGTCAGAATGTTTATGATGAGCGCGTGTTTGAGCTTTCATCAATTCAAGCACTTAGAAAAAGGTTAAAAAATCCTCAAGCTGATTTAGAGGGAACTGGCTTTCCAAAGTTTATGGAAGCGTTAAATACTTTTCTGACTAGAGAACGTGCGATCGCAGAACTTCGGCAAGTTAGAACATTGGCCAGACAAGCCTGCAATCACACCCGCGAAGCAATTGAAAGACGCCTACCATTACTTGACCAAGATGTAAATGAGTTGAAAAACCGCATTGATTCTGTGGAACCGGAGTTTAACAAACTTACGAGTATCCGCAATCAGTTTCAAAAAGAAATTATTAGCACTAGAGATACTCAAGCAAGAACAATTTCTGAATCCTTCCGCAGCTACGTTTTAAACTTAGACAATGCCTTTGAAAACGATTTCTTACGCTATCAGCCAGAGCTAAATTTATTTGATTTTCTCAGTAGTGGAAAAAGAGATGCATTTAATGCCGCACTGCAAAAAGCCTTTGAGCAATATATCACAGATAAATTCTCTGCTTGGACTTTAAATGCTGAAAAAGATATTAATGCAGCTTTCAGAGAACTTTCACGTAGTGCTGCACAGTATGGGGCATCTTATAGCCAAGTAACAGACCAAATTACCGAAAACTTAACTGGACAGCAAGTTAAAGTCAATCCCACAACTACCACAGAAGATGATAACTCTCCTGGTTGGGCAAAATGGGCAATGGGATTGTTATCTCTGTCTAGAGGAAACTTAGCTGGTGTAGCATTAGCTAGTGCAGGATTTGATTGGAAAAATATTTTATTAAACTACTTTACTGTAATTGGTATTGGCGGCATAATTACAGCAGTAACAGGTATTTTTCTAGGGCCAATTGGATTTGCACTACTTGGTTTAGGAGTAGGCTTTTTACAAGCCGATCAAGCACGCAAAGAGTTGGTAAAAACGGCTAAGAAAGAGCTAGTAAAATACTTGCCACAAGTAGCGCATGAGCAATCTCAAACTGTATATGATGCAGTGAAAGAATGTTTCGACTCTTACGAAAGAGAAGTAAGTAAGCGGATTAACGACGATATTGCATCTCGCAAATCTGAATTAGATAATCTGCTGAAGCAGAAAGAAACACGCGAGATAAATCGTGAGAGTGAGTTAAAGCGGCTAAAAAATTTACAGGAGGATGTTATAACGCAGATGCAAAAAATTGAGGCTGCATATACTAATTTGTTAGCTTACTACAGCTAATCTATATCCATACAATCTTGTTAAATTAATCTAGAAATTACCCACAATTTTTGAAATGAATACTAATGTATTTATAATTTATTTATACTACCTTAGTATTTATAAATCACACAATCACCGCTTTAAAGCCTTAATTATTTATACTTCTTGTGGTAACCAGTGGTTTTCCGTTACGCGTCTACGCTTTTTGTGATGCGTAATTACTAATTATTTATGGATTCCTTTGTTAATTATGAGTGAAATTTAGTAATTTATAAATTTTCTTATTCTGTAACTTTTAATATTTAATTGGGAACAATAATTATAGGTTTTTATAAATAACGACGAATTTATCAAATGGAATGGACAAACTTACTCAAAGCACAGCAATTTGATTTTATTCAAAGGTTGCAATCTAAATACTTACTTAATTGTGAGATAAAAGGTCAACATAGCGAATTGACAGTTATTGGTGGTGACAGTTTAAGCCATTTACGAGACTTCTGCTGGGAAATGGTTAAAAAATATAGACCAAACGACCCTAAAAATTACTTCATTAACAATATGAAAGGAAAGTTAGGAGAGGAAGTTATAAAAACTCGTTTAGCTGAATTTGTTACTGAAGTTGACTATGAAACAAAAGTAAATGGTGACGGCAAAGTAGATTTTACACTAACATCTGATTCATCTATCGGTATCCAAGTTAAAGCAAGATATGGTAGATTTGATACTGTAAAATGGTCAATTACTCAAGAAGAAATTAGTAAAAATGCTATTTTAGTCTGTATTTTGATACAAGAAGAGATTAGTGAAGCACAACCTATATATAATCTGATATTAGCTGGTTTTATTCCGACTAATATGATTGTATTAACGGATGCTAAAGCTAGTCTAAATATAGAAAACTTGTTATATGCTGGTGGATTATATAGCTATTTAGAAAATTTAATCTCATGTAAAAAAAATTCAAAATTAGAACAAGGAGTTGAATGTCATCCTAACAAAGAAGTAGCAACCCAGGATGCTAACAGCTTTGTAAATAATTATACAAACAATCAATTTGCTAAATTAGCTATTGAATATTTCAATCTTGCTAATTCTTATCACAAACAAAAGCAATACCAAACTGCTACTACTTACTATAATCAAGCATTGGAATTGAATCCATATTTTGTAGATGGTTATTTTTGGAGAGGGCTTTCATTTTATGAAAATCAAGATTATCAATTGGCAATTCAGGATTTTGATACTGTTATTTTGATGAAACCAGATGAATATAAAGCATATAACAATAGAGGTCTTACTCTTTATGCACTAAATGACAAACAGAAAGCCATTGAAGATTTCAAATATTCTATAAGCATTCTTAAAAAAAGTTCTGCTTTAACTTATTATTATAGTGGTATTACTCGTGATGCCCTTGGAGAAATTCAAGAAGCAATTAAAGATTATACTGAGTCTATAAAATTAAATCCTCATTTTTATATATTTTACTTGGAGCGAGGTACTTCTCGTTCTAATCTTGGAGATACACAAGGAGGAATTGATGACTACAGTGAAGCGATTAGAATTCATCCAAACTGTGATAATGCTTATTATTTACGTGGTATAAAACATTTTAAAATTGGAGATAAAAATAAAGCAATTTACGACTACACTCAAGCTATTAATATAAATAACAAGAATTATGAATATTACCTTAACCGTGCTTATGCTCGTTATGCTATAGGAGATAAAGAGGGTTCCATTGCAGATTATACAGATGCTATTAGCCTAAATCCTCATCTAGCAGTAGCTTTTGCAAAGCGTGGTACAGCCCGTTACAAACTTAGAGACATCAAGGGTGCAATTAAAGATTATACTTCAGCAATAAACATTGATTATAAAGACAGCATAACATATTTTAATCGAAGTTTTGCATATTATAAAATAGGTGATATGCAAAGAGCGGTTAATGATTATAATCAAGCATTAAAACTTAATCCAAAGCTCGCTGCATCTAAACAAGCTAGGAAATTGAAAAAATTGTTATATTCATCGAATAATTTAGAGAAGATCAATAATCATCAATTAGAATCGATGATTAATCATTCCGATGAAGAAGATGAAGATGACTATGATAATTTATCAATTAATACAAATAGTTATACAGAATACTATGATAGAGACTTAGATTATGGCTATTTAGAAGATTTGGATAATGACGATTATTACTATTATTTTAAAGGTTGTAGAGAATTATAAATATTAAAAAGCTATTCAAAAAACAAAGCACAGCCACGATAATAAGTAAATATGCAGCAAGTAAATGAGAGTTACAGAGAATTAGCAGATGCACTTAAATCTGCATCTACATTATTAAATTTAGACAGCAAATCACAACTGCATCAAGATATCACTACTATCTTTAAGTATTTAGCTAATCCCAACTTTCAGATTGCAGTATTTGGGCCTTTTAATCATGGCAAGTCTACGTTGCTGAATGCCATACTGGGAAATCGTACTTTACCTATTGATTTGATTCCGACTACAGGTGCTGCGATTACTGTCAAGTATGGTACTGATATACGAACTCGCATCATGTTGGTAGATGGTACAGAAATTTATCACAGTGGCACAGAAATTTTACAACAATTTGCCATTCTTGATGGTAACAGGCAGATGCGGAAAGATGTAGCATCTGTAGAAGTTTTTTGTCCACATCCTTTTTTAGACACGGGTGTAGAATTTTTGGATTTACCAGGTACAAATGATAGAGAAGAACAAGATAGTTTAGTACGCGATCGCCTTTTAAGTGCAGATTTAGTAGTGCAATTGCTAGATTCACGCAAGTTAATGACTTTGGGTGAGCGAGAAAACTTGCGAGATTGGCTATTAGATCGGGATATTAAAACAGTTATTCTTGTTGCTAATTTTATTAACTTACTCGAATCAGAAGAACAACAGCAAGTTCATAATCGGCTGCGGTTTGTTGCTGAAAGTTTTCGCGCCGAATTACCACCGGGTTTTAGTAATTTGTATCGCGTTGATGCTTTACCTGCGTTAAGAGCAAGACTCAAAGGTGATACGGCTACAGCCACTAGTAGCGGTTTAGCTGCTTTTGAAGCAGCTTTGCAAAATATTGTGGGTATTTTACAACAAAATCGTGGGAGTGTAAGGTTGCCTAGAGTGCAGGCGATCGCCTCTCAAATTCAATTATCATTAAAAGCTAAAATTGACCCTCTCGCTAACGAAATTAATTCTTTTGATCAGAAACACAACGCCAAAATTGAAATCAAACAAAAAGCTGTCAACTTAATTCAACAAGGCTTTACTAATAGTGTTGCAGATTTACGCAATTGGCTAGATTTATCTAAACTACTTAAAAAATATCAAACTGATGCCACAGTAGCACTCGCAGAAAATAATTTTAAATCTTGGCAAACAGATACTTTAAAAAAAGACTTCATAGAGTTACATCTAGCCGTGATGAAATGGCTTTATCAAGCATACGAGTTTTTTCGAGAAGAACTACCTGAAGATTTAATAATTCCCTGGCCTAGCGAACCACAAATAACGCTACCTCCCAAGCCAAGCAATAGCAATGATTTGAGTGAAACTAGTGCAGTAGCAGTTGGTGGTGGTATTGGTTGGTTATTGGGTGGCCCTGTCGGAGCAGCTGTTGTTGGTAGTATTTCTTATTTATTGAACAAAAATATTCAAAATTCAGAAGAAAAATCAGCGAACGAATCTTATGATCAACAAGTTGCTAAAATTTGTATAGCCGCAACTGAAGATTATTTTTCTCGCTTGAGCAGTCAAGGATTATCAATTCTAGCTGAATATGAGCAAAAATCAAAAAGAATAATCCGTTTTGAAGTCAGTAAAGAGCCAATCGAAATTGCTCAAAAACGGGAATCTTTACAGCAATTACAAAGTAGTTTTAACCAATTGCTGCAAGAATTAGAAAAAGCAAAGATATCTTCAAATTATCAACCTTATCAAGAAACACCAAAATATACAGAATATTCCCCGCCAGGAAACAAAGAACAAAAAAGTTATTCAAAAGTAGAAGAGAAGGTGAATGTTTCAGGCTCATCGACATATCGCACTTCTACCAGTTCCCAAACTTCTTCCACTCACCGTGTCAACACATCTCCACCACCACCTCCCAAAGCTTCCTCTACTCCCAGCCCAGAAGAGTTGGAGGCAAAATTTCGTAATTGGGAACTTGATGAAGAAATAGCGCGGATGAAAACAGAAATGCGTTCTCCTGGTTCTCAAGCTAGTAAAAATACTACAAACCAAAACAACAAACCACCTCACCAACCCAAAAGCCAAGCAGAAAAAGACAAGATTGCTCGCGCTTATAGCTTTTTAGGATTGCAACCAAATGTGTCATTTGCTGAGATAAAACAGGCTTATCGAAATTTGGTAAAAAAATGGCATCCAGATTTATTTGTTAATCAGCCGCAATTACAAAAACAAGCTCAAGATAAAATGCGGTTGGTAAATGAAGCTTATAAGATTTTGACAGATAAATTCAATTCTTGAATGCTGGATAGGTTTATATATAGCGTTTTACAGCTCAGTGAGGTACAAATTTATAAATCACGATTAACCTGACAGAACTCAAAGAATTGTTCGTCTGTCATTTGCATTGATGGCGGAAGTTGCAACACCAAAGGGGATGAAAGCATAATCCTACCAGATTGACTTTTACTTTTATTCTGACGCTAAGAAAAAAAAGACGCGAAGATATAACTTTGCGCCTTTGCGTCTAATGTATAAAATATTTTAATCAAACTTACTTGTTGGGTTGAGGAGTTAACCGCAAGTAGGGTTTTACTTCCTCGTAACCTTTGGGGAATTTCTCCTTCAGCACTTCTGGATCTTTGAGTGAGGGGACAATTACAACCTTATCCCCATCTTTCCAGTCAGCTGGTGTAGCCACGCTGTAGTTATCAGTCAGTTGCAGAGAATCAATTACCCGCAACAGTTCATCAAAGTTGCGTCCGGTGCTAGGGGGGTAGGTGAAAGAGAGGCGGAGTTTCTTATTGGGGTCGATAACGAAAACCGATCGCACTGTTACCGCTGCGTTGGCGTTGGGGTGGATCATATCATAAAGGTCAGAGACTTTACGATCTGCATCTGCCAAAATTGGGTAGTTGAGAGTAGTACTTTGTGTTTCTTCGATATCGCCCACCCATCCTTTATGGGATTCTACATCATCAACGCTGAGGGCGATCGCTTTGACATTGCGCTTGTCAAATTCTGGTTTGAGCTTGGCAACTGCGCCTAATTCAGTGGTGCAAACAGGTGTAAAATCGGCAGGGTGTGAAAACAGCACTACCCAGCTGTCACCTGCCCATTCGTAAAAATTTATGTCGCCGTGTGTTGAGGCTTGCGTAAAGTTGGGTACTGTATCACCAAGACGGAGAGTCATGAGGGATTCCCTGTAGTTAGAAAAGCATTATGTATCTTACTACCAATCATGACATAAAGCTCCGGTTCGCCTATCGGATTAAGCGGCTTGTCATAAAATTTTAAACTATGTAATTTCTCCTAAAGTAGCTAAATTAATTACTCAATTACAGTTAAGATTTGCTTGTATGCAGAGATAGTTTGACGAGCGATCGCATTCCAGCTGTAATGTTGCAATGCGTATTTTTGGGCATTTAATCCCCGTCGCTGGCGTTCTTGGGGATTTTGTAAAGCTTCTTGCAATAAATTTACTAGTGCTTGCACATCTGTTGCGCCTACCCACCCCGACTGGCTTTCACTCACCTGATGACAAATATGCACCTGGTCAGAAATCACCACAGGTGTTCCTGCTACCATTGCCTCAGCTACAGCAATACCAAAATTTTCATAGTAGGAAGGCAAGACAAATAAATCAGCAGCTTGTAATAAACTAGTTTTTAATTCACCTGTAACAAAGCCTGTAATTGTAGTGTGCGATCGCAATGGTGAATTTTGGATCTGGAATGTAATTTTTTGTTCATAATCTGGATCTTGGGGATTTGTCCCAGCCAACACAAAGTGAAAATTACAACCCATCAATAACAACTTTTCTAATGCTGGAATCAACAAATTCAACCCTTTTTTTGGGTCAATCCGCGACATAAATAATACTATAGGCACATCGCTTGAAATTCCCCGCTGGCTTTGTAACATACTTCTTGTTTCTGTAACAGAAGATTGTTGGGGAATCACACCCAAAGGAATCACCAAATCCTGCGTAGCTACACCAAAACGGTTTGATATTTTTGCCTCTTGAACACTGGTAAAATGAATCGCCGCCGCACCTGCTAAATTTCGCCGTTCCAGCATTGCAACATAAAGCTGTTTCAATTGCTTTTTCTTGCATAAATCAGCTGGATCGAGAGTTCCCAAAGGACGCAAAATATAAGGTAGCTTTTGCTGACGACACACAATTGCAGCGGCACTACTTACAGGAGAGAATAAAGCATGAATATGGGCTAGATCAAACTCACAAGCGTGACGTTTTAGCCACTGGATTAACTCCAGCGAAAACTTGTAACGGCGAAATGGAGCGCAACGGAAATAAATTATTTCATAACCATCTTGTTTCACTGGTTCATTTAACGGCACATCCAAGGATTTTTGTCCAGTATCGCCATTACTATCGGTTGTGATAACAGTAACTTCTACTCCCTCTTTTGCTAAAGCGGGAGCTAGTCCTAATACCATTTGACTGGGGCCGCCATAAATTAAAGAAATTGAAGGAACTATGTGCAAAATTCGCATATTTTTTAGTTGTCAGTATATGTTATTTTTATTGATGATTAAATTTTAATTACTGATTACTAACAACTTTTTGGTAAAACTCTAATTGTTGTTGAGCTAATGCTTTATTTGTATATTCATTCAGCGCTTTTTGATAACCACTTTCACCAATATTATTTGCAAAATCTGGTTTTTCTATTAGTTGAGTTAAGCAATTAGCAAGAGCTTTAACATCACCTTCAGGAAATACTAAACCAGCATCGCCAATTACATAAGGAATTTCACCAGAGTTAGAACCAATCACTGGCACTTTACAAGCCATTGCCTCAATTAATACGTGCCCAAATTGCTCCTTCCAACCAACGGCAGTCAAAGTTTTAAAATTATAAGTTGTTTCTGATGGCAGTACTAAAGTACTCATTAAATTTATATATTTAGGAACTACATCATGAGGTACACTTTCAATAATTATTACTCGTTGTTTAATATTGTTTTGCGCTACAATTTTAATTAGTTCTTCATGCAAAGGGCCACGCCCAAGCAGTAGTAATTTCCAAGGTTTATCTTGCAAAGCTACTAATGCCTGTAAAAGTGTTAGTAACCCCTTCTCTTGGACAAATCTACCGACAAATCCCACTACAAAATCGCTTGGTTTAATTCCTAGTTGAGTAGCTAATTCAGGTTGAGGTTGAGGAGCAAATAGGCGTTCATCCACACCCAATTGTGGCATTACCTTAATAGGGCCTCGATATCCTCGTTGTTGTAATATTTCTGCTCCATCCTGATTGCCGCAAATAATACCGTGGCTATGCTTTAGGTTATATTTTTCTAATAAAGCAACTGGGAATTTTAGCTCGTATGGTAAATTCCACCAAGTAAAAAATATATTTTTTGCCTTTAATCTCAATAGTTGATTTAAAAAAATCATCTGAGTATAAGCCAGCGCTCTAGAACCTTGCTCCACCTGGATAATTTCTGGGCGAAACTGTTGCAATAAAGATATTAAATCGCTACCAAAAGTTAAAAGCCCTTGATGATTTTGGCTAAAATTATAAATTGGAACTATTCTAAATGCTCCCTCATCGCAGTATTCAGTTTCAATAACTTTATTTTGCACGCCACCAGGTTTCCAGCGTTTGGGAACAACAACCGTCACTTCAATTCCTGGTTCTAGTTGAGATAAAGCGCGTAGCTTTTCACAGTTTAGGTCTACAATATAAGTATGGCTAGCAACTAAAATTTTCATTATTAGAAGTAATTAGTAATAGATACATTAAAAATAAAATAGGAATTAGCAGCTAATGACTAACTCCTCATTTTCCATTAAAACGTATTGGCATTTAAGCTTTAAAATTGCTCATCTAAACGGCTATAAATTTGACCATCATTCCATCTAGATTGAATGACAGTCCCCAAAGCTTTGAGAAAACCCAAGCTGTAGAAAAAGCCGCGAGTCAGAATTTTGAGAGGAGAACCGCTTTTATGGCAAGGTGGTCTTCCCAAAACGTGACAGTCGAATAAACGGGCATATAGCTGTAAAGCTTGGGTAGCAGTGAGGTTTTTTAATGCCATTAAGAAATGATTGTGGTAAAAGGTAATTTGATATTCTAGTGATCGCATACTAATATCATGGCAACCTCCTGTCTCTTCACCTAAATGCACTAAATAAGCATCTGGGTCATACCAAATCTTATATCCCGTCTGCCGCAGCCGCAAACAAAAATCTGATTCTTCGCGCACCGCACTACCACCAAATCGTTCATCAAATCTCAACCCATACTTGGTAAAAATTTCACGGCGAAAGGACATATTACAACCCCTAGCTGTTAGCACTTGCTGTGGTTTGATAGTATGCACTAAATCAATGTGATACCAAGCAATTCCTGGGTTCATTGCTTGGGGAGGAAGATATTCAATTTCTAAATATCCTCCAGAATCACCTAATTTCATTCTGTCAAATACTCGTCCAGCAACAGCTCCTATCTCAGGATTGTACAAATAGTTTTTTGCATGGGCTGATACAAATTCAGGAGTTATTTTAACATCATCATCAATAAATAAAATGATTTCCCCATCTGCTCGACGCACACCATAATTACGCGCCCCTGGTAAACTAGCCCAATTTAAGCGAAACCATTTAATCTTCTTTGCTGTTGCTAATTCCTCCAAATAAGCTTGAATTTCTGGTTGGTGTTTTGGGGTTTGATCAACTACTAAAACTTCAAAATTCGGATAATCTTGGTTCAATAAATCTACAAGGCTATCCCGCAATGCTTCCTCCCGTCCATAGGTCGGGATCACTACGGAAATTGAAGGTAAAATACTCATAATTTCTTATATAAAAAATATTTGCTGTTTGGGAAATCAGATAATGTAAAATTGGTTAAATTTATATTTTTGAGCCTTTTTTCTTAGTTTGTTGCGTCAGACCAGCTTCTTGCTTCTCTTGTTTATCTAGTACTGGCAATTTAAAAATAACTCCTGCAAAAAACCAATAGTAGGCAGCAACTGGATCGACATCCAGAGGATAGTAGTAAGTGTTGTAGCTAATAAACAATATAAACACCCACAAAGCAGATCCGTAACTGCGGAAATTACGGTTTTTCACTGAGCGATAGGCTTTGAAGGCTGCTTTTATAAGGACGGTGACCAAAGCCAGAAAACCCAGTACTCCAAGAATTCCAACTTCATACAATACTTTGGGATAGTAGGTTTCTACCAGTTTGGTTGAACCCATCGCACGGGCAGAGTTAGTAGCTCGACCTAAGCCACTTCCTAAAGGCCCATCGACATTTTTCCAATTCTCCTCAAATTGCTGGATAATAAACTCTTCGGGCGGTGAAGCTTCCCAACGCCCCGTAAAACTCTCCATCCTTTCTTGCACGACAGTAGGGTTTGTTACCATCGCAATTCCGAGAATTACAGCAAGTCCTATACCGATGGGAATGAACCGTTTGAGGTTGGCAATTTGACCAGTAACAAATAGCAAAATTACAAAGCAAGCTGGTACTAAAGCTAAGGCAATTCTCTGCCCAGAAATTACAGCATTAATAAAAACTGACGCTAAAGAAGCTAAACTGATCAACCGCCAAATAATTGATGGATCAGTGAAGCCAGTACCAAAAGTAAAAAAGGTGCTGGAAATTAAGAACCATGCCCATTGCCAAGGAGCTACAAAAGTTCCTGGTAAACGAATAACACCTTCTTCTGGACTATATAGCAGCGAGCCACCAAAATAACATCGGGCCTCCAATGTTGCTCTAAATAAAGCATCTCCCTCTAAACCTCTAGTACCTTGGCATACACCGGTTAGCAGCAATAGATATTGAATAAATCCTAAGACACAGCAGATAAGTGTCAGGACAACCTGTAAGCGTGATAAAAAAAGAAAATCGCTCTTATTGCGAATTAGATAATAAGCACAACCTATTAAGGGTACATAGCCTAAAAATACTTTCAGCCCCAGAATACCCATGCCTATGGGAAATTCATTTGGTGGTTTTTCCAGCAATCCTACCTTAGGCGGGTTGAACTGCTGCCCTCCGTTAACAAACAGCAGCGTTAGCAAACACAAGCCCAATAAAATAAACAGTGGAGTTTTAATCTCTTTGGGAATAATGAAGGGTAGCCCCTGTTTACGGCAAGTTTGCCAAAGTCCAATCAAGGCTGGGACATAAAAAGCGTCTTTAGCTAATTGCAGTATAGGACTATTACCGATGTAGTAAGTGATTGTACCTCCCAAAGGAATGTAAATCATGAAGGCAACAAGGGCTTGGCGGGGATATTTGTACGATAGAGAAAAAATAAGAATTGCTAAGACACCTGGAATTGCTGCCTTAATTCCACCCACGAAAAAAAGAATAATGCCAAAGAAGACACCGCCAAAGGTGGCGGTGGTTAGTAAGCTAATAAATTCTTTGCGTGCTAGGGTTGCTTTGCGCTTTTGGGCTAACCGTTCTTTAACGCTAAGGGTAGGTTTTTCGCTTTGCGATCGCTTTTTTGATTGTTTGGATTTTCGCTTGGGTTTGGGCATGAATTTGAGTTATCAGCGCTGAGTTGTGAGTAGATCCACTCAGCACTTCAGCACTCTTTATCCTAAGTGTTGTTGGACTTGTGAAACTAGTTCATGTGTCCAGTAGTTGGCAAGTTCAGCGTTGGCCGCTTCCACCATAACCCTGATTACTGGTTCTGTGCCAGAGACGCGGACTAAAATTCTGCCAGAATCATTCATTGCTGCTTCGGCCAGGGCGATCGCTTTTTGTACAGGTTCACAATCTTTCCACCCCAAACGGCGATCGCGATCTACTACTCGTACATTCCGCAACAATTGGGGATATGTCTGAAAGCTTTGGTCTACCATTTCGTTGAGGGAAACACCAGCTTCTTTGATCAAAGCTGTTATGTGTAAGGCTGTTAACAAGCCATCTCCTGTAATACCATAATGACGGCAAAGAATGTGACCAGATTGTTCACCGCCTAGCATTCCTCCATGACGCAGCATTTCTGCTTGCACATACTGGTCACCTACTGCTGTGCGAATCAAATTACCACCAAGCTGTTTCCAAGCCTTTTCAAAGCCTAAGTTGGCCATAACAGTGGAAACTATCAGATTATCTGGTAGTTGTTGCTTTTGCTGTAAATGCCGTCCCCAAAGGTAGAGAATGTAATCGCCATCGACTGGTCTACCTGTATTGTCTACAGCTAACACCCGGTCAGCATCGCCATCAAAGGCAAAACCAACGTCAGCATGGTGCTGCTTAACTGCTGCTTGCAGAATTTCTAAGTGTGTGGAACCACAATTGACATTGATGCGCTCGCCATCTGCTTCATTATGCAAACAAATGACCTCTGCCCCCATATCTGTAAATACTGATGGGGCTAATCCTACTGCTGCTCCCCATGCTAAGTCCAAAACAATCTTCATTCCCTGAAAATTGATTGCGCTGTGCAATGGTTGTTTCAAAGAGTCGCCATAATGCTTGACTAACTCATTTCGCAAATAATGCCGTCCACAATTACCCACACTGGCAACTACTGACCGATTGCCGCGTAGCCCTGCCTCAATTTCTGCTTGCAAGGCTGGTGATAACTTAGCACCATCCGCACCAAAAATTTTAATTCCATTGTCCTCTGGTGGGTTATGGCTGGCAGAAATCATGACTCCGCCGATGGCATCACTAATGCTAGTAAGATAAGCGACACAGGGAGTCGGGCATAAACCCAAATACCAAACTTCAATTCCCGCTGCTGTTAACCCTGCACTCAATGCCATTGCCAGCATATCGCTGGAATTTCTAGAGTCTTGTCCGAGAATGATCGGCCCTGAATTAGAAGCATGGGTACGCAACACAATACCCGCCCAAAAGCCTATCTGTAATGCTAAAGGCGCACTTAGCAATTCTCCTACTCGTCCACGAATGCCATCTGTACCAAACAGAGGAGTTGTTGGCAATGATATTAAGTTGAGGGCAAAATTGCTTGTGATATTTTCTCTCGATCCATCAGATGCGGAAGCAGAACTTCCATGAACGCCGTCTTGAGTACGAGTTATAGATGAAACCATAATTTTAAACACTCCACACAGTCACACAGGACAATAGCACTTTACACTTTGTTCAACAATTTTGACTCAATAGTTCTAATTGGTGAAGTAACTAAGTGTAGATAAACATCAGCGTGAGATTTGCCAGTAGATATACCTGCTCTTCGCTTTTCATTGACAGTTATTAAGGGTTTTTTACGTTTATTTCTACCCACCAACTTCACTATAAACTTGTTTTTCAAGGCAGGCATTGATTCTAAGAAGACTGTTTTTGCGTAAAATTACTTATAAATATTTGTAGTTAATTGTAAAGATTGTCTAAGTTTGGCATTTTCTCAAAAGTCAGAAATCGTCTTTGCAAATATCGCTATCCATGAAGATGTTTATGACTTCGTTTGATGCTAACGGATAACTAATAGCACTTTACAATGTGTCCGAGAATGAATAAACTATAAAAAGTCATTAATTTTAGCTTTTTTAGCAAATTAATGAGTTATTTGGTCAAAAATAATCATCTAATCGCAAATTAGCTAATGCAAATAAAAATCCAAATTTAGGTTACAGAGATTTTATATTCTTAGGCGTTTTGCCATGTCAAAAATTACAACCCGTAAGAGCTTAAAAATTTTTAATATAAATTCTCATCAAATAGTTCTAATGTAACGTTTTAATGGCCTTTTTTAGCCGTTAGTAAATCAAAACTGCGGCAGTTGACCTTTTAAAGTAGAGAAATTTAGCATGAGTAGCAATTTAGCAAGCAAATTGCGTGTAGGCACTAAAAAAGCTCACACAATGGCAGAGAACGTCGGTTTTGTCAAGTGCTTTTTAAAAGGGGTAGTAGAAAAAAGCTCCTACCGAAAGCTAGTTGGTAACTTCTACTTCATCTACTCAGCTATGGAAGAGGAGATGGAAAAGCACCGTAACCATCCAATTCTTGCCAAAATTAACTTTCCTCAGCTGAACCGCAAGCATACCTTAGAAGAAGACTTGAGTTACTACTATGGTTTCAACTGGCGGGAGCAAGTTCAACTATCTCCTGCTGGGGAAGCTTATGTGCAGCGCATCCGAGAATTATCTGCAACCGAACCAGAGTTATTAATTGCACATTCTTACACCCGTTACTTAGGCGATTTATCTGGAGGACAAATTCTCAAAAACATTGCTGTAACGGCGATGAACCTTTCAGAAGGTCAAGGTACAGCCTTCTATGAATTTGCAGAGATTACCGACGAGAAGGAATTTAAAGCTAAATATCGTCAAGCTTTGGATGAATTGCCTATTGATGAAGCTACAGCCGATCGCATAGTTGATGAAGCTAACGCTGCTTTTGGCATGAACATGAAGATGTTCCAAGAATTAGAAGGTAATTTGATCAAAGCGATCGGTGTAATGCTGTACAACACCCTCACACGGCGGCGTACACGTGGTAGCACTGAACTCGCTACCGTCGAGTAAATTATTGTAAGTTAATTTTTTGTCAATTTTAGGGGCAATTTCCCTGGGGTCTCCTGAGTAAAATGAGGCGATCGCAAGGAAGTTGCCCCTACTGTTGCAGCTTGTTAAGAGCTTCTATTGCGTGCTATTTCAAAGTTTTAGCGAAACCAGTTGCGGCAATATCATAAATTGATTATAGAGTTACAAACAATTGCCTTAGTGCAAAATCTCGATTAAACAATGGCTACAAAAATTCCTGTCACAGTAATCACAGGCTTCTTAGGCAGTGGTAAAACCAGCCTAATTCGCCACCTGCTACAAAACAACCAAGGCCGCCGGATTGCGGTTTTAGTTAATGAATTTGGTGAACTTGGTATTGATGGCGAATTGCTGAAATCTTGTCAAATTTGTCCCGAAGATGGCGATAGCGGGGGTAATATTTTTGAGTTGACAAACGGTTGCTTATGCTGCACGGTGCAGGAAGAATTTTTCCCCACAATGCAAGAGTTACTGAAGCGGCGGGACAGCATCGATTGCATTGTGATTGAAACTTCGGGTTTAGCCTTACCAAAACCCCTAGTAAAAGCTTTTCGCTGGCAGGAAATTCGTGCTGGTGCAACCGTGGATGCTGTGATTACCGTTGTAGATTGTGCAGCGGTAGCAGCGGGGACATTTGCCAGCGATCTAGAAGCGATCGCAGCGCAGCGGCAAGCAGATGATAGCCTAGAACACGAAACACCCTTACAAGAACTTTTTGAAGACCAACTTGCTTGTGCAGACTTGGTGGTGTTGAATAAAACTGACTTGGTGGATGCCAAGACAAAAGCCCAAGTTGAGGAGTTAGTTAAGCAAGAGTTGCCCAGAGTTGTGAAGATTGTCGAGAGCGATCGCGGTCAACTTGACCCATCTATATTACTGGGATTTCAAGCCGCAGTTGAAGATAACTTAGATAGTCGTCCTAGCCATCATGATACCGAAGAAGACCACGACCACGACGAAGAGATTACCTCAACTCACCTCATTTTAGACCGTGCCTTTGACCCAGAAAAACTGCAACAACAGTTGCAAATACTGGCAAACCAACAAGAGATTTATCGAATTAAAGGCTTTGTAGTCGTACCAAATAAACCCATGCGCCTAGTAATGCAAGGTGTAGGAAACCGATTTGATAAATTTTATGATCGCCCCTGGCAACCAGAAGAAGCAAAGCTAACCCGTTTAGTTTTTATTGGTCGTGATTTGAAAACCGCGGAAATAGAATCACAACTGGTAGCTTTATGAGTAAATTATGAATGATAATATTTATCATTCATAATTTCACTATGACTCTTAGTCAACTGTTTAATGCTGCCAATCTTTTTGTTTTGCCCTTTTGGGCTTTGATGATTCTCCTGCCAAATTGGAAAGTAACAAGGCGGGTAATGGAATCCTATCTACCCTTTGTGCTTTTAGCTGGGGCATATTTGTATTTGTTCATTAACAGCATTACCCCAGAAAATGCCCAAGCTTTATCAAATCCCCAGTTAGCAGATATTGCACGATTTTTTGCAGATGAAAAAGCTGCTGCAACTGGTTGGATTCATTTTTTGGTAATGGATTTGTTTGTAGGTCGTTGGATATATTGGGAAGGGCAGAAAACAGGTATTTGGACAATTCATTCCCTTGCCCTATGTTTATTTGCTGGGCCGTTGGGAGTTTTGTCTCACATCTTGACTTACTGGATCACTAAGATATTTTTCCCCAACTTTCAGCAAGATGAAACAGCGAAGGTAGCAGAAAATTCTGCATCATCAACTAGTGCTTAGTTATATATAAATACAACCCTCGAACACATAGGTAAATATGTTCGAGGAAATTTGTAAGGGGTAATTGGAGAAATTGAATTACTCCTTATCTAATTTGAAAAACTCTAAAGTTAAGAGTTTCTGTAGTTGGCATCTAACCAACAACGTGGTAGCTTCTCTCCAGAAGGAAATACCAGATTTTCTTTTTTAAATGTATCAGATTCTTGTTCTTCTTGACCTTCTTGTTCTTTTCCGTGAACAACGTCGATATTGGGATCAATTAGTTCCTGAACATCGATAATTTTTACTAAATCATCACTATCTTTGAGTTGTAAAAGCATAAAGTTAACCTCCGTAAGTTTACATGGAAATTTGAAACGAGGTGAAGATAATCTCGCCTAAGCTTGAATTAATACAAATGGTTGAAGCACCTTAGTTTTGGTAAATACCCAATTTTTAGCGTTAACTATCAACCATTACTTAAATTCTCCATCCAACAAAGTAATCCTTACTTACCAGATTGTTGAACTAATTTTTTAAACCGCATATATGCTTCTTCTGGTGTCAGCGGTTCTGATTCATTTTCGTTCGGAATGTAGTATTGTCTGCTATCAGAAAAATAACGCACTACAAAACTTGGTATTAAACCCAACTTTAAAGCTTTTTTACCCAGTTGTTCTGCTGTTTCCGCTAGAGTATATTCATCATGAAACTGATACGTGGTCATGTTATTGACCTCCTAAAAGAACATCGCCCAAAAAGCAATTTTGAATACTTTAAAGTGGAGAAATTAAATTTGGCTTTGATATTTCTCTAAAATATCTACCAGATTAACCTGACATTGCAGAGGTAGTAAATCGATTAAAGGAAGTTCTTTTCTCCCACCACCAATCTTTACTGGAATAGATTCCAAAAGTTCTATAACTCGGTCTTCAGTTACACCATTAGAACTTATCAAAGGATAAACTTTTTCAGCAACGACTGTATGCAGCTTGGCATCAGATAAATAAAGATGCCACTTAGCAATGTCTATATAGACGTTTTCGCCTATTTCAGCTGCTAGGGCTTCCAGTAATTCTGTGGTGTTAGTCTTAGCCATAAAAATAACCCTATATCAACAAAGAGCGCGAACTCTCAGGCTATTTAACATTATGGCTCAATTAGCTAGGCTAACTCTACAGCCCCAGGTTACAATCGCCCCAGCATTAGTAGTCCCTCTTCAGGTGGATTCGGGTGGCGTCTCGGAGTAATTGGCGATCGCGGCAATATAAATAAAATGCACCAACAGTAATACTATCCAGCTTACTGTCAACCAAGGCAGCCACTCCCAGGTAGCTGCTTTCAGATTATGGAAAAACCACAGCCCAGAATTAATCGTAGCTGCGATCGCCACGTGCAAGGCAAAATTCATTCGGTCATCTATCTTGCGGTAAGCTGGGTCTTTGCGATCGGGTTTGGTAGGCCAACGAGGAGGCATAAATATTTGTTACAAATTTCAACACACTTAATTATTCTAAGATTGTTAGGGCTGTAGTTACTATTAGTCCAGACAATACGGCAAATAAATTTTCCTTGACACTGAACAGCATTGATCAGATGACTATCTTGCTCTACAAAACGCTCTGCATCTAAACTTGATAGTTTTTCGGCTTGTAGCGCGCAGGGGTTCGCTCCTTGAAGGTGCGATCGCTCCCATGCTTGATAAATTGGCGATCGCAACAGATTCATAGGAATTGCACCAGTAAATTTATATACGCGTCCTGCTCCAAATCCATCACTATATAGAGAGGACATGGCCTTAATCCCAATTCACAGTTATCAGTGTGGTCTAATAAATCTCGTCTTTTTTAAATCTTTTTATCTGTGACAGTTGTGACAGTATTTAAATCAGATACTATAACATTGAGTAACTGATTAGTTTTACTTAAAACTTAAAATTCCAGATTATTTTAATATTGTTAGTTAACAAACTATTGCTGATCTATAAATTGGTTTCTGCCATTATTTAATAGTAAATAAATTACAAAGGTTGTTAAAAATAGATTTTGAAAATGAATTTTTGATTATTAGAAAGTATCTAATATAAAAATTGTTACATCAATCGATTGGCTGACTCTAAATATTTATAAGTTAAAAATGTTTCCTCTGTTTGATCGAGGGATTCAAGAAATCCACTTGTGAAAATCGAAATGAACTTTGGAGGTGGATAAAATGGCTAAAGCTAACCCAATTTCAGTACAAAAATACTTGAAAGGTGTTGACTATCCCGCTACCACAGAAGAATTGATTCAACACGCTCAAGAGCAAGGCGCTGATGAGGAAGTGCTATCAATCTTAGAGCAATTACCCGAAGATGAAGAATTTGAAAGCCCAACCGAGCTCAGCGAAGCCATAGGCGAGCTTGAGTAGGCTATAGTTCAGGCGGGGAATAATCTCCTGATTTCCCGCCAGTTTTACTAATTAACCGAATCGATTCAATTTGAATCGACTTTTCCAAAGCTTTTGCCATATCGTAAAGAGTAAGAGCCGCAATAGAAACGGCGGTTAAGACTTCCATCTCTACACCAGTTTCGGCTTTGGTTTTGACGGTGGCCTGAATTTGATAGCCGGGTAGTTGCGGTTCGGGTATTACCTCGACTTCAACTTTTTGCAATGGTAGGGGATGACATAGAGGAATTAAAGAAGCTGTCTGTTTAGCTGCCATAATCCCAGCTATTCTAGCAGTTCCTAACACATCACCTTTTGGGGCATTTCCGGCTTGAATAGCAGCGAAGGTTTCTGGTAGCATTCGCACCTGTGCGGCGGCTACAGCTTGGCGAATCGTGGCGGCTTTCTCAGACACATCCACCATTTGGGCCTGTCCTTGCCGATCTAGATGAGTTAAGTTGGCAGAATTAGATTGAAAATTGTCTTGCATCATTTTGAGATAACGTGTTAATATAATTTTCTTGTAAGGGCGTGTAGCTCAGTGGACTAGAGCACGTGGCTACGGACCACGGTGTCGGGGGTTCGAATCCCTCCTCGCCCGTTAATGAAGAATATTGAGAGATATAAATAATTGTATCTCTCAATATCAAGATTTATTTAGGGCATAAGCATCTCGCCCACGGCCAAGAGCAAAACGCAGAGAATCTGACAGGTTTCTGCTGCACTGAGTCAGGAAAATCAGCAGTGCCAGAACAGTTAAACCAGCGCAGTAAGCAAACATATTACGGTAGCCGACTTGTTCAGCTACAGAACCCAGAACAGGGCCAGCGATCACAATTCCTACATCTAAACCCATAATACAGATAGAAAATACTCGTCCCCTTTCTTGCGGCAGTGCCCGATCCGCAACCACTGTAGAAACCATCGGCATCAGGATACCAGAACCAGCCCCCTCCAAAAATCCTGCTATTAAGAAAATATTCGCGCTGTTAGCTTTCCATAGCAAAATCATGGATACAGCATAAATCACGAGGCTGAGGGTAATAAACAAACCTCGACCGTAGCGATCGCTAGCTTTACCACTGAAAAATCGGACGCTAAAACTAGCAAGTGCGCCAACTGTATAAAACAAGCCTGGGTTTAAATTTACCTGAGCAGATTTGATAAATAAAGGCACAAAGGTGTGCAAAGTCCCAAAAACCAAGCCAATCAGTAACATGACTGTTGCTAGAACTCTCACTCTCGGACTAAATAACAGTTGCCAAAATTTGCGATCGTTACTGTTAACTCGGTGCTGCTTTTGGATTGGTGGATTGACAATCGGGACAAGACACAATAAACCGACCCCAGCCAATCCCGCAGCTAACAAAAATAACAGCGTGTAACCAGTCGCAGCTTGTAAATATCCTCCTAATGCTGGCCCAATGGCTGCACCAATCGGAGTTACCAAACTCATATAGCCAATGATTTCACCACGATTTTTTTCTGGGGCCAAGTCTGCTACCAGTGCTAAATAACCTGTGGTAAAAGCAGCGATACTGATACCATGAAAGGCACGCAGCACGATTAACTCAGGAATTGATTTGGCTACTAAGTAACCAAGCGGTGCGATCGCATTGACCAGCATCCCGATCAGCAAGACAATTTTACGTCCTCGGTTATCTGCCAACCGCCCAAATAAAGAACGAAATAGCAACATACCAATTGCAAAACTGCCTAGCACAATTCCAATTTGTTGGTTGGTTGCACCCAACTCTTCCATGTAGAGCGGTAGCGTTGGTAATAGAGAACCTAAACTAGACCAGAATAATAAACCTGCTGTGAATAACGCCAGCAGGTTACGTCGTAGTTGGGAACCAAAGAAGTGAAGGACTTTCAAGGCTGATGCAATTGAAGACTAATGTGTTTTATTCCTATTGTTACGTTAGTTAACACTTTTAGCTACCACCTCCCGCACTCGATAGATGGGTCTTCCTTGGGATTCATGGTAGGTACGCATCAATAACTCTGCCAAAAGGCCAAAGGAAAATAGCTGCACCCCGGTTACCAATAGCAGAACCGCTAAAATCAGCAATGGGCGATTGCCAATCATCTCGCCTAAAACTAATTTGACAAAAGTTAAGTAAATTCCGATGATTGTCCCTGTAACCATTGAAAATAAGCCCAAAAGCCCAAAAACGTGCATTGGGCGTGTGAGGAACTTTTTCATAAAGGAAATGGTTAACAAATCCATCATTACCCGGAAAGTCCGCGATAACCCATACTTACTTCGGCCAAAGCGCCGGGGATGGTGACGCACGGGTATTTCTGTAATTCTTGCTCCTTCGATATAAGCTAGGGCAGGTAAAAATCGATGCAGTTCCCCATATAAATTCATATCGGCCAACACTTCTGCACGATAGGCTTTTAGGGAACAGCCATAGTCATGTAATTTCACACCAGTGATGTTGCCAATCAGCCAGTTGGCAATTTTAGAAGGAAGTAACCGCGACAGTGCTGCATCTTGCCGTTTATGTCGCCAACCACTGACCAAATCGTAACCTTCCTCCAGTTTTGCCAATAATATGGGTATATCAGCAGGGTCATTTTGTAAGTCAGCATCTAAAGTGACGATCGCTTTACCTAAAGCATGGTTAAACCCGGCTGACATTGCCGCAGTTTGGCCGTAGTTACGCCGCAGAATCACCGCTTTTAAATCACTGCGGGTTTGTGCTTGTTGCTTGAGAAATTCGGCAGAACCATCAGTTGAACCGTCATCCACACAAATAATTTCGTAACTCAGCTGACTGGCGCTAATAGTAGAAGCGATCGCCTCCAGCAACAGCGGCAAACTTTCCACTTCATCACGCACCGGTACTACCACTGAAATATCTAGGACAGTTGATACAATTGCCCCATTTTCCCCAGCCGTTTTTTCAGGAACCAGCCCACTCCTCATATTCCTCCGCATCCTCAGCGTCTCTGTGGTTCGTAACTCTTCACAACTCTGCCAGCACCGCGCAGTTGCTGATAATATGACCGACTAACCTCATCTCCCTGTTCCGTGAGGCGGTCAATTCCAATACCGTTTCGTCCTTTATCTTTTCCAGAACTATGGATATAGTAACCATCTCCCAAATGCAAACCTACGTGAGTTGCTTTTTGGGGAGTTCCAAAAAATATTAGATCTCCAGGTTCTAATTGCGCGATGCCTTCGGCAACCCGAAACGGGAACGCAATTGGTTGAGTAAAAGCTTCCTGTTGATAGGCATCTCTAGGTAACCAAATACCCACCGAGACAAACGCAGCTTGCATCAATCCAGAACAGTCGTAATTTGGCCCGACCGTACCACCCCAAAGATAATAGTTAGATTGTTGCATCGCTTTGTGCGTGAAGGCGATTACCTTCGGTAGCAGTTTTTTAATTTCAGATTCAGAAAATATTGCAGCTCGATAAGGTAAAGTAGCTCTTTGTAATAAACTCACATCAGCAAGGGATAACCAACCAGGGTAATCATCTTCACACAAATACACCTCAACAGCCGCATCCTGATAATTTGATGTTACCCGTAGATGTCGCCCAACTGAGGCTTGAGTTGCCAAGCGCGTACATTCAGCAGAATCATATATGTTGAGGTCAGCGAGGCAATCGTACTCAGCCGCTTGGAGATTTTGAATTGGGGATTTTAGATTAGAGACCATTCTGCAAGGTTAATAACTAACAATGATTTTCTTTCACAAAGACGAACAACTCGAAAAACTTGGATCAGACATATTAAAGGCAACTTGGGCAGAATTTCCTACCTTAGCCCGTAATCAAATTGCTCTGACTTGGATTGTCTACGATCCGCCTGTACTAGTAAATACTGGTGGTGCTTTAACTCCCAATGCTTTTTGGAACCATGCTGTCCGTGGTTTTACTTATCGTGGTGTTGAGCGGATTTATCCTGCGAGTGTAGTGAAATTATTTTATCTAGTGGCAATCCACGAATGGCTAGAAAAAGGCATGACTCAAACTTCTAAGGAGTTGGAGAGAGCCATACGCGATATGATTGTGGACTCCAGCAATGATGCTACTAGCTTGGTTATGGATGTTCTCAGTGGAACCACCTCAGGGCCAGAGTTACCGCCAGGGCCATTTGAAACCTGGAAGTTTCAACGCCATATTGTTAACCGCTATTATCAGTCTTTAGGCTGGGAAGAAATGGAGACGATTAACGCCTGTCAAAAGGCTTGGGGTGATGGCCCTTATGGTAGGGAGAGGGCGTTTTATGGGGAAATGCTAGACAATCGCAATATGCTGACGACCAATGCGATCGCTAGATTATTACATAGTATTGTTGGTGGGGTGGCAGTTTCGAGTGGGCGATCGCAACAAATGATGGCTTTGCTCAAACGTAGCCTCAACCCTGATGATTTGCCCACTGATGTAGAAGAAGATCAGGTAACAGGCTTTTTGGGCGGTGGACTTCCCCAAAATGCCCAACTTTGGTCAAAAGCAGGTTGGACAAGTCAAGTGCGCCATGATGCAGCATACATTGAAATACCAGATCAACATCCCTACCTTTTAGTGGTATTTACTGAAGGCAAAGCAAATGCTAAAAATAGGGATATTTTGCCCTTGATTTCAAAGCTAGTTACTGAAGCAGTTGGTAGCCTCTAACGCTAACTGAAGTTATATTTTCTCCTGAGGCTTGCAGAAATCAGTTAGTTCCCTAAATTCAAAACATCAGCGTTAAAAAGCGATATTTATCTAGGCTGAAGCCAGGGCTTTGTTTTTGCGCGACTACTCAGGCTACGTTAGATATAGAGGCTTTTTATTATTACCAAGTAATATAACGCTATTTTTTGAAATTATTGCCATCCATCAACTTCAGGATATTTTGTATAGATTTTTGGTGTGGAATCTTAAGGAACTCCGTCAATTACAGGATGTGAGAATTAATTTTTTCGTGCTAAAAAATGGTTGAGTGTTGCCAAGATTTCTTGCTCAACACAAAAAATCGTTTATCTATGTGTGGTAATTTTCTGTTAGGAGTGAATGTGAATACTATTTTTCTTCGTAAAGCAGTTTTTTGTCTGCCAACTTTAGCAACTCTAGCAGTTCTAGGTAATGGCTTCTCCGCTGTTGCCCAAACAGTAGATACCTCAAGCAATCAGCAGATCAGCGAAACTTCTGCAACTGTAGTGTCTCCCAATCAATTAAGTACTGAAGTAGAGGCTACCAGCCAAAACCTTCCTGGTGGAATAAATCAATATTCGACACTAGAGAAGCAGTTCCCTAACGCTGCTCACCAGGAAACTGCTAGTCGAATAGTTACACCTATTCCAGGTACAGTAGCAACCTCATCTGTGGCATTTGATTCCCAATACTCAGAAGCTACATCACAACAACCTACTTCACAACCATCTGCACCCGAAGTGGCGCAAGCGGATATTGATTTAGGTAGAACTACCCGTGGTGGCAGAAGCTATCTTGGCCTTGCTGCCAACATTGGTTTGAGTGGTAGTGACTCAGGTTTAGCTGACGGGAACTTTGCGATCATCAGCAAAGTGGGGATAACAAATGCTTTATCAGTGCGGCCATCAGCAATACTGGGAGACAACACCGTAATTTTAGTTCCCCTTACCTATGACTTCTCTTTCCAACAGGTAGCAGATCCATTTAGCGAACCGTTACCGATTGCGCCTTATGTAGGAGTAGGTGCAGCCTTTAAAACTGGCGATAACTCTGAAGCAGCCTTTTTAGTATCTGGTGGTGTCGATTTCCCTCTCAATTCTCAATTTACGGCTACAGCTGCTGTAAATGCCGGATTCTTTAACAATACCGATATTGGTTTGTTGGTAGGAGTCGGTTACAACTTCACTGGCTTCTAAAAACTTAAAGGTTATAGGCTGGGGAGCTAAGTGCGGAGTAATGAAGTGCTGAGTGCTAAGTAACAATTTCTCTCCTTGTCCCCGTGTCTCCCAGTCCCCAATCCCCAGCCCCAGCCCTTAGTCCCTACTTGGGGCTAACTTTGTCAATCACCTTGATTTGTCCATCTTCTCCTACCGTCCAGACATCGTAGACACCCACAACATCGCCATTTGCGTCAACGTCTACGTTACCGCTGGCTCCTTGGTAGTTAATTTTTTTACCTTCTTTAAGTAACTTCAACCCCTCACAGACATCGGTAACTTCTGTACCAGTCCCACTGGAAACTTCACGAATTTTGTTGGCAATGCCAACGCCTGTATTTTCCTTAGCGGCTTGTGCAGCTAATACCAGCAGTGCAGCTGCGTCCCAAGCTTGAGGTGCATATTCACCAGGTGAACCGCCCTTTTTCTCTTTCCACAGCTTATTGAAACCTTCTAAAGCCTTACCATCAGAACCAGGGACTGTACCGATCGCTCCGGTTAAAATATATTTGCCGTCGCTACCTTTGCCAACTTGCTCAGGAAAAGTAGGTGCTTTCACGCCATCGGTAAGTAGAATTTGCACTCCCTTAGTTAAGCCTTGTTGATAGGCAGCTTTGAGGAACAAACTGCCAGTCTCGGCATATAGCACCGCCAGTACTGCATCTGGTTTACCAGCAAAAGCAGCAGCGGCTTCGGTGTCAAATGTCTGAGCTTTGGGGTCGTAGCGGACAGGTCTGTTTTTATTAACTACAGTTCCACCCAATTTTTCAAAAGTTTGTACAAATGCTTTTTCAAAACCAACGCCATAGTCGTTATTAATTACAACTGTAGAAACTCGCTTAAATCCTTTTTTATTAGCAAGTTGGGCTAAAGCTAGTGCTTGGTAGGTATCGGGGGGAGCAGTACGGGCCCAAAAGCCATTAAAGTCACCTTTTTGGGCTTTTTCGGTAAATACAGGGCTGGTGCTACCAGGGGAAACCAGCATTACTTTATTAGGTGTGGCTACTGAGACGGCGGCAGTAGAAACACTGCTAGCAAAGGAACCTACTACACCAGCAACCTTATCCAGAGTTGCCAGTTTGGTCATACCAGCTGCACCTGCTTTGGGATCGGTTTGATCGTCTACTGGCACTAAAGTTACTGGTTCACCATTGACTCCGCCACAGGCATTGACTGTCTCAACGAGCAAGGGAACTGAACCCACCATCTGCTGTCCGATGGAAGCCAAGTCGCCAGTTGTTGGAAGTAGGGAACCAATTTTTAACCCCTTGGCACTGCTAGTTGTGTTTGCTGCTGGGGCCGCAGAAACTCCAGTGCTACCTGTGGTATTGGTTGTAGTAGTATCACTGCAAGCGCCTAAAAAGACCCCTGTTGCTAGGGTAGCCACACTGAGGGCTAAGGCTGTACTAATTCTTTGCATAAATTACTTTCGCTCCTCTAATCTTCAGGAGCCTGAAAGTAAGACTCAAACTAGATTTTCAGGTTAGGTTGATCTTATACAGACTCCAAAGGATAAATAATAGCATCCTGCTGAAGATATAGATGTACAAGCCTCTATATTAATACCTATACCTAAAGACCTATTTTTTAAAGGGGTATACAAATTCTTTATCCACAATTGTAGAAACAATTGTAAAAAGGTTAGTTTTCGTCAGTGATGAGATCTACTTTCCATTATTCATCACTTAGCTAAATGCTTTGAAAAACGGAGAGGGAGGGATTCGAACCCTCGGTACGGAGTTGCCTGCCGTACAACAGATTAGCAATCTGCCGCTTTCGACCACTCAGCCACCTCTCCTGGGTCACGAATAACAATATTAGCTGATATGTTGTGAAAAGTCAAATACTTTTTAGTCAGCTGAGTAGTGAGTGCTGAGTAGTGAGTGCTGAGTGAATAGAGTAATGAATCTTTTGGTCAGTACTCGTCGTTACTCCTTACTCAACACTGTCTTAGCATCTGGTATATGCCCCGCTCCTTGTGGGCGCGGTTTTTTAACTCAGGACTCAGCACTTTTAACTCAGGACTCTTCATAGTACTTGCGATCGCATCCAAGCCAGTGGCAATGTGCGTATTTTTTTCCACTGAGGGACATAGGCACGCTGACTGAAAACATCATAATTGTTGCGTTCAATCACATCCAAAATTTGTCCATACAGCATCGAAGCCGCCCACACAGGCCAACGGGCATCAGTTGCTAGGCAAGTAATTCCCCTTTCTGCCTGTGTATAGAATTGGCGCGCTCGGTCTATTTGAAAGCGCATTAGTGCTTGCCAGCGATCGTCTACTACACCTTTGAAGAAGTCTTGCTCAGTGTAATTGAACCGCGTCAAGTCCTCTAGAGGAATGTAGATGCGTCCACGCTGGGCATCCTCCCCCACATCTCGCAGGATGTTGGTAAGTTGATTGGCTATTCCCAGAGCGATCGCTTCTTCGGTGGGAATATATGGTTGTTGTTTCTGATGCCAGGGAGCTGTGTTTTTGGAGGTATCCACGCCCATAACTGCTGTTGACATCAAGCCTACAGTGCCAGCGACGCGATAACAGTAAAGGTATAGCTCTTCAAAAGTTTCGTAGCGACTGCGATATAAGTCCATGCGCTGACCGGCAATCATATCCCGAAAGGGTTGAATGTCTATCGGGAACTGTTGCAAGGCATCAACTAAAGCCACATCGAAATTTTCTACTGGACGTCCTGCGAAAATTGATTCTAGGCGCTGCTCCCATAGGTCTAGGGTTTCTGGTGTGGTAATAGCAGCAGCAGGGCCGTCCACTAATTCATCTGTACGGCGACACCAAGCATAAATTGCCCAAATAGCTCGACGCTTTACAGCACTCATCAGTAAAGTGCCCAGATAAAAAGTCTTGGCATACTTTTGTGTGAGATGCCGACAAAGTTGATAGGACTCGTCCACAGAGACCAGCGTTTTCATGCGCGGGGGGGAATCAGGCAGTTGCAGCATTCGTTGCAGGCGATCGGGTTAGCGTTTGCAGGTTTGAGGCATTTGCCACTGGCAGTGATTCACAAATCGCCTGCGCTGTCAGCTTACCAGAAAGTACGGCCCCTTCCATACTGCCTAAGTAGCGTTGCATGGTGTAACTCCCACTGAGAAAAAAGTTGGCTATGGGAGTTTTTTGGGACGGACGATACTGTTGACGACCTGGGGTCGCTTTGTAAACTGAACGCGGCGTTTTCACCACATGAGATTTCAGCAATTTTGCGGGATTGTCTCCCCCAAAGTGGTCGGGGAAGAGTTTTTCCAACTCGGTCATAGTTGCAGCAACGATTTCCTCGTCGGATTTGTTAATCCAATCTTTGGCTGGAGCCAGAACTAGTTCCAGCATTGAGCGATTAGGATCAGCATATCCACGACAAGTATTGCTCATATCAGCATAAACGCTGAGGAGGGGCGATCGCGAAAATAGCAAATGATCAATATCTGTTAATTTCCGATCAAACCATAAATGCAGGTTAATTACTGGTACGCCTTCTAAACCTTCTAGCTTCTGGAAAAACTCCATTTGCTTCCAAGGTTCTGGCAACATGACTTTCAACGGGTCAACTGACATAGCTGACACGTAAAAATCTGCTGTAATAACTTCATCTGGTTCCTCATTTAACCCACGCAGCAAGAACCCTTTTACTGTACCATCCGGGTTGAGCAAAATCTCTTTCAAGGGAGCGTTGAGTCTTACTTCTCCACCACGTTCGGTGATGTAATCTACGATAGGTTGGCAAAGCCGTTCTGTGGGAGAACCATCTAAAAAGGCTATTTTGGAGCCATATCGTTCTTGCAGAAAGCGATTTAGTGCAGTTAATAAAATTGTTGACGAAACTTCATCAGGATTGATAAAAGTAAGCGCCTTAGAAGCAGCAATAAACACGTCACTTGCTACCCGTTCACCAACACCTTGCCTTTTCAACCACTCTAAGAAGCTGTACTTGTCCATCTCCTCGACATACTTCTGGCCGCGAACTATCGCTGGAAGTAGGCCAATCGCGAAGCGAATCTTCTGCTCCCAAGTCAACATATCGTTGTTGCGAAGAATCGACGCTATCACGTTGAAAGGAGATGGAATATCTGGAACATCAAAACGTGAGAGTGTTCCTGGCTTCTCCGGTTGATTAAAAATCAGTGTATGCTCTTTCCACTGGAGTCTGTCTTCAATGCCCAACTCTTTGAGCAACTGGAGCATATTGGGATATGCCCCAAAGAAGGCGTGTAACCCAGTTTCGTACCAGTCGCCGTCAGAGTCTTTCCACGCCGCAACAAGGCCACCCAATACGTCCCGACGCTCCAAGACAATGGGAGTATGACCTGCGTCTGTGAGATATTTCGCGCAGGAAAGTCCTGCTAGACCAGCGCCCGCGATCGCTACTCGCATTTAACCCTACTATTCTTCAATATTTCTTAATCGTTTTGCCGTTCTCATTATACGTTGCAATCTGTTACATTTAGCGGCCGATGTGCGATCGCTTCACGAAAAAACTTCTAAATTACCTGCAAAATCACTACTAGCACTCCTATTGGCAGCTTTTCCGGTATACCAAAATAAATACCTACAAGCTCAGATGTTTGATGATTTACAAGATTCTCAGTTTCCGCAGCCAAATTACACTAGCCAGAATTCACCTCTTCTCTCTCCAGGTTGAGGAATTCAGCAATTTTGTTTTCTGCCAACTAATATGCTGTTAGAGAGTCGGCGCTTTGTGTTGCATTCACAACTACCACAGTAAGTATTTGGTTTAAGCGATCGCTACAAATATTTAAACATACCCATTAATGCAATTTTGATTTAAAAGGTTAGCTAGATTTGCGTGCTTCTACATTTATTTTCAATCTTTTATTGTAAGAAACAAATTAATTATAAAAATTTTAAATTAAAAAACTAATATTTAAAAATAATATCAGAAAGTATTATTTACTTGTTTAAGTAGAAAAAATTCTCAACAAAATTACTATATAGCAATCCAATTTGATTCCCGAATTACTTGCGTGGGCAGGTAACAGGAAAAAAGGCATAGATGTGTACTAAGTATTGTTCAAAAGTCAAATAGGAGTCCTATAGTAGTGACTTTTTAGCAAGTAAATAGATTAACAATACTCGTAGAACAGCAAGAAACAATGTATAATTTGACTCTTTTCCAAAAGTATCACTGTTTCCTCATATCTAATTACTAATAACTAATTGCATAATTATCTGGTAACAATTACCATACTTTTGAGATCAAAAATTAATCGGTATTAAATTTTTAGTTTATAAAAATAGGTAAAATATTATGCCAGTAGGACAGCATCTACAAAACTTTGGGCATCATTTGATTCTCGGTGTTTCAGGAACTACATTAAGCGATGACGATAAACGTGTACTTAGTGAATTGCAACCAGTTGGGGTGATATTTTTTGCTAAAAACTTTCTAGATGGCACTTCCTATGAGATTTGGTTGCAAACCTTTAGGGAGTTGATTGACCAGATACGACAATATGCTGAACGTGATTCCATGTTTATTACTTTGGATCATGAAGGAGGCCGGGTTGTCCGCACACCATTACCAATTACTCGATTTCCTCATGCCTTTCTGTTGCAATCGCGATCGCGTCAGGTAGGAAGAGCTACAGGAGTTGAACTCAAATCGCTGGGCATAAATTTATCTTGGGCACCTGTAGCAGATATTTATTCCAATCCCCAAAATCCCGTTATTGGGCCTCGCGCTTTTGGTATAACTCCCGAAACCGTTGCCAAATGTGTCCGTGAATATTACTTCGGACTTCAAGAGTCAGGAGTTTTAGGATGTGGCAAGCATTTTCCTGGTCATGGAGATACCAGCAAGGACTCTCATATTGAGTTACCAATCCTCAATTTGACTACAGAAGACTTGCGAAATCGAGAACTTATCCCCTTCAAAGCACTAATTGAAGAACAAGTGCCTTTGATTATGACAGCCCATATCCTGTTTCCCAAAATAGATCCTGATGTACCTGCAACTCTTTCTCAGCCTATCCTCAATACCATACTGCGCCAGGAATTAGGCTATCAGGGAATAGTGGTGTCTGATGATTTGGATATGAAAGCGGTCTCAGATATGTTTATCCAGAAGGGAACTGTAGCGCGGTCATTTCAGGCTGGCTGCGATCTGTTTATTGTCTCGCGTAATATCAACTCATCATCTATCGAACGTATCTACCAGATTGCTGAAGATTTTGGCGATTCCCTTGGTAAGGGTAACCTCGATGAATCAGTAGTAGCAGCAGCTAGAAGCAGAATCGAGAAACTGCTGGCTGCAACTCCCCAATATCTCGTCCATACTCTGGATAAAGATACATTACGAGAACACGCTGAGTTGGCGATCGCTTGTTCTTTCCAAGAAGTTGGGTTTTAAATAAATAGCAGGCGTTGCAAGTTACAGCCAAGATTCTAAGGCAAAGGATTGAGCCTGATGAATTCGAGTAAAATCGCTTTTTGGCGAAGTTCTGGATGTGTCATCATATCATGTCCATTCAAATAACCGTCATTGCGACCGTAGGGAAGCAATCCCAAAAACATTGCGATTGCGTCGTTTGACTTCGTTCCACTCGCAATGACATTAAGGGTGATTTGCCGGACATGATATCAGTACTTGATTAACGTGAGTTCGGCAAACCTCTCTCTCCCAGCCTCCCTCTCCTACAAGGCGAGGGAGAAGCAAGGTAATAATCAGGTTTCAAAGCCTCTCTCCCTTTGGGGGAGAGGAATGGAAGCGGGGTTTTTTAGATCTGTCGAACTCACGTTGATTAATTGTCTATTTTTTCAACTTCTTAATTTTACAATCTTAGAGCTTATCTCAGTTTTGCTAAGAAAGTAAGCTTGACCAAAAAGTTCTAGTTTTGAAAGTCAAATACCGTGACTTTTACCAATTACCCAATTACGCCGGAAAAATCGCGCTAAAGCAGACTCTTCTAACGATAAATAAATTGGTCTTCCGTGGGGACAGGTGCGGGGGTTACGAGTGCGTTGCCAATCATCTAACAATTTCTGCATTTGTTGCAAATTCATCGGTGTACCATTACGAATGGCACTGCGACAAGCAACGGCTACTTGCGCTGCTTGTAAATCACCACCTAAACTGAGTTCTAAAATTGCGTCGGCACAGTCGTCTCGCTGCTGCAACATTGCAGGTACATTACGGACTGCCCAAAGTTGTTCACCAAAGGGTTCTATATCTAAACCGATGCGTTGCAGCTGCGAAACTTGGGCTGGAGACAATTGATAGAGAATTATTGCTGGTTCGACGGGGATAAGTTGCCAGTTATCGCATAATTGCTCATACAAAACTCGTTCATGGGCGATGTGCTGTTCTACTAACCACACTCCCTCAGGATGTTCTACCACCATGTAAGTATTACTAACTTGAGCAACAGCTTTTAATGAGTGCTGAGTGTTATCTCCTTCGTCGGTATTTTTAGGATTAAAATTGTAACCGCTTTTGGCTTCGGCAGCTTTGATTAATTTACTAACTCGCGTTGTATGAACTGCTTCTTTAAGATTGGCAGAATTGATGCGGAGTGCTTGATCAATTGCTTGGTTAATTTGCTCTTGCCAATAGTTGACTTCATTAAGGTAAATTTCTGTTTTTGCTGGATTGCGATTCCAGTTAATATGATCGGGGCAAATCGCAAGATGTAAGAAACAAATTGGATAGCGATCGCGTGGTAATGTTTTGTGAAATGCTACCAGAATTGTTTGCTCTAATTCCGGCGACTTTACCATCCGTCCGTTAATAGCCACCCGCACCCAATCTGGACGATGACGATGACAGCGATCAGGTAATCCTACCACCAATGTAAGTGCTGAGTTTTCAGTTTTGAGTTCTGAGTTAGGAGGATTGGATAATTTGAGTTTTACCTCCTGTAAATCAGCTTCTTTAACTTGAGGTAAAAACTGCGGCAGTAATTGTTTGATTGTAGTAGATGGACAGATGGTGAACCATTCACGGCCATTTTGCCAAACTTGCCAGGTAACATGGGGATGACACAGGGCAATTTGTTGAATTGCTGCTTGCACGGCTTTCATTTGCTGTGCGACTGTGGGTAAACCTTGACGACGCGCTGCACAATTAGCAAATAAGTTAGAGACTGTGACTACTGTACCAGGAGCGATCGCAGCTATTTCTACTTGACTAGCTTTCCCCGCTTCACCATAAACAACCCGCCATCCCAAATCCCCACCAGCCGGACGACTCAAAATCTCCAAATCTGCCAGATTAGTTAAGCTGTGCAACGCTTCACCGCGAAACCCCAAACTGGTGATTTTCCATAAATCTGCACAACTGTAAATCTTACTGGTGCTATGGGTTGCAGCGGCTTTTTGCAAGTCATCTAAGTCCATTCCACAACCGTTATCTGCCACGCGGACTCGCCACTGTTGCGGCCAGACGGAAACTACAATTCTTGTTGCGCCTGCATCGAGGGAATTTTCTACCAATTCTCGCACTACAGAAGCTAAAGAGTCGATAACCTCTCCAGCTGTAATTAGATATACGACTTCTGTTGGTAAAGCTTGAATAGTAGATGACATAAATTACAGTGTAGGCGAACAGCCAACCACTGAATAGGATAAGCAATTTTATTTATCGTTCAACAGAAATTTTGATTAATTGTAAAGAAACCTCGATAGAAATTAGATCTTTGATAGATTGCTTTTAAGGATAGAAGCGGTAAATGCTGATGTACACGATATAAAGTCTCGCCTAGAATGGGGTCAACCAGCTTTTACAATTGTTGATGTGCGCGATCGCTACACATACAATGATGGACATATCACTGGAGCGATTCAAATCTCATTAGATGAATTGGCACAAAGAGCTAAATCTGCTTTGCATACAGAACGCCACATTTATGTTTATGGCACAGATGAGTAGCAATCAGCCCATGCAGCCCAAATACTTCGAGAGGCGGTTTTACTCAGGTATCTGAAATCCAAGGTGGTCTTTGGGCTTGAAAAACTGTCGGTGGTGCAACAGAAGGTATTGGTGCTTAATATTGTCTAATTTTTTGTACTGCATACTAGTGGTCTATCGTATTAATTTTGATGGTTTGTAGTAAGCACTTTAGTACTGAAAATATTCTATAAGTGAAGTCGTAACTATGAACTAATTCACTCCTCATAATTAATGCGATGAACCACTATGCAGTACATTTTTTCAAAGTAAAAAGATTCACTGGCTGCGACATCAAGATTTTTTGCACTTACCTTTGTTAATTAATCCCTCATTGCCAGAAGTTTAGGGGGTTCAGGTTTTAGTAAACCGTTCAACAAAGATGCAGGACGTTTGTCATGGGGCCAAGCAAAAGCATGACGGAAAGCAGCATCTTGACAAGCTTGTAATTGTCCAAAACTAATAATGTCGTAAGTCAAGAGATTTTCATACTCAAATGGTAGACGTACATTGTGTAAGCCAGCATTATCAGTACAAATAGCAATGTCTACCCCAGCATCAAAACATCGGTCAAATACCAACTTGAGTTGACGTATATCTTGTAAAGTACCAGTTTTTAGATAGGTTGTAGGGCAAACCTCCAAACACTGCCCCTGTCTAGCTAAATCAGGAAGTAACTCAGGATACAACAAAGGTATCTGGATACCGTGACCAATGCGCTTCAAATAAGGTAAAAGTTGGGGATAACAACCAGCAGTGGTTTCGTAAACGTGTCCCGTTGTCTTAATGTTTAAAGAGCAGGCATAATTATACAGACTAATCCATTCTTCTAGGCGCTCGGCATAGTAGCTATCACCACCAGCTATGTCTACAGCACAGACATACTGTTTGTTTTGTGCTGCTAAATCAACAATTGCCTTGTTAACCTCATAGGGTAGGCGCGAGTGCATACAAAGAATTTGACTAGTCACAATTGGATATTCTTCCAGGTGACTGGCTTGTCCAACAACTTCCACAATTTCCGCCATCTTGTCAATTCTTTCAGATTGACTCAGATGCTCAGGAGTCCGCAAATACGGAGTATAGCGCAGTTCCAGATAAGCTAAATTTTCAAATATATAAGCACCCCGTAGCAAGCGATAGATAAAGTAAGGCAAAGTCTCTACAGTTTGTACACTTTCTACCAAGGTGTGCAATTCCAGATACTCATCTAAGGTATTGCGCGGTCGTGTATAAAAGTCTTCAAATTCTGGATAGTTCGCAAAACGGGAAATCAATTCGGATGAATGTCTCTCGAAATATCGCCACAAAACACGAGGTACAACCGAACCGCCCAGGTGTCGATGCAATTCAGCGTATAAAGCCATAGTGGTATTTTTTGAGAAAATTTTATTAATGTTAACAAAAACAAAGCCAAAAAAAATCTATACCAGAAACAATATCGGATAAAGCAATTGTTAAGTTCTGCCGTTGACTACACTAATAGTCTGCAATAAGTCTCTCGTAGTGCAGGGTTGAGCTAAAAATGCTCTTACCCTATGCTAATAAATTCCCCAAAATTTTGATTTGATAACCGTCAGCTAATGGCAATAATTTTTACATGAGGGGTAATTTTTTTAACGAGCGATCGCTATTCGCATCATCTATTGATGGCATATCATAATGATACAAAAATCACATTATAAATGCCTCTGTTGGTATACCAATTATACAGATGCTATTAATCACAACTTTATCGACTATCAAAATTATATTTTAAAATTCAACAATTTTCTTGACAAGGGTTACGTAATATGTTGATAATAGTTGTTTGTGGAAACTTTACCTCTATAAAATAAACGCTTGGCTAACGTCATTGTCATAGGTGCCCAGTGGGGCGATGAAGGAAAAGGTAAAATAACAGACTTACTCAGCCGCTCCGCAGATGTTGTTGTACGTTACCAAGGGGGCGTCAATGCTGGACATACAATTGTAGTTAAAGGTCAAACCTTTAAGCTACATTTGATTCCCTCTGGTATTTTGTATCCAGATACCAAGTGCATTATTGGCTGTGGTACAGTAATCGATCCAAAAGTTTTGATAGCAGAACTTGATCAACTAGAAAAATTAAATATTTCCACTGCTAATTTGCTGATTTCAGAAACAGCACACGTAACGATGCCTTACCATCGATTGATTGACCAGGCATCGGAAGAACGACGGGGAAGCCATAAAATCGGCACTACTGGCCGAGGGATTGGCCCTACGTATGCTGACAAATCCGAGCGTACAGGCATTAGGGTTTTAGACTTGATGAATCCGCAAGGGTTACGTGAGCAATTAGAGTGGACGATTAATTATAAAAACGACATTTTAGAAAAGCTTTATAACCTACCTCCCCTCGACCCAGAAGAAGTAATTAAAGAGTATCTGGGATATGCAGAACGCTTGCGGCCTTACGTCGTTGATACTTCGCTAAAAATATACGATGCAATTCAACGACGACGCAATATTTTGTTTGAAGGGGCACAAGGTACACTCCTTGACCTAGATCATGGTACTTATCCTTATGTCACCTCTTCTAACCCCGTAGCAGGGGGGGCTTGCGTTGGCACTGGGTTAGGGCCGACAATGATTGACCGGGTAATTGGAGTGTCGAAAGCGTACACAACGCGAGTCGGTGAAGGGCCGTTTCCCACCGAACTAGATGGAGAAGTGGGAGAATTGTTGTGCGATCGCGGTGCTGAATTTGGTACGACTACTGGCAGGAAGCGTCGCTGTGGCTGGTTTGATGCCGTTATCGGTCGCTATGCAGTTCGGATTAACGGCATGGACTGTTTAGCAATCACCAAACTAGATGTCCTCGATGAACTAGAGGAAATCAAAGTTTGTATCGCCTATGAAATAGATGGCGAACGCTGCGAACACTTCCCCACCAGCGCTCGTCAATTTGCCCGGTGTCGCCCCATCTACAAAACATTACCAGGATGGCAAGTATCAACAAGTAACTGCCGCACCTTGGAAGACTTGCCACAGCAAGCCCTAGACTATCTGAAATTCTTAGCAGAATTGATGGAAGTCCCGATCGCGATCGTCTCCTTAGGAGCTAGCCGCGATCAAACCATAATTGTAGAAGACCCCATCCACGGCCCCAAGCGTGCTTTGTTACACGCTGACGGCACTCCCGTTTCTTTGCTTAGTGCTTAAAGCTACTAATTAGTGATTAAGCAACTAACAACTGACAACTGATAATTGATAACTGACAACTAACAACTTGTATGGCTCTTACAGTCGAATGTCAAAAGCGACCAGAAGGTAGCAAGCCTAGAGCTTTGCGCCGTTCTGGGGAAATACCTGCAAATTTATACGGTCACAAGGGTACAGAATCAATTTCTTTGACCATTAGTGCCAAAACTGTAGAACGTTTGCTCAAAAAGGCTTCCGTTAACAACACCTTGATTGATTTAAACGTTACTGATATACCTTGGCGGGGCAAAGCGCTGCTGCGGGAACTTCAGATTCATCCAGCAAAAGGTACGCCTTACCACCTCAGCTTTTTTGCGGTTGCAGGCCATGGCGACACCAATGTAGAAGTACGCCTGCGTTTTGTAGGAGAAGCTATTGGTGTTAAACAAGAAGGTGGTTTGTTAGACACTGTAATCAACGAAGTGCAAGTGAGTTGTGCGCCTGAGAACATCCCAGATGTAATTGAAGTTGATGTCTCTAACCTGAATATTGGTGACAGCCTACATATCAGTGATATACCTTTCCCTGAAGGTGTGACAGCTCTAGCTGAACCAGAACGACTAGTTGTCAGCGTTTTGCCGCCCTCAATAAGCGCTGATACAGAGAGTGAGACAGCCTCTTAAGCTACATAAACTGTGTAATAATTTTTGATGATGCCAGGGGGGAACTCCTGGTTTTTGCATTTTAACCGCAGAGGCGCAAAGAGCGCAGAGGAAAGAGATGGCACAAGTGTCTATTCCGGCTTTAGTGCAGCAAATGTTGCAGCCTGGATTTTATCCCCATGCGGTAACAGAACCGATTCAACTGATGCAAACCCACGTTTCTTATGTACTGCTAACTGGCAATTACGCCTATAAGCTGAAAAAACCCGTAAATTTTGGCTTTTTAGATTACTCAACCTTAGAAAAGCGGCAGCATTTTTGTCAGGAAGAATTACGGTTGAATCAACGGGGAGCAGGCGAACTTTATTTGGAAGTGCTACCTGTAACTTTTATGGAGGAGCAATATCATCTCCAGGGAACAGGAGAGACTGTAGAATATTTGCTGAAAATGCGCCAGTTTCCCCAAGAGGCGCTGTTTAGCACACTGTTTGAACAAGAGAAATTGAATGAAACCCACTTAAAAGATTTGGGAGGGGTGGTGGCTCAATACCATGCTCAAGCCGAGACAAATGATTACATTCGTAGTTTTGGCGAAATCCCAAAAGTACGAGCAGCATTTGATGAGAATTACGAGCAAACCCAGAAGTATATTGGCGGCCCCCAGACACAAGTACAGTTTGAGGAAACAAAGCAATACACAGATAACTTTTTTGCGGAACATCCAGAATTATTTGCTAGCAGAATTCACAATCAATACATTCGTGAATGTCACGGGGATTTACACCTGAGAAATATTGCTCTGTGGCATGACAAAATCATGCTATTCGACTGCATTGAGTTTAATGAGCCGTTTCGCTTTGTTGATGTCATGTACGATGTGGCATTCACGGTGATGGATATTGAAGCGCGACAGCGAAAAGACTTAGCTAATGTGTTTTTGAATGCTTATGCGGAGCAAACTGGAGACTGGGAAGGTTTACAGGTGCTGCCTTTGTATTTAAGCCGTCAGGCTTACGTGCGGGCAAAGGTGACTTCGTTTTTGTTAGATGATCCTGGTGTACCCGTAACGGTAAAAGAAGAAGCGGCAAAAACAGCTTCTGATTATTACAAGCAGGCTTGGGAGTATACTCAGCCCAAGCAAGGGCAACTGATTTTGATGTCAGGGTTGTCTGGTTCTGGTAAAAGTACAACAGCGCGATATTTAGCCTCTCAGCTGGGAGGAATTCACATTCGCTCAGATGCAGTCAGAAAACATTTGTCAGGAATTCCCCTATTGGAGCGTGGTGGGAATGAAATTTATACATCAGAGATGAATCAAAAAACTTATACACGGCTGTTAGCATTGGGGATTATACTGGCTAATCAAGGATGGACAGTAATTTTAGATGCCAAGTATGATAAACAAGAGCTGCGACAAGAGGCGATCGCCCAAGCTGAAAAATATCAAATTCCCCTTGAGATTATCCAATGCACAGCACCTGTAGAAGTATTGCAAGAGCGTTTACTCAAGCGTACTGGGGATATCGCTGATGCTACTGCCGAATTATTGGAGTCACAACTCAAACAAATTGAACCATTCACTGACACAGAAAAACCTTACGTTAAGATTTTGGATACAACTGTGCCACTCCAGGCACAATTAAAAGCAGTAATTCGCCAATAGCCTTGTTTACCTCATGGCACAGAAAAACAACGACCTCTTCAATCTTTCGCCACAGTTCCTATCTCAACTGATATTTGGGTTAATTCTAACCCTCGTATTGTCCATGTCAGGGTCTTCGCTGGCTCTGAGTATATTCTTAGGCATCATCGGTGGTTTTTCTTTAGGCTGGATCACCGCAGCCAGTAATAATAGTCCCCAAGCCCAGTCTGTAGCCTCTTCGGATGGCATTGATGCAGCACTTAAATATTGGTTATTTTTCTTGGTTGGTTTTAGTTGGTTAGGGTATCCAGCACCCTCAAGTATCTTACTTGGGGCAGTAGGTGCTTTAGCTGCGGGCTTGATTTTCGCTTGGTGGGGTAGCAAAGAAGAAACTAGAACTCAGCTACCACTTGAAACCGCAGAAGATGGCGAAAGTGAACAATCTAGCAGCAGAATCACCAGACAGCAAAGAAGGAAACCTACCCGCCGATTCCGCCGCACTTCTAGAGGTATCAATTTTAGGTTTTGGGAACGGTAGCATTAGGGAAGAATCTTCGCCAATACCCAGCCCTTAGTATGTTTTTGTATCTATCCAAGTTGTTGCCGTTATTTTTCTATCCGTTAGGGCTTGCCTGTGTAAGTTTAGTAGTGGCATTAGTAACTTTACGGAAACGCCCACGCACGGCAGCGATCGCAATTGTGTCAGCACTAATTTTATTGCTATTTTGCAGCAATAGTTGGATCTCTCATTTGCTGGTGCGATCGCTAGAATGGCAAAATATCCCATCTGCCCAAATTCCTAATGCAGAAGCCATTGTGGTTTTGGGTGGTGCAACTAAATCAAATTTTTGGCCGCGACCTACTGTCGATTTAAGCGAACAGGGCGATCGCGTGATTTATGCTGCTCAACTATATCGTCAACAAAAAGCTCCGATAATTATTCTCAGTGGCGGTCGCATCGATTGGCGTGGCGGTGGTTCGCCAGAGTCGGCGGATATGGCAGCGGTTCTCACGTCTATTGGGATACCACCAGAGGCAATTGTTGAAGAGCCTAATTCTCTCAATACTTATGAAAATGCCGTGAATGTTCGTAAAATTCTCCAGTCTCAGAACATTCGTCAGGTATTATTAGTAACTTCGGCAATGCATATGCCGCGATCGCTCAAAATTTTTCAGCGTCAAGGAATTGAGGCTATCCCTGCACCTACTGATTTTCTCGTCAGCCAAGGCGAACTGCAAGAACTGGGCAGCACTCCTAAAGCCGCTATATTAAATTTGTTACCTGATACCGACAACCTACACCAGTTTACTAGCGCTTTAAAAGAGTACATTGGCTTTTTTGTCTATAGCTTGCGTGGTTGGCTATAGCAAATTCTGGGTAATGGAAATGAGGAACATCGCACTTTCCCATAAATACTAATATTTTTCTCATCATTACCTAATCTGTTGCAACTTGAAAGTGAAATTGTATTAGGTGTTGGATTGTCAATAGCTATAATTTCAATAGTCACAAATTTTTATTTTTAAATTCCTCAGGAATCAGCAATCCCTGATTTATGTCTAAAAATTTACCTTATATTATTCCCGCAACTCCAACCGAAGTTGAGGAAGCTTTTGCCACTTACCAAACAACTCACCAGTTTTACCATGAAGTTCGGGAGCGGTCAGAATTCCAACGCCATTGTGAGTGGTATCACAAAACAGCAAAAAGCCATCGTCAAGAACTAGAAAGAATGCGCGGCGAATTTAATATTTTGCAGTGGTTTCGCCGCTCCTGAAATATCTAGATGATTTCTAACTCATTTTCACGTAAGTGAGCTTTAAATTTTTTACTAAACTGGACTAAAATTGGCAGATTAGCGCTCACAGGTCTACCTTGCCACTGGTTAACAATAGCCACGACTTCGCCTTCTGAGCCTTGAAGGTCAAAAGCCTGACCACGATGTTCAGGATGATGGTAAACTACAACCGAATCTTTAATACGAACGCGATCGCCAACTTTCATAACAGCATTTACACCTAGCTTTTCCTTTTCCACAAGTATCTCCACAGCCATTCCTCACTGAACTTGCTTTTTTGAAAAATAGACTGCTTGCAACAGTCGCACTTCAGAGATCATCTGTACAGACTGGCTGTTGAATATCTTCGTACCTGCTATACGAACAAAGCCTGCCCGTGCAGGCTTTGAAGTTGATCAATCGGCGACATCACAGCCGCCTGGTGCTTTAGCAAGAGGTCTAATCCTTTTAATTGCAATTAACTTTTCAACTTCCCACAGTTCAACAAACTCTGACAATCAGTTTGTCACAAACAGTGGTTAACCAGAAAACCCTGGAGATTTTCTTTCTGTCTTAATGCGTCTTAACCAGCCTCAAACAAGCCAAAATTTAAAGATTAAAGCTAAAAGATTTTTCTTTTACTTTAGAAAGAAGCAATTAATTGCATCTTTACTTTCAAATTTTGCCTTGATGAAAAACCCGCCATTTGAACGAGCCAGGCTTTTTAGTTTTAAATCAACTCCGTACCTCAGAGTAGACAGAATGCATCGACAGGTTATGTGGGAAAAATTTATTTTTTCTTACTGACGGTAAGAAAGCGATGAACTCCAGCTGCGACTTCCGCCGAGCGGCAGATAGTGAGCAGGAAAATCCACGCCACCACTGCTTCCTCTTTGCACTTGTCCACTCCCACGGGTGTCTCAGAGGCGCTGATGTAGAGGATGGGCAGCTAGCTTCACGGGCAAAAGGATAACCCGCTTTAGCTCTTACTGGGCGCTTTAACGCCAAGTCTAATTCTACAACAAGATAGTTATTCTATCCCTAGATGCTGTGCCGAATAGAAATGCTATTAAGCAGCGAAACCAATTGTGATTGGGCATTAGGCATTAGCAGGAGAAAAATATAGTAGTCACGCTACTTACTTTTTCTGGGGACATAACTGCTGTACGTTGGCAGGAAGTTGACGACAAACTTCCTGAAATGTTTGGGGATGAAGTTGCGACCAAGCAAATAATCCCAAGCTCGTACCCCCCACAAATACTGCTAATAATCCTCCAAGTAGCACTACAAGCTTACCTCGGCTTGGTTTTTGGACTGGAGTTGAGATTTCTTCTGCTGTAATATCCAAATCTAGCAGTACTTGCGAACTTTCTGCCAAAGAGAATTCTTCTTTTTCTACTTCTACTTCTACAACCTCTACTTGCGGCTGTTGCTGTTTACGAACTACTGGCACTAAGTACTCTCTAGAGATACGGCAAAGAGTTAAAACAACTGATGTATTGTCATGGCCATTTTTTTGGTTGGCTAATTTAATCCAGTCTTGGACAGCATCTTCAAGGGCAAGTTTACCTGTTAACACTGGCACTGCGTAATTCTGCCAGGATTGTTCCACCCAGTTATTGTCACTTAAACCATCGGAACACAGCAGCAATATGCCATCTTCTTCCAAAATAAATCGCTTCATCAAAATTCTCAGAGATTCGGCATCTCTTGTTCCTAATGCTTGGGTTAATGCAGCCGCATCTGGTCTGAGGAGGGCTTGACGATATAAATTCCGGGCAAAGCGTAGTTCCCGTGCTACTACATCATCATCTACTGTCAGTAGCTGGCAATAGTTACGAGTAATCCAATAAGCACGGCTATCGCCAACGCTAGCTAAGTAAAGTTCATGAGCATTGTCTGAAACCTTACCAGAGATTGTCTGCACTCGTTGTGGCACTTGCACTGCCATCACAAGAGTTGTAGCCATGCGTTCTCTACCTTGGCGTTTTTGTTCGTCATTACGGGTACAAATCACGTTATTTACTACCCGTAAGCTTGCCTCTAGTTGTTCTGTTAATAAGTCTGGTGAAATCAGTTCAGTTTGTTGTGCTACCTCTGCTAATAAGGCAGGAATTTGCAACTTCATGGACTGCACTGCCAATTGGCTGGCAACCTCTCCGCCTTGATGCCCACCAATGCCATCACAAACAATCGACAAGCGTGGTAGTAATAAGTCGTCTAGATAACTAGAGCCGTTAGGGTAGCAACTATCTTCATTTCGTATCAGTTCTGGGCCAATATCCGTTGCCCCTGCCACTTCTAGGGTTAATGGTAATTCTGCCGCAGTTGATAGTAGTAAGGCGTTGAGTTGCTTGGTGATTGCTTCTAGCTCTACATCATCTCTACACATCTGCTCGATTATATTCTGTAACTCTTGGGCTATCGGTGCTTTTGCAGACGCTACCCAAGGCTGCCAAGATTGCCCTAAATCTTGCAAACTAGGTAAGTTTTCGTTTGTCTGCTGAAGTTCCAATAGACGTACACACCAACCTTGGACTCGTAAGTTGTCTGGCAACAGTAAACTACTGGCAACTTCCAATTCTGATAAAGGTTTCCAAAGTTGAAGAATCTGCCATAGCCAGTAGAGTTGTCTTACCGCCGTTGCTTGTTCCCATACATCAGCGATCGCCGGATATAAATTTCCATTTTCATCTATCGGCACATTTTCCAGTAAGAAAATATCATCTGCGTCTTCTTCCAAGGAGCGAGCTAATCCGTACACTTGGGGAAGATGTAATCGCTGTTGATATAACTTTAGGTAAGGAATAACTTGTGGTGGCAGTTCTTCGGGTATATCTGGCAATAGCCCTGGTTGAGTATCCAGCCAAATCTGGTATGTAATTACCTCATACCTATTTGTCACCATTGTTTCTGGTGGAATTTTAGTTGCCAATGAGCCGACAGCCCAGAGATAGCGGTGAACTAAAGGAGTTTGGCAATTTATACAAATTTGGCTTCCCAAAGAATTAATAGGGCTAGAACAGTCTGGATTTATGCAATAAATTATCCGTTGAGTAGAAATCATAAAGTTATAAATTTAAGAGATAAATCAACTTGTGAATTTCGTTTAAATATAGCTGTCAAATACTTGAAGGCTAGAATAGACTGGTTTCGTGTACATCTGGCTACACCTTGTTACTGAAATTAATCAAAATTGATGTTAAAAACACCATATTTTGCTTTCCGTAAATAGCCAAGTTCTGGGTGTATCTAGTAAAAGAAATACATTTACGTGAATGTAGTGTCTAGGATGGCGCTATGCCAAGTTATACCTTAATCTGGCTACTGGCAGGATCGGTTCTATGTTTAACAGAACTGTTCCTACCATCGGCTTTTGTTGCTTTCATGATGGGCATTAGCGCCTTTGTCGTGGCGCTGCTATCTCAAGTAGTTTTGGGAAGTTTATGGCTACAAGTTGTAGTTTGGCTGTTGCTTTCTACATTGCTAGTCGTACTTTCCCGCAGGTTGGTACAACCGCGACGACGCAAGTCAATCATTCAGGACGAAATTATAGCTGAAACCTTAACAGAGATTCCGGCTGGGAAAGCAGGGCGGGTGCTATACGAAGGAAATTCTTGGCAGGCCAGATGTGACGATGACAAACTCAGCGTTGCACCCCATCAAAGAGTTTATGTCGTCCGTAGGCAAGGCACTACGTTGATTGTGATGCCAGAAAACATTTTGCATTCTTAATCAATAGTCAATATTTAACAATAATTTTTCCTTTGTCCATCTCTCACCGCTCATATTTAATACTCCACAAAACGAGACAATCACTATGGAACAGTTCTTTTTGCTAGTCTTTTTGGCCCTTGGAGGTTCTGCCTTAGCTGGATCAGTTAAAGTTATTAATCAAGGTGATGAGGCCTTGGTTGAACGATTGGGTAGCTATAACAAAAAACTAGAACCGGGGCTGAACTTTGTTACCCCTTTTCTCGATAAAATTGTTTACAAACAAACTATCAGAGAAAAAGTTTTAGATATTCCGCCACAACAATGTATCACTCGTGACAATGTGTCTATTACCGCTGATGCAGTGGTTTACTGGCGGATCATGGATCTGGAGAAAGCTTATTACAAAGTAGAAAATCTCCAGTCAGCAATGGTGAATTTAGTGCTAACTCAAATTCGCTCGGAAATGGGGCAATTGGAGTTGGATGATACATTTACTGCCCGTTCTCAAATCAATGAACTTCTATTGCGAGATTTGGATATTGCTACCGATCCTTGGGGTGTAAAAGTCACACGCGTAGAATTGCGAGATATTATCCCCTCTAAGGCAGTGCAGGAATCGATGGAATTACAGATGTCAGCAGAACGGCGCAAACGCGCATCAATTCTTACTTCAGAAGGCGATCGCGAATCTGCTGTTAATAGCGCTAGAGGTAAGGCTGACGCTCAACTTCTGGACGCAGAAGCCCGTCAAAAATCTGTAATTATGCAGGCTGAAGCTGAACAAAAAGCTATTGTTCTTAGAGCACAAGCAGAACGTCAACAACAAGTTCTCAAAGCACAGGCTATTGCTGAGTCAGCAGAAATTATTGCTCAAAAAATCAAAAATAACCCCGACGGACAACAAGCACTGGAAGTTCTTCTGGCTTTAGGTTATTTAGATATGGGCACAACAATTGGTAAAAGCGATAGCAGTAAGGTTATGTTTATGGACCCGCGCACTATCCCTGCTACTTTAGAAGGCATACGCTCTATTGTCTCAGATACTCAGACTGACTCTAACGGACTTCTCAAAAGCGAGTTACCAGGGTTCAATAATAACCGCTCTTAGTTGAGAGTGAGACACGCAAGAGATACAAAGCAAATTCAAAATTAGAATCAATTTTCTAATTTTGAATTTTTCATTTTTAATTGGAGCGCAGCAACCTGCTATTGGCTAATCTCGTTAGCTTGATTGATTTGGCATTGACCACACAAACCAAAAAACTCTAGAGTGTGGTAAAAAATTTTAAATTTATGATTGTCTTGCAACTGGTCTTCTAAGTCATGGACTGGGCATTGATTAATTGGAATTGAAATGCCACATTGCAAGCAAGTTAGGTGGTGTTTGTCTTGTTGCGCTAAACTATAAAGGGCTTCGCCATTTGCTAACGTCCGTATTTGCACCAAGCCTTCAAGTTTTAAGGCTTCCAAGGAGCGGTAAACTGTTGCTAAACCCATACTTTGATTACGGCTACGTAATTCTACGTAAATATCCTGAGCAGAAATCCCTTGTTTGATGGTTTTTAACAGGTTCAAAATCCGCTCTTGACTGCGGGTGCGTATGGCTCTCATAAACTATTTTTTAAATTTGCCGCTGTAATTGAAGCTGTCATATTGGCTAACTGATAAATTAAGTGTAATCGGTTCGTAATCTTATTTTCGCTCAGTTGCGACAGAAAGTTATAGTATAGCGATCGCAGCATTCAGCAAAAAACCTGTGCAAAGCAAGTATTTAGCTAAAATTTTTGTAACGCTTCGCCCTTCGGTCTTAGACCCTGCTGGTGTGGCTGTACAATCTGGTCTCAAGCAGATGGGATACGACAACGTAGAACAGGTGCGAATTGGTAAATACATTGAATTAACCATCACCTCGTCTGACGAAAAGACAGCACGCCAAAATCTAGATAGCATCTGTGACCAAATGCTAGCAAATCCAGTAATTGAAAATTATCGCTTTGATTTGATTGAGGTCGAAACACAAACGGGAGTTTTTTAGGGACTGGGGACAAGGAATAAGAAAGGAATTTTTCTAGATACCCAGTTTCCGATACCTAATATTCAGTAGCCATTGGCTGATGACTAAGTAACTAGTTACTAAATGACTAATGACTAAATTCGGTGTTGTTGTTTTTCCAGGTTCTAATTGCGATCGCGATGTTGCTTATGTAACTAGAGACTTACTAAAGCAACCAACTCGCATGGTTTGGCATCAAGAGACGGATATTGCTGATTTGGATGTGATTGTCATTCCTGGTGGTTTTAGCTATGGGGATTACTTACGTTGCGGTGCGATCGCGCGGTTTTCGCCAGTAATGCAGCAGGTTGTCGAACACGTCCAAAAAGGTAAGTTTGTTCTCGGTATTTGTAATGGTTTTCAAGTATTAACTGAAGCAGGACTATTACCAGGGGCATTAGCAAGAAATCAGGATTTGCATTTTATATGCGATCGCCTGCCTCTAAAAGTCGAGCGTACCGATCTTCCTTGGACGCAAGTTTATGCAACCGATGAAATTATCACTGTACCTGTTGCCCATGGAGAAGGCCGATTTTATGCTGATGCAGATACTCTGGCAGAAATTGAAAATAACGGGCAAGTAGTGTTCCGTTATCAAGGGGAGAACCCCAACGGCTCATTAAACAACATTGCTGGCATTTGCAACCGCCAAGGCAATGTTTTGGGCATGATGCCCCACCCGGAAAGAGCTTCTGACCCCATATTAGGCGGTAGCGATGGTTTGAGGCTATTTCAGGGTTTATTGGAAAAGGTGGCGGCGATCGCTTAGGGTTCAAGAGACGCGGAATTTCGCGTCTCTAACCCATCTTTATGAAAAACTGTCATGTTCTAGTAATTATTACTGTATTAAAAAGTAAATAATTATACATTGTAACGAATTTTTTAAATTAAAGCTATAAATCATTCTCCCCTGCGCCTCTGCTCCCATCCTCCTGCTCCCACACAACGCTAGTATAAATCCGTAGCGAATTGACGCGTGAAAATACTCTGCGCTTATTTTGCGTCCCCTTGCGTTTAAAAAAGCTACGAACTTATGCAAAGCAGTACTTAGACAGAATTAATTACACTTGTTGTTCTGTTCCCTGTCTCCACTGATGAATTTATTTTTGTCCAACTACTTAACAAATGACTAAAAAGCAGAAATTTCCTTACCTTGTTGGTTCTAGATGGACAGCGCAGCAAAAAGTAGATGGTTGGCGACACTTCCAAGTCGTCAACCGTAAAAATCAGGGTAAGTGGGTTTATGCCGAAATGGTTGCAGCCTGTGATCCAAAAGTCCGCTTCTGGATTAATGCCAAATTATTACAAGACAACTCGCAGTGGCAAGCTGGCTGGCAACCATTAAAGGAAATAGAGCAACTCGAAGGAGACGTCTCCTAATTTACTAGGTGCTACAACGATAGACAATATGTAAAAAATTAATCATTTTTTACATAATAAAAATTCCTTGCTCAAAAACCATAATTCGAGATTCTTGGCAGTTGCCCAAAAACTGCCAGTTTATCAGTTATTGATAATTTATTTGGTATTTCTACTATCTGGCTGCGAATACCTATATCTACGTTTCAGCCTTAGTATCTATGACCTCTAATAAGCTGATATGAGGACAATCTAATTCTATGGAAAGTATTGAAAAAACTGGATTGCAAGCTTTTGTTTTTTGTAACTATTTTTATTTAAAACGCTAATAAAATTTATAAAAAAAAGATTTTAAAGCATATTTATGTTTTTTGATAAGATTAACATATAATAACAAAGCGACAATCGCTAAATATATTGTTATATGCTTCTAGCATATTCAAAGCTACTTTATTTCCCGTGTAATTTGGACAATAATGACACTCAAGAGACCTCACGCATCGCCATTTCAGGCTAGGTGAAGGCAAATGTTTCAGCCAAGAGTTTGACAAGAAACTATAAGAGGCAAACAACAGTGAAACTAGCAGTTTATGGAAAAGGTGGAATCGGGAAATCCACAACTAGCTGTAACATCTCAGTCGCCCTAGCCAAACGCGGCAAGAAGGTGCTGCAAATTGGCTGCGACCCCAAACATGACAGTACCTTTACTCTCACAGGGTTTTTGATTCCAACGATTATTGACACCCTCCAAGAAAAGGACTACCACTACGAAGATGTCTGGCCGGAAGATGTGATTTACAAAGGCTACGGTGGTGTCGATTGCGTCGAGGCAGGTGGCCCACCAGCGGGTGCTGGATGCGGTGGTTATGTAGTAGGCGAAACTGTAAAATTACTGAAAGAACTCAACGCCTTTGATGAGTACGATGTAATTCTGTTTGACGTACTAGGTGACGTTGTTTGTGGTGGTTTTGCAGCACCACTCAACTACGCAGATTATTGCTTGATTGTGACCGACAACGGCTTCGATGCTTTGTTTGCTGCCAATCGCATTGCTGCCTCAGTCAGGGAGAAATCACGCACTCATCCACTACGTTTAGCTGGTTTAATTGGTAATCGTACCTCCAAGCGCGATTTAATTGAGAAATATATAGAAGCAGTACCAATGCCAGTTTTGGAAGTTCTGCCTTTAATTGAAGACATCCGTGTTTCCCGCGTCAAGGGTAAAACTTTGTTTGAAATGGCAGAATCCGACCCATCTTTGAACTACGTTTGCGATTACTACCTCAATATCGCTGACCAAATTCTGGCACGCCCAGAAGGTGTAGTACCGAACGATGCCCCAGATCGTGAATTGTTCTCTTTGTTGTCGGATTTTTATCTAAATCCGAGTAAACCCCAGGTGCGGAATCCGGAAGAGGAATTAGACTTGATGATTGTATAAATCATCTAATTCTCAGGATGGGGGAAAATAATATGGCTTTCTTTCATAGCTTTACAGATTCGATAAGGCAAAAGTGGTTGCAGTTCTTCCAGACGAATCGTGACTGGATTACTCTACATATGGAAGTGGAATCAGTCTACACCCCCGATGGAGGGAAGCGACCATCTTCTTACCTCATCCTGGGAGTCGTGAATGCGCTGGAACCAAAGTTAGCGCAGTTAATGTTGCCCTTTTCAAAACTCAATCCTGACGCCGATACCCTAATTGAAGTACTAGATTTGCATTTCGACCCAGACATTGCTCTTGGTAACCGCTTACTTCCCAAAATGGAATTAGAGAATTTCCAGAGTGATTCAGCAGATGGCATTGAGGAAAACTCCGCAGGTGAGCCATTAAAAAATTCTCATCTAAATGGTTTTGCTGAAGTAGCAATTGCTCAAGAGTTCACAATTGTAGATTCTGCTCATCCAGCCCAGCCAGGAACTGAGGTGAAAGAAAACCACAATGGGCTGAACGGTCATAACTCAAACGATAATTCACATCAGGCATCCAGCGTAGATGCAGATGAGTTTGGTGAGATTACTTTTGATACAACAATTACATCAGAAAGAAATCTCGATGAAGAAGTACTTGATGAGCTGAATACACCAGACGAGAACGCTTTTAGTGACGTGTTATCAGATGTCTGGGGTGATGAAACAGCACTGCAAAAGGGTGAAGGAAATAATGACTTTTTAGGGGAAGAACTGCCATCTGGCGTTTTTGATGAATCGGAGATTGCCCGTCTCTTCCCCAACGCTTAATTATTAGCGTTCCTGTTGAATCTAGGGATTGCTGGCTGGTGCTATGTGCTATATATCACGAAAGCCTGGGGGAAGAATCAATCTTTCCCCATATGCCTACCCTATATTCACCTGCCTTGTTCGCTTTAAATATCAAGGGGAGAATAACCAAAATGACTGTCGCTCAACAACCAGAAGCTTTAAACTTTGAGTGTGAAACTGGTAATTACCACACCTTTTGCCCAATCAGCTGCGTGGCGTGGTTGTACCAAAAAATCGAAGATAGCTTCTTTTTGGTGATTGGAACCAAGACTTGTGGGTACTTCCTACAAAATGCGATGGGGGTGATGATTTTTGCTGAACCCCGTTATGCAATGGCAGAGTTGGAAGAGGGAGATATTTCGGCACAGTTGAATGACTATGAAGAGTTAAAGCGGTTGTGCTTGCAGATTAAACGCGATCGCAACCCCAGTGTTATTGTGTGGATTGGCACTTGTACCACTGAAATTATCAAAACAGACTTGGAAGGCTTGGCCCCTAAGCTAGAATCCGAAATTGGTATTCCTATCGTTGTAGCGCGTGCTAACGGGCTAGATTACGCCTTTACCCAAGGGGAAGACACCGTATTAGCTGCAATGGCTAATCGTTGCCCTGATAAGGCTCCTGTAGCAGAAACAGAGAAGAATGAGCGCAACGCTATTTCCAAACTGCTCAACTTCGGTAAGAAGAAAGAAGAAGTAGTCCAAGAAGAATCTGAGTATGTAGACCACCCGCCCTTGGTTCTCTTCGGCTCCCTTCCTGACCCCGTGGTTACTCAGTTAACCTTGGAACTGAAGAAGCAAGGCATCAAAGTTTCCGGCTGGCTCCCTGCGAAACGCTTCACTGAACTGCCAGTACTGGAAGAAGGCTATTATGTTGCTGGTGTCAATCCCTTCCTCAGCCGCACTGCTACTACCTTAATGCGTCGCCGCAAGTGCAAACTCATCGGCGCACCCTTCCCGATTGGCCCCGATGGTACTCGTGCTTGGATTGAAAAAATTTGCTCCGTGTTCGGCATTACTCCCAAGGGTTTGGATGAGCGCGAGGCCCAGATCTGGGCAGGCTTGGAAGACTACGTAAAACTTATTCGCGGCAAATCTGTATTCTTCATGGGTGACAACTTGCTGGAAATCTCCCAAGCAAGGTTTTTAGTGCGCTGTGGCATGATAGTTCACGAAATCGGCATTCCTTACATGGATAAGCGCTATCAGGCGGCTGAGTTGGCACTGCTGGAGAAAACTTGCCAGGAAATGGGCGTACCTCTGCCAAGGATTGTAGAGAAGCCGGATAATTACAACCAACTTCAGCGGATTTATGAGTTGAAGCCTGACTTAGTGATTACTGGTATGGCTCATGCCAACCCACTGGAAGCACGGGGTATTAATACTAAGTGGTCTGTGGAGTTCACCTTTGCTCAAATTCACGGCTTTGGTAACGCTCGTGACATTTTAGAACTGGTGACTCGTCCGCTACGTCGGAATAATAATTTAAAAGATTTAGGTTGGGATAAGTTGGTGAGAGAAGAAGCGAAGATTTAGGATTTGGGTTTTAATCGATCAACAGCATAACACTATAATTAATCAAGGCGAACTCGAAAGTTCGCTTTTTTTATGAACCGCAGAGGCACAGAGAACGCAGAGGAAGAGGATAAATTCGGATAATCAAAAATGTTAAAAATCTTATATTAAATCTTAGTTTTTCCTTCTTAACTTAATGGAAATTACAAAATTGCCTCCTCAAGGATTAGATGTAGCTCGAAAATTACTTTTAACTGACAGCAATAGCTAGTTTTTACATTTGTTAAAATACAAAAATAATTCTTGGGTGCACCCAAGAATTATTTTTGTATTTTCTGACTTACTGAAAAATTACAAATGAGGATAATTGGCTAAACTGCACCACTGTTTTTATTAAATAAAATGACTAGAGTTTTGAAGATTAGCTTGAAATCGTACAGTAAACTCCAGTTTTTTTGATACTGTAAATCCAGGCGAATGACATCTTCAAAACTACGTACTGTAGACCTTCCATTAACTTGCCATTCTCCAGTCATACCAGGTTTAACATCCAAACGTTGCCATTCTGGTACTTCATAGCGTTCCACTTCATCAGGCGTGGGTGGTCTAGTACCAACTAAACTCATATCTCCTTTGAGAACATTCCAAAATTGCGGCAATTCATCCAGACTGGTTCGCCGTAAAAAGCGCCCTATGCGTGTTACTCTGGGATCGCTCTCATTCTTGAAGAAAGCGCCTTGCACTTGGTTTTGGACTTGAGATTTTTTTGCTTCTGCATCCACACACATTGAGCGGAATTTCCAAATCTGAAAACGCCTACCCATCCAACCGCAGCGGGTTTGACTAAAGAAAATAGGGCCAGGATCATCGATTTGAATCGCAACTGCAATCGGAATCAACAAAACTCCTGTAATGACCAAACCTATGAGTGCGCCAAAAATATCGATTAACCGCTTCATCCACGATGCTACAGAAGGATGAGTACTGGGTAGCGGCTCAACTTTACGAGAAGAAAATCTCTGAGTATCTAGTGAATAAGTTGGTTCTTTTGGCGACAAAATACTCAAAGATTCGATTGGCAGTACTTGATCTAATCCTGTAAGATTAAGGACTGCCATTACTGGAGGGGTAACATTACGTAGTATAATTGTAATTCGTTTTTCCTTAGCAGTTTTAAAATTACTGACTAGGGCACCTAAACCACTACTATCCATAAAAGTTGTTTGGTGAAAGTCAATAAAAATTTGCTTGAGATGTGCATGAGATTGGATTAACTCTTGGCAAGTTCGCTTAAAGCCTACTGCCTCAAGTACACTCAACCGAGCAGGTACCTGCACTATTGCTATTTCATTTAGGGAAATAACTGGAAAATCGACCTCTTTGGATGGGCTAGTCATGAAGCTTTGCACTTTAGTTGCCGTGTAAATGTAAGCTGCCAAACGTTAATTTTGTCCTAATAAGTTATCTAACCTCATTTTGAATTAGTAGGAATCAGGACTAATCGCAAGTTACTTTGGGTGAGATTGGAGATTGCCAGCGACGATTCACAATAGAACAAGAAGCCAAAATAAACATACTTGTTTTTGTGACGACGCGGCGCGATCGCGTTGCTATCATCCCATGACTGCTAAAACTACGGTTAAACCTACTGCACGCCTGGTTGAGGTCTTTTCTGCTATTCAAGGGGAAGGACTGAATGTCGGGACACGTCAGATTTTTATTCGCTTTGCTTTTTGTGACTTACGTTGCCACTTTTGCGATAGTGCCCATACTTGGAGTGCATCCCCTACCTGTAGGATAGAGAAAACCCCAGGGTTACGAGACTTTGAAATTCATTCAAATCCTATCCCTCTGCCCATTTTATTAGAATGGGTTGAACGGCAAAATCTACCTTCTCTACACGATAGCATTAGCCTAACTGGGGGCGAGCCACTTCTTCATGCTCGATTTTTAGCACTTTTCCTACCGCAAGTGCGATCGCTAACTAATTTACCTATTTATCTAGAGACTGGAGGCCATCGCCCAGAACAACTGGCTATACTTCTGCCTTACTTAGACTCCGTGGGAATGGATCTCAAGCTGCCTAGTGTTAGCGGCGAAAGTTATTGGCAAGAACATGCGAAATGTCTGACACTATGCTACGAATCACACTTAAGCGTTTTTATCAAAATAATTGTTTCCCAAAATACAGACCCATCTGAGTTAGAACGTTCAGCTTTGTTGGTGGCAGCAGTTAGTCCTAATATCCCAGTATTTTTACAGCCAGTAACACCCTTGCCAGCGTCTGAAAAACTCAGCGCAATACCAGTGCTTGCCCCTTCTCCCGAACAAGTTTTAACGTGGCAAGCTTTGATGAAGCGATTTTTGGCACACGTCCGTGTCGTGCCTCAAACTCATAAAATGCTAAACCAGCTATGAGAAGTGCTGACTGAGTGTTGAGTTTTAAGTTAAGAGTTTTGAGTTGTGAATTAGAAACTTGATTTACATACTGGCTCTTAACTTCTTACTCAAAACTCCAGACTCAGCACTAATTATAGTCCGCTCTCATCTGTAGTCCTGGACTTAGCTTTTGCTTTATTAGCACTGCGTTTGAGGGCAGCCAGACGTGCTTCGTATCTGGATCGCTGGCGCTTGCTAGGAGTGTTATCAATCAGGGTTTTCAAGGCACTACCAAGACTCTTGTAGGCATTAGGAATACTATAGCCAAAGCGAGTTGCCAGAGCGATCGCTTTCTCGTCAGCATCAGCCAATTCTTTGAGTTGCTTGTCTCCGTTATTCTTTTGATACAGTCGCCAGCCTGACACGCCACACAGTGCCAATGCTAAAACTAGTAGCAATCCATCCTGTACCCACAATTCACCTACAGCACCACCTAAACCAATCGCCAGTGCTGCCATTTCCCAACCATCTTTGGGGATCGTGTCATTTTGAATGCGAGCGACTTCGTGCCAAAACAGCAGATTACGCTGATCCATTGCGAGGGAATCCCATTTCACCAGGTCAATTTGAATTTCTACCTGGTCTTTACCAATTTCTTCGCACCGGATCAGGGGTGGATTGACCTCAGTTGTGCCTTCAACCGTGACCCAGCTCTGCAATTCTGGCGGTAGTAAGCCTTTCAACCGCCGGAGTTCACTCATTTCCGCTTTGGCAGAGGAGGTTGCATAGGATGTCATAAAAATCCAGCCCTAGAAAAATTCAGTATATAGTGAGGTTATCACTTTGGAGTATAGCTATTTCAGTGATAATTCGCCTCACTCGTTGGGAAAGCTTCCTCGCTTTTTCCGGGCTTCCATTGCCTTTTCTAGAATTTCTAGTAATCCAGGAGCCTCTTCCTGGATACTAAGTAAAAGTCTTTCCCCAAGTTCTATATTCCCCGGATCTTGACCTGTTTCCATGACCTCTTGTAGACGTGGCATTGCGATGCTATCTACAATCTGAATTAAAGCGCTTAAACAACGGTTAAATTGTCTTTCTGTGAGAATCGAGTCTTCCAAGGGAAACTCGATAATGGCACGGATCTCTCCATCACATGGGTCATACTCCCATTGCAGCATTTTGGTTTCCCAGGAAATAGCAAGCATCGTCTGTAGGATAGCTCCTTTGTAGGGATGCTCTTGAACTCCCACCAGAACTTGCGGAGCAAATACTCGGAAAAACTTTCCCTCTTCATCTAGTTGAACAACTATCAGGAAGTCTTCTATGTTATCGGCTTCCACACCTGTGATAATACGATCTTCTTCACCATCAAAACGATAGTCCCAACCAAGGTTGTCTAAGTATTTGGCAATCTGTTTCAGATTAGCTCCCATAAAAGCCTCATAAGGAACGGTGGAGCAGTTCTTACCAGACTTAGTTTAACCTGCTAGCGGCAGATGCTTAAGTTGGTGTATTTACTTCTCCTCTATATAAAAGTATGCAATAAAGCATTGATTCATTAGCCTCAGCCTATACTGGTTTTGAATTTATCCAGTTTTGATGAATTTAGCAAAAAATGAGCAAAATTTGCTCTCAAAGACAAGTAGGATAACCAGCAATTATGGCAATTTATGTTTAATAAAAGCTCAACAATAATTAATTCTGCTGGTCAAAGTTTCAGAATTGAGTTGCCAGATATATACAACAGATTGATTGCAAAAGAGTGATACCGTTTCACTTTAAGGTTGATACAAATAGGCAGCAGGGGGAAAGAATTAGAGACAAATCATTTGTATCAGGCATTTCGTGAAATGGTATGAGGTAAAGATTATCGTAAGAGCACAACACTGTTGTGCCCCTATCCATGTACTTCATTCGCCTGAAAAACTCTATAGCTTTACTTGATGATTTTATTAGAAGAACAAGTTAGATTTGTTTTTGTGTGTTTTAAGCTTGGCTATTTTGTACTTTCACAGTTAATTAGTAAAAAAATATTAATTATTTGGAAAATTACTTTAAAAGCTAATAATGAAAAATCCTTACATTTTATTAAAATTTTAAAAAATTATAACTACTTTTGATTTAACAAACTGAACAAAACGCCAACTTATTCCTCATAATAAATAATAGTTGAAATGACAATCATCTATCGAAGCTAGTTTTAAAAATAAGTAAAAATCTCAAATAATTAGATGAATATAAATAAACATAAAACATGAAAAGTAGCTCAAAAACTTTATTCACTTATGCCTCCTGCCCCCTGCCTTGTGAAGAGATATACCTTTTTGAAGGTTGACCTACTTACCAATTTTCTGTAAGTAACTTTAACACAGGGTCTAAAAAAGTTTTATATTACAAGAATCTATCTGCTTTCACAAAAATATTGTAGTTGAAAAAACATTAATATTTATGGATAAATCAGCGTTAATTTTAGCGATCGCACCCCTAATCTTTGCCATCAGTGCTTGTAGTGGGGAATCAGGAAATACAGCGAACACAGCCAGCGCCCCAGGTAGTGCTTCAACAAGACAAGTAACTCAAAATCGCTGGGATACGATCAAAAACCGTGGTCAGTTAATTTGCGGTGTCAGCGGTGAAGTACCAGGGTTTAGCTTTGTGGGAACTGACGGTAAATACAGCGGTATCGACGTAGATATTTGTCGCGCCATAGCAGCTGCTTTATTTGACAACCCAGATGCAGTAGAATTTCGCAATCTCAATTCCAAAGAGCGATTTACAGCTTTGCAAACTGGAGAAGTAGACATTCTCAGCCGCAACACTACATGGACACTTAGCCGTGAAACTTCAGTTGGTTTGGAATTTGCGCCTGTAGTCTTTTACGACGGTCAAGCCATAATGGTTCGTAAAAATAGCGGGAGCAAGTCCCTTGCAGACCTGAAAGGCAAAGCTATCTGTGTTCAAACTGGTACTACTACAGAGCAGAACTTAGCAGACCAAATGCGGAAACGGGGGATCACTTACAAACCTGTTGTTTTTGAAGACGTTAACATTACCTTTGCCACTTATGCTGAGGGACGTTGCGACGGTATTACAGCTGATCGTTCAGCGTTGGTTTCTCGACGTAGTATTTTACCCAAACCAGAAGATAACGTAATTTTGGATGAAGCCATTTCTTCAGAACCGCTAGCGCCAGCAATTGCAAAAGGAGACAGTAGGTGGGCTGATATCGTCAAATGGGTGGTTTATTCTCTAGTTAAAGCCGAAGAGTTAGGGATTAATTCCCAAAATGTGGCACAATTTGCTACTAGTAATGACCCAGATATTAAACGATTTTTGGGAACAGAAGGTAACCTTGGTGAGAGTCTTGGCTTAACCAATGACTTCGCATCTAAGATAGTTAAGCACGTCGGTAACTATGGCGAAATTTACGATCGCAATCTCGGAGCAAAGACAAAACTCAATCTAACTCGCGGTCAAAATCAACTTTGGTCAAAGGGCGGATTACTTTATTCTCCACCGTTCCGGTAAAAGAAAGATGGGGGATACTATTGACCACTGACTAATGAATAATCTAAAGTCCAAAATCCAAAATCCAAAATTGTTGTTGTGGCGTAATTATCGCTTCTGGCGTATTGCTGGACAATTTATCAGCGTATTTTTAGTAGCAGTTGTCATCATAATCTTATGGGGCAACCTCAACCGTAATTTGCAGCAATTAGGCATTCAGTTCGGCTTTGATTTTCTCCAGCAGCAAGCGTCTTTTGACATTGGTGAAACTCCAATTGCTTACAAACCAACTGATGCTTACAGCCGCGCTTTATGGGTAGGGCTAATTAACTCGTTGCGGGTAGCGATTGTAGGAATTTTCTTCGCAACAATTGTGGGGTTAAGCGCAGGAATTGGTCGTTTGTCTGACAACTGGTTAGTACGTAATATCGCACAAGTTTATGTAGAAATTTTTCGTAATACACCTTTACTTTTACAATTGCTGTTTTGGTACTTTGCCGTTTTCCTCGGTTTTTTCAAAGTAGAAAATAAAATTTCCGTCTGGGGGTTGATTTCCTTTAGTCAAAATGGCATAGAACTTCCTTGGTTTACCTTATCTCCAGAGTTTTCGACTTTACTGCTGGGTTTGATTTTTTACACAGGTGCATTTATTGCTGAAATTGTCCGAGGCGGAATTCAATCAGTAGCAAAGGGACAATGGGAAGCCGCGCGATCGCTAGGGTTAAAACCAGGATTAGTGATGCGTCTAGTGGTTTTTCCCCAAGCATTGCGGGTGATCATACCACCGCTAACAAGCCAGTATCTCAATTTAACTAAAAATACCAGTTTAGCGATCGCCATTGGTTACCCTGATATTTATTTTGTCGCCTCCACCACCTTTAACCAAACGGGGAGAGCGGTAGAAGTCATGTTACTAATTATGCTTACCTATCTCACCCTCAGTTTAACTATTTCTATAATGATGAATTTGTTAAACCGCATGGTGCAGATTCAGGAGAGATAACTGGGAAGTTGGGTAAGACAAGGAGAACTAAATACTCTTGACTAATGACTAATGACTAATCCTCAATTATTGTGGCTGCGTAAAAACCTATTTAGTACTTGGTACAACAGCTTGTTAACTGTTGTCTGCTTAGTATTATTGTTTTGGGTAGTGCGGGGAATTTTAACTTGGGCAATTACCCAAGCACAATGGGCAGTAATTTTAGTTAATTTACGTTTATTTTTAGTTGGCAGATTTCCTCAAGCCTTGTACTGGCGAGTTTGGATAATACTGGCGATCGCTTCGACTTTAGGCGCGGTGACTTGGGGTGTATTTTCTGGTAGACAACATTTAACAAGGCGTAAGATTGCTTTGTTAGCTTCAATTTTTGGCGTGTTGTTGGTTGTTTTGCCATTGGATTTAATATCTCGCCTCTGGTTGCTGTTAATTGGTACTTTGCTATTTTTAGGTTTTTGGGTTGGCAGAAAATTCGCCAAATTAATAGCTCCTTGGCTTTCTTTAGTATGGTTGTTGTCTTTCCCCGTTATAGTGTGGTTAATTGGCGGTGGATTTGGCTTGCAATCTGTATCTACAAATTTGTGGAACGGTTTACTACTGACATTGTTGATGGCAACAATTAGTATTGTGCTTTCTTTTCCCATTGGAGTTTTACTCGCTTTAGGACGCACCAGTAATTTGCCAGTAGTACGTTGGTTTTGTATCTTGTACATTGAAATTATCAGGGGATTACCTCTGATTGGAATTTTATTCCTTGCACAGGTTATGTTGCCATTATTTCTACCAGCAGATGTACGTTTAGATCGGTTACTGCGAGGAATTGCTGGACTGGTGTTATTCAGTGCTGCTTACATGGCAGAAAATGTACGCGGTGGACTTCAGGCAATTCCACGTGGACAAATTGAAGCCGCCAAAGCATTAGGATTTAACTCTCTGTTTTTGGTTATATTAATTGTGCTACCGCAAGCCTTACGTGCCGTGATTCCTGCAATTGTAGGTCAGTTTATCGGCTTATTTAAAGACACTTCACTCTTATCTTTAGTGGGCTTGATAGAACTTACCGGTATTGCCCGTTCTATTTTGGCACAGCCGCAATTTCTCGGACGCTATGCAGAAGTATATCTATTTATTGGATTAATTTACTGGCTATTTTGTTACTCGATGTCCTTAGCTTCTCGACGGTTAGAAAGGCAGTTAAGTAATTAGTCATTAATCATTCGATGCAGGAATGTTTCCCTTGGTATATTTTTGAATTATGAATCTTTAATTTGAATTTTTTCTTCTGCTTTTATCACATCAACATTAAATACTGAGAGGTGAAATTCTATGTCAGAACAAAACCAGATAATTGTTGCTGAAGATGTTCACAAATGGTATGGAAAATTTCATGCTCTTCAAGGTGTGAGCTTAACAGTAAATCGCGGAGAAGTAGTGGTATTAATGGGGCCTTCTGGTTCAGGAAAATCCACTTTTATCCGTACATTTAATGCTTTAGAAGAATATCAACAAGGAAAAATTATCATTGACGGAATTACACTTAGCCACGACTTGCGAAATATTGAAGCAATCCGCAAAGAAGTAGGAATGGTATTTCAACAATTCAATTTATTTCCTCATTTAACAGTGCTGCAAAATATTACATTAGCACCAATTTGGGTGCGTCGTTGGACGAAGGCAAAAGCTGAAGAATTGGCGATGCAACTGCTAGAAAGAGTAGGAATATTAGAACAAGCACATAAATATCCAGGACAGTTATCTGGAGGACAGCAACAACGGGTGGCGATCGCTCGTGCATTAGCCATGCAGCCTAAAATTATGTTGTTTGATGAACCCACTTCAGCTTTAGATCCAGAAATGGTACGAGAAGTTTTGGATGTAATGCGAGGTCTTGCCCGTGACGGCATGACAATGGTAGTAGTTACTCATGAGGTTGGATTTGCTCGTGAAGTTGCTGACAGAGTAATTCTGATGGATAGCGGTTCCTTAGTAGAGTCAGCCACCCCCGAAGCATTTTTCACCAAACCCCAAGAAGAACGAACTCGCAAGTTTTTATCACAAATTCTCTAGAGAATTTTCGAGTGTGAATTCTTTTTTGAATTTTTTAGCCTTTATGCCCTACAACCTCACACCAAGTTTGAGCAAAAAATCCATCAGGATGCTGGCTCCATTCTCGTAAAGCATTACTCATCAGTTTCACGTCATAAGCTTCCTTCTCCACGCCTTGAGGGACATTCACAGCAACCTCAATTTGTAGTGCCAAATATTCTGCTGCTAAACTCAATGGTTCATAGCACTGATAAGAAGCTGAAGCTTTGATATTGATAAACCCGGCTTGTCGTAGCAACGCACGTAACTCTCTACCTACCTCAAGATTTCCACCATTCTGCTGCTGAAGCCACTTGTAATAAGACATTGCCTGATCTAATTCTGGAGTGCTTGGTGCAATTAAAAAACCACTCCAATCAGGACTGCGAAGACCAATAACTCCCTCTGGTTTTAAAACTCTGAATATTTCCTGCAAAGCCTTAGCTGGTTCTTGAAGATGCTCAAACAAAGCATGAGAAAAAACAGCATCAAACGATTCATTAGCAAAAGGTAAATCATAAATATTTGCCTGTCGGAAATTAGCATTAGCGATCGCTTGTTTCAAAGTATTTTCAGCAGCTATGCAAATTTGAGAAGCTTCTTGGTCAATACCTGTAACCGTACCGGGAGCTATTGCTCGTGCCAAACCCAAGGTAATCGTACCAGGGCCACAGCCGCAATCTAACAATTTCATTCCTGGACGCAGATAAGGCAGAAAAAATACAGCATGGCTATCTACAGTACGATTTGCCATGAAATTCGTCGCGTTGCTTGAATAGCCTGGAGTATACTTTTCCGGCATGACTTTAACTACTTCTGATGTCTATGTATGAGTATCATAGATAGGCAGTTTTTAGATGTCCAATATATATTTAAACTAAATTGACACTTATAAAATATCAAATTAATGGAATTGCGACACCTGCGCTACTTTATTGCTGTGGCTGAAGAACTGCACTTTAGTAGAGCTGCAGAACGACTGCATATTGCTCAACCTCCCTTAAGCCAGCAAATTCAGCAGCTAGAGGCGGAATTAGGGGTAGAACTATTTGATCGCAAAACTAAGCGACAGGTACAGCTAACAGCAGCCGGCCAAGTATTTTTGCAAGAGGCTTATCAACTCTTAGCTCAACTAGACAAGGCAATCGATTTAACTCAACGGACGGGACGAGGTGAGAGAGGACAGTTACGAATCGGGTTCACCAGTTTGGTGAGTTATGATGTACTTCCTGTAATTTTGCGGAGTTTTCGAGAGCAATTTCCAGAGGTTGAGTTAATTTTGCAAGAGTTAAGCACAACCCAACAAGAGCAGGCATTAGGTGATCGCTCCATTCATGTGGGTTTTGCCCATCCACCCTTGGAAAACAACACACTTTCTCAGGAGTGTATTCAGCAAGAACCCCTAATTGTAGCTTTGTCAGAAACGCATTCCTTAGCTAAACAAGAACGTATATCAGTGCGATCGCTGGCTGATGAGTCTTTTATTATGTTTCCTCGCCATTTAGGGCCGGGACTTTACGACCAAATTGTGAGTCTTTGTCAGCTAGGAAATTTCAGCCCCAAAGTGGCTCAAGAAGCCATCCAGATGCAAACAATTATTGGGCTAGTGTCAGCAGGAATAGGGATTGCAATCGTACCGTCTTCTTTGCAAAATTTTCAAAGGTCTGGCGTAGTCTATTGTCTAGTACAAGAAAAAACACCATTAGTAGAAACTTCTGTAGTATGGCAGCAAGAAAATATAACGCCAGTAATTAGAGAATTTTTACAGGTTGTGAGAAATATTTGTAGTCAATCCATTCAAGAATGAATGCAATAAAATCTGCACCTATAGCTAGCTTAATAAAGCTAAATTTTAATCAGTTTAATTAATTTAATTACCCATAAAAAATTTAAATATTATTCAATTTTTAGGCGTTATATTGAAATTAGATATAATTTGTCTCACGACTTAGTAAAGGATAAAATTCCGCCAGAGGCTTCTACTTAATTAAGTCTGATTACTAGAATTTAAACTTTTGATATTTTGCTCATGTCCACCTATAAATCTAATCTTTTAGTGTACAGGTTAATTAAACGTACTTTTATATAAGATCAGCTATAGCTAATACTCGTAATGCCACAGCATTACTGTGCCTCTAAAGCGTGGTCTATTTATCTAAAAATAGCTGTATTTATATATTAAATTTACATTTTTATAATTGCATAAATATCCATTAATATATTATTTAAAATCTTTTTCAGGTGTAGAGCGCTATAGTTTAACCTCATTAAGCAAGTATCAAATTTTACTAAATGTAATGACGCTCTAAGATAAAATCTGTATAATAAATTTATATTTTTTGTTGTTGGGCAGTAATTTCTAAAGTTGTCGATACTACAATAATTTTTATCTTTACTAAACGTTCTACTCTCTGTTTAGTCTTGGTTTTAAAAAAATTGAGAAAGTTATTTTGATTATTATTGGAAGCTTTATGAACTAAAATTTATAGTAATTATACTTAAGTAATACTTCGAGATACAAAAGTCAAAAAATATCTGATTAGTAATAAATACCTTACGTACTATTTACGGATTTTATATCAAATTTTACTCAATCTTCAAAAAATATTACTGACATAAAACCCATCTACATAGAGAATTAAGTATAGATGCTTTAGATCACTAACGATCCTTGATAAAAATATTGTTTTTTAATAAAAAGCCAGGGACTTCTGACTAATTTGTTATGCGGATTTTAATTTATTCCTACAACTACTATCCAGAACCAATTGGTATTGCCCCGCTGATGACGGAATTAGCAGAGGGTCTGGTTAAGCGTGGACACCAAGTGCGTGTAGTCACCGCTATGCCCAACTATCCTGAGCGTCAAATTTATCCAGGCTATCGAGGCAAGTGGTATATGACTGAATACAAAAATGGTGTTCAAATTCAACGCAGTTATGTTTGGATTCGCCCACAACCAAACCTACTAGACCGGGTATTACTAGATGCTAGTTTTGTCGTTACCAGCTTTTTGCCCGCACTCATGGGCTGGCGTCCAGATGTGATAATCTCAACGTCACCATCATTACCTGTTTGTTTACCAGCTGCTCTTTTAGGATGGTTGCGTGCTTGCCCGGTAGTTTTAAATCTTCAAGATATATTGCCGGAAGCAGCTATTCATGTAGGACTATTAAAAAATAAATGGCTTATCAAGCTATTTACGAACTTAGAAAAATTTGCTTATCACAGCGCCACTAAAATTAGCGTTATCACTGATGGATTTGTAGAGAATTTGCAAAATAAGGGCGTAGCGTCTCATAAAATTGTGCAAATTCCCAATTGGGTTGATGTGAATTTTATTCGTCCTTTACCTGTAGAAAATAATCCTTTTCGTGCGACACATAACCTGAAGGACAAATTCGTAGTTTTATATTCCGGTAATATTGCCCTGACTCAAGGCTTAGAAACTGTCGTCAAAGCCGCGGCTATGTTACGCCATATCCCAAACATTGCCTTCGTGATTGTTGGGGAAGCTAAAGGGTTAAATAGACTACAGCAGGAGTGTCTGAACTGCGGAGCAGATAACGTTTTACTACTGCCATTTCAAGCCCGCGAAAATCTGCCACAGATGTTGGCAGCAGCGGATGTTGGTTTGGTGGTGCAAAAGAAAAATGTTATCTCTTTTAATATGCCTTCAAAAATACAAGTTTTACTTGCCAGCGGACGGGCATTAGTTGCGTCTGTACCGGAAAATGGCACAGCAGCAAGAGCCATCAGGCAAAGTGGTGGCGGATTCATTGTTCCTCCAGAAGATCCCCAAGCTTTAGCAAATGCAATTTTAGACTTACATCAACATCCAGAAAAAGCCAAAAATCTAGGTTATAAAAGTCGCCAATATGCTGTTGAACAATATGCTTTTGAGCAAGCTTTAAATAGCTATGAGATGTTGTGTTACTCTCTAAAAGCAGATTTCACCGCAATGAAGCCCACAAGTGTTTCAGAACAGAAAGTTTAAGAAATCCGCATTGTGTTCCCACTCATGACTACAAAGTAGATGAATATCTGAAAGTGTGATTATACTAAGCGAGTTTATGAGGCATGACATCCCCAAGCTTGTAGATTTACGTCGGCATTAATAGACTCGAATCGCTGGGATAACCTAAAAAATTAGGTAATTGTCTGCCAGGACAACCTTAGTCAAGATGTATTACTCTCTTAATGGTTACTTGAAGAAGTATTACAACTGTTTGCCAATCAAACTTTAGATAGACCAAGTATGACTTCGCTATGGTGTATGTTATTTTCAACAGAACACGTGGATGCAAGATGCGGCAATATTTCTGAATAACAATACAATTTATGACTCCGGGAGCGATCTTATATTATATATCTCAAGTTGTTTGGTGATTCTGTAATTATTTCCTGAAATTACTGCTTGACAGCCATTGCTTGATATATTCCCGCGCAATATTCACTCACAATTAGTTTTTGCTCTCATAACATGCTCAATTAGCAAAAACCGTCTTTGGTCTAGGCAGTAGTCATGTAGAGCATTGAGCGCATCTGTTTAATAAACTAGTTCACCTAATATCTAAATTGCCAGCCAGATTACCGAAACTAGCGTCAGATGCTTTCTCGTTAATCTTGAAATTCAAACAGCCAATAGTATAACCAAGCCGCATCGACACCCTTTTTTTTGTTAGTATTCAAGAAAAACAATTTACATACTTACAGTTACAGTTCAATTGTTGGTTGTCAGTAATTGTAAAAAATTGTAACGAAAGGGATAAAGTACCTGAGGTTTAATGGCTGATTATTTCCAAGGAGATTTCCCAATACAGTCCGTTTCTTTGACAAAGAGTGCGGTCACAAGCGCACAAGCTGAAAACGAAGAAGCGAGTAGAAAAATAGCTTTAACTGTCGCTGAAGCAGCATCAGACCGCAAAGCTGGGGATATTTTATTGCTCAGGGTAGCAGATGTATCTTACTTGGCAGATTACTTCGTGATGATGACTGGCTACTCTAGGGTACAAGTAAGAGCGATCGCCGAAGCTATTGAAGAACAAGTAGAAAGTGAATGGCAACGGCGTCCCTTGCGGACAGCAGGCAAAGCAGAGGGAAGTTGGGTTCTGCAAGACTATGGCGAAGTGATTGTTCACATCATGATGCCTAGAGAGCGGGAGTTTTATAATTTAGAAGCGTTCTGGTCTCATGCAGAACGCTTAGAACTTCCAACATCCGATGACGGTGGGAGTAAACCAACATGATGAAATCCTCGGTTTCAAATTGCCCAGTTCCGACTGAACAACAACCACTCAATGAGTACGAAGAATTAAAAGCGTCCTGGCTGTTTCGTGATTGTGCCTCAAATTGGAGTGAGCAGATCACGAAAATGGTTTGGATTTGGGGTTTATCCTGGCTGGTGGCAGGGCCAGTGGCAGCAGCCAGTTTTCCCCCACATAAACATATTGCCCAATTTATTCTCTGTAGTGCAGCAGGAGCGAGTATAGGTGTAGTGCTGGCACTAGTGCGATTATATTTGGGCTGGTTCTATGTGCGCGATCGCCTCTTCAGCCCAACGGTATTTTATGAAGAGTCTGGGTGGTACGACGGTCAAACTTGGACGAAACCGCAGGAAGTGCTAACCCGCGATCGCCTGATTGCTACATACGAAATCAAACCTATTCTCCAGCGCTTGCAATTTACTTTTGCTGGCTTGGCAGTAATGTTCCTTGCTGGTACTATAGTTTGGCATTTGTTGTAAATAGTCATATCGTCAACAGTCAAATAGCTCTTAACTAGGGTCTTTTGGTTGTTGACAAATAAAAAATTGTAAATAACACAAAAGTGATAAATTTTAACCCATGACAATGGGAAAACGAACACAAGCCGCAGCACTGGAAGTCAGGTTGCTCCGGGAAGGAATCATTGAATCGAGGCATATAGTCCAGGCTGTTGTATGCGACGAGCGGGGACGGGTTTTGTCCGTTGCCGGAAACTCTGAAACTGCTGCATTTGTCCGGTCAGCACTCAAACCGTTTCAGGCACTTGCAGTTACATCCACAGGTACATTGGAACGCTACGACCTCAGCGATCGTGATTTAGCGATTATTACTAGTTCCCATAAAGGAACAGTAGAACAGGTAAGACAGGCATTTAACATTCTTTGGCGGGCCGATCTTGACCCGACTACTCTTCAATGTCCAATTCCTGAAGGAAAACGCAGTCCTCTAGAATACAATTGCTCTGGTAAACATGCGGGAATGTTAGCTGTTTGTCAGCAACGCCACTGGCCTTTGACTAACTACTTAGAACGCAAACACCCAGTGCAACAATTAATTCTCAGCAAGGTAGCAGAATTGCTCCGAATGCCATCTGAAGAATTTCTCAGCGCTCATGACGACTGTGGTGCACCGACTTATCTCATGCAACTCGGTCAGATGGCATCTCTGTATGCCTTACTAGCCTCTGGTAAAACTTTGGATATGGAGCGCATTGTCCGTGCCATGACTCATCACCCAACTATGGTAGCTGGAGATGGTGAATTTGATACGGAACTAATGCGCCTAGCCCCAGGAGAATTGGTCAGTAAAGCTGGCGCTGAAGGCGTTCAGTGTATTGGCAGGCTAGGGGAAGGTATGGGATTAGCGATTAAAGTCATGGATGGGGCAAAACGAGCAAAATATGCCGTTGCTATTTACTTGCTTCAACAAATGGGCTGGATTAGTCCCAGTGTGGCAGAAAGCCTGTCTGAAAAGTTTATGATCTTGGGAAAATACAAGCGTTTAGAAGTTGTTGGAGAATTATCACTTTTATAGTTGCCAAAGTTGGAACTTTGTGGTTATACTATAAAAGTAAAGAAAACGACGCGGGATAGAGCAGCCTGGTAGCTCGTCGGGCTCATAACCCGAAGGTCAGTGGTTCAAATCCACTTCCCGCCACCAAGTTAAAGATAAAACAAACCCCTGTAATCTGTTAAGGTTGCAGGGATTTGTTTTATTTTGATCTATCCTGGTAGAAGCCATCCAAAAAGCGCGGAGAGTCATGGTTGTGAAGTTGCAGCGACCAATTTTAGTGGGAGGATTGGGACTGTCCTTTTCCCTGTGGATGTTAGACAGTTGGCACGATTCAATAGTGCAAGTTGGTGAGTTTGGTTTATTGAGTGCCATAGCCGTCGGCGGTGGTTTGTGGTTATTGCGGCAAACTCGCCCTAAAAGCAACCTAGATTTTCTAGATGATGCAGTTGTAGATCGGGCAAGCGTAGAAAGTGCGATCGCCAAAACTGAAGCCGTAATTAATCAACTAGCACAAGAAGCGGAAAACCATACAGCCTTAGGGAACCTACGAGAACAAGTTACCCAATTACTCAAGGAATTAGATAGGCAAGACATTAAATTAGCTGTTACTGGCGGCAAATCAGTGGGTAAAACCACTTTGATTCAAGTTTTAGAGTCTAGTTGGCAGCAAGAAATACAGCGAAAGATTACCTATCAAGAAACAGCACCTTTATTTATAGAAGCGGGTGGCAAGTCAGATACAGCTGTTTTGGCAGAAGTACAAAAATCAGATTTTGTTCTGTTCCTCACCAACGGTGATTTAACAGATTCAGAATTTCAAACTCTACAGCAGCTAAAAGCAGCAAATCAGCCGATAATGCTGGTTTTCAACAAACAAGACCAATATTTGCCTGATGAACGCGCTAGCATTTTGCTGTCGTTGAAACAGCGGATGTCAGGTAATTTAGTTGCAACAGCAGCCTCTCCCCTTACCATCAAAGTGCGGAAACACGAGGCAGACGGTTCTGTGCAAGAGTGGATGGAACAACCAGCACCAGACATCGAGTCTTTGACACAGCAGTTGAGTGAAATTTTAGTTCAGCAAGCACAAAAGCTCGTATGGGCAACTACGATCAGAAAAGCTAGGTTGCTAAAAGCTGAGGCGAAAAATTGGCTGAATGCAACAAGACGCGATCGCGCTACCCCAACCATTGAACAATATCAGTGGATAGCTGCCGCTGCTGCCTTTGCCAACCCAGTCCCAGCACTTGATGTTTTGGCAACTGCGGCTATTAATGCCCAGATGGTAATGGATTTGGGTAATATTTATCAGCAGAAATTTTCTTTGGAACAAGCACAAACCGTAGCTGGAACAATGGGAAGTTTAATGCTGAAACTCGGTTTAGTAGAACTTTCTACCAAAGCTATTAGTACTGTTCTTAAAAGTAACGCCATCACCTTTGTGGCTGGCGGCGTCGTGCAGGGAGTAAGTGCAGCTTATCTCACCAGAGTAGCCGGGTTAAGTTTAGTTGAATATTTTGAGCAACAGGAAATAGCTACAGATTCGGGTACTGCTTTGAATCTCGATAAGTTACGCCAAACCTTGCAAAAAGTGTTTCAACAAAATCAACAGATGGCTTTCCTACAAGGTTTTGTTAAGCAGGGTGTGAAGCAGCTGTTGCCAGAAGCCCAGCAGGGTGAACTCATCGCTGTTGAGAAAGCTGTGGGATAATTTCGCGCAAAGGCGAGGCAGGGCGTTGCGGTGATTCCAGCACTGCCTCTTTTTTGTGATTCGTTTCTGATTTCTTGCGCTATGTCCTATAAATAATTGGGCGCATCTTCGTACAGAATTGGTATAAGGCGCAAAGATATTCTTAGCATCTTGGCGGCTTGGCGTGAAGTAAAACAGTAGTTTGGTAAAAGTCTATGGTGACGGCTGCGGCTCTTGCGGAACAGCGGGTGATTCTTAACAACATCAGCTGGCAAACTTTCACAGCTATTCTAAAAGAATTGGGTGAGAAACGAGCTGCGCGTTTGGCATATAACCAAGGAACTTTAGAAATTATGACTCCCTTGGGAGAGCATGAAAACACCAATAGATTTATTGATGATTTGATTCGGATATTAGCAGATGAATTAAATCTAAATTTGAAAAAGTTTGGTTCCTTAACCCTGAAGCGTGATGATATGCAGCGTGGAGTAGAACCTGACTCTTGCTACTATATTCAAAATGAGTCTCTTGCCAGAGGTAAAAGAGATATTGACTTAAACTTTGACCCACCGCCAGACTTAGTTATTGAAATTGATATTACTAGTACTTCTTTAGATAAACGCCCAATTTATGCAAATTTGGGTGTGCCAGAATTTTTGTTGTATGATGGGCGCACTCTAAAATTTTTTGTGCTATCTGAGCCAATCTTAATTTATACCCTAGTACAACAGAGTCCGACTTTTCCTTTGTTAATGCTAGATGTAATTCCTCGGTTTATTGAGCAAAGCCTAACTGAGGGAGAAACATTAACTTTGCGCTCGTTTCGTACTTGGGTGAGCCAAAGATTGAAGTATTAAAAAGGTTTTTATTATAATAAATAATCTCACTATAAATTTGATACGTGCATCTACAAAATTTAACTTGCTAATTAAATACCTTGATAATCTCATGCAAAGGTATAATTCTTAAATGTTGGGATACTTTCCTTATAAACCTGTGATTTTGATTGCAGACAAAATATTTATATAGTAATTTTTACAAGGATTATATGTTAATAGATGGCTAGTTTTCGCCCTTGTCTTTTCTCCTTTTTTGCTGGTTCAGGGTTTCTAGATTTAGGATTTGAAACTAGCGGTTTTAACATAGTCTACGTCAACGAGATATTTTCCCCATTTATGGCAGCATATCGCTATTCAAGGGAAGTTCTCAAACTGCCATTGCCAGAATATGAATATCATCACGGAGAAGCAGCAGACGTAAGTAAACTTATCGAAGGAATAGAAGCACAACACTTCTGGCAATTAGTCAAAGATTGTCGCAAATCCCATAATATTATTGGCTTTATCGGTGGGCCTCCCTGTCCTGATTTTTCTATTGGGGGAAAAAACAGAGGTTACTTAGGAGATAATGGTAAACTTTCATCTGCCTATATTGAATTAATTTGTCGAAATCTGCCAGACTTCTTTTTATTTGAGAATGTCAAGGGATTGTGGAAAACGAAAAAACACCGTTTATTTTTTGAGTCACTTAAGCACAAGTTAAAGCAAGCAGGCTATATATTAACAGAACGCCTGATTAATGCCATTGAATATGGTGTACCGCAGGATAGAGAAAGAATCATTCTGATTGGCTTCCAAAAAGATTTAATTCAGGATATGAGAATACAATTTCTAAGCGACCAAGTAATACCTGAAGAAGTTTTTCCTTGGAAGAATCAGATTCTCTATCCTAAAGAAAAAGTTTTTGCTTACCCTTGGGGTAAGTGTGAACCATTTCAAGTAGATTCTATAATTCCTTGTCCTGAAGGTATTCCTCAAGAACTAACAGTTGAATACTGGTTTAACAAAAATAATGTGTTGAACCATCCTAATACTGAACACCATTTTCAACCTAAGGCAGGTATTACAAAATTTGCTGCTGTTGATGAAGGAGATGATTCTAAGAAGTCTTTCAAACGTCTTCACAGATGGCGTTACTCTCCCACAGCTTGCTATGGAAATAATGAAGTTCACTTACATCCCTACAAACTAAGGCGAATTTCTGTAGCGGAAGCTTTAGCAATTCAATCTTTGCCTGCAAATTTTTACCTATCTGAGAATATGTCACTCACCAATATGTTTAAAACTATTGGTAATGGTGTACCGTATTTGGCATCAAAAGCATTAGCTCAAACTATTCTTAATTTTCTAATAACTGGGATCAAAAATCCTGTTGATCTTTCTCAGGTTACAACTGGCTAATGGTAACTCTAATACCGACAGTAATTCAGATGTACCTGCACAGCCTGCATCCAAGGCTAAATAAGTAGAGTGTTTTCGGGGAAACCCGTAATAAATGTGGTTTAATATATATATAAGAAATGATTTAATTTTTCATATAGATTAATAATCAAAGCAATCACTGGTAGAAGACACAATGGCAGCAGACTATCCAGACATTGATATTGCGCCATTTATCGATCATTCCCTGCTGATGCCAACGGCTACCCCAGAGCAGGTTGAGCAATGGTGTGAAGAAGCATACAGATTTAATTTTGCGGCGGTTTGCCTGCACCCTAGCTACGTGAAGAAGGCGGCAGAAATTCTGCATGGCAAGAATCCTAAAGTCTGTACAGTGATTGGTTTTCCCACTGGAGCAACCACTCCAGCAGTTAAGCTATATGAGGCTCAAGAAGCAGTAGAAAATGGAGCCACTGAACTCGATGTGGTTATCAACTTGGGCTGGTTAAAAGCTGGCAAAACTGAAGAAGTTCACCGAGAAATTGCCGAAATTTGTGAAGAGACTGGGCAAACTGTCAAAGTAATTCTGGAAACTAACCTGCTGACAGATGCAGAGAAAAAACTGGCAGCAGAAATATCTATGGAAGCAGGGGCAGCATTCTTAAAAACCAGTACAGGTTGGAATGGTGGTGCTACGGTGGCGGATGTACGCCTTTTGAAGGAAGTAGCAAAGGAAAGGGTGGGAATTAAGGCCTCAGGCGGTATTCGTACTATCAATCAAGCTTTAGACTTAATCTTGGCAGGTGCTACTAGATTAGGCACATCTCGCGGTATCGATTTGATCCGTCAGCGCGATAACCTGGAAAAGGTTGAATAGTCATTTGTGTTTTGTCCTTTGTCAGTTGTTTGTTGTCAGTTGTAGTTGTTTGTGTTTTGCCACTGACCACTGACCACTGGCTACTCACTAACGACTGATGGCTAACGACTAATGACTAATGGCTAATGACTAATGAGTAAAACCTATCAAGCAACTGGAATTAATCTTAAAACCCAGGTACTAGGAGAATCGGATCGAATAGTGACAATTTTGACACGTGAGTTCGGTCTGATTCGAGCAGTTGCTCCTGGGGCACGCAAGCATAACTCAAGCTTGGGTGGTAGGAGTGGGATGTTTGTAGTAAATGAACTACTGATTGCTAAAGGGCGATCGCTCGATAAAATTACACAAGCACAAACAATAAAAACTTATCCAGGTCTGGCTAAAAATTTAGGTAAACTGGCAGCCAGCCAGTATTTAGCTGAGGTAGTCCTATGCCAAGCTTTGAGCGAACAATCCCAAGAAGAACTTTATGAATTACTCAACGAACATCTTAATCGGTTAGAGGTGTTGCCTAATACAAAGGCATCAAGTATTCTCGCTAATCTAGCTCATGGGGTTTTTCATCTTTTAGCCTTTGCAGGACTAACGCCTCAGGTGCAAGTCTGTTGCTTAACTCAACGCCCTCTAACGCCAAACTTTATAGATCCCAATTGGCAGGTAGGATTTAGCGTCCCTATGGGTGGAATAATTTGCTTAAAGGCTTGGGAAGACTTGCGAAAACAGACACAAAGGGAGAAAAAAACAGATACTTCTGTCGCCCCATCACGCCATCCCCCAATCACTACAGCCACTCCAATTCCCAGCTACCAAACAGTTACCCATCGGCAAGAAATACCTGTGATTTCTACTCGTCTGAATGCCACACAACTGGCTATACTCCAGCAGCTGTCGCAACCAGAGATAATGCAAATTAATGCAGCCAGCGATGATGGCTGGTTATCCATTGAGCAAATTCTACGCCAGTATGCTCAATATCATTTAGGTCACCCGATTCGCTCCGCCACCTTAATAGATTCTTATTTTGCTGCCAACCAACCATGATGCAACCGTCTGATTTGGATACCAAAATTCTGCCTTTGTCGCCAAGCTACGCCAAAAAACAGAATAGAGCATCAGATTCTACAGCACCTAATCACCTAAGTGCTGTTCCTAAGTCTACACCCGATCAAATTAATAGCCAAGAAGTGTCTCCAAAAGACGTTTCTAAAATTGATAAAAATTGGACATCGGAAATACCAAAAGCCGATGTTACAGAAGCATCTGAAAAACACTCAAAAGAGCAATTAAGAACTACTGAGGCAAGCGGCAAAGGTACTTCCATCACGCAGATGCCAGCCGTTATTAACCCAGTAAAAGAACCGCCGAAATTAAAAGATGTTGATTCAAGCACAGAAGAAGAATCAAATGATGTACAACAGAAGGGTTTTTTGCCTGTATTAAAAAACCCTAATTTTCTAGCTCTTTGGGGTGGTCAAGTTTTCTGTCAATTGGCGGATAAAGTTTATCTAGTGCTGATGATTGCCTTGATTAACACTCAGTTTCAAGCAGGTAATCAGAGCATTAGCGCTTGGGTGTCAGCCTTAATGATGTCTTTTACAATTCCAGCAGTACTATTTGGTTCTGTAGCTGGTGTTTTTGTGGATCGCTGGCCAAAAAAGGCGGTACTGGTAGCAACAAATGTTTGGCGGGGTATCTTGGTTTTGGCTATTCCCCTACTGTTATGGTTGACTCATGATTGGAAACCATTAGGAATGTTACCAATTGGTTTTTTGATCATCTTGGGTGTGACATTTTTAGTGTCCACGCTGACGCAGTTTTTTGCACCAGCAGAACAGGCAGCAATTCCTTTAGTGGTGGAAGAACAGCATTTACTCTCGGCTAACTCTCTGTACACGACTACAATGATGGCATCGGTAATTGTAGGGTTTGCTGTAGGAGAGCCACTGTTGGCGATCGCAGATCAACTTTGGCTGCAACTTGGTGGTAGTGGTGAATTGGGTAAAGAAATTGTCGTGGGTGGCAGTTATGCGATCGCTGGGCTAATTTTGTTTTTCCTGGCTACGAAAGAAAAACCCCACGGGCCTGAAACAGAATTTCCCCACGTTTTCTCTGATCTGCACGATGGACTGCGCTATCTCAAAGACAATCATCGTGTCCGCAGTGCTTTATTGCAATTGATCATCTTGTTTTCCATCTTTGCGGCATTAACTGTTCTAGCCGTTCGCATGGCAGAAATAATTCCCAACTTGAAAGCCTCCCAATTCGGCTTTTTACTAGCAGCTGGTGGTGTTGGCATCGCGGCTGGAGCGACAATTCTAGGGCAGTTTGGTCAACGCTTCTCCTATACCAGCCTCAGTCTGTGCGGTTGTGTAGGTATGGCAACTTCCCTGATTGGTTTGTCGCTATTTACAACACAACTATGGATAGTCCTGCTTTTGATAGCACTATTGGGAATTTTTGGAGCGCTAGTGGGTATACCCATGCAAACTGCAATCCAAACAGAAACCCCGCCAGAAATGCGTGGCAAAGTTTTTGGTCTGCAAAACAATGTGATTAATATTGCCCTTTCCTTACCCTTGGCATTAGCAGGTTTAGCAGAAACCTTTATCGGATTACAAGCAGTCTTTTTATCATTAGCTGCGATTGTCTTTTTTGGAGGTATATTCACCTGGTATAACTCCCATAAATAGTTATCCGATAAATAAAGCTATTAATCATTACTTGGCATAGTTAATAATTTACTGAAAGCTTTTGTTTTCGTGGTAAACTGATTTCAGCAATCAATTAACCATAGTCTAAAGTAGGGATCATTATGAATATTGGCTTGAATAAGTTGTTATCGATGCATAACCATTAACAACTGACAATTAGAATAAATAAAATTATAAATTTACTGGGTAAATTAAGAGCAAAATGTGGCTTTTTTGCAAAATAAAAAGTGGAATTTAATAATACATAAAAAGCCAGCTAGTAGAACAGAATTAAAGAAAAACTACAAAGCAAACAAAACTGAAATATTACCCGCTGTTCTTATAACTGAATAAAGAATGCGTATAGCCTGGATTGGAAAAAAATCACCCTTTTGTGGCAATGTTACCTACAGTCGAGAAATTACAAATGCCTTGCTAGACCGAGGGCATCAAGTTAGCTTTCTCCACTTTGCCCAAGAAGAATCTGAACCCGACAAGTGGCCAAATTTCCAAGAAGTTTCCCTTCCCTTCATTTACAAGTCCCAGGTTTACACAATTCCCACTTTCAAAGCAACTAAGGTATTAACTGATTCGCTGCGGGAAATCAAACCAGATATCGTTCATGCTTCTCTAACTCTGTCTCCGCTTGACTTTGTTCTACCAGAAATTTGTGAGCAACTGAATTTGCCACTAATTGCTACTTTCCACACACCATTTGCAGGAAAGGGAGCAAAACTGATATCAGGAACTCAACTATTGGCATATCAACTATACGCACCTTTTTTGGGTAACTATGATCGCGTAATTGTCTTTTCCCAAATTCAGCGAGAATTATTGGCGCGTATGGGTGTGCAAGAAAAAAATATCGCCGTAATTCCCAATGGAGTTGATACTGCTAAGTATTCTCCGGGGCCTTCTAAAGTTAAAGTAGAATTTCAAGCCGAACGCTTATTTGTTTATCAAGGCCGCATAGCTCCTGAAAAAAATGTTGAACCTCTGCTAAAGGCTTGGAAGCAGTCGCAAATGGGGTCTGATAGCAAGTTGTTAATCGTTGGTGATGGCCCTTTGAAGCCTTCTTTACAGCCATTTTATGGTGCAGATGAGGGCATTATCTGGTTAGGATTTATTGCCGATGAAAACCGACGTATCGATATTCTGCGGGGAGCAGATGTATTCATTTTGCCTTCATTGGTAGAGGGATTATCCCTATCTCTGTTAGAAGCTATGGCATCTGGGCTGGCTTGTTTAGCAACCAACGTGGGTGCAGATGGAGAAGTTTTAGAAAAAGGGGCAGGGGTAGTTCTGAATACAAAGACAGTGCGATCGCAATTACGAACTCTCTTGCCACTATTTCAAGACCATCCTGAGTTAACCACTTTGCTGGGGCAAAAAGCCAGAAAGCGTGTATTAGACCGCTATACTCTCAGTAAAAATATTACTCTACTGGAAGAACTGTATCAGGAAGTATTAACACAGCGACCTGTACAGTTAAGTTGGGGAGCGTAGAAAAAAGTTCTTATCTGAATTTTGGTTAGTATTTTTAGTTTTTCGCTATCTGAAAACTTGCTTTTTGAAACACCTGCTAGAAAGGCGTTTTCAAAACTTTTTAGCAGTGGCGAAACTTTCGTAACAGTAGCAATTTCTTAGGCTGTGCCTTTTGTAGAAAACGCAGATGTTGAGAACATCTTGGATAAAGCGTTTTCAGCAAATTTAAATCATATAAATACGTTTCTAGTTGCGTTCTAAGTGTTGGGTGCGATCGCTCACTAGCGGTTTTTAGTGCTTAGTGATCAAGTTAACAATTTAGCACTGGTAAGTTAGGTAAAAATTAAGAAAAGCTTGTGATATTAAAGTTGCGAGGCTTGCACCACAAGCTTTTCTTTTCCACCAAGCTTGCTTCAGGATCATCCGTGAAAGGCAGTAGGAGGCAAGGTTTTGCCGAACTATGTCACAAATATTTTAAAAAACTTTACAAAACTTAAGTTTTATTGTTACACTTCTTTACATAAAAGATAAACCTCTGATGAGAGGGCTGCATGACTAAGTGCAGTTTTGTCATCCACCGCTAAGTGTGAATTAACACATTTGCAATCGCACTAAATATGTACCTGCAAGACAGTCCCCAGACTGGCTTGAGTTGGTATGCAAACAAACTTACTTTTTGCAAGTACTTTCGGGTTGGTTGTGTCTCACTTTTAGCGCTGAAAGTCTTGAATTGAGGAGAGTTGATAGGGTTTCTTGCTAGCTTGCCTCAGTTTTAAGATCCTTCGTTGAAATTTTGAAAGCAGCTAATTAACAAACAATACTGGAGATTGTGATCATGGCTTTGACTATCGAGTCCGCTCAAAGTATTTTCTCTAACACTCAAGTTCCTAGCCCGATTCCAGCCACTATAGCGCTGTTCGATCAACTCAGTGTTGATGATCAGTTGGCATATCTCTGGTATGCCTACACTGAAATGGGTCGTACAATTACCCCTGCTGCTCCTGGCGCAGCACGCCTGCAACTAGCAGAAAGTTTGCTAACCCAAATTAAGCTGATGTCTCAGGAAGAGCAAATGCAAGTCATGCGAGATCTTGCTAACCGTGCTGATACTCCTATTAGCCGTTCTTACGGATTCTTCAGCGTTAATACCAAGCTGGCTTTTTGGTATGAGTTGGGAGAGTTGATGAAACAGGGTATCGTCACTCCTGTCCCAACAGGTTATCAAATGTCCCCTGGTGTGAAAGTAGTGCTAGAAGCAACCCAGAAGCTTGATCCAGGTCAGCAAATTACAGTACTACGTAATACCGTAGTAAACATGGGATTCGATACTTCAGAGCTTGGCCCAAGTAGTTATCCCAAAGCCGTTGCAGAGCCTGCGTTCCCACGTACAGCTCCCGTTGCTACCTCAGTCAAGATAGATGGCATCACAGAACCTGCTGTACTCAGCTACATTGAAGCTATGAATGCAGACAACTTTGATGCTGCGATTAATCTGTTTACTCCTGACGGTGCGCTACAACCACCATTCCAAAAAGCGATTGTTGGTCGTGAGGCGATCGCCAAATATATGCGTGAAGAAGCCCAAGGACTTAACATGATGCCAAAGCAGGGCATTAGCGAAGTTCAACCAGATGGCTCTAAGCAGCTTAAAATTACAGGTGTAGTACAAACTCCTTGGTTTGGTGTCAACGTAGGGATGAATATTGCTTGGCGGTTCTTAATCAATCCGCAAGGCAAGATTTTCTTTGTGGCGATCGATATGCTGGCATCTCCTCAAGAATTACTTAGCCTGCGTCCTGTGTAGAAAGCATCTATTTAAGAAATAAGTGAAACCCAACAAACCCCCGGAAATGTTGGGTTTCACTACGTTCAACCCAACCTACGCACTATAAGGTTTTTGACTATACAAAAATAATCAAAGGATCGCGCAACAAAGTTAAGCAGCTTTGAGAACAGTAATTAGTGAGAATTAAATACACAGTTATGTCTGATGATTAAAGAGATATCTAGCCTAAATGTTTAATAATCTATATTTGTAAATCCTTCAGGATCTTGTAAGATAAATATGAATTTATGATGGTGAAAATAAATTTTAGTAAAAAGCAGTAATGGGCGTGATGAGCAATAAAAGTCATTTTCCATTACCGCTACAATTTTTTCAAAACTATATTTATTTTTGAACTATCATACTATCCGAGATAAAACTTTTTTAGCATTAAGGTAAAGTTCCACATGATTCGGATTACCAACTAATAGACGAAACATATCCCATTCATCTGGTGTAATTTGTACATAATCTTTGTAACCGTCTGCTGTAGCTCGGATTTGCCGTGAGCTATTTGTTTTTGAATTAATTTTTAAGTATCGCCCTCGGTCTCCTGTTCTACGCACCCTGATTCTCCATAAAGTACCAGAACTATCTTGTACATCTACTTCACCGTAATAATCTTTACTATCATGCATTACAAAGTTAAATGCTTTGTCAAATTCTGTACCAAAGTCTTTAACATCCTTGAATATATCGAATATTCCCATTGCTCTTAAACCAATAAAGGCTAATATTATGGTTCCCAGAAATTATTAGGAATTAACTAAAAAGCCACGACCGCGCAATAAAGGTACACAATATTGGTAGTTGTAAGCCTTGTTAAATATAGTTTTCGGGTGAGTTGGAAACTTGATATCTTACTTTTTTCTTACCCGCTGAAACTCAAGCGACTATCAAGGCCATCCTAAGCTGGTTGGCTGTTCATAAACCCGCTTCAAGGTATTCACATCTCTAGGAGAAATAGGCGGTGGATTACGAACTTGAGAAAAGTATAGGGCATCGGTTTGTAGCGGACTATGACCCCAAATTCCCAAGGCATGACCAAATTCATGGCGGGCTGCTGCGACGAGATAATTACCACTCTGGCTAGGACTCAGCAAAATAGTGAAGCGGTGCAATAAAACTTTGTTGTTGGTATATAACTCGTAGTTAGTTTGGGCGGAACGCGCACGGGGAATTTTGTTATTGGGTGAAATTTGAAGTGGTGGCGCTTTTCGCAAAATTTTAATATCTGCAACCTCTGGCTGTTCAACTACTGCTAAAGGCAAATAAGCATTCCACTCCTGCACAGCCTGCAAAACACTGTTAACCCATGCTTGAGCTTGCTGGCTACTAATTGCTTTTGGTGGTTGTACGTAAACCCGAACGGGAAACTGTGACCAAATGAGATAACCAACTTGGGTAGTTGTGATTTGAGAAAAGTAATCACCACTGTTGGTTTTATCTTGCCACTGCGCTAGTGTTGGCGGTAGAGGATGGGATTTTGGAGAAGGTATAGAGAGGGAGGTAGAGTCCTCGGTATACAGCGTTTTGGTAGGAACAGCAGTAGACTGAGTGTTGGTAAAAATGACTAACAGCCCTGTGCCAATAGCTAAGGCAAGGACTGCTAGTAACCGCCAGGTAATTAAATTTTTGAGGGTGTTGGGTGTTGGGTATTGGATTTTATTCCCCATTTCCCTATTTTCCTATTTTTATTTAGGCAGCCAACCAGCGCTCAAAACTACTGTTAAACCGAGGAAAATTACTGTCAATGCCCAAGTAACTCGGTTCAATGTATTTTCTGCACTCTTGGTGCTGCTAAACAGCTGAGCTTGTCCACCAATGGCTCCAATACCATCGCCTTTAGGACTATGCAGCAACACTAAGACAATTAAACCAGCGGCGGAAAGCGCCCAAATGCTTTGCACAATGTTAGAAACTGTCATAGTAACAATCTAAATAGATAGATAATAAATTTTAAAACAAATGAGTCAAGAGTCAGGTAACAGGTAACAGTTAAATGTTACCTGCTATTAATTTTACAGACCAACTTGCGCGGGAGTACGAGTGCGTTGTACATCATATTCTGCTGGTTTCAGCAGCGATCGCCCTGTCATTTCTGATGGCTGAGGTAGTTGTAAAATATCCAGAATTGTGGGGGCAATATCGGCTAGCTTACCATCGCTTCGCAATTCGACATTTGTACCATGTCCAGGGATTTTTACTTTTTCTCCTTCCACCACAATTAAGGGAACTGGGTTGGTAGTGTGAGCTGTCCAAGGATTACCCACATCATCTAGCATATGTTCAGCATTGCCGTGGTCGGCAGTAATAATTGTTGTGCCGCCAACTTTAATAATGCTAGTGAGTAGGCGACCCAAACAACGATCAACCTTTTCAATTGCCTCCATCGTAGCTTCTATCTGACCAGTATGCCCTACCATATCTGGGTTGGCATAATTAATCACAACTAGAGAGTAGACACACTTTTCAATCGCTGCGATCGCTACATCTGTAACTGCTGCTGCTGACATCGCTGGCGCTTTGTCATAAGTTGCTACCATTGGACTGCTTACCAGTTCCCGGTCTTCTCCAATAAAAGGTTCCTCTAAACCCCCATTAAAGAAATAAGTGACGTGGGCATATTTTTCGGTTTCCGCAGTGCGTAGCTGCTTCAGACCATGATTAGCTATAACTTCCCCCAGAATATTACTGAGATTCTGAGGTTCAAAAGCTACAGCTACTTCTAAGTCTGGATCATACTGAGTAAAAGTAGCAAAAGACAGCGGCTTAATTAGCTGTCTTTCAAAGCCTGTAAAGTTGGGGCTGACAAAAGCTTGAGTTAGTTGTCTAGCGCGGTCGGGGCGGAAGTTAAAAAATATTACCCCATCACCTGTTTCTATTGCGCCTGGAGCAATTCGTAATGGAAGGATGAACTCGTCCGTCACACCTTCGGCGTAAGATGCTTGCAAGATTTCTACAGCTTGGCGCTCATCATCTACGGTGTTTTGTGTCATCACGTCATAGGCACGTTTGACCCGATCCCAGCGGTGATCGCGATCCATCGCATAGTAGCGACCGCTAAGAGTGACTATGCGCCCAATTCCTATGCGGTCTAGGTAGTCTTGCAGCAACCCAATGCTTTTTATACCATTTGTCGGTTTAGTGTCACGGCCGTCGGTGATGGCGTGGATACAAACTTGGGAAATTCGCTCTTGCTTGGCTAAGTCAAGTAGTCCGAATAGATGGGTGAGATGCGAGTGTACCCCACCATCAGAACAAAGCCCTACTACATGAAGCTTGCCATGGCGATCGCGAACTTCCTGGCAAATTTTGACAAGTGCTGGGTTGCTCTTGATAGAACCGTCTTCGACAGCATCTGAGATGCGGACTAATTCTTGTGGTACCACTCGCCCAGCGCCAATGTTCAAATGACCAACTTCAGAGTTGCCCATTTGGCCCTCTGGCAACCCCACGGCTTTTCCTGATGTGTGGATGAGGGTGTGCGGATACGCTGCCCATAGGCTATCCATGACTGGAGTTTTAGCCGCAACAATAGCGTTTCCTCGCGTCTCCTCGCAGTAGCCCCATCCGTCTAAAATGACTAGCACCACAGGAGCAACAGGTGCTTTGGTCATAGTAAAATTGCCCTTTACTTTTTGTAATACCCGAATGATACCACTGCTACTCACCGCTGCAAGTGAATTTCTGCTTATTAACTTCTTTTATGAATGATTTACATTATTTTGATGCTTTTTTAAAATTTAGTAACTTTTGCGTGTTTTTTTGATAATTAGGTGGACATAATCATAGACAAAAAAGTTTTTGATTACCGTCAGTGAGCAGTAGTTCCTCATTAGTAGCACTTACGGCTTTTCAATATTCACTGACGAACCTGATACTTATATTTATTTATGCCCAGTAAATTATTTAAACAGAGGTTTATTTATTAGTAGTAAGCCATGAAATACCTACTACTAATAATTCCTTCATTTGCGCTTGGTAGAAGCTTTAGAGGCTTTGGCAGCTTTCTTAGCAGCTTTTTCGGCAGCTATTGCCGCTAACTTTGCTTGCTCTTTTTCTTCAGCAGTTTTTTCCAGATAGTAGTGATAATTGCCTAAATAAACACGGAATTCACCATCGCGGATTTCCACAATTTTATTGGCTACCTGAGAGATAAAATAACGGTCGTGAGAAACAACAATCGCTGTACCGTCGTAGTTCTGTAATGCTTCTTCCAACATTTCTTTGGCTGGAATATCTAGATGGTTTGTCGGCTCATCTAAAATTAGTAAATTTGCTGGGCGTAAGAGCATTTTTGCTAATGCTAGCCGTGCTTTTTCTCCCCCACTCAATGCCCCGACTGGCTTAAATACGGTGTCACCAGTAAATAAGAACCGTCCCAAAAGCGTCCGGACTTCTTCATTTTTCCAATCAGGAACTTCATCATGGATAGTTTCCATGACTGTTTTCTTCAAATCTAAAGCTTCTGCCTGGTTTTGCTCAAAGTAACCGGGAATAACATTGTGATCGCCTAATTGAACGCTACCTTCTGTAGGTTGTTCCATGCCCATAATCACGCGCAACAGCGTAGATTTTCCTGCACCGTTGGGGCCAAGAAAAGCAATGCGATCGCCTCTTTCAATCAGAAGATTCGTTCCTAAAAATAAGATTTTATCATCGTAGATGTGAGTTAAATCTTTAATGTTTACCACCTCTCGTCCGCTGCGAGGTGCAGGTGGAAAGCGGAAATGTAAAGTTCTTACCCCAGCCGTGGGTGCTTCAATGCGCTCAACTTTTTCTAGTTGTTTTTCGCGGCTTTTTGCCTGGGTGCTGCGGGTAGCACTAGCGCGAAATCTGTCAACAAAAGCTTGCTGTTTTTCTAGTTCTTTCTGCTGGCGTTCGTAAGCACTCAATTGTGCTGATTCATTTTCAGCTTTTTGGAGGAGGTATGCTGAGTAATTGCCAAGGTATGTAGTAGAAACTCCGCGTTCAGTTTCCACAATCTGGGTGCAGAGGCGGTCAAGGAACTCCCGGTCATGAGAGACTATTACCATTGGCGTAGTCAGACCTTTAAGGTAATTTTCTAACCACTCAATTGTTTCTAAGTCTAGGTGGTTAGTCGGCTCGTCCAGCAGCAATAAGTCAGGTTTTTGTAGCAGGATTTTACCCAAACTCATCCGCATCTGCCAACCACCAGAAAAGGCACTAACGAGGCGATCGCCATCTTCTGGTTCAAATCCCATTTCTGGTAAGATTTTCCCGATGCGTGCTTCTAAACCGTAGCCATCCAAAGCTTCAAATTGTCGCTGTAAGCGATCCAATTTGTTGATCAGTTGATCTAGTTCCTCTGGAGTAGCTGTTTCCATGTCTCTTGTCACCTGTGCCAGAGACAGCTGTACAGAGTTGGCTTCTTTGAAGACAGTCCAAAATTCTTCTCTAACGGTGCGACTGGGGTCTACTTCAAACTCTTGGTTAAGGTAAGCTATATGTAAACTGGCAGGACGAATGATTTCGCCAGCGGTGGGTTCAATTTCTCCAGATATAATTTTCAATTGGGTAGATTTTCCAGCACCGTTAACACCGACTAAGCCGATGCGATCGCCTGGTTTAACTTCCCAGTTGATATCTTTGAGAACTTCGCCTGTAGGATAAATTTTACTTATATGTTCTAATCGTAGCATCCAGTTTCTCTCAGGTAGGGAGTGGGTGGTTGGGGGAAGAAGTGCTAACGCCGTGTTAATCTTAACAAAATTTAACTAAAAATTCGTCGTGGGTAACTCTTGGCAGACACAGAGAAATTTGTCATATACCTAAGCATAAGTCTTAGCTGAGTGCTTCGGTCACACTCGTTATACTTCCAAAGCTGATACCTGTGCTGTACATCTCACGATCAACCTCAAAATTACGCTAGGGAAATAGCCTCCATATTTAGTTTTGCGTTTACCTGCAATTATTTATCACTTTTATCGTTTACACCATCTTGCATTCCAATTAACTGCTCTTTCGATACTCGTAATAACCATGACATAATTAAACATTTATATTGGAGTCCATTTTAATAAATTTTAGATATTAGCTAAAATTATCATTTTGAATGATATCAAAGACTATTTATACTTATTCATAAGAAAAAGTTCAAAACCAATAGCGCTGTCTCACTGCTACGCGTATAGGTTTATTAGCAGTTCAATTGGCTTTTGCTTCATCCCCAGATGCTTCAGCGACAGCAGCTAACCTATCTACCGCAGCTTGAACAATCTGAGCCACTTGGCTTAGAGGCATATGTTTTATTTGCCAGAGATGGAAGATGCACTCAACATTGCATTAGAAAACCGCTTGTGTGTATTGAATACAACAGCACAACAAGCGGTTTTTGGGTTTTTTAGAAGCAGTAATTAGCTATTAGCACCAGAAGTAGCCAACTCTGCCAATCTTTCCTGCTGGTCTTGAGAAATACAAGATTGAATAATCGTCTCCAATTCACCTTCTAATACTGGGTTAAGAGAATAGTTCTGTCCTAGACGGTGGTCAGTAACGCGGTTGTCTTTATAATTGTAAGTGCGAATTTTTTCTGATCGCGACCCTGTACCGACTTGCGATCGCCGCATAGAAGTTACAGCTTCTTGTTGTTCGCGTAACTTCATTTCATACAGCTTCGCCCGCAGAATTTGCATTGCCCGTTCTTTGTTTTGTAACTGGCTGCGTTCTTCCGTACAGAAAATCCGAATTCCTGTCGGTTTGTGCATTAAGTCAACGGCAGTTTCCACTTTGTTGACGTTTTGTCCACCAGCGCCACCAGAACGAGCCGTGGTCATTTCAATATCCTTGGGGTCAATGTGGATTTCCACATCATCGACCTCTGGCATGATTGCTACTGTAGCTGTCGAGGTGTGAACCCTTCCCCCCGCTTCAGTTGCAGGTACGCGTTGTACGCGATGCACCCCCGCTTCAAACTTCAGCTTGCTATAAACGCTGTCGCCTTGAATTTCCAGAATCACTTCTTTAAAACCGCCCATTTCACCTAGTGACTCGCTCACTAGTTTCACTCTCCAGCCTTGGCTATCAGCGTAGCGGGAGTACATCCGCAGTAAATCTCCTGCCCAAATACTCGCTTCATCACCACCAGTACCAGCACGAATTTCCAACATGATGTTTTTATCATCATTCGGATCGCGGGGTAGCAGCAATATCTTCAAGCGAGTCTCTAAATATTCTAGTTTTTGCTCTAGTTCATCTACTTCCAGGGCTGCCATTTCTTGCAACTCTGGGTCACCGTTTGCTTCTTTGAGTACCTGACGCGCCCCTGCCAATTCTTCTTGGGCAGTTTTCCAACTTTCATAGGTATTTACTACCTCTTCCAAAGAAGAACGAGCCTTGGCAATTTTTTGATACTCATCAGGGTTTTTGGCGGTATCAGGGTCGGCAAGGCGACGAGTCAATTCATTAAAGGTTTGTTCTACGGATTTTAATTTCTCCAGCAGGTATGATTCAGCCATGACGAGTGCGACGCTCCTTAAAATAACAAGTTGGCTCGAGCATTAAATGACAAGCGACCCAGCGGATGCAGGGTCGTCGTTAACAGCAGAGCCAACCCGCTACTTTTTGTTTTTGTCGTCAGAGCCTTGAGTGCTGCTCATGCCATACTTACGGAGGAAGCGCTCTACTCGACCCTCAGTATCAATCATCTTCTGAGTACCAGTGTAAAATGGGTGGTTCCCAGACCAAACATCTACGTGCAGTTCTGGCTTTGTAGAGCCAACAGTCATCACAACTTGACCGTTGCAGTAAACTTTAGCTTCTGGATACCACTTGGGATGAATATCAGGTTTAGCCATTGTTCCTTTTGTGGTGAATCTCTAAATAAATTATAACTTTCAGATGAATTCAAGGACTAGGGAATGGGGATCGGGGATTAGGGACTGGGAAAGTGCTTTTCCTATACCCAGTATCCACTGCCCAATCTCCAGACACTTATCTTTTGGAGTACTGAGGTGCTTTGCGGGCTTTGTGCAAACCGTATTTTTTCCGCTCTTTGGCTCGCGGATCACGAGTTAGGTAGCCTTCTGTTTTTAAAGGTGAGCGGTTATCTGGGTCTAGTTGGCACAAGGCGCGAGCAACTCCCAGGCGAATAGAATCTGCCTGTCCGGTCAAGCCGCCACCTTCAGCTTTCACCAAAATGTCATATTCGTTTTCCAATCCCAGAGTTTCTAAAGGTGCTTTGATGACACCAAGGTAGTTGGCGTTGAATTGAAAATATAACGTTCCATCCTTACCATTCACGGTCAGTTGACCGCTACCTGGAATCAGGCGTACTCTGGCTACTGCGGACTTACGACGACCAGTACCCCAGTAGACGGCGCGACCGCTAGTGGTTTCTGCTACTGCTATCATTAATTTTCTGCTCCAGGAATTGTATTAATTATTAGTTCTTTCGGTTTTTGAGCTTCATGAGGGTGAGTTGGCCCTGCGTAAACTTTCAGCTTGGTGAACAACTGCTTACCCAAGCTATTTTTAGGTAGCATACCTTTGACAGCGTGTTCTAAAATTCTTTCTGGTAAACGCTGTTGCAGCTTGGCAAAAGTTTCTGTCTTCATCCCACCAGGACGACCCGAGTGGCGACGGTAGACTTTTTGGGTACGCTTTTTCCCGGTGACTGCGACTTTTTCGGCATTGACAACAATGACAAAATCGCCTGTGTCTAGGTGGGGAGTATACTCGGCTTTCTTTTTGCCTCTTAGTACCTGGGCGATTTCACTAGCGAGGCGACCGAGGCGTTTGTCAGTGGCGTCTACTATGTACCACTCACGCTCAAGAGCTTCTTGAGGAGGAAGGTAAGTTTTACTCATTGGGGTTGTAATTTACTTGCTTGCGTGGAATTAAGATAAACGGTTTCCGTAGGGGTAGTTAGATCCTCTTTTTGGTGAGGATAATCCCCTGGAATATGCGTAGGGAAGACGAACTTAGGCAGGTTGTCATACCAAACATCTGGAGAAAAGGGAAAATCTGGATAGCCAACTCGCAACAAGCACAAGCCTTGGGGAGGTGCGGCGTGTTTCACTTCTTCCCGACGTTCTGCTTTCCAGAGTTCAGTAAAGCTAGCAAGACTGCGCTGCCCAGAACCTACTTGTACCAGCATCCCTACCAACAGCCGTACCATGCCATACAAAAATCCATCTGCCTGTATTTCAATATGAAGCAATGGCCCACTGCGATGACACTCTGCTGCTTGTACCTCTACCCAAGAATGCGATCGCTTAGAGCCTGCACGGTGAAAAGCAGCTAAGTGATGCTTTCCCAGCAAAGGTTTCAGGGCAGCTTTAATTAAGGATTCATCTAGGGGAGCATAATAATAATGCCAACTGAAGGGTCTAACGAACAAGTTCGGCTGATCTTCAGTGTATATCGTGTAGCGATACCTTCGATAGGCTGCACTAAAGCGAGCGTGCCAACGGTTACCTACACCTGCTGAAGCCCTGATTAATATATCGTTGGGCAAATAGCTATTAAGGATGGCTGACCACTTGTGAGCCGGAATTACACCTGTAGACTCAAAATGGGCTACTTGAGCTGCGGCATGAACGCCGGCATCGGTTCGTCCTGCACCATGTAGTGTCACATGATACCCAAGAATTTGAGCGATCGCTGTTTCTATCTCTTCTTGGACTGTACGCTGCTGCTTTTGTCGTTGCCAGCCATGAAAATGAGTGCCCAGGTATTGGATTACCAGGGCCACTCTGTGAGTCGTCATAGGCTGGTGGCTTTCTAACATAGAATCAACTCAAATTTGAAGTATGAAGGATAAAAATTTCATCCTTTATCCTTTAAACTTCATCCTTCTTAAACCAATTCAATTATTGCCATCTCAGCATTATCGCCTCGACGAGGCACAGTATGCAGGATGCGGGTATACCCTCCTTGACGGTTAGCATAGCGAGTGGGAGCTTGCTCAAATAGAGCATGAACTAGTTGTTTGTCGTAAATGTAGCCTAGAGCTTCTCGGCGTGCTGCTAAGGAGCCGTCTTTGGCTAAGGTAATCATTTTATCTACTTCACTTCGTACTACTTTAGCTCGGACTAAAGTGGTAGTAATCCGTCCATGACGAACTAGTTCGGTAGTCAGCGCGCGCAACAAAGCGCGACGCTGGTCTGCTGGTTTACTGAGTTTCTTGACTCGACAACGGTGACGCATAATAATGCACTATGAATTATTAACGGTTTTGCCTTAACTGTGTTTAGAGCTTCTTTCTTGAGGTAAAGTAATACCTAAGCGTCGCTGTAGAGCTTCAACTACTTCTTCTGCTGACTTTTGACCAAAGTTTTTAATTTCTAACAGGTCTTCTTGGGTGTAGTCCAACAAGTCGGCCACAGAGTTAACTTGTGCTCGCTTTAGACAGTTGTATGCTCGTACAGAAAGTTGTAACTCTTCGATGGGAATTTGGGCGGTTGGATCGTCTGGAATATCTGCGCCTGTATCGGTTGGTTCCAGGGATATATCTTTCAATGGGTTGAATAGATCTACCAAAATCCCAGCGGCGGATGATAATGCTTCTTGAGGAGAAACACTACCATTTGTCCAAACTTCCAATAGCAATCTGTCCTTGGTGATGGAGCCATCTCCACGGGCTTCTTCGACGCTATAGTTAACTTTTCGCACTGGCATAAATACTGAGTCGATTTGCAGAAAGTCCAAAGATGTGGCTTCTTCGCGTCCTCGCTCCACAGTGCGGTAACCTTTACCTTTCTCAATCCGAAATTCCATTTCCAGCTTGCCACCTTCCGCTAGGGTAGCTACATACTGGGTCGGATCGATGATTTCTACTTCACTGGGCAAATCAAAATGCGCCGCAGTGACTGTTGTTGGCCCGTTAACGAGCAAGCGCCCAATTTGAGGCTGAGAGGAATAGCTTTTGAGGATGACTTCCTTCATCCGCATGATAATTTCCAGCACATCTTCCCGTACACCTGGAACTGTGGCAAACTCGTGTGAAACGCCTGCAATTCGTACTGCTGTAACTGCTGTACCCTCTAGGTTGGACAGTAAAACCCGCCTCAGGGCGTTGCCAACTGTTGTTCCTTGACCACGTTCTAGAGGTTCTAGGACAAATTTACTGTAATGGCTTCGACTTTCCTCAGTATTAGACTCTACACATTCAATTTGAAACTGCGCCACGGAGTTGCCTCCCTTATTTTAAGGTGCTGCTAGTAGGCAAATCGATTGCCTCCTGAATTTAGTTTTTGCCCTAAAGCTTACTTCAGGTATATCAAGCTACTAACTTCAAATGCCGCTAGAGTTTGACGTCCCTGTTAAGCTTATGGGCGCTAATAATTAATTTTGGTTTTTTAAGTTGGGAAGTAGTTCAAAAGTCTCAATCCTGATACAGCAGTTTGCACGCTAGACGTCCAAGCGGCTATTACAGGTGGCTTTCCTATGCTCCAACTTTTTGCCTTCATTGCGCCAAAGAATCGGTTCTAAACTCGGCGGCGCTTAGGCGGGCGGCAACCATTGTGAGGAATCGGGGTAATATCCCGAATGAGTGTAATTTCCAGCCCTGCTCCTTGAAGTGCTCGGATAGCGGTTTCTCTACCTGCACCAGGGCCACTGACCATTACTTCAATTTGGCGCATTCCTTGATCGATGGCTCGACGAGCAGCACTTTCAGCTGCGGTTTGTGCTGCAAAGGGAGTTCCCTTTTTTGCCCCTTTAAAACCGCTAGAACCAGCACTTGCCCAGGAGATGACATCTCCGTTTTGATCGGTAATGGTGACAATGCTATTGTTGAAAGTAGACTGGATGTAAGCCATGCCGTTGGGTACGTTGCGTTTCTGCTTTTTGCTTCCAGTTTTTTTAGTTGGTTGTCGCGCCATAGTTGTGTAGTGAATTTAGGGTAAACTTTGCTCTGTTGAGCAAGCGTTGAAATCTTATTTGCCTGGTGCTTTCTTCTTACCAGCCACTGTCTGCCTTCTCCCACGACGGGTTCTGGCATTAGTGCGAGTTCTTTGTCCTCTTACCGGTAAGCCCATGCGATGACGCCGCCCCCTGTAAGTACCAATGTCAACTAAGCGCTTAATGTTCATCGCTTCCCAGCGCCGCAAGTCCCCTTCGACTTGATAGTTGCTTTCTACTTCTCCTCGCAGGGCTGCAACATCGGCATCACTGAGTTCTTTAACGCGGGTGTCTGGGTTTACACCTGTAGCCGCTAAAATTTCTTGCGATCTGGATAAACCAATTCCGTAGATGTAGGTTAGACCAATCTCAACACGCTTATCGCGTGGAAGGTCTACTCCGGCAATACGTGCCACAATGAATCTCTCCCTTTCGTTCTGACAATTGCTGTTAGAAAAACGCGATTAATCGCATCTTTAGCTGTTGATGGTGCTTTTGTGTAGCACTTCACTCTGTTTGTGGTTTGAAGTGCTATCCTTGACGTTGCTTATGCTTGGGGTTAACACAAATCACCATGACGCGACCACGGCGTTTGATCACGTTACACTTTTCACAAATCTTTTTGACTGAGGCTCTGACTTTCATGCCTTTTTTAATTAACTCCAAATAGTGAATTATAGCATTTTTAGGTAATTTAGTCAGTTAAATGACTAAGCAACACCCAAAAGGGTAATTTTATGGTAATATTCTCTACATAAACTTACTTCTTTCGCAGTCGATAGGTAATTCTACCCTTTGTCAAGTCGTAGGGAGTTAACTCCACTTTGACGCGATCGCCAGGTAAAATCTTGATGTAATTGCGGCGGATTTTGCCAGAAATGTGTGCCAGGACATTAAAGCCATTATCCAAGTCAACGCGAAACATCGCATTGGGCAATGACTCGGTGACCGTGCCTTCCATTTCAATCAAATCTTGCTTAGACAATTTGTGTTTTCCTCAACTCAACAATCTCCTGTTCTTTTGCCGTAGCTTCACCTGCACAAGAACACAATTTACGAAATATATCAACAGTTTATTAATATATCTTAGCTAAAAATGCCATATGCCTTATCTCCAGAGCCAACAGTGAGGTAGGGCATGGCTGAAAGTGAGGCTATGGGAGAAATTATGAATTTTAAATTGTCGATTCCTCCCTTCTACCCCTCCTCGGCTGTGATTAAAAAGCTATTACCTTTTGAAGTTCAGTCGTGACTTCTTCTTGGGACTGGTTACCATTGACCGTGAGGAGTTTTTGGCGATCGCGGTAATAATCAATTAAGGGTTCAGTTTCAGAACGATAAACTTCTAGACGACGACGAATCACTTCTTCGCTGTCATCTTTTCTACCTCGTGCTAGTAAACGTGCTACCACAACATCATCTGGCGCATCCAGGTTAACTACCCTTTCTCCACTCTGATGTATTGTTTCCAGCAACTCTTCCAAAAACACCGCTTGCGTTACTTTGCGGGGAAAGCCATCTAGAATCCAACCAGATTTGGCATCCGGTTGCCCTAAGCGTTCCTGTACCAATTCCTGTACTAGCTGGTCGGGAACTAACTCACCGCTATCAACATAGCTTTGAGCTTTTATCCCTAAAGGGGTTTGCTCTTTCATGGCTTGCCGTAATATATCACCGGTAGAAATATGGGGAATATGCAAGTGTTCAGCCAAGGTGTGAGCTTGAGTTCCTTTTCCAGCCCCAGGTGGTCCCAAGAAGATTAATCGCGTCACTATTGTTTCACCATTCCTTCATATCGCTGAGATATAACGTAGGTTTGAACTTGCTTAGCTGTATCAATCGCCACACCAACTAGAATTAATAAAGATGTAGCGCCCAGTCCTTTAAAAGTTGGTACTCCTAAAGCACTTTCGACAGCGGTGGGTATAATAGCAACGATGCCCAAAAATATCGCACCTAAAAAAGTTAGTCGATTGATTACCCGCTCAATATACTCACTCGTTGCCCTACCTGGACGAATTCCTGGAATACTAGAACCCATCTTCTTCAAGTTCTGCGCTACATCTACTGGGTTGACAATCAACGAAGAATAGAAATAGCTGAAGAAAATGATAGAAACTAAATAGACCAAGGCATATGCCCAAGCCTGAGATCCACCAGGGCTGAGATAAGTGTTAACGATATTTGCTAAGTCCGGATTTTTGGTGAAATTAGCAATCAGCAGTGGCAAACTCAAAATCGCAGCTGCAAAAATAATTGGCATAACACCACCGGAATTCAGCCGCAGTGGTAGGTAGCTACGTTGTTCAGCTAAAACTCGCCGCCCTACTTGACGACGTGCTGAAATAATTGGGATGCGACGAATTCCTTCCTGAACAAACACAATACCAACAATTGTTGCCAGGAATACTACTAACAGAACAATTACGCGACCCACGATTTCTCTACCACCAACTTGCACCAAGTCGATAGTGTCACCCAATGATTTTGGTAGTGATGCTACAATGTTGACAAAAATCAACAATGATGCGCCATTCCCTATACCGCGTTCTGTGATTAGTTCTGATGCCCACATCACGAACATTGAACCAGCAGTCAGAGCGATCGCGGTTTCGGCTACGAATACTGGGCCTGGGTTTAAGGCAAATTGCTGTAGGAATAAGGCAGAAAAAGCCACACTTTGAATAATTGCCCACCCTAAAGAGACGTAACGCGTAATCTGCGAAATTTTGCGCCGACCCGCTTCGCCTTCATTTTTCTGTAAATTTTCTAAAGATGGTAGAGCAGCAGTGAGCAATTGGATAATAATGGACGCATTAATGAAGGGTAAAATACCCAAGGCAAAGACTCCCAAAGTCGAAAGTCCCCGCCCAGAAAATATATCCAATAAACCAAATATGGAATTGTTGCTCGATATTGCTTCGCCAAACCGAGCTCTATCAATACCTGGTACAGGCAGAAAGATGCCCAGGCGAACCAAAATTAAAATACCGACAGTGACAAGCAGCCTACCTCTTAGCCCAGCTGCTTGTGCCATCTGCATAAAAGTTTCTTGAGCCGTTGGGGATTTGTCTCGACTGATCATAGAGTGCTACCTTTATCGTGAACCAGGCTCTGGAAGCGAGTTGGTTAGCATTGAAGTGCCCTATTGGGCTTCACTCTGGGACTTCACAACTTCCTCCAGCTGCCTCAATTTTGCTACGAGCTTGACCTGTGAAAGCCGCCGCTTGTACCTTGAGCGGAACGCTCAATTCCCCATTACCCAAAATTTTCAATGGGCCCTTAATAGAAGTAATGATCCCTGCCGCTTTTAAGGAATCTAAAGTTACTTCTGTATTAGCAGGGAGGGAGGCTAGCTTATCTACATTTATCGTAGTGTAAATTTTCCGATTCACTATCGGAAAGCCTTTTAACTTAGGTAGGCGGCGGTACAATGGCTGTTGACCGCCTTCAAAGCCCGGTCGAGTACCGCCACCAGAGCGAGAGTTTTGACCCCGCATACCTAGACCAGCACTTGCACCTTGACCAGCAGAAATACCTCTACCTACACGGCGACGGCGTTTTTTTGAGCCTTTTTGGGGCTTGGCATCGTTGAGTCTCATGATGTAAATAGTAATTTTTTACACTAATACTCTACAGGGGCGGCTCTACTAGATGTAGAGATTTTCAATAGGAATACCCCGATCTTCCGCAACTTCAGCAAAGGTACGCAGTGTAGATAGGGCGTTAACTGCGGCTCTAGCGTTATTAAGTGGATTATTGGAGCCGAGCTGCTTGGCTAAGATGTTGCGAACTCCGGCCAACTCCAGCACAGTCCGGACGGCTCCACCAGCAATTACTCCAGTACCTGGTGCGGCTGGTCGCATCATTACCTTGGCTCCACCACCTGTACCATCAATGGGGTGGGGGATAGAGTTAGATTTGGTGATTGGGATGTCAATCAGATGTTTTTTACCGTCGGCTACGCCTTTTTTAACGGCACCAATTACATCTGAGGCTTTGCCTACTCCTACACCGACTTGACCTCGTTCGTTACCAACGACAACGATCGCTCGGAAGCTGAGTTTTTTACCTCCTTTAACGACCTTACTTACACGTCGGATCTGAATTACCCGCTCTTGCCAGTTGGTTTCTTCTTTCTTTGCGCGGTTTGCTTTACGACGACCAGTTGCCATAATCATGCTCTCTCAACGTCAGTTGTCAGTTGTCATTTGTCTTTTGCCATTTGTCTTATGTCATTCGTTAAATGACTAATGACCAATGACTAATGACTAATGACTTTAGAAATCTAAACCAGCCTCACGTGCTGCATCAGCTAGTGCTTTGATGCGACCATGATAGAGGTTGCCACCGCGATCAAACACTACTTTGGTGATGCCTTTTTCTAGCGATCGCGCTGCTATCAATTTGCCAACTTGCACCGATGCTTCGCGGTTAGAGCCTGTATTTAAACTAGATTTCAAATCAGGTTCTACAGTTGAGGCTGCCACTAAAGTATGATGTTGAGTATCATCAATTACCTGAGCATAGATATGCTCATTAGAGCGAAATACGGCTAGACGTGGGCGTTCTGGAGAACCTTGAACTTTACCACGGATACGTCGATGACGACGCACTTTTGATTCTCTACGAGTAAGTTTCATTTTTACTTCTTACCACTCTTACCAGTCTTACCAGCTTTGCGTCTGACCACTTCACCGGCATAGCGAATGCCTTTACCTTTATAAGGTTCAGGTGGACGAACGGCACGAATTTTTGCTGCTGTGTTACCTACTATTTCTTTGTCATAGCCACTGACTATGACATTAGTAGTGCCTTCCACTGCAAACTGAATTCCATCTGGTGGAACAATTTGTACTTGATGGCTGTAACCCATGTTGAGGACTAGGTTACGGCCTTGGACTTGTGCCCGGTAACCGACACCTTGAATTTCCAGACGACGCTGGAAACCTTGGGAAACTCCCTCGACCATGTTGGCAACCAAAGTACGGCTTAAACCGTGCATTTGCCTAGAGGTACGGGAATCATCCCGACGGTTCACCAGTAATGTTTCCCCTTCTTGGGAAACTGTGACATGGGCAGGGAGATCGCGAGAAAGTTCTCCCTTGGGGCCTTTGATTACAACTTTTGCGCCGTCAATCGCCACTTGGACTTTGGCGGGAATAGTAATTGGACGTTTACCAATACGAGACATGACTTTTTGCCTTTTGTTATTTGTCCTTTGTCTATTAAGAAGACAAATGACTAATGACTAATGACTACCAGACGTAGCACAGCACTTCACCACCCAAGTTCTGACGCCGCGCTTCGCGGTCAGTCATGATGCCACTGGATGTAGAAATAATGGCAATGCCAATGCCGCCCAGTACTCTAGGTAATTCTTTTCTATTGGAGTAAACGCGCAAACCTGGCTTACTCACTCGCTTTAAGGCGGTAATGAGCGGCTGACGATTTTTACCCTTGTATTTCAAGGAAATCACCAGATTGCGCTTTACTCCCTCTTCTGCTTCTTCAAACTCAGAAATAAAACCTTCATCGCGTAGCACTTTAGCAATACTACGGGTGAGTTTTGTGGCTGGCACTTGTGTAGTTTGATGCCTTGCCAAATTGGCATTGCGGATGCGCGTCAGCATATCTGCAATTGTGTCGTTAGCCGCCATCGTTCCCTCTTTAGATGAACTTATTGATCACGAAAAGGCATTCCTAATTCTTTAAGTAAGGCGCGGCCCTCTTCGTCGTTTTTCGCTGTGGTAATGATGGAAATATCTAGACCACGGACTTGATCGATGCTGTCGTACTCGACTTCTGGAAAAATTAGCTGTTCTCTGACACCCAAGGTGTAGTTACCGCGACCGTCAAAGCTTTTGGGACTAATGCCGCGAAAATCTCGGATTCTGGGTAGTGTCAGGCTAACGAGTCGGTCGAGAAAGGCATACATCCGTTCGCCTCTCAGGGTCACCATGATACCAACAGGCATACCTTGACGAATTTTGAAGCCAGCGATCGCCTTTTTTGCCCTTGTTACTACTGGCTTTTGACCAGTGATCAAGGCAATTTCGTTTAAGGAAGCTTCCAGTGCCTTAGCGTTTTGAGCCGCTTCCCCCAAACCTCGGTTAACAGTAACCTTAACCAACTTCGGTACTTGATGAACGTTGGTATATTGAAACTGATTGGTCAGCTTGGGGACAATTGTCTCCAGGTATAAGTTTTTGAGTCTTGGTGTCGCCATAGTTTTTCGTTCTGTTTATCCCTGGGCTTGGTCAGGGAACCAAAAAAGCATCAAGTCTGAAGTCATTATTATTACTTTTAAATTTTTATCCTTCAGCTTTTATACTTTATCCTTCATCCCTATTTATCCAAAATTTCGCCGGTTTTCTTGAGCTTCCGTACTTTTTTACCTTCTGCGGTGAAGGTGTAGCATACACGACTAGCAACGTTTTGCTTAGTGGAATAGAGCATCACGTTGGAGCTATGAATTGGGAACTCTTGGGTGACTATTCTTCCCGATTCTCCTTCTTGCTGAGGCTTGACGTGTTTAGTTTTAATATTTACACCTTTGACAATGACTTTACTTAGCTGTGGAAGTGCTTGGATCACTTCACCAACTTTACCTTTGTCTTTGCCAGCAATTACTTGCACGGTGTCACCAGTTTTGACGTGCATTTTGTGGAATACTTTGGGCGTACCCTGTTTGGTTGCCATTACAGCACCTCCGGAGCCAGAGAAACAATTTTGGTGAAGTTCTTATCGCGCAGTTCCCGTGCGACTGGGCCAAAAACCCGTGTGCCTCTGGGGTTACCATCTTTGTTGATGATCACTGCGGCGTTATCGTCAAAACGAATGCTCATACCGCTGTCTCGATTTATGCTTTTACGAGTGCGGACAATTACTGCCTCCACAACATCAGACTTTTTCACAGCCATGTTGGGTTGGGCATCTTTAACAACGGCAATAATTTTATCACCTACGCCACCATAACGACGGTTGCCTGCGCCTAATACGCGAATGCACATTAGTTTTCGGGCACCACTATTATCTGCGACATTCAGGTAAGTCTGGGGTTGAATCACAATTTGTCTCCCTTGTTCAGTTGTTAGTTTTATAACAACTATTAAGTTGTAGCTTTGGCGTTGAGAATTTCTGTGACTTGCCAGCGCTTAGTTTTACTCAGGGGTCTGGTTTCCTGAATGCGAACGCGATCGCCCACTTTGCACTGATTGTCCTCATCGTGAGCTTTATAGCGCCGAGTTTGAACTACAATCTTGCCGTACTTGGGATGAGGAGCGCGGTTTTCAACGGCGACTACCACCGTTTTTTGCATTTTATCGCTCACTACCAAGCCAACTCGTTCTTTGACTGACATAATCTCCTACTTTTCTTCTTTAGACGGTTGACTTGCTGCGCGTTTGCGTTCCCCCTCTACCGTCAGTAATTGGGATAGCCGATGTCGGGCGTGCTTAAACTGATGAGGCTTGTCTAGTTGTCTGGTAGCTTTTTGCAAGCGCAACTGGAATAGTTGTCTTTTAACAGCAACAATTTCCTCAGCCAGTTTCTCGTCACTTAATTCTCTAGCTTCTGAAATCTTGGGAAGAGGCATAACCTACTCCTGCTCCTGTGGTTGAGGGCGCGTAATAAATTTAGTTTTAATCGGCAGCTTATATGCAGCCAAGCGCATAGCTTCACGAGCGACTTCCTCAGAAACGCCAGCGATTTCAAACAAAATTCGCCCAGGCTTGACTACAGCTACCCAAAACTCTGGGTTGCCTTTACCGGAACCCATCCGGGTTTCAGCGGCACGCATGGTTACAGGCTTGTCAGGAAAAATCCGAATCCAAATTTGTCCGCCCCGGCGAATATAACGGGTCATTGCCCGACGCGAAGCTTCGATTTGACGCGAGGTAATCCAAGCAGGTTCTTGAGCTTGGAGGGCAAAATCGCCAAAGTTAAGGGTACTGCCACGGGTGGCTAGACCTTCCATCCGTCCGCGCTGTTGTTTGCGGAATTTAGTTCTTCTAGGACTTAACATGATTGGGTACTAGGTACTATCTACTGGGGATTGGGGATTGGTGAGACAGCGCGGTCTTGGGGGTTTCCCCCATGAGCGACTGCGTACACGCGAAGCGGGTTCTCGAAGAGTACCCGAAGGGGCATTGGGCATTGGGCATTGACGACAATTCCCTGTGTCCCATGCGCCATGACCTATTCCCATTTATCCTTCATTTGAGCGGTCTTCAAATTGTTGGCGACGGCGTTGTTGTTGACGACGACGAGGTTCGCGCTCGCGGGTTGCAGGTGGGGGTGGAGTTTCTTCCTGTCCCGGGATGATTTCTCCTTTAAATACCCACACTTTAATGCCCAGAATGCCATAAACCGTTTTGGCTGTGCAGTAAGCGTAGTCAATATCAGCCCTTAAAGTATGTAAAGGTACTCTACCTTCACGAGTCCACTCTGTTCGGGCAATTTCTGCACCGTTGAGTCGACCGCTAACTTGAATTTTAATGCCTTGAATACCAGCACGTTGGGCACGCTGAATCGCTTGCCGTACCACTCTGCGGAAGGAAACGCGGCGTTCTAATTGTTGAGCAATGTATTCAGAAATTAAGTAGGCATCAGCATCAACTCGTTGCACTTCAACTACGTTAATGCGAATTTGACGATTGCTACCCAACAATGATTGAAGTCCGGTACGCAATGATTCGATACCTTGTCCACCACGACCTACTACTACACCTGGTCTAGCTGTGCGTACCTCTAAGTCGATTTGGTCTGCTTTACGCTCAATCCGCACCTCAGAAATGCCGGCGTTGTTTTGAGCCAGTCTACCCAGCTTTTGTTCTATGTATTTACGGAGTTTATGGTCTTCTTGTAAAAGTTCTGGATAGCGTTCAGGAACGGCAAACCAACGGGATTGATGCTCTTGTGTAATACCCAGGCGAAAACCAACTGGATGAATCTTCTGTCCCACAAATGCTTCCTCTAAAATTTCTTACTTTACGCAATTTTTCGGGTTTTAAGCTTATTCATCTGAGGAGCTAGCACCAACAGCCACAGTGATATGACACGTCGGCTTGCGAATTTGGTAAGCTCGTCCCTGTGCCCTAGGTTGGAACCGTTTCAGCACTGGACCTTGATCAGCGTATGCCTGAGTAATTACTAGTTGAGTTCGATCTAGACCAGCGTTATGCTCGGCATTGGCAGCGGCGCTTCTGAGAACCTGTAAAACTGGTTCACAGGCTCGATAGGGCATAAATTCCAGAATGATTAGCGCTTCTCTGTACGATCGCCCCCGAATTTGATCGAGTACACGACGGACTTTATAGGGAGAAATGCGTATAAAACGAGCGATCGCCTTAACTTCAGTAGTATCAGTAGCCATAATTTTCTCCAATTTTGTCAGTTGTCAGTTGTGATGCAGTACGGTCTTGGGGGTTTCCACGCCAGTTGCTTCAAGCCGGGAAACCCGTCCAACGCACTGGCTCCCCATGAGTAACTGGCGAACCCGTAAGGGTTAGTTGTCAGTTGTTTGCTACTACTGACTACTGACAACTAACCACTTACCTGCCTGATTTTTTGTCACTTTTTCCATGACCCCTGTAGGTGCGGGTAGGGGCAAATTCTCCCAACTTATGCCCTACCATTTGTTCACTGACAAAAACTGGAACGTGCTGGCGTCCGTTGTGGACAGCTATGGTATGACCTACCATTAGGGGCAAAATTGTCGAGGCTCTCGACCAAGTTTTAATAACTTGCTTTTCGTTTCTAGCGTTTAGCTTTTCGATCTTGCTAAGCAAATGATCGGCAACGAAAGGACCTTTTTTTAGAGAACGACCCATAATTAGAAAGTTTTGAGTTTCGAGTTTTGAGTTTCGAGTTTTGAGTTGTAAGTTTTGAGTTGTTTAATTTTGCTCAACGCTCACCACTCACAACTGGGCACTAATTAGGACTCACGACCACCACGACCGCGTTTAGAAGATTTGCGACGACGGCGTATAATGAATTTGCTACTGGCTTTCTTGCGTTTGCGTGTCTTCGCACCTAAAGTAGGTTTACCCCAAGGTGTAACTGGCCCTGATCTCCCAATGGGTGCCCGACCTTCACCACCACCGTGGGGGTGGTCAACTGGATTCATGACGCTACCCCTGACTTTGGGACGGCGACCCTTCCAACGATTTCGTCCTGCTTTACCAGCGCTGAGGTTTCTGGCGTCAGTATTGCCTACTTGTCCAATGGTGGCGTAACAATCACGCCGAATCAGGCGGACTTCCCCTGAAGGTAACTTGAGAGTTACGTAATTACCTTCTTTAGCGACCACTTGAGCTGTAGCACCAGCAGAACGGACAATTTGACCACCTTTACCAGGAGTCATTTCCACATTGTGAACGCTGGTACCCAAGGGGATATTGGCTAGCGGTAAGGCATTGCCATCTTCAATGGGAGATTCTGGCCCAGCAATAATTTTTGTCCCAACTTTCATGTTATTGGGTTGAAGAATATACCGCTTTTCGCCATCTTCATACAACACAAGGGCAATCCGCGCATTGCGATTGGGATCGTATTCAATTGCTATTACTTCAGCAGAAATGTTACGTTTATCCCTTTTAAAGTCGATGATGCGGTATAGCTGTTTATGTCCGCCACCGCGACGACGGCTGGTAATCCGCCCCTGATTATTCCGACCTTTGGGGCGATGGACGTATTCTGTTAGCGATTTTTCTGGTTCAGTTTTGGTAATTTCCGCAAAGTCAGAGATTGTAACTTGGCGAGTACTGGGGGTATAAGGGCGATAAGAACGAGTACCCATCTTTTTTAGACCTCTGGGAATAGAACTTGTCTAATCTTCTCTACATCCCCAGATGCGACTGTAACAATAGCTCGCTTGTATTGGGGCTTGTAACCAATAAATTTACCTACGCGCCTTTTTTTGCGCGGTGGAATAGCTGTATTGACTTGTACAATCTTGACCTGAAATAAGTCTTCAATTGCGGCTTTGATTTGTGGCTTGGTTGCCTTTGGAGTTACTTCAAAAGTATATTTATTTTGCTCCATCAGAATTGTCGCCTTCTCGGTGACAATAGGGCGACGCACTAAGTCCGGAAGGTTGCGGGGGTCAAACTTAGGCACTGTAGACCTCCTGAATTTTTTCTAGAGCTGATGCTGTAACTACAATTTTGTCAGCGTGCAGTAAATCAAAAACATTTAACTGGTCTGCTGCAATTACCTTTAAATTTTCTACGTTGCGGGCTGAAAAATGAATGTTATCCGCAATTTCAGACAAAATTAACAGTGTCTTATTTTCTGGTGCAGCTCCCCAACGAGCTAGTGCTGCCACTAAGTCTTTGGTTTTGGGGCGGGATAGCTGTTCGCTAAATTCTTCTACTACGATCAAATCGTCAATGCGGCTCACAAAAGCTGTTCGCAGTGCTAAACGTCGCTCTTTGCGGTTCAACTTGAGGTTAAAATCTCTGGGTTTTGGCCCAAAGATTACACCGCCACCACGCCACAAAGGTGAACGAATTGACCCTGCACGCGCACGACCTGTACCTTTTTGCCGCCAAGGTTTGCGGCCACCACCTCTTACTTCGGAACGTGTTTTTGTGCTGGCAGTTCCCTGACGGGCATTGGTCATTTGTCTTACCAAAGCCCGATGCACAATATGAGCCGCTGTTTCTTCTTTGGCAATGCGCAACTCGAAGGTCGTCTCCCCGACTTGTTCTCCTTGCCAATTTTTAACTATACTCTGAACCATCTTTGTCACTTGTCCTTTGTCATTTGTGAGCCAGTGCAGTCTTGAGGGTTTTTATGCCATGTGCTTCAAGTCTGACGACCGAATGCACTGGCTCCCTATGAGCAACTAACGTTCCCAGTAGGAGTTCCGCAGAGTACTCAAAGGATCTTTTGCCATTTGTCCTTAGCCATTTGTCCTTAGCCAGAAACTAATGACTAATGACCTTAACAAATGACTCTTGACTATCCCACTTGATTGGCAGGCACAATACTCACTAGAGCACCTGGTTTACCAGGAATAGCTCCCTTGATTAGTACTAAGTTGCGTTCTGCATCTACTCGCACTACAGTCAGCTTGCGAATTGTCACGCGTTTGCCACCCAACCGTCCTGCCATCCGCTTACCTGGATAGACACGACCTGGGGTTGTACCAGCACCAATAGAACCCGGTGCTCTATGGTTTTTAGAACCATGTGACATGGGCCCGCGACCAAAGTTGTTACGTTTCTGGTTGCCTGCAAAACCGCGACCAATACTTGTACCGGTTACATCTACAATTTGACCTGCACTAAAAATATCTGCTTTAATCTCTTGACCTAAAGCATAATCACTCGAAGTATCTGTGTGATACTCGCTTAAATGACGTAATGCTGGGGCAGATGATTTCGCCAAATGGCCCAACAATGGTTTGTTCAGCGCCTTTGGTTTGACTGAGCCAAAACCAACTTGAATGGCGGCATAACCGTCGGTCTGTTTCGTTTTTATTTGGGTAACAGTGCATGGCCCAGCTTGAATAACGGTGACAGGAATTGCTACTCCTGCATCGTCAAATATTTGGGTCATGCCCAGCTTGGTGCCGAGAATACCTACAGACACAGTTACTGGTTCTCCTTATCTACTTGCTAACCTTGGCATCGGACTCTAAAAGACAGGCTGTTTATCTACCGATCTAGGTTGGACGAGCCTCCGAAATTTAGAGCCGCGTCGGCTAATCCAACTTTTCTGGGATACAAAAATCCCTGTCTTTACTGTTTGGTGAATTCGTTTACTTTCACTCACTTGTTCACCAGAACAGCCATAAGCGCCTTCCTGTTAGGAAGGAGTAACTTCTGGAATCAAGGCAAGGCTTTAAAGCTTTGCGCTTTGTGCAGCAATGCTTTCATCCAAGCGATTGCTTAGGCACTTTCTGGAGGCAGGTCCTTAGAGGGGTTTCCTGACTTAAGGAGCCATTGCCTTGCTGGGGTTCTCCCCGTTAAAGCAAGTGGCGTGCGACTGCCGTGTTGTAGTGGGACTTAAGCAGCTTCTTGCCGCCCAGTATCCATTAACTGAGGCTGATGCAATGCCATCAAACCAACATTACTGCTCAGTTGCTACTTCACTAAATACCTTAAACCATTGTTCAAGATTTTGCCTGTTTTTTTCAGGGCTACAGGAGTGAACGTAGTCTAGAACTTAGTATGGGCTTTGATTTCCCAATTCTAAGCTCCACAGTAGTTGACCTGAAAGCTTTTTTAGTGTACTTGTCTCTTATGAGTCTTAGCTAGCTTATCCCTTTTGGAATCAAGCGATCAGCCCTTGATGCTCACACTAGCCCAGAATGCCAATAAGAGGGCAAACTAATTTGCGTGTTTGGTCACAATCTAACAATATAAATGATTTATTTAGATTTGTCCAGGAATTTTCAAAGCAGTGTTTGACTAAATAAGGGGAGGAGTGGCGTTAAGCTAATTTAACTTATAAGTTAGTTATCTAACTTAATCTAGCTCTTCACAGTAAATAATAGAGATATCTAAGTGGGATAGAACGAATATCTAACGAATATCTATGGCACTAATTACCACTGGCAACGCTTTTATTCGCGAACTGGAAAAAGTTGGCTCTCTTGGTGTTTATGTACCTCCGGAAGGGGGTTATGAAGGACGGTATCGACGCCGCCTACGTGCTTCTGGCTACATCACTCTCCACATTACTGCTAAGGGGTTGGGCGATGTAGCTGCTTATATGACAGGAGTTCATGGAGTCAGGCCGCCTCATTTGGGTAGAAAAAGTAATGGTAGTGGTGCGGCAGTAGGAGCTGTATACTATGTGCCACCCATTATCGGCTATAACTTAGAACAGTTACCGCCAAAGTCGAAGGGGCTGGTTGTGTGGATTATTGAGGGGCATATTCTTTCCAATCAGGAAATTGAGTTTTTAGCGACTTTGCCCAGCTTGGAACCAAAAGTAAAAGTAGTAATTGAGAGGGGTGGCGATCGCGCCTTCCGTTGGACTCCTCTAGAAAAAACACTTTTAGCTAGTTAGTTCTTAGTTCTGAGCCCTTAGTCAATAGTCATTAGTTTTATAACTACTGACTACTGACTAAATTCCATCAGCATTTCTATGGTGCTGATGCGAAAACCACAGGATGCAAATAACCGCCGCGCTGCTTCGTTCACAAATGCAGTATCTAGCCGTATTTGCTTCACCCCCATTTGATGAAAACGTTCAATGACGATGATCAGCATCTGTCTAGCTACTCCTTGTTGGCGATATTCTGACTCGACCCAAATATCATGAATAAAGGCAAATTCCTGTAATCGGTAAATTGGGATTTCTCGCTCAACTGTCGCTACGACAAACGCCACCAGATTTCTTTCAACTTCAGTAACTAAAAATACACTCCGCTCATTATTTGCTAACCGCGTCAACCATTGTTCATAACGCTGCTCAGGATGGGGAATAAAACCATATTTGGCAGAGTCCCAAGAATCATGCAAAGCACAAATCTTTGCAACCATGGGTAATACTGCGGGTACGTCGGCTGGTGTGGCGGATCGGATCAGCATAAGCTCTGGAAGCGCAAGAAATATTCTTAGCAGTAAGGTGAAGTTCTGAAAAAACCGACAGGTTAGATTAAATCAAATTTCGAGCGAAATCCCCTAATTTAAAGTTTAATCTTGTTGGTGAGCAAATTTATAACCACCCCAAAGTGAAAGGGCGATCGCCATCACTAATAAAATTGGCACGCTGTACCAAGGAAATTGAGACAATGGCAAATGGGCTGCTGCACGCAATCCGATGCTGGCATAGGTCAGTGGTAAAAAGTAAACTACAACTTTGAGAGCAGCTGGCAATGTTCCGGGGTCAAAAAATGTTGCGCCCAAGAAAGACATGGGGATAATTACAAAATTGTTGTAAAATCCTACCGATTCAAGCGATCGCACACTCAATCCTACAATCACTCCCAAGCCAGCAAATACAGTACAATTTAGGACTAATAACAGCAAAAACAGCGGATGGAGAAAATTCCAGTTGCCAGTCAACAGCAACGCTACCAAAATTACAGAACTGGAAGTCATTAATCCTCGCACTACTCCTGCAAGCATTTTCCCGATATGCAATGCTAAAGGATGTATAGGAACTAGCAAAAACTCTTCAAAGGTGTTCGTAAATAGCCTATCTCCACAAATTGAAAATGTTGTTCCAGCAAAACTGATAGTCATTGACGACAGCGCCACCATCCCCGGCAAAATAAATTCTAAATAGTTATCATAGTTACCACTAATTCCTGAACCAGGTCTAATTGAACTACCTAAACCCAAGCCAAAAGCTAAAATATATATCAGCGGAGATACTAAACCAGATGCCGCAATTTGTACTAACCTGACACGTAAATCTAACCACTCTCCCCAAAAAATTGTGAGACTATCAGCTAGAAGAATTTGCAATTGCGAAATTTTGAACCCTTTGCTTCTGAGTAGTGTTCTTTGATATCTCACGTTATTGTAGTTAAATATTAAAATTTTCTTAATTATAATTTTACATTTTTCTATGTATCCTTAGTCAGTTAAAGAGCACTATCGTAGAGTGTGGCTCAAATGTATAGGCACTAAATTAAGGGCAAAATCAGATTTTCAAAGTCATGTTTATTGCTACAGCACTAATTTCAAGAGAAAAATACTCGTAAAATATGACTAATGGCAGCAATAACTAACAAAGTTGAAATTATGTATAAACAGCTAGACAAATTACTAGAGTGAAGATTGAGCAAAAGTTGCGGGCAATTCTAGTTAATACTCGGCATACTTAAAGAGGGAGATGCAGTTTAAACAACTCCCTGCTATCTGAGGCATGAAGGTGATCAAGCGATAATGAGACGTACATCCACTGGTAGATCGACTAATACTTCCAAATCTTCTGGAATTCAATCCCCTATATTTAATTTCACTACCATAGCAATTTTGGGGGGGGTATTGGTTTTGGGAATTGGAATTGGCATTGCTTTTAGCTCTACAACCACATTATCCCCATCTAATGTGGCTTCTCGTGAATTCATTGACACTAGAGCACCAAACCCTGAGATTTGCGTGCAGTATGGAGCCAGCGCTATGGTGATGGACGCTAGACTGTTCGTGACTCTTAACCCCTTCAATGTCTACGTTGCTCAACCCAACATGCGTCCTGGATGTGTTCTCCGTCAAAATAACTGGGCAATATTAGAGCAACGAAAGCTGGTGACATCCGACCAGGTAAGAGAATGCAAGAATCGCCTTAACACGTTTGGCTTTACTGGTAACTTAGACAGTGACAAACCTGATATCAGGTGCATTTACCAGAATGAGGCTGCTCAAAACTTCTTCACGTCTCAACCAGGAGCAGTTACGTCACCTCAAGATACGGATAGATTCTAGATTTTAGTAATGGGTAACAGATTTTGCCAATTTACCCGTTACTAGTAGTCTGTCTATCAGTCTGTTCTATTATCTTTTGATGGGCAATGGTTGACCGAACTCAATCACTCTAGGCTCATCCGCGTTAGATGGGTAGTTAGGGACTGTTGGGGTGGGAAAATCAGGCCTAGCAATAGGACTATTAAAATTACTTGGTTGATTAGGAAAATTAGGTGGAGGAAGAATAGAACTAGGTAGTTGAGATGGGTTGTTAGGAATAAGAGGAGGTACAGAGACAAACGGCTGCTGTAAGTTATTGGTTATTGGGGGTAAGTAGTTGGATGGAGGTGGCAGAGTAAAAAACGGCTGTTGTGAATTCGTAGTAGTTGGTAACAAATTACTAGGCGCTTGTGGATTGTTATACAGATTTAAGGGTATGTTACTAGGCGCTTGTAGATTGTTATATGGGCTTGGAGATAAGTTATTGGATGGTTGTAGATTGTTATATGGACTTGGGGGTATGCTATTAGGTGGTTGTGAATAGTTTCTCTGCTGTGAAAAATTATTATAACCAGTAATAAAAGTACGTAACACCCAGCGAGTGGGGTTGCGCTTAGACTTGGGTTGCAATTGTACCTGATTTGGAGAAACAAAACTCCCTGGTGCTAAATCTAAAACAATACGAGTTACGTCGGCTTTTAGTTGGGAAACACGAACTCTTTGAATTGCTCCAGAGTAAGTTTGTTGGGTGGGAACATAGCCCAACTTGGTATTTGGCAAATCTACAACGATACGAGGGGGTTGGGTAAGATAAAAGTGGTGGGGAGTTGCGCCGACTGAAAGAGTAAATTCTAGTTGCAAAGTCTTTGGGTTAAAGCGCCAATCATCTAGCCTGCCTAAGGGTGCGGTAACTGTGTCCTTGCCAGTTTGTATTTGTACATTTGCATTATTAGAATCTTGTGCTTTCTTCGCTACTGGTTTAGCAGCACTACCACTAACTTCCAGAGCAATTGCTGCGTATAAGCCAAACAAGCTAATACCAAATAATTGCTTGCACAATTGGAAAAATTTTTTAGCCTTTAATCCCTTGTTCATTATTTTAATCTCTTAATATATTGAGTTGTTTAGAGTTTGTAAGTGATGGATAACAGGTAATATTTCGTGCTTATCTAGAAGCAAGTAACAAGTTATAGCAGAGTGCTGAGTATCAACCCAGCTGCTACCCTGCGGGAAGCTGCTTTGCGTCTACAGGACTTTGAACAATTAACACTGTCTTAACCTATGTAACTACGGCTATACTATTGTTCATCGTTGCTCATTTTTTAATGGCTATCTAACTTTTTTGACTGTTCCTGGGCTTTTTGTGGTGTAGCAGTAAATTCTATAATTTGTGGTTTGTCGCTTATTGTTAATTGACCTAAAAAACTTCCTTGATTCACTGATTGCATTTTAATTTCAGCTAAGTCAACAGAAGCATTTTGGCGATAAGAAATATTACAAAGGATGAATCTGTTAATTTTGCCAGATAAACTCAAGTGTTGATTTCTCAGGATACCTGAGAGGAAATTATTTTCTCCATAAATGGTAGAACTTTCACTGTAAAATTTGGCTGGTAATAAAGAAGCATTTAAGTAAATACCTGATTGCTGAAGATTCAGAATCAAAGCATTTGATTTACCACAATTCGGTAAATTTTCAGCCAACGTGAGACTGTAGCGACCATTAATTTCATGAGGAGCCTTGAGATTGTTTTCTCCATAGAAGGTTACAGTTTTAAATAATACGATAACTGAACCTATTGCTATGCCATAAAAGGCTAAGGATTGGAATTTGAAATGATTCATAGTTTCAATTCCTAGCTGCTGATTCTTGAGTATTAACCTCAGGAAGCACTGAGGCAAGATGAGAAGTAATTTGACTATAGCGGCGGGTAATGAGTAGCGAAGAGCGGCATTGGATAGCTAATTGATCTGTATATCTTCCCAAGGTTTGACGTTCAATGCCCCAAGCGCGGCTAGTACCGGCAATGGTGAGGTCAACAGCCTCTGAAGCTGCAACTACAGCTTGGATTGGCTCTGGGGACTCGATCATCTTAATTTCAATGCGATCGCGTACACTAATTGGCAATTGCGCCATCATTGTTTGCAGTTCGTAACTTAATTCATCTTTGGCTTGGTTTTCTGAGACAACTTGTAAAATATGTAACACACAAGTGTCACGATTGATTAGCAACCTCAAAGCAAGTATCAGTGCTAAATCATCATGGATGTTTGCAGAGTAGGGAACTAACAAGTTTTCTAATCGCGTCCTTCCCCGGTCAATGAAAACTGCTACATCCACTGGCGCGGTAGTCAGAATTTGGCCGACTCTTCCACCTAAACGATTGTTACTAAAAGCTGGGCGATGCCAGCCTACTATAATTAAATCTGTTTGCTCGATTTTGGCAATTTCTGCGGTTTCCCGTGCAACATTGCTCGATAATCGAACGATGGGATGCACATAAGAGCGTGTTGCTGGTGGTTCTAGAGTATTAATCAATTCTTCTAGTTGTTGGCGGCGCTGTGCGATTAATCGGTTGGCCTCAACTGGGGTACTCTCAAAAGCATAGTCTTCTTCAAACTCAATCAGGCTGAGGGGATGAACAACGGCAGGTTGGTGGTAGTTGAGTGCGATCGCAACTGCCAACTGCACCAAGCCTTTTTGCGTGCTGGGATTAGCTACTGGTACCAAAATTCGGTACTCGTAACTAGCAGTGTTGCTCCTGCTTGTTTCCTGAGCGAAGTTTGATTCCACGACATCTAACCTGATCAGCTTTTTCGGATATGTCCACTCCAGCAGTGGCGAGGTCATGAATGTTGTTACTAAAGCCATAATTACCAACATGGTAAAGAGTAAGGGCGAAATTACACCTAACTCCAAACCAATATTTAATACTATTAGCTCGGTCAAACCGCGAGTATTCATTAACCAACCAAGCGCCGATGCTTCTCGATTATTAATGCCACTAACGCGAGCTGCTACATAAGTGCCAAAATACTTGCCTGCGATCGCCACCCCTAAAACTAATGCACACAGCAACCATAATTCCGGACGGTTGAGCAAACCAATTTGCGTCCGCAATCCACTAAAGGCAAAAAATACTGGTAGCAAAAATATCAGTACAAAGTCTTCAGTTTTTACTGCCAACTCTCTCACCAAATCTGCGTTCTTGGGCATGGCTGCGCCTAGTAAAAAAGCTCCAAAAATTAGGTGAATGCCAATTAACTCCGTGATCAGGGCTGAAGCGACAACTCCCATATAGATTCCGGCCAGAACGAATTGGCTTAGACGTCCAGTGCGTTGGTAGTATGTGGTCAAGCGTTGAAGAAACCAACGCCCTAATGTCACCATGAAGCCGATGTAAAGTAAACCAGTAATAATCGTGGGTACAGCACTAGCAATGCTGCCTTCTCTAGCTACAGCGATCGCTACTGCTAAAAGACACCAAGCCGTCACATCATCCACAGCCGCACAAGTTAACGCCAATGTCCCCAAGCGCGTGCTTTGCAAGTTATTTTCAGTAATAATGCGTGCTAGTACAGGAAAGGCAGTAATTGACATCGCCGCCCCTAAAAACAAGGCAAAGGCAGTAAAGGAAACACTAGCATTGGAAACCAATGGATAAAGCAAAACCGCTAGCAGCGTTCCTAAGGAAAACGGCACCAAAATACTTACATGAGAAGTTAAAATTGCTATCTCTAACTGACCACTGAGGTACTTGGGATTGAGCTCTAATCCAATCAGAAACATAAAAAAAATTAGTCCCACCTGAGATAACATATTCAGGAATGGAACTGCCTCAGGTGGGAATATCATAGCTGCCGCTGATGGTGCAATTAAGCCAAATAGAGAAGGGCCAAGCATAATCCCAGCAACAATTTCACCAATTACTAGCGGTTGCTTAATTGACTTAAATGCTAGCCCTACAAGCCGTGACAGTCCAATAACAATCAGCACCTCAAACAGAACGAGCATTACTGTGTGCATGGTTTCCTCAAAAGCGACTATCCGGTTTCCTAAGATGATTGTTTAAATCACTGAAAGATGTCAATCTTTTTATACACACCTGAGATGTAATCGTGCTAGTTTTGGATGTTAATTGTTGTTACGACAAAATAGTAGCGGCAAATAATGAATTATTGGGAATTCAATAATAAAGTTGCAAATCATTAAACCTATATTGAAAATAAGGCAGAAGGTGAAGCAGCGCGGTGCTTCGCTAAAATCTTAAATTCCAAATTCTATAATTTTGATGGTCAGGCATGAAGCGGACTAAAAATTAGTTTGACTGATTTATACTTGTATTTTATGTTTATAACTTAATTTTTGTGAGGGATGGGTTTATTTAAGTAACATTTAAGCGTTATTTATACCCATTATATGAATCACCCAATCCCCATAAAATTAATATTAGGTAATTGCTCAATTAATTTTCTGCTAGCTTTGCTTTTTATTCAGCAGGGGATGATGCATAAATTGTACCTTGCAACAACAAAGCAACTAGTGGTGATGCCATCAGTATAGTGACAATTGCCATAATAACCATGATAGTGAATAAAGTTGGGGTAATTATGCCTTGTTCAAGACCGATATTGAGGATAATTAACTCCATCAAACCGCGAGCATTCATCAAAGCACCAATAGTTGCAGATTCACGCCAATTTTCTCCAGCAAATTTTGCTGCTAGCATACAAGCAATACCTTTACCAAGAATGGCGATCGCAACTATTACAAAGGTAATTCCCCATAAAGTAGGAGTGTTTCCTAAGCCAATTTGAGTGTTGAGTCCAGAGAAAACAAAAAATACTGGTAGTAGAACAGTAGTTAAAAACTCGGTGCGATCGCGTACTTGCTCGGCAAATTCACCTCTTGGCATTGCTGTACCCAAAATAAATGCACCGAATAGTGCATAGATGCCCATCGCATCGGTAAACCATGCACCAAACATCAAAACCATCAACGCTAAAGTCAAAGTTTGAATTGTGATTCCACCATCTTTTTGTGTGGTGCGAGTGAAAATTGTAAATGCAGGTTTACCAACAAAAATTGATAATAGTACATAGCCAATTCCACCACCAATTGCAAAGACGGCAATATTTGTATTGGCATTAAGACTCGCTAGTACAACAGCCAATAAACACCACGCAGTCGCGTCATCAATTGAATCTGCTGCTAGCGCTAAAGTTCCAAAGCTAGTTTTAGCAATACCGCGTTCGTAGAGCATCCGGGCTAACAAAGTTCAATAAAAAAATATATAGTGAGAACTCAAGTCCTAAAGATAAAGATTTTAGCGCTTACTATAAACTTTTTAATTATGACTACTTAAAGGGTAAATAACCTATAAATAAGCTTGATAATATAACCTCGACACAACAATCAAAATTTGTACTTGTGAGATGGTGTTGCGTAGCTATGAGCAATGAGTCTGGCTGGTGCAGATTTTATGCTTCATAACCACTCTCCACCTCGGAAGCGCCAACGAGGAAATATAATACGCATGAGGCTTTGCGAGGTAATAAATACAGCTAACCATACGACGCTGTAGTGCAAGAGAAAAACTCCTAAAGGCAATTCATCTTTAGGTATTGGAATTGGTAAGAAGCCGACAAGTTTGACTCCACAAAAGATAAATATCAATTCCCAGATACCAGCAAAAAGTTGATAAGCTGCGGGCCAGTCTCTGTCCCAGCGGAATTTTTGCAGATAGTCATAAAGCACATCCCAACCTAAGCCAAAAATGGCGACATAGGCAAGTATCCAAAAATAAATTACACCAGGCTGACCACCAACCCAGCCAAGCACAAAGGGTAATGATACTAATAGACCTACAGTTGCAAGTAATAATAATCGAGTTTGCCAGCGACCAAATAAAGTTGGAGTCATAAGGGTATTAAGTGCTGAGTTTAACTGAGTTTACTCAGACTCATCTTAAAAAATCCAGCAAAATTGTGGTGCTTTCCGCAAAAATGGGAAATAAAATCGAGTTCGATTGAATACTTATCGTTCAGGCTGATTAGGGAATAAAGAAACGCGGGGATGTTTTGAGCAGCACTGAGAAATTATATTAGACAGTTATGGGAGAATGATAGGTTGCAAGGGCTTCCCAATTGATCACATCTTCTAACAAAGCTTGATAGCCCAGTGTGTTAGGGTGAAGACCATCGTGACTCAAGCGTTTGCGCCTCCAATTTTCGCCCCGTTCTATCCACTGCTCAAAAATATCCAGGTAGGGAATCCGGCGTTTGTTGCAAGCAATTCTAGTAGCTTCTTTGTAGCGATACTGATCGGCATGATTGTAGTAGAAGCAATCTAGAAATGGCATTTTAGCTTCATCAACTGGAACCATACCGACAAATAGCACAGGACAGAGTTGTTGCGCTTGTTCTAGTAGTTCAGCTATTTGTGATTCAAATAGGGCAAAATCGGTGTAATTTCGTCCATTAGGACGCGCCAACCGCGCCGAATCATTCACGCCTACCGACAAAATAATCAAGTCGGGGACACGATTTCGTAATTCACCCCGATGGCGGAATTCTACTTCTAGCCTTTGTGCTACTTGCTGTGTGCGATCGCCTCGCACTCCCAAGTTATAAAGTATATGACCAGCGCTATCCGGTAACATCCACTGGCGTCGCAGTTGTTCGACCCAGCCTCCATTATCTGGATCGCCGAATCCGTAAACTAAGCTATCCCCCAGTACGACAATCTTCAAAGGTTGACAATGGTTTGGTGTTAAAGACAGCTGCATTGAGGAAGGAGCTGAAAATGTTTGCATCTTAAAAAGAATTTAATTTATATCTTTACAAGATTCTATACATTTCTACACCATTCCAGGGTATCTTTCTACGCCTTTATCTGTTGATTAAGCTTGATTATTTAACTCCCCATCTTGGGAAGCGTTGATGAAATAAGGAATCGAAGCATTCTGGCGCGGCCAATTGCGAGAGATGAAGCGAACTAGTAAAGGTAATGAAACTAGCATAAGCAAGGCTCCAAACCACCAACCAGAACGTAATTGTTCTAAAACATTTACCGATGAAGTAGTCTTAGCACCACCGGATAACAGCCCCATGGCGTATGCTATGGAATTGTTTAAGGCATGGCAGGCGATCGGTACAATCAGTGTGCGAGTTTTGATGTATAACACTCCCATGACGATGCCAAATAGGGACAATCCCAGAATATTGGCGTGTAAAACTCCGAATGTTACCCCAGAAATCACCACAGCAGAGCGAATACCCCACTTGGTTGCCCAGCGCTGCAAGATAATCCCCCGGAAGAGAAATTCCTCAGTAATCGGGGCGACTATTACGTAGGCGATCGCAGACAGCAGATTAAAGAACAGTGGTGCAGAACTGCGAGGTGAGGGACTGCTGGCCGCTTGTTGCACGATTTTCTCTACAAAGGAAGGTGCGGCTAATGATAGTAGGTAAAATGATACAAGGTAAGCACTAAGTGAAAAGATAATAATCAGGATAACTAAGCCCACTATTGGCAACCACTTATGCCTATTTGGTAGACTACCCACCACATATTTGAGATTGATGCCTAAACGATTAAAGTTTGCCAACTCCCAGAGGCAAAGTAATCCAAATATCAAAATATAGAGAATTAGCGTCGTCACTTGGTTTGGGAATTTTAAACCAGTAATTCCTTGCACCAATCCTAGGCCAATGCCGAGACTCATTGTGAGCAAAAAACCCCGCAAAACTAAATTGCGAACCTTGAGCTGAAGAAATGGATTCTGAAAATTTGGAGGCATCATAAATAAATGGATGGGAGCGTGCTGAGTTCTGAGTACTGAGTGTGAGTATTGAATTTTAAGTGATGAGTTAAGAATAAGAATTTTTCTTCTTATCCACCAATGCCCAATCCCCAGCCCCCCTTCGGGTTCGCAGTCGCTCATGGGGGAAACCCCCAAGACCGCGCTGTCTCACCAGTCGCCAGCCCCTACTAAGCAGGAGACTGATTGAACACCCACTTCAACCACTGATTAAAAGAACTTAGGGTATTCAAATAATGTACTCTAGGCGCACGGGCAGCAGCGAGTCCATCAACTGAGACTAATGCGGCATATTGCAAGCCTAAGAAGCTATCAACTGCTGCATAAGGGCCACCGAGAGTAATTGTTCCAGCTGCATACATTTGGCCTTTACCATTACGCATTTCTACTAACTCAAAATTGTTTGCTACAACCAAGCGCCCCAGGTGATTAAGTGGCAGATTATAATGTTTCACCATATCTTCGAGTAGTGGGCTGGCTTGCACCTTAGCATCCAAACCGGTGGCATCAATAATAAAGTCAGCTGCCAATTTCATTTCTCCCAAACCCTTTTCGCGGATATGGGTAATAGTTCGGTTTTGGCTATCTTTTTCCACACCCAGCACTTCACCAAAGGTTATTTGATACCAGCCTTCGCTCAACCCTTGTTCTGTAATCTGTTGCCAGTCGTGGCGATCGGCAGTGGTAGTCCCACCCCAGTCTGCTAGTAGGCTTTTGCGCTCATCGGGGGTGGCTTTTTCTAACATTGCCCGAAGTTCACCACCCCAACAGGCTTTAGGCCAGTTAAAGGGTTGAAATTCGTAATGATTTTTGACTGAACGCTGGGCCTTTTGGAATTTGTTGCCTTGGGGTTTAGGCGATCGCATTAAATGCAAAACTGTAATATTGCGATTTTTATTTCTAGCCTCATAAATTCGCTGCACAATCCGCGAAGCCACAATTCCCCGCCCCCGAATCAATACAGTACCACCCTGTTGTTCTAGCTGCTGATAAACATGATCGTGTTCTTCATAAGCATTCACGACAGATTTAAAGTCTTGATATTTTTCTCTATAGGCTTGCAAATCTGGGAGAAACTGAATTGCTGGATAGCCTGTTGCTAAATGTAAGTAACGTGTTATTAAAAAAGCATAATCTCTAGTACCGCGAGAATAAGCTACGCAATATCTGCCATCGTCAGTTTTGCGAATTGCTCTAACTCGTCCATAACGATAAATTTGATTCCAGCCAATACGCTTTGCTTCTCGATCTATGGAATCAAAGACATTACCTGCGCGGGGTGTATAAGTGTCTACAAATGTGGGTTCGGCAAATACTTGCCATAAATACTTCAATGCTGAACTGGGCTGACCTTTGCTGAAGTCATGCCAAGCTTCTCTTAAGGCATAGCTAGGCCAACCCCAAATATTATCGGGGCAAGAGTCAGAATTAGATCGTAGTCTTTCATGTAAAGGAATTTGTGAATTGAGACAAAGGCGCTTGTAACGCGCATAGGGTTCTCCTTCTAATCCCAAAGCCACAATCTTTTCACTACGGACACCGCTAATTCGCAAAAAATCAACCCAGACAAAGCTACCCAGTCCCGCCCCGATTGTCAGATAATCACATTCATCTACTGGCAAGCCTGTAGCATGAATTGCTTGCACTGCGACATTTTCCGCTTGAAATGCTGGTGGTGGGAAATTGCTCCCCAGTGGTGTTATGGGCGCGGCGGCAGGCAAACTGGGGTCTGGGAGATTGGTATTGGGGTTAAAGTGAATTGTGGAAGGAGGACTGGTAACTGGTGCAGGTGCGCTGACAGCAAACGTCACCGCGATCATGTAAGGGCCAATTTGTAACGTGTCACCGTTAGCGATCGCACTGTGTGTTTGACGTTGACCGTTAACAAATACACCATTAACGCTGCCTTGATCAATCACTACCAACTGGTTTTGTTCCCAGTCAATTAAGGCATGGTAGCGAGAAACTTCGTTACTGTTCAGCAGCAACCGCGATACCCGCTGTCCCTTTAGTTCAGTTGGTAAGCGAGCGAATTCTCGACCGAAGGCAATTGGCGCACTCAATCTTGGCTCTCGTCTTTCTCCTGTAGCTGGATCGTCCCAACTCAATTGAATTTGTAAGTTAGTCATTGATCATTAGTTATTAATTATTTCTCCCCCTGCTCCCATCTCTTTAATGATTAGGTGCGACCAACACACTTACGGCCGCAGCTAAAGATGTGCCACACCAGCGACAGCCAATTTGCAGATTCTCAGCGGGGGAAACTTTGTGACATTTGGGACACTCTAAGCCATAAACTCCTGGTGGCGGTGATGGGGGTGTTGGGGGATGGTAGTAATGTCCGGCTTGTATTGGTTGCTGCTGGTTTACAGGGGGTTTAGTTGGTTGGGAGCTTACCACTGTTGCTTGTGGTGGTACTAAAATTGTTGGCGGAATGCTGTTAATTAAAACGGCAGTAACTTTGAGTTCCATTTGTCCTAAGTAGATAATACTGCCCTCTTGTAAAGGCTTTTCACCCTGGACTAGTTTTTGTCTATCTACTAAGGGAGGATTTTGCGATCGTAGATTTCTAATGTAAAAGCGTTGCTCTTGGGCGTGAAAAAAGATTTCTACGTGCAGTCCAGATACCGTGGGGTTACTGACAACAATGTCGCACCGGAGTGGATCTCGACCGATGCGGACAGTACCAGGATTTTTGCTTGGTTGTTGTTCGTAAATGTTCTGAGTTTTATTTTGTCCTGCATCTTGCCACTGTAAAGTTAGTGCATTCATCGTTCTAACTTAGTAACTTTTATTTAGTTACTTCAACTCCTTTCTGTGCGATTCCTAACATGATTGGGTAGGAGCAAGCAAGTATTTAGAAAAAACTTCAAACAAAACAATATAAAGAATATTCGCTTTATCTCGAAGACGCTAACTTATCAGCAATGCGTGTAGTTTCCGGTAGCCGATATTTAGTGGTACAACGCATTACGTAGTTAATTGCTGTAGGTAAACTTACTCGATGACCACTGGATATGTATAAAGGTTTTACTCCTGTGCGCGTGCGTAAAACTGCTCCTATTGTTTCATTTTTATGTATTAGCGGTTGCCAGCTACCTTTTGTTTCTGGCACGTCCTGATACTTGCCAATCAGTAAAGATTTTGCTACACCAATTGTGGGCATATCTATAAGTAAACCTAGATGGCTAGCAATACCAAGTCTTCGGGGGTGGGCGATTCCCTGACCATCACACAGTATGATGTCTGGTGTAATTTTTACCTTCTCCAAGGCATCAAGTACGGCTGGTATTTCTCGAAATGAAAGGAAACCAGGAATATAGGGAAAGGTTGTAGGACGACGCGCTAGCTGTGTCTCGACTACTTGTAAATCAGGGAAACTCAGTACTGCTACTGCTGCACGGCTAATTGTACCATCAGCTTCAAAGCCCATGTCCACTCCTGCAACATATTGGACATTTTCTGGCAGGTTATCTTCTGTAAGTGTTTGATTTCTTAATGTTTCTTGGATTGCGATCGCTTCTTCTACGGTACTAGGCCACGTATGCTGTTGAGCTATATTCATATTAAGTTTTGACTTAATAAAATTCAAATACTTTTTGCCGAAATCTCTATTAGCAATAGTGTATCTATTGTTGTGATTAATTTAATTTTTTTGTAACGTTTTGCTAAAGCTAAAGCGCCAGTATTGTTGCTATAACCTTAGCAATCAGCTAGTTCCATCTTTATTTGAAAAAATAACCATGCGTAACAACATACATACTGCCAATGCTTTTCAGTTCAGTACCTATTTTGTGGGCGGAGTATTCTTATTGCTGTTAGCAATTATTTTCCGCCCTTTCACGATTGTAAATGCTGGCGAACGGGGCGTTGTCATGAAGTTTGGTAAAGTCCAGGATCGAGTTTTAGATGAAGGGCTTCACCCACTCATGCCAATTGTCACGTCAATTAAAAGGCTGAGTGTGCGGGTGCAGCAAAACACTTTTCAATCGGATGCTGCTTCTAAAGACTTACAAAAAATCACCAGCGAACTTGCTGTTAACTGGCACATCGATCCGAAAAGAGTGAATCAGGTTTACCAACAAGTTGGTGATCAGCAACAAATTATCACAGGGATTATCACTCCTGCTATATCTGAAGTGTTGAAAGCAGCAACTGCTAAAAAAACAGCAGAAGAAATCATCACTAAGCGAACTGAACTTAAAGAGGAAATTGATAGCCATCTCAAAACCCGTCTGTCGGCTTATGGTTTGATAGTAGATGATGTTTCTCTAGTAAATTTTTCGTTTTCTCCAGAGTTCAGCAAAGCCATTGAATCGAAACAAATAGCTGAACAAGAAGCTAAACAGGCAGAATTTGGTGCTAAAAAAGCAACTCAAGAAGCTCAAGCAGAAGTTAACCGTGCCAAAGGACAAGCTGAGGCGCAAAGATTACAGCGGCAAACTTTAACCGCAGAGTTGTTGCAGAAGCAAGCAATTGAAAAATGGGATGGACGTTTCCCTACGGTTATAGGTGGCAATGGTTCATTGCCATTAATTAACATTAATCCTAATAGTTTTGCTAACGCAGAAAAACAACAGTAATGTCTGATTCTGCTCAATACCGATAGAGGATTTTGTAGAGGATGTAAACGTAATTTTTATTAAATTTATCTATTACATCCATTACACCATCCGTTACCATATTCTCATTTTAGCGCCACACAATTCGGCAGTAAAGAATCTAACAATCTATCAATACTGCTATCAGATAAATTTTGGAGAAATAGCAATCTTTGAGATTGGCTAAAATACCGTTTTATTGAGCGACTATAAGTAGGGTCGTAGTAGGAATCCAATATATCTTGTACTAACGTTTCCCAATTACCAGCATCAATCAACTGATACCAACGACTTAATTTTTCCCAACCACAACGAGATTTGAGTTTCTCTAACTTTCGTTTTAAGATTTCAGGATAAGTTGTTAGGTGTGGATATTCTTGTAAAAGAAACTGGACTCTAGCAGCTATTGGTAGTTGAATTTCCACACAGCTAGCTTGTTTCATTTTCTCCCACAAAGACTGAGGCAAATATACTTGCCCAATTTTTGTACTTTCCGATTCTATCCACACTGGCTGATGTGGATTAAACTTTTGCAACTGTTCTAGTAGCAGACTTTCAAAGTATTTTTGTGAGGGTTGAGGCAAAAGTGTTCCTTGCCATTCTTCACCCAATAAGGAACCACGATGGTTAGCTAAACTTTCCAAGTCTAGAACTTGAGCGCCACGCTGACGCATTTTACCTAGAATGTAAGTTTTACCACTGCCAGTTAAACCACACAATATCTGGTAGGTAAATTTTTCTGGCAGATGTTCTAGCTGTTGGCGTACATAAGCACGATAAGTCTTGTATCCGCCTTCAAGCACAGTAACGCGCCAACCAATTTGCGCTAGCACCAAAGCCATGCTACCTGAACGTTGCCCACCCCGCCAGCAGTAAATTAGAGGACGGTAATCTTTATCTTTGGCCGCAAAGTGTTGACTCAGATGCTGGTAGATATTTCTGGATACTAAAGCAGCGCCGATTTTGCGCGCAGTGAAGGGACAAACTTGTTTATAAATTGTTCCCACTTCAGCACGTTCAGCATCGTTCAGCACTGGTAGATTAATCGCGCCAGGAATGTGGTCTTCTGCAAATTCACTAGGCGACCGAACATCAATGATTTCACTGTAAGTTTCAGCCCAAGGCTGCTGGGTATATGTAACTGAAGGAGGCATAAATTTTAAAATCTCACTTTTTTAGTTTTGGCACTTCCCTCACTTTAGTGGTGGAATTTTGTAATTGGGGTAATTTAAATAAATCTACGTAAAATATTAAGACAACTCCTGAAAAACCATTAATTTTTTGCTCTCATACATAAATAAGTAATACTGAGAATAGAGGCTTGTTGACTTAATATTTTGCATTGAGTAATTACGTCTAAACTGAATATTTTTGAACTTAAGCGATCGCATCTATAGTTCAATGCCTATTGCTAGTAAATGTAACTCTGCGGTCAATAATCAACTATCATCTATAAGGAATTATTTAGTAAATATAGCTTTAGGCTTAATTTATAAAAAATAAGCTATATCCGCAAGAGTGTGATCCCCATTAGAGTTAACCTTAGCAAGAGTAGTGCGATCGCACCACTTATTCTATGCCAAAAATCCAACTACTTGCAGATATTTCATGCTGAAAGTTATTGATTTTAACCTAAATTTCCTGGCTAACAGATGATATCTACCTAAAGGATGTTGCACAAATACCCTTGGTTAGATGCGAGCAACTTAAAACTCAGCTAATCTTGTTAATCGACTTATGAAGTATTTTTAGCAATCTAAGCGCCGAATCTCCAGTAGGGAAATAAGTAAATTTCATAATTGAAAGCTTGGTAATTTTATCTACCAATATGATAATTTGACCTATAATTTACGATTTAAAATTTTGGCATTTTATTAATTAAATTACAGCTTTATAAATAGGGAGAAAATCAGCGTTAATGGACAAATGGTTTTTTATAGATTGGCACGCAATTTTTGTTCCCAACATCAGCGTTCTAGAATTGATTATACGTGGGTCGCTAGTATACCTAGCATTGTTCTCAGTGCTACGTTTCCTCCCTAGCAGACAACTAGGAACTCTAGGAATTACTGATTTATTAGTAGTTGTACTATTCGCTGAAGCTGCTCAAAATGCAATGGCGAGTAATTATACATCTATTACTGAAGGAGCTATTCTGGTAGGAACTGTAATTTTTTGGAGTTACTTGCTGAACTGGTTGGGTTACAAACTTCCTCAATTTCAGCGTTTTATGAATCCTCCGCCACTGCTGCTAGTAAAAAATGGTCAGATGATTCACCGACATCTAGAACGGGAACTGATCACTGAGGAGGAGTTGATGAGTAAGTTGCGTCAGCAAAGCGTGGAATTTTTGGCTGATGTAAAGTTAGCTTATATGGAAGCTGACGGTAGCATTAGTGTCATTACATCCGACTCAAAAACTAATTCCATTACTAACGGAAAACCTAAATGGAAAAGCGATCTGCCCTAATTAAAATGTAAAATATGACGGTTGTATTCTGTGGCGGATTGTGATTGAGCGTTATACCTTGCCCGAAATGGGTAATCTGTGGAGTGAAGCCTATAAGCTAAAAACTTGGTTACAAGTAGAAATTGCTGTTTGTGAGGCGCAGGCTGAACTGGGTTACATTCCATCTCAGGCGGTTGAAGAAATTAAAGCAAAGGCGAATTTTGACCCCAAGCGGGTGCTAGAAATTGAGGCTGAAGTCCGCCACGATATGATTGCATTTTTAACAAATGTTAATGAATATGTTGGTGAAGCAGGACGCTATATACACTTGGGCTTAACCAGTTCTGATGTGCTGGATACGGCATTAGCATTGCAATTGCTTGCCAGTCTGGATGTGTTGATGCAACACCTAAAAAACTTAATTGAAGCGATTCGCCAAAAAGCCAAAGAACACCGTCATACTGTGATGATTGGACGTTCTCACGGCATTCATGCTGAACCAATGACATTTGGATTTAAGCTAGCTGGGTGGTTAGCAGAGGTGTTACGACACCAAGAACGCTTAAAAATTCTACGTGAGACAATTGCTGTTGGTAAGATTTCTGGTGCAGTGGGAACCTATGCCAATATTGAACCACGTGTAGAAGCGATCGCCTGCGAAAAACTCGGTCTTAAACCTGATACCGCCTCAACACAAGTTATTTCCCGCGATCGCCACGCCGATTATGTCCAGCAATTAGCCTTAGTTGCAGCATCTATTGAACGCTTTGCTGTAGAAATTCGCAATCTGCAAAAAACAGACGTTCTGGAAGTTGAAGAATTTTTTGCCAAAGGTCAAAAAGGTTCTTCAGCAATGCCGCATAAGCGTAATCCTATCCGTTCAGAACGGCTAACAGGAATGGCGCGGCTAGTTAGAAGTCATGCGGGTGCAGCTTTAGAAAACGTTGCACTATGGCATGAACGGGATATTTCTCATAGTTCTGTAGAACGAGTAATTTTGCCAGATGCTTGTATTTTGACGCATTTCATGCTGGTAGAAATCACCGATTTGGTGAAAAACCTACTCGTCTATCCTGAGAATATGGCACGAAATCTCAACTGCTATGGCGGAGTAGTGTTTAGCCAAAAAGTGCTACTTGCTTTGATAGACAAGGGAACTAGCCGCGAAGAGGCGTATGCGATCGTCCAAGAAAACGCTCACACTGCTTGGAACAAGCCGGAAGGTAATTTCCACGCCTTAATTACCAAAGACCCTCGTGTTACCCAAAAATTATCTCCAGCAGAAATTGAGGTATGTTTTGACCCCCAACAACATCTGCGGCATTTAGAAGAGGTTTACCAACGGTTAGGTATTTAGCTTAGATAGCAAAGTGCTGAGTGCTGATACCAATTCACGAAAATCCTGATACATATAGATTTTTTGTAGGGGTTTAGCATTGCTAAACCCTTACCCATTCTTTCCCATCTTTATCAAAATGTCATATTACTTTCTCATTTTGCTGTTTTGAATAAACAAAAAGGCATATTGCTTTCTCAAAATGCCATTTGACTTTTTCATTTTGGTGTTTTCCGCAAGCAAAATGACGTATTGCTTACTCAAAATGCCATTTGACTTTTTCATTTTGGTGTTTTCCGCAAGCAAAATGACGTATTGCTTACTCAAAATGCCATTTGACTTTCTCATTTTGGTGTTTTCCGCAAGCAAACGGGAGTTTGCTAACTTATTTAACTTAAATGCTTTCTCATTTCAGTAGATCGCGCATTCCTTTTGGTGTGTGAGATAGTGCGTTCCTATCGTCTTGCGTCGGAAAGCAACTATCGAACCCTTAAGGGTCAACAGTCATTTATAGGACTTACCCACTGAAGTCTGAAACCCTGATCCCCCCTAACCCCCCTTAAAAAAGGGGGAACGTCTAAAGCCACGCCACTGAGGGAGTCGGGGAACCCGCAAGGGCGCAGGGCTGCCCCTTTTTAAGGGGGTTGGGGGATCTGAGTGCGTAAGTTCTTTTGCAAAAAGTCTATTATTTGCCAGAGATAGTTTGCGGCGTCCAAGTGGGGCCGTCGCAACGTGGCCCATCTGATGTCCAAATGAGTTTATCTAAACATATATGCCGCGCAGCCATGTTCATTCCCCAGGCATGGTAAACAATGTACTCAGTCTGACCATCTGGGCCCAGAACTATTGAGTTGTGTCCAGGGCCTATGACATGACCAGGAACAGATCGCAGCACCCGTGGCCCCGTTTCGTTACCCGCATCAGAGTAAGGCCCCATCACATTATCAGCTACTCCATAATCGACACCATAGTTTTCAGTTTCCCAGCGCCCACCGCTATAAAAACAATAGTAGCGATCGCCATGTTTACGAACACAAGGCCCTTCCAAAGTATGCCAATCAAAAATTTCACCGTACATCAAACGGTTGGCTAAAAATCGTTGCCAATCTGAACGCGCACGCAAGACGACTTTCCCCATGTCTGCGAGCTTCGTCATGGTTTCGAGCCGGGCTACCATCAACGCTGTACCAGCACGCACGCCACCCTCTGTATCTAGAAAATCACGGGCGTAAAATAAATACCACTGCCCGTCATCATCACGGAATGCGTGCGGGTCGATCGCAAAGGGGCAGGAATTTGGGTCTAGAAGTGGTTCGCCAACATCCTTATAGGGGCCTAACGGTGTATCGCTTGTAGCAACGCGCAACTGATGATTCTTGTCCTCATGTCCCACAGAGTAATAGAGGTAGAACGTGCCATCGCAGTAAGCAACTTCGGGGGCCCAAAAATTATCGCCAAGTGCAGGGTCTGGTCGCAACAGCGCGTTACCAACATATTCCCAGTTTAGGAAATCAAAGGAGCGTAACAGCGGAAAGACACACAGCTTGTTAGGGGAGTCAACGCCAAGCGCAGGAGCCATTTCATCTACCATTCCTTCTGCTTCTGCTGCGCCGGTTCCGATCGCATAATATACGCCCTGGTGTTCCCAGACAAAAGGGTCGGCAAAATAGCCTTTGTAGACCGGATTGGTATAAGTTTGCATCTTGATAACATCTCCAGGTATTGGCTCAATTTCGTAGAAGTGCGATTGCGCGGAGCGCAGCGCCGAAGGCGATCGCAACTAAACGATGCGATTAACGGAATGAGGATGAAAACAACAAATCATCCTCAATTTTTCTTCCCTCAGCCTCTATCTTTGTGCTGGTTCGGGTTCTTTAGTTTTTTGTAGTACAAATTAGTAAATTACGTTTAATGTGAATTAAGTCTTCAAATCTTTGTAATCTCATTGAGAGTAGGGTGGGCATTGCTCACCATTTCCCAGTTTTGGTGGGCAATGCCCACCCTACGTTTATGTTCTTTTATTTTTTTATATCAAAGACGTTATTTGTCATTAATCATTTGTACTTACCTGAGGACAAAAGATTAATGACAAATACTTAATACTTGAAATTCACGTAAGTTTCAACTTTCTCTTTTGGTAAGCGATCCACAACCTGACACCGCAATAGCTGCCTAACCTTTTCTGGCAGACTATCATAGTAGTCTTGCTCAAGAGCCAAATCGACTTTCGGAGTGTGTAACCAATGCATGGCGTAGCCCATGACTACCATTGGTCTTGGCTGACTGGTGCGATTTGGTGAACCTCGGTGTAGTGCCAAAGGCGTCCGAATCATCACATCACCTGGCTGCATATAGAAAGATTCCATCGCAATTTCACCAGTGGCAATTTTCCTCAAACCTTCTTCACGCGGTAAAAGATGAGTACCACGCGCCATTTGGAACGGGCCGTTTTCTGCTGTTACTTCCACCAATGGAAAGTTAACTGCTAGGGCGTAGAGTGGGGTTACTATCTGGTCGGAGAATAGGGGGCGATAGTCTCTATGGGTTTCCTGATATTCCGAACCCTGAAACGGGACATCAACACCCAACTGAACCATGACGTATTCTTGGTAAAACACGCGCTCAATAACACCCATAATCACTTGGTTAGCAAAAACCTCCACATTGGCAAAAGGCTTAACCCAAGGCAATGTCAGATAGTATCGAGCAATTTCGCGGGGAGCTAACCCACCTGGTTGATTTTGACGCTCCCGGAACAACAAATCAAAAGCTTGTGCCCATTCACTAATTAATTTTTTGTCAAAAAGGCCGGGAATCACACAAATTCCGTCTCTATTCAATTCTTTTGCAAATTTATCTAGGTCGGTAGCTGTAAATTTAGCTATACCTTCTATACTTTGAACCATATTTATATTCTCTCCCATTTCTAATGTTAGAGTCGAATTGCAATCGGACTCTTAACACCAAATTTTTGTAATTGCTAGATGATAATAGCGCACCAAATTCAAAATTAACCTGTCAGTTTTTGTTAGTTTTAAAGAATTTTGTAAAGATTATTAAACACGTCAACCCCCTATGGGAAGAATTTTGAATTTTGCAAAATTTAAAGTTAAAGACCTTAAGTTTGGAGTACCGCCGCTCAGATTTCTATGTGTGTTTATCTGCGGTTCGAGATAAAAAATAGACTATCTTATGCAAGAGGTTGATTATTTTACTTAGTATCTATAATTGCGATCGTATTCCCCTGCTTTAGGTACAAGTATTAAAGTTTAAAATGTGCATTAAGAGATATAAGGACTGTGGGATAAGCTCTGCGCTTTGTTTTATTCCTGCGCCAACATTTGATTAATATGACTTTACAGACAGATCAAAAGAGTACTGAGTATTTTAATATCTGATAAATTTCCATTTGTTGCTTAATTTCTGAGCAGCAATGGGTATTATAAATAACAATAATACCTTTATTAATGCTTTGAGTGGCCTGATGATTGAAATCCTGGCAACGCTTTCTGCATCTGCGGCAGCAGGAATGAGAATAGGCATACCTCTATTAATGATTGGGCTGTTGCAGGGCAATAACTTATGGTCGCAACTCCCAATTTTATCTCGCGTTTCGCCACCAATCTTGCTAGGCTTGCTCACTATTTGGTCTTTGGTTGAGCTACTGGCTTCAAAAAACATCCTGGGGCAGAGAATGCTACAACCGATAGAGTTATTATTATCCCCAATTGTGGGGGGAATCATGGGGTTAGCAGTAGTTTCATCGTCAGCAACAATAGCACCAAACTGGTTAATTGCCTTTATTGGAGGCTTGCTAGCTTTGGTACTCCAACTAGTGCAAGTCGGTTGGTTCTATCGCTTACGCGGCTTACCATTGTGGGCAGTATTTCTTCAAGATATCTTGTGCGTTGTTTTAGTAGTGTTTGCCTTTAATGCTTCCAGGACAGGAGGATTAATTACTTTAATCCTCCTTTTATTTGCAATTCGTAGCGCAAAGCATTGGTATGGCTGGTATTGGCACAATCGCCGTCGGCAGCCAACAGCTAAACGTTATTAGTGCTGAGTTCTGAATCGTAAGTTAAGAATAGGAATTTCTCTCCTTGTCTCCTTCCCAGTCCCCAACCCCCAATCCCCAGCCCCCAGTCCCCAATCCCCAACCTACGCAGTTCAGGAAGGCTAGTTACTACAAAAGGCCGATCATGTGCAACAGTCCGTGACCGGTTACTAGCTCAATGATTAAGGCGATGAAGCCAAGCATGGCAATACGACCATTCCATACTTCGGCGCTAGTTGTTATACCCCATTCCCAACGCTCTTGGGGATACATTTTGACTCTTTTCTTCATCTGGGCGGCTTGTGAAAGTTTGAAACTCGGTTGTTTGAGTGCATCAATCACTAAGTCTGCCAATGCTTTAATAAATACCGGATGGGTATTGGGCGCAGGTACACGACGGAAGTTGTGAATCCCCGACTCCTCAGCTATTTCCCGATATTCAATATCAATCTCCTGTAGTGTCTCGATGTGTTCGGAGACAAAACTAATAGGCACAACGACTAAATCTTGAATACCTTCGGCCCCTAATGCTTTTAGCGCATCTTCAGTGTAAGGTTGAAGCCACTCTACTGGGCCCACACGGCTTTGGTAAGCTAAGGTGTGGGGATTGGGACGATTGAGGGTACGCATAATCAGAACAGTACATTCCTCAATTTCTTGCTGATAGGGGTCGCCTGCTTCTTCAACGTAGCTTTTAGGCACACCATGAGCGCTGAAAAAGATATGAACCTGATCGGGATTGGGAAATTGATCGAGTTCTTGAGCAATGAGTTCTGCCATTGCTTGAAGGTAGCCTTGGTGTTTATACCAAGAGGGAATGACGGTGTAGTCGAGACGCTGAAGTTTTGGATCTTCTTGCCACAGCTTTTCTAAAAGCCGGAAACTGGAACCACTGGTGCTGATGGAAAATTGAGGATATAGAGGTAAGATTACTAAGCGTTCGATATTGTCTTGGGTTAGTTGAGCGATCGCTTCTTCAGTATAGGGATGCCAATAACGCATTCCCACATATATATTTGCTTCTTGCCCCAAATCACCCAGCTGTCGTTTCAGCGCTTCTCCTTGCGCTTCTGTAATCCGACGCAGTGGTGAACCGCCGCCGATTTGCTTGTAGTTTTCTTGAGAAGTTTTGGTGCGTCGTGAAGCAATGAACCAAGCTAGGGGTTTTTGCAACCAACGAAATGGTAGGCGAATAATTTCGGGATCGGAAAACAGGTTAAACAAAAATGGCCCAACATCTTCTAATTTATCAGGACCACCGAGATTGAGTAATAAAACGCCTACACGACCCATAGCTATTACTTTCCCCCAACCCTTTCAGTTTTTTTACTAATGTTAACAATATATCTTTATTAAATATAAAGGTTAAAAGGACGCAAAGTTTTTATGGCAACAATTTTAAGAGATTGGAGTTATCGCTATCAGTGGCTATATGATGGCATATCTGGTTTAGCAGCTTTGAGTGTTGGCGGTGAAGCTCGTTTTCGCCAACTAGCTCTACAAGGCTTAGACCTTCACTCAGACACTAAGATTTTAGATTTATGTTGCGGCAGCGGCCAAGCAACACAATTTTTAGTGAAATATTCACAAAACGTCACAGGACTGGATGCTTCACCATTATCTTTGAAACGGGCACAACAGAATGTACCTAGTGCTTCCTATGTGGAAGCTTTTGCAGAGGATATGCCCTTTATAGATAATGAGTTTGATTTGGTGCATACAAGTGTGGCACTACATGAGATGCAACCTGACCAATTGCGACAAATTATTCATGAGGTTTATCGAGTGTTGAAGCCGGGAGGAATGTTTACCTTGGTAGATTTTCACGCTCCCACAAATCATATATTCTGGCCTGGAATATCGCTGTTTTTGCTGTTGTTTGAGACGGAGACGGCTTGGCAACTTTTGCGAACTAATTTGCCTAAGTTATTGACAGCAATAGGGTTCAAGGTGGGGAACCAAACTTTATATGCGGGTGGAAGTTTGCAGGTAATCCAGGCAAAGAAATGAACTGCAAAAATTATCGAGGATATAACAGTTTAAAAAATTAAACTGTTATACCACTTTTGTGCAGATGCGGGCGAGCGCAGATGTACAATCCTCAGATGTTTATACTGCGGTTGTGCAAATAATTGAGGATACTCTCTACGTTTTTTATTGTAAGTTGTCAGCGCCCACAAAATAATTGAATCTTTACTAAAAGTTGTTTTCCAAGTTTCGCGGTTACCATTGCAGACTTCTTGTTGCGTTATTACCCGATGCAATGTCCGCCAAACCACACGACTCATAATCACTGTTAAAGCATAGTCCAGCCACACAACTGTATCAGCCCTACCCCAAACGATATCGCGTACTTTGCTGTAATTACCATCTACTACCCAGCTATTACCTGATAATACCTGAGAAACGCGATCGCGCATAACATCATCTGAAACTTCCACCCAATTGGGTTTCCAGTGCAAATAGTCTAGTTCCACATGGGGAATCTCCAGGCGCTGAGAAATTTGACGCGCCAACGTCGTTTTACCTGAACCACTAGTTCCAACTACAGAAATGCGTTGCATTGAATCGCCGCGCAATCCATTGGCTCCCCATGAGCGACTGCTGTGCATGGCTAGATGGTGATGGCAAGAGTAGTGGACTCGCACCATCAGTTAAGCTATTTTTTGATGTAAGAATTAAGGAATAAGGTTTGGCTCATCACCAGACCTTTAGATAAATCCAGTGCATAACAACATCCCGGATTAATTTACTCCTTCTTTTTTATATAGGTCATCTTCCTATGGGATGTATTTAAATTTCCAAAAAGCTGATAAGACCATGTAAGTACAGCTTGTGAATACCCAGGTGAAGATTATCAGGTGTAAACCGTATAAGTTTAAAATTTTACTTTCTCATAATTAACCGAACAAAGGTTTAGTAGCCCCAAGATGTTGTGGTATTGGAGTAAAAGTGATGAATTATTGGCGGATGTGAGTGAGGTAAGCAAGGGATTATGGTTCAACTAGATGAGAAACCCTGTCATTGGCCATTAAATTGGTCTAAGCATTTATTAGTTGTTTGTGCAAGACAACCATTATTTATTCAGGGTTCATCATGGCAAACCATTGCTCATCTTGAGTAAAAATAATATCGAGAGTTACATTCGGAAACTCTTGTTTTACAATTCCTGTAATATCGTGACGCATTGCATCTACTGCTTCGATACTTGTTAATTTATGGTCATTAGGTAGTAGCCAGTAAAGATGTAGATACATAGCCTGTCCTACTAATGTCATTCGCAAATAACGCTTAGTACAAGGCAATTTTGTTGTTGCGACATCAAGTAACTGATTAATCCGTTTTTGCAGTTCCAAATTGGGAGCGCCTAACAGAAGTTGATTCAGGCTTTCAAGGACAATTTTGGCAGGAATAGGGAAGCTGAGTAGTACTAAGATAGTGACAATTGTAGGATCTGCATAGGGAACAAACCAAGCAAAAGAAGTATTTTTAATCAATGCAACAATACTAAAGACAACTCCAACTGAAAGGCTAATTAACCCGTTAATCATCCAATTTTTGGAGTCTACGCTTACTATTGGAGATCCTGTCTTTCTGGCAATTATATTTTGTATAATCGCAATGAGCAGACAGCCAGATGCGGCGATCGCCGCATAAATTACTGCTGCCCCGGCATTCAGCGCCCTACCACCATGTAACAATGCTGCAACCGCAGAGGTAAAGGCAAACATGGACAGCCCGACAACAAGTAGCCCTTTACAAAGGTTAAGCAAGGGAGTAAATCCCGTGTAACCAAATTGGAATTTTTTCCCCTCTGGACGTTTCAACAACCGAGAAATCCACAAGGTGGCTAATCCCATAAGAAAACTAATCACATTGAAGAAGCCATCGAGCATAACTGCTGCCGATTGGATTGCTAATCCGAAGGAAATGCCTAAAATTGCCATAATTAAAGCACCACCGACAGATAAGTAGATGCCCCTTTGTTCAAGACGCGAACTATTCATAAGACTTGTGTTATGTACTTATTAATTTTGTTAACTGACTCATGCCTGTGAAACAAGCTATTGTCTATATTTATACTTATCCGTGGATATAGCAAGTGTTGTAATAAATGATGACAATTAAATGTTAGTTGTTCGTTACCCACATTTTTGCAACGGTCAAATTGTTGTGCTTACCGACCAACATCTAGCCCTGCATTGAAGTGTAGGGCTAACAGCGCAAGTCCACTCAAATAAACTTAAATATGCAGCTTAGTCCGCTTTATTAAAATTCTATTCCGAGGCGGATTGGTGAGAAAGCGGGAAAAGTTAAAAGATGCAGGAAACTACAAGTCATCAGAAGAGGGTTAACAATGCTCAGTAACTGTTATACCTCGTTGCTGTTCATCTTTGGCTGCACGCAGATTTAGTGAAGAAGCCCGCTCTCCTAACCCATAAATGCGTCCTTATGTCCGTAGTTGTGCTTGATGAATCCACCCTTGATTTTTGCTTTTTGGTGGGAGTTCTTCTCGAATAACTTGCCCTGAGCGATCGCAAAATTTTAGGCTAGCATCTACTTCAACAATTACTTTTAGTTGTTTACTAGATACAGAGCAGTTAATTATTCTACCTACAGGAAGTAGACAAAAGAATTTTCTTTAAATTTATAACTTCTACTCAAACCTAGATTCTAGGTTAACTTATCCCACAGGACGCGAAAACATCGCTTTGCTTGTTTACCCTTTAGGGACGCTACGCGAACATAAAAAGCCGTAAAATTTAGAGTCATTAATTATTGGTCATAGTGATTAGTCGTCTTATCCCTTGAATAGATAGGATTGCGCCGGTTTTTTTGAGTTCAGCAGAGAACTGATTGCCGAAAATTTTCACTAAACATACTAAGGATATATTTTACTTAAAGCTGAATATAAAGGGTTGGTAAAGGTTTAAGGAAGCAAATTTAAAGCTTATATAAAAACAGCGAAACTTTACCAAATCAACGCATAACAAACTACTAGAGAAATGCTACGTATTACTGTAATCCCTATTGGCTGCATAGCAATGCAGTCATGTTTGGCTTGGTTAATCAATACATTGCAACGCTACAGATGATAGTAGAAGAAGAACAAAATTTAGCAAACCTCCTCCGTAGGAGGCTTGCTTATTACCTAGAGAAGTTGTCAATCAGCCGACAAAGCCAAGATCAGCAAGAAGAACTGACTTGCCTGAGTCAGCTAGCAGGCATTTACGAAAAATTGTTCCAATTTCCACAAGCTTTGGAATACCATAAGCTGCTTCTTGCCTTATCTCAACGGATGGACGTTAAAGATTGGCAAGAAGTTGCTTTGTACAACATAGGTAATTGTTATCGCCAACTGAGTCAATATTATGAGTCCATCAAATACTTTACACAATTAATAAAAATTACTTGTGAGACTGGAAACAGGCTATTACATATTGCAGCTATTTGGGGGCTGGGTACTAATTACCAAAATCTGGGACAGTATCAACAAGCTATTGAGTTCTTTCAAAATCAGTTTGCCATCAGTTGTGAAATAAATGAGCGTAGTTCCCAGAAAACTGCTTTGGGATCACTTGCAAGTGTTTACCAATGCTTAGGAGATTATCAACAGGCACTTAATTACGAGCAAAAAGCTCTCGTGATTGCTCATGAAATGAAAGACATCAAAGCCACAGGAAGCTCACTAGCAAACATTGGTGGTATTTATCTTCAGCTACAGCAGTGGCAAAAATCAATTGATTATTGTAATCAAGCACTCCTGCTTGCTAGAGAAATTGACAACCACAACCTAGTGATGATTACTCTTCACATTCTCGGTCACGCATATAAAGGTCTTGATCAATATCAAACAGCAATGGCTTTTTTGACAACAGCCTTAGAAATTTCCTATCATACTGATGCTAAAAAAGTCCGAAATGCAATTTTGCAAGGCTTAAGTGATGTATGTAGTCAAATAAATCAACTTGAGCAAGCCATTGAATACAATATAGAATCTTTAAATATTAGCCGCGAAATTCGTAATAAATTTGGAGAAGCTTCTGCCCTAGCCAGGATTGCATCTACATACCAGCATCTAGGTAGACATGATAATGCTTTAGCATACTATAAACAGTCGTTGACTATTGTGCAGAATATTGGAGCTAAACACAGTCAACAACAATTATTATTTAATATTGGCAATATTTATTACTTTGAGGAGGAGTACTTTCAGGCAATGGGATTTTTGAGATCTGCTCTTATCCTAACTCAAGAAATGAAAAATACACGTGAAGAAGCTAAAATAAATTTTAAGTTAGGTGCAATTTTTCACAAGTTGAATCGTCATCAAGAAGCGGCTTTTTATTACCTTCAGTCATACACAATTTATAAAAGCTTAGGAGATGAAATTCAAGCGCAAGAAATATTAAAATCTATAAAAAAATTAGGCATAAAATTTTAAATTATTACTTTTATTTTGAACTAGACTAAATGTAATTATGGCTTCATATGGCTAACATTTGACTATTAAAAAAGTTAAATTAGAATTAATTTTTAATATTAATATTTAAGGCTGGATTAAGCTCATCCCACCCCTTGAAGGAGTGGGATTTCGCGGGCATAGGGAAGAGCCACCAATGCCCAATGCCCCAAATCAAGGGGAAGATTCATCCCACCCCTTGAAGGAGTAGGCTTTCTCGCCGGCTTTCGGTAAGTGTTAGCAATTCTTTTCTCTCCAGCCTTCAGGTGATATATAATAATCAGCTAGACATTTGCAGATAACTAAAGATGTGAATCAGAGGGTGGTTCTGCTGGTAGTGGTGGTGGCTCTGTGGGAAGCAATGTTTCTGGCGGCTCTTTTATTTGGGTTTGTAAAGCTTTGCCGAGAACGTAGGAAGTGCTGCTGATACCCAATAACCCCAAAATTTGATCTGGAATAGAGGATGGAAACGAAGGTGGTTTGGTACTAGTGATGATTAAAACCAAACTCATTGAAATGACAAAGGTAAAAATTAAGAGTTGAAAACGTGCTAAACTTGCATCACCTGAGCTTTCACTAATCAACTTAGCTAGATTAATTCCTCGCCTTCTACCTGATTTTAAATTCCAAGTTCCTTCCCAAATAAATATTAGGATAAATATTTCTAGAACGGCAACAAAGATAGTAATAAGGCAACCGATCACAAGCGCCAAGACAACGAAAAGGTCATTAATACTAGGCACGTTCTGACCTCCTCTCTCTGATAATTGAAGACAACTTACCCCAAAGGTAGGCAAAGTTGCTTCCTCCTAATGCAAATAAAAATTCTGTGCGGATTTGTGGCATTTTACATGGAAAGTTTGTAAGTTGGCATGAATTCAAGTTATGTCTAACGTCAAGCAGGTAATAAACAACAAATATCAAACTGAATATCAATAGTTGCAATCGTTCTGGGCTATAAGTTCGATTGCTTGCTTTTGTAAACAGCAATCCTCTGAAATTTATTTTCTTTGTTATGATGAGAAAAAATACAGAAGACATCAGCCCCACAAGAAATATCCAAATCTCAACCTGAATCAATTTAGATAAAAAATTAAATCCCCATTGTATTTCCAAAATTAATCCTCCATCTATATTTTTGATTTTTCAAGAAGTTCTAAGCCAGTCAATATAGTAGTAGATTCTTTTTTATACAAGAGGTTATATAATAAAAGTTTATTTTAAACAATCTAAGTTATTGCTTCTTAAAATTTATTCACTCAAAATTAGATATAAATTAATTATTCATAGATAACACGAGTCCACTTATGGGCGATCGCTACAATCTTGCTATTTTTGAGCAACGTAGTTTGTCGGAAAGCATGATGAGTAAAGACGGAGCAAAACTCATCTTAGAATGTTGTGTAGATTACATTACCCTCATACTTCTTCCATCACTGAACATTCATATAGCGATATCAAAAATTATTGGCTAATTTGGTTTTCTAAAAATTTAGAGTCTGAATCTCAGTATACTTTCGCTTAACTTAGTAATTATGATACTTCAAACTTGATTTATTACTTAATATATAAATTAAGTTAAAGATAATTTAATATTATCTTAAATTTATAGGAATCTATAACAAGCAAATCAAGGATGACTGAACATTTAAATGTGGGTTATATTTATAAAAAATTGCCAAACTTCACTAACACTTGTACTGCTTATAGGTTTTATCTTGTGAACAAAATAAACTTTGTTTTTCTTGCATCAATTAACTACTATGCCCAGAAAGTGATGAAGGGCTGAGATTTTGCATTTAATAAAGTAATTAGGAAGTTGTTTCACAAGCTTATTGCAGAGATAGCAGACAATCATATGTCTTGAAATCAGGCTTTGCAAGATTGGGTTAGACATATTCGTTTTGATATAATTATCAGTTTTACTTAAGTATTTTTCAATGATTGAAAAGAAAATCAAAAACTCATATGTCCATCGATACTCAGCAAATAAAGATTTTGTTAATTGATAATCAGCTAGAAACTTTAGATTTTTTATCCGATATTTTCATCGATCGAGGGTATCAAGTACAAAGAATATTTTCCGGGCAGATGGCAATCAATACAGTACTTGCTTCTCCTCCAAATTTGATTTTGCTCAACGTTACGAAGCCGGAAATGGATGGATATGAAGTTTTACCATATCTGAAAAATCAGAAACAAACAGAGAATATTCCCATCATTTTTATTGGTGATATAGACGAATTACCTCAAAAAATCAAAAATTTTGAATTGGGTATTTTTGATTATATTTTTATACCTTTAAAAATTGATGAGATTTTAGTACGTATAGAAAATTTACTGATTATTCAAAAGCTACTAGAGCAAGAAAAACAAGCACGTGCCGAACTGGACAGGCAAAATCTCCAACTCCAGCAAGAAATTCGAGACTGTCGTTTAGTAGAAGCTGCCCTGAAAGCCAGTGAAAGTAAATATCGCCATCTAGTGGAGACCTCACAAGACATGATTTGGTCGGTGGATATAGATGGATTGTTTACCTTTGTCAACTCTGCTGTCAAACAGTTTTACGGTTATGAACCCCAAGAAATAATTGGGCGTAACTTTACTGACTTCATCTGGCCTAACCAAGTTGCTCAGACTCAGGAACTTTTCGCTAACCTGCTCAATGGAGAGTCTGTCTTTCAACATGAAACTACCTGTCGAGCTAAAGATGGTAGTCTCCTTGAGCTAATGATGAATGCGATCGCCTTGCGAGATGAAGATGGTTTAATTGTAGGGATAACAGGCACAGCTAGCAAGATTAGAGAACGCAAACGCGCAGAACTAGTAAGAAGGGTTTCTGAAGAAAAGTTAGGATCAGCTTTTAGGTCATCTCCTGACCCGATTGGACTAAGCACGTTTCCGGATTTCTGCTATGTAGAAGTTAACGATAGTTTTTGCAAGTTTTTTGGTTATTCTCGGTCTCAGGTCATCGGTCGTACCAATCAGGAATTGCAGATTTGGGTAAATCAAGAAGAATATGCTTTTCTTTCCCAAATCCTGCAACAGACCCAAACCATTCGCAATCATGAGGTTGATGTTCGCACTGCAACTGGAGAAGTTAAGACAACTTTATTTAGTGCAGAAATTATTGTCATTGATGGGCAACAATATATACTTGGCACAGCTAAAGATATTACTGAGCGCAAACAGGCAGAAAATGAAAGCCGTTTGTTGCTGTTAACAACCCAAGCCATCACTCGCGCTATTGACGTTAACAATGCTTTAGCACTTGTCCTGCGATTAATTTGTCACAATATTAGTTGGGATTTTGCTGAAGCATGGATACCTAGTGATGATGGCACTGTTTTAGAACATAGTCTAGGCTGGCATGAAGACTCTAGCAATTTAGAAGAATTTTGTCTGCAAAGCAAAACGATTAAATTGCCTCTGGGCATAGGTTTGCCGGGGCGAGTTTGGCAAAGTAGGCAGCCAGAATGGATAGATGATGTTTCTAGCGTTGTACAACCGATTTTTCTGCGATCGCCACAAGCAGCAAAAGTAGGTTTAAAAGCAGGCTTTGGCGTTCCAATTTTGGCTGGTAACAAAGTATTGGCTGTTTTGGTATTTTTTAAAAGTAGTTCAGCGATAGTAGACAAGCGGTTGCTATTGCTAGTAGGTGCTGTTGCAGCTCAATTAGGTGCGCTAATTGAGCGCAAACTGGTAGAAGCCGCCCACAGAAAGAGCGAAGAACGTTTACAACTCGCTTTAGAAGCTAGCGATTTGGGACTATGGGATTGGAATGTTACTAATAACAAAATCTACCGTGACTGGCGATGGCAAAGAATGCTTGGGTACAAAGAAAACGAACTAGGGGATGATTTTCAAGCCTTTGAGCAATTAGTTCATCCAGAAGATTTGACCGCAGTTCAATCAGCCTTAAATGCTCATTTACAAGGTACTAAGCTAGTTTATGAAGTTGAATTTCGGATGCGCTGCGCCTCTGGAGAATGGAAGTGGATTCAGTCTCGCGGTCAGATTGTTGAGCGCGATACTTGGGGTGCGCCGCTAAGAATGACAGGTACGCACAAAGACATCACAGAACGCAAAACCCTAGAACGAGAACTAGCTTTAAGAGAAGCCCGCCTCAATGCTTTTTTCTGTAGTGCTCCTGTTGGCATGAATATATTAGATAACGAATTACGGTTTGTACAAATCAACGAACTGTTGGCAGAGATGAACGGACTATCTCAAACAGAGCATATTGGTAAAACTCTCCATGAAGCCTTACCCCAAATAGCACCCTTAGTTGCACCATTTTACGAACAGGTGCTTTTAACTGGTAAAGCTATTCTCAATATAGAAGTTAGCACTCCCTTACCCAAAGAGCCAGACATTATCCGTCACTTCCTAACTTCTTATTTTCCTATTCCTGGTGAAGGCGATCGCCCCTCTGGTGTTGGCACAGTCATTCTAGAGATTAGCGCCCGCAAATATGCAGAACAAGAATTGCGTTTAGCCAATGAACGCCTACAATATCTACTCACCTCTAGCCCTGTAGTGATTTATAGCTGCAAAACATTAGGTGATTTTGGCACTAGTTTTATGAGTGAGAACGTGAAGACAATGCTTGGCTACGAAGCACGGGAATTTGTCGAAGATTCTAGTTTCTGGCTGCGCCACGTCCACCCAGAAGATGCTGAGTATATATTAAGACAATTTTCGCAGCTAATTGAGCAGGAATCCAAATCTTACGAGTACCGCTTTTTGCACGCCGATGGAACTTACCACTGGTTATATGAACAAATTAGGTTAATCCGCGATGAAGCTGGCAATCCGATAGAATTCGTTGGTTATTGGGCAGATGTAAACGCTCGTAAGCTGGCAGAACTGGCTTTACAAGAAAGTCAGCAACGGTATCAACTTTTAGCAGAAGCTTCTCCCGCTTGTATATTCCACACAGATGTCAATGGCAATATTTTATATTTAAATCAACGCTGGAGTGATATCACTGGACTTTCTTTAGAAGAGTCCTTGGGAAGAGGTTGGACAAAGGCGATATATCCAAGCGATCGCAAAGAGCTTTTGAAAGCATCGCGGCAAGCAGCCGTATCTCAAACATTATACAAGCACGAGCATCGCTTTCTTCGTGCTGATGGCAAATGCATCTGGGTAATTTGTCAAGCATTGCCAGAAAATGGCGATGATGGAGAAATTAAAGGCTACATCGGCACAGTTACAGATATTACTGAAAGAAAACTGGCAGAAGAAGCTTTGCGAGAAAGTGCCGAACGAGAAAGAGCGATCGCCCAAGTAATTGGGAGAATGCGCCAGACATTGGATCTAGAAACTATATTTGCGGCGACAACCGAAGAATTACGGCAATTACTCAACTGCGATCGCGTCGTTGTTTATCGTTTCAATCCCGACTGGAGTGGCGAGTTTGTTTCCGAGTCGGTGGGAAGTGGTTGGATTTCTTTGATTGAAACCCAAAAATATGACCCCAGCCTCACAGACAACGCACTAGAAGATGCCGATTGCATCAAAACAATCTTGAATAATGTAGATAAGGAAATACAAAATACTTATCTGCAAACAAACCAAAGCAGTGTGTACAGCCAAGGTGAAAGTTTCTCCTGTGTCTGTGACATTTACCAAGCTGACTTTCAACCTTCTTATATCAGCCTTTTAGAGCGTTTTCAGGCCAAAGCTTATATTACTGTTCCCATCTTATGGGGTAATCAACTTTGGGGGTTATTAGCAACTTATCAAAATTCTGGCCCCCGCCAATGGAAAACAGAAGAAATCAATGTTGTAGTTCAAATTGGCAATCAACTCGGAGTTGCTTTGCAACAAGCACAGCTGCTAGCACAAACTCAAAGCCAGTCGCAAGCATTACAAGCAGCTGCGATCGCTGCTGATGCTGCCAATCGTGCTAAAAGTGAATTTCTCGCCAATATGAGTCATGAACTACGTACCCCGCTTAATGCCATTTTGGGTTTCACTCAGGTCATGAGCCATGAGGATTCCTTATCTGGTGAGCATCAGCAGAATCTCGCAATAATTAATCGTGCTGGTGAACATCTTCTCAACTTGATTAATGACATTTTAGAAATGTCCAAAATCGAAGCTGGCAGAACTACCTTAAATGTTAACGATTTTGATTTAATTCGGCTTTTAGAAAGCTTGGAAAAAATCCTCTGCTTTCGAGCAACTTCTAAAAACATACAACTAATATTTGATTATGCTCCCGATCTTCCTCAATATGTGCAAACCGATGAAAGTAAACTGCTGCAAGTCTTACTTAACCTCTTGGGAAATGCTATCAAATTTACTGATAGTGGTAGCGTAACGTTAAGAGTGAAACAAGGGGCTGAGGACTGGCGGCTAGGGACTAAGAAACAGACTCTTCCGAGTACCCAATCCCTAATTTTTGAAATTCAAGACACCGGGCCTGGTATTGATCCTCAAGAAATGGACTTACTTTTTGAAGCTTTTGGGCAAACCGAAACCGGAAGAAAATCACAACAAGGAACAGGGCTAGGTTTAGCAATTAGCCGCAAATATGTACAACTGATGGGTGGGGATATTAATGTTACTAGCGTTTTGGGTGAAGGCAGCAGATTTACCTTTAATATTCAAATCAGTCTCACCGCAGCTAGGGAAATTCCGATTCAGCACAATCAACGCCGAGTTATTGGTTTAGCACCCGCTCAACCAGAATATCGCATTTTAGTGGTTGACGATGCCCAAGATAGTCGTCTTGTGGGAGTTAAACTTTTAAAAGCTATCGGCTTTGTAGTGCGGGAAGCTGCCAATGGTCAAGAAGCGATCGCCCAATGGATGGAATGGCAACCACACCTGATCTTTATGGATATGCGGATGCCAATTATGGATGGCTATGAAGCCACAAGAATTATCAAAGCTAGAGAAATGGAACTTGAAAATTGTACTCATTACCCAATACTTAATACCATTATTATTGCTTTGACTGCCAATGCTTTTGAGGAACAACGAGAAGCAATACTCCAAGCAGGTTGTGATGATTTAATTAACAAGCCATTTCGAGAGGAAATACTTTTAGAAAAATTGAGCAAATATTTAGGGGTAAGATATCTTTATCAAGAAGATAACAATCAAATAGTAAATCTAAGTCAAACCTCATCAGAACAAATTTTAACGACTTCTGATTTAGTGCCTTTGTTATCTCAAATATCACCTGAATGGGTAACACAGCTATATAATGCCGCTGCACAATGCAGTGATGACTTAATCATAGCTTTGCTTGAGGAACTTCCTGTTGAAAATGCTGTATTAAAAACATCTCTTTTTGACTTAGCTCATAATTTTCAATTTGAAAAAATCATGGATTTAGTTAGTCAATTCAAGTTGGGTTAAGTTGGGGATTGGGGAGTGGCGACTGGGGATTGGGGACTGGGGACTGGGAAAAAGATTTTAATTTCCCTGGTTGTGCCCAAACTAGGTGTTAAATTGATTGCATGAGTCTAAATTTTTTATATCGAACCACAGATGCAGACCGATAATAGAACTTAGACACAATTAATTACATACATTTTCTTGTTCCCTGTCTCCACGAATAAATTTATTTTTGTCCAACTACTTACCAATTCAAAATTCAAATCACAGGTAACAACACTTGCGAAATAGCTTCGCCTCCACAACTCACTGTTAAAGTGATAACTTGAGCATCCAATAAACTTTCACTACTAATTACCGCACCAGTTCCAGAGTTCATAGCGTAGGCCGGAAAACAAGCCGCACTCAAACTGAGACGTAAAGCATTACCCTTGGCAATTCGCGCACAAGTCGCTTGCAATTGAATTTTTGTAGGTAAGGGATTCACCCCAGCTTGACAATGAACATAACCCTGAGTCAAATTATACGCTTGTCCATCAGGATGTACTTCTGAAAGCACTGCACACAAATCATAACTAGGTTGATCAGCGCTGCACCAAATTTCTACAACCACATCCCCCGCTAAATGTAAGTCTGCGGCTAGCGTTTCGCTAGTGTAAGTTAATACATCTGAACGCGAATCAAGGTGCGATCGCTCAAACATACCAGCCAGAAGCGCTGCATGACCACCCAAAGCTGGAACTGGTCGCCAAGGATCGTGAACTAATACGTCGAAGGTATTAGGGACTGGGGGCTGGGGACTGGGGTTTAGGGTTCCAGAGTCTTCGCGGATGCTGGCTAGTCCGGTGGTTGACAAAAAGTAAATTTTGTACATTGGTGTAGGGAAATTGGGGAAAGTCCGCCAAATATTGGTTCCCATTTCAAATAGGCAAACGGGAGATTCATGTAATAACCCTGTATCTACATCTTTGAGAAACTGGTCAAACCAACGAACTTGCATTTTGTCTACAGGACTAGCGGCTTTTGGGCCGAAGTCAACTGCGCCAACTTTACGACCCCAAGGTAAATGTGCCCAAGGCCCGACTAACAGGTGTTGAGGTGTATGGCTACGGCCTGCTATATCTTTATATAAATGCAGAGTTCCTCGCAAATAGGTATCAAACCATCCGCCAATGTGGAACATGGGCAAGTCAACAGTTTGCAAGTAGCGTTTGGGCGAAAGTTCTTCCCAGTAAGCTGCATCTGGTTGGGAATTTGCTAGCCACTCATGATAAAACGACTCAGGGGCAAGATGTTGGAGAATTTCTGGATTAGTTAAAGACAAATTGCGAGAAGCCGTAAATAATGCTTGATGCGCTGTTTTATCTCCTCTTAATCGGGCGGTTTCTGTAGCTAATTGAATCGCCCAAGCAAGGTTAGATTGTAAACAGAATGTGCCTCCTTCATAAGCCCAATCAGCATATAAATCATAGCCAATCATGGCGGGGCAAATTGTTTTTAAGGCTGCTGGTTTATTAGCGGCTGCATATAGCTGAGTCATTCCTTGATAGGAAAAGCCATACATTCCGACTTTGCCATTACTACCAGGAATGTTTGCTGCCCAATTTACTGAGTCTTCACCATCTGCAATTTCGTGACTAAATAATTTAAATTCTCCCTCAGAAGTGCCTCGCCCTCGGACATCTTGAATTACTACAATGTAGCCGTGGGCAGCATACCAAGTAGGATGGGCATAAACAACAGTAGATGCGATCGCTCTACCATAAGGTTGTCGCATTAATAATACCGGAAACTCACCTTCAGCATCCGGGCGATAGATATCTGCATCTAGGCGTACACCATCGCGGGTGTGCATGGAGGCAGTTTGTTTGGGGAGGACTTTAAGCATGAATGATAATCTTGGGCTTATTGCTGCCGTCTTTGCTTATGGGACTGCCAAAGTTTATCGCAACCCCAAATCAAGATTCCTATAGCGAAGCCAAAAAGTAAACTGTAGGTGATGGATGCGGTAAAGCGATTGGCCACTGGAGTGTGCAAAGCTTTGAGGATAGGATCATTTCCCACTTCCACCAAGGTGTAACTAGATGCCATGATTCCACCTGCGCCAATGCCAGTACCGACAGCTAAGATGGAAGGTGGACGAAACACAATCAGCTAAAGCAATGGCAGAATTTACAGGCGATTCAATATCAAAGTAGCCGTGACAAGAAAGGTGAACGACTTGCACATCCGGCGAATTTGCCACGGCTTGCGAAAAAGCTTGTTTGGTGGCTTGGGCTTTTTTTAAAACAGTGGTGGGGTGGAAGTAACGCGCAACTGTTTCTACTTCTATATTGGTATCGGATGCGGTTCCAGTAAGCAATACCCAGGTTGTTTTGCGTCATTGCCCAATCTATGGGAAAGCGATCCTGGGTAAAAACAGTGAGTGCAATTTCATAACCTGTGATGGCAATTTCCAGATTATTCGCCCGGTTCCCCAAGGGAAAATCCCACATCCGGTTACTGAAATTGATAATAACTAATGAAATACTTCGTGCTGTGTCTATTTCTAAGTCTGGTAGAGTTGCCATTGCCCAACTGCGTAAAATTTGGGCAAAGTTCATGTCTAGCTTGTCTCGGTTCGCTTTCAGCAGTGGGTGTATCACCTTGGCATCGCCGTCACTGTTTGCTGTAGCCTTAAGTACCTGCGATAAAAACTCAAGCTGGGGGTCAGATATAGGGGTTGTGTTTGCGTCTGTGCTACTTTTGGACGGGGATAATCCTAGCTTTTGAGTTATCTGACGGCGAATTGCTTGTAAAACATTCCACAGCATTGGTTTTTACCCTAACTTCCAGCACTCTCGGCATCAATTGAGGTATTCTTCACTTTACAAACCTGTAATTCCGCAAATCAGCATTCAGACGTAATGAATTGCGTCTCTACATGATACCAATTTGCATTTAGAAACGTAATTTCACAATTTTTATTCGCTATCTCCCCCACAGCAAAAATTACGTTTTAGAAGGCGGAATAGGATGAATACTTTTAGAGGTTGTTTCAAAAGTATTGTTATTAACATTAAAGTCTCTCAAACCTAACCCCCCTAGCCCGCTTCCCTTGTAGGGAATGGGGGTTTTTAGTATACTTTATGCCTTTCCAAACATCCTCGGCTCTTGGCGGAGGGCGATCGCCTTTCTTATTCTCATACTAAAGTAGTAATTTATACTTGTAGACACTACTTTGATAAAAAATAATCAGCATTTATCAGCAATTTTTTAAAGAATTTTATCTAAACTTCATGTTTAGGCTAAATTCAATTAGCAAAAGCTGCAATTACTTTCTCAAAAGTAACTTTTGCTTTCTCAAACTCCAGCTTGTTTTCTCATTTCGGTAGATTTAGCAAGCAAAATTAAGTTTTGCTTTCTCAAACCCCAGTTTGCTTTCTCATTTCGGTAGATTTAGCAAGCAAAATCAGCTTTTGCTTTCTCATTTCGGTAGATTCAGCAAGCAAAATCAGCTTTTGTTTTCTCAAACCCCAGTTTGCTTTCTCATTTCGGTAGATTTAGTAAGCAAAATGAAATTTTGGTTTTCAAAATGGTTGATTGCTTTCTCGTTTGAGTAGCTGAATGAAGATGCACTATATACAGCCTTGACGAATGCAATTCGCGGTTCATCTTGCACACAAACGAAGCCCGCCTGTGCTGACTAAAGTCAAATCAAGGTCTTGAAACCCATGGAGGTGGGTTTTGTTTGTGTAGACGCGGTTTCTAACCGCCCGTTTTGCGTTAAGTTGACTATAAAAAAGCAATAGGGTAGCACAGCTGTGCTACCCTACTAAATTCTGTATTCTTCTTCAACAAGGCATTAAAGCATCTAATCTCCCAAGCACTGCCATATCTTCTGCATCCAACTCCATAGGAATACCACTACGAATTAGTTCCGAAAAATCTTCATTTGGTACCATAATTGTCAATGTGTACAAGCGACTTGAACCTGTATTTTTAATCAAATGAGTGCCAGTCGGAGGTACTAATAAACTATCTCCTGTTTTAATTGGTACTTTCTTGCCATCACAAACAGCTATTCCTTCACCTTTGAGTACAAAAAACATTTCCACTGCCCATTGGTGGCGATTTGGTGGAGTTTGCCCACCAGCATCAAAAATTTCCACACAACAAGTCAAGGATGTATTAGCGTTTGCTGTATCGAAGATAATTGCTAATCGATTTGTGTCCTGGGGACTGATGCGATATACTTGGTAATCTTTCGGAGACTTGATCACAGGAATTACACATTTAGAAGCGTGCATTTATGTATCTCCTCTTGAGTTTTTGATAATTCTGAAAACCTATGATTTCCTGGCTCTGAAACTTGAGTTATTAGTTGTAAACCTAGCTACAAAAGTACCGATTACTAAATAAATTTCAGGTATTAGAACTCGCCATTTGTTTGCAATGCTGTAAAAATTGCTTGCGAGTCAGCCACAAAACCAAAGCATTGTTTGACGTTGTACAAAGTCGCTAGCCAACAATATTCGGGAGATGTGGTTGCGGTACAGTCTTTGACTAATACGCAGTCATATCCTAAAAAGTTAGCATCGCACAAGGTAGCCATCACACATTGGTCGGCATTCACACCAGCAAAGAACAGTGTCGTCTTTCCGAGGTTGCGTAAGATACTATCTAAGGGAGTATCCCAAAATCCACTCATGCGATATTTATCGACGCGAATATCTTGTGGTAGTTGTTGTAGTTCGTCTACTACTGCTGCTGCCCAACTACCAGCCATGAGTACCTTAGCACCATTACTAGGTAAGGGATTACCTAATCCTACGCCCTCGCCTGTAGGATTGTAGACGTGATGCAAGCCAGCACTAATATTGAGTAAATCAGGACGATTTCCCCAATTTAGCCAAATTATCGGTACACCAGCCAGACGGAGTTTAGGAAGTAAATTTTGTAAAGGTTCAATGGGCTGACGCGCCGGAGTCACGTCTACGCCAATATGCGCTAACCAGCCATCGGGGTGGCAAAAGTCGTTTTGCATATCAACGACGATAATGGCGGCTTTGGCCAAGTCTAGGCGCAGGGTTTTAGTTTCTGTTGATAAGATAACGGGTTGTGGGGTCTTTTGCGGACGAGTAATGTCTGCGATCGCATGATTCACTGCCCAAGCATTTGGTGCAACTCCCAATGTCCGAAAAGGCTGATTCATAAACTTGCAATACCCAACACCATTTTATATTTTGTAGCTTGAAATTCTCTTAAGCGTCCGATTACTTAATCAAGGTTAAAATCGTGAACTTTACTATCCAAAATGTTTTAATTGCCACCCATGATGCTTACACAACTGTTGATGTTCAGGTTGTGGATGGTAAAATCACCGCTATTGCACCGCATCTAGATGTGGTTGGCGCTGCCTTTGATGGTACAAATAAGCTGTTGCTTCCAGGATTCATCAACGCCCACACCCATTCTTCAGAAATGTGGCAACGAGGAGCAATACCGCCTTTGCCTTTAGAATTATGGTTGGCGGAACTTTACGAATTTGCCCCTCTCGATTTAGAAAAGGTTTATCTCAGCGCCTTGGGAACGGCGGTAGAAACTCTACTTTCTGGCGGTACGAGTGTAGTAGACCATTTGGTGTTAATTCCCGGACAAGAGGTAGAAACCATTGCCACAGCAACTCGCGCTTACAGAGAAGTGGGGATTCGCGCTTTTATCGCCCCCTTAATTCAAGATGAATCCCTGACAGCAGGTATCCCATCAGGTGAATCACAACAAACTCATGAGCCTTATTTTCGCTCAACGGTGGCAACATTAGAATTTATAGAAGAGGTGGTGAAACAGTTTCATCGCCCGGATGAAGGTGTCAGTATTTTAGTTGCACCAACTGGGATTCAATTATGTAGTGATGCTTTGTTTACTGGATGCATTGAATTAAGCGATCGCTATAATCTTTGCCGTCACTCTCACTTACTCGAAACCAAAGCCCAAGAAAAACTCGCCCAAGAGAAATACGGTTGTACTGCTGTTGAACACCTCAAGCGGATTGGTTATTTAGGCGATCGCACTTCTCTTGCTCATTGTGTTTGGTTGAGTGATGCTGATATTGCTATCCTTGCTAAAACCCAATCTACAGTTGTCCATAACCCTTTGAGTAATTTACGTTTAGGTAGCGGTATTGCCCCAATCTTAAAATATCGTCAAGCCGGGGTAAATGTTACCTTTGGTTGTGATGGAGCCTCTAGCAATGACTCGCAAGATTTGCTCGAAGCAATTAAAATTGGGTCTATCTTGCACAACATTACAGATTTAGATTATCAGCACTGGATTACACCCCGACAAGCAGTAGAAATGGCAACATTGGGAGGTGCAAAGGGGCTGAACATGGGAGATAAACTCGGTTCCTTATCTGTGGGTAAACAAGCCGATTTAGTACTTTATGATCTCAAAAATTTATCGTTGCTTCCCCGTACAGATCCCATTGGTTTGTTAGTTCTAGGACGTCCTACTAATGTTGTTGATAGTGCTTGGGTAAGTGGTAAGCAAATTGTTGCTAATGGCAAAGTTAATACCATCAACGTTGAGAATTTACAGCAAGAATTATTCAATCACAGCCAATGGGATACTCAGCGCCAGTCTCAAACTGTAGCGCAAATCGAAGCTCATTATCGCACAGTCATGGGTTTACCGACACGAGATTTGGGTTATTCTTGAGCAAAGACCAAAGTAGCCAACGCCCTAGAAGGATATCGCTACAATAAACCTCTTGCATAAGTTCATATTTTGTAGATCGAACCACAGATAAATATCGGTGGTTCTTTTAAGTTTTATTTGATTTTTCGCAACAAGCCTAGGGTAACTCCAAAAAATAAATTATCCAATTTTACTCCTTCAAAACGGCTTTCCCTGCTCCCTGCTCCCTGCTCCCTGCTCCCCTGCCATCAAAACGATGGAATATTTTTTTACTTGGAAGTCCCTACCCTCTATCGTGAGTGTTTTGATTTGAGCGTTGGTTAAATAAACCTGTCATACTCAAACCAGTGATCAACAAACCGACTAATCCCAAGCCATTTAAAATTGGATAAATTGTTTCTAAATGTAATATCTCTAGAGTGTGAAGCCGCAGAATAATACCGCCTAATTCATCTTGATGCAGCCATTCATGAGCAATTGTATAGCCCATTCCAGTTAGGACAGTCAAAAATAAGGGCAAGCATAAGGCGATCGCAATTTGGCGATGATACCGCCGAAACATCCGGTTCATAAACAAACTTTAAAAAATTAACTCTGAATTATAAACCCTGAACCTTCTCCCTGTACAGAATTAACTTCCAAAGTGCTGCTATTTTTTTCACAATAATTGTTAATTACATTCAGTTTCATAATTACAGGGTTATTCCAAAAATATGGCGATAGTTAACTCTTAGAGAACACTTTAACGTTTCAATTGTTTAGGCGCTAGATATCTAAAAATCGATTTATTTTTATAAAAACTAATTACTTGACTTTCGAGATACATTGTAGTACATCATCAAATAATATTTGCTAACAAAATTCTTTAATAAAAGACAGATTATTCTGTATTCTTTGTAGCTTAATGTTTTAGTAGTGCAAACTTGTGAGTCATTATGGAACGTGCAATTTCCGCGCTAGGAATATTAGTTTTCATCGGTATATCTTATGCCTTATCTGTCAATCGCAGTGCTGTGCGTTGGCGAACTGTGGCTTGGGGTTTGGGGTTAGAGTTTATATTTGCACTGCTGATTCTTAAAACACCAGGCGGTTTAATTATATTTAAATCTCTAGGAGATGTAGTCAGCAATTTTTTAGCATTTTCTGATGTTGGCGCAAAGTTTGTCTTCGGCGAGAATTTCAAGGATCATTTCTTTGCCTTCCAAGTGCTACCTACAATTATCTTTTTCTCTGCTTTTATCAGCGTCTTGTATTACTACGGTATCTTGCAACGGGTAGTGAATGGGCTGGCGTGGGTAATGATGAAGACAATGAAAACATCAGGATCGGAGTCTTTATCTTGTGCAGGCAATATATTTTTGGGGCCAACAGAGTCAGTACTAATTGTTAAACCTTATGTGGCGACAATGACGCAATCGGAACTTCATGCAGTGATGACTGGTGGATTTGCCACAATCGCCGGGGGAGTACTAGGAGCATATTTATCGTTTGGAATACCTGCTGAACATTTAATTGCTGCTTTTTTTATGACAGCCCCTACTTCTTTAGTGGTATCAAAATTGCTTTACCCAGAAACGGAAGTATCTGAAACCGCTGGTAAAGCAAAGATTGATGTCAGAACTAATTACGTTAATGTAATCGATGCTACCACCACGGGAGCAATTGACGGTGTGAAGCTAGCAGTTAACGTTGCCGTGATGATCATTGCTTTTTTGGGTTTACTAGCTGCTGTAAATGCGCTGCTGGGATGCTTGGGAGGACTAGTTAGTTTGCCGCAGTTGTCTTTGCAATGGATTTTGTCTTTTATCATGGCTCCTGTAGCCTGGCTGATGGGTGTGCCTTTGGCTGATTGTAGACAAGTAGGAGCTTTATTGGGTACAAAGACGATTCTCAATGAGTTTATTGCTTTCTTGGATTTAAAAACCCTAATTGCCAGTGGCAATATTTCCCAAAGAGGGATAATTATTGCCACTTATGCATTGTGTAATTTTGCCAATATTGGTTCTATTGGAATTACTATTGGTGGCATTGCAGGCATGGCACCAAATCGTCAACATGACTTAGCTCGTATGGGGGTAAAGTCGATGATTGGTGGTTTACTTGCAGGCTTTATCACCGCTTGTATTGCGGGAATACTGGTGTGAAAAGATATCATGTTTGCTCTTTTTTGGTATAGCCCAACTTCCAGTTACTCGGTTGTTTTAACTGATCTACTTTTCCGTGGGCAATCCACCACAGAGCAATCCTTGTGTTCAAATATCCTTTCACTAGATAATGTCCTGGCTTGGCAGAAATCCCCTCCATAGAATTACTGCGGCCATAGTTTATTGTGCCACAGTATGTCTTGGTTTCTGGTAATGTAACTGTAATTAAGTAGTCAGGCGTATGTCCATTTGGAACCATAAAGATACCATAGACATGATGCTGACCACGCCAAGGCTGAACTACTAATTTCTCTGGATACGTATAGTATTTTTCAGCTTTTGCGGAAATAAATCCCCATGAGTGACAACTAGTGACAGGCGATCGCTTGTTAGCATAAGAAAAGCCAAGGATGCCAACTAAACTAACCACAAATAAGATGTAAAAGAATTGATTTCTTCGCACTTTTTCAATCCAATACTACTTTTCTTAGTTTTATTTTAACCAACTTAACAAAAGTGCGATCGCAGTCAAAATATTACAATAAACGTAGTTTATGAAGTTGGTGTAAAATGCCAATTAATACATGATACATACTTCAGCATTATATAATTTCAATAATTTTATTAATTACTTATAAATACTGCCATGCTGCTTCTTCCTCTGGTTTTAACCAATCTTTTTGCAGCGATGGTTCACTCATAATAGTAATGTCTAGCATTTTACGCTGCTGGTGCTTGGCTTGTAAAAATAGAACAAAATCTAAAATTTATTGCAACAACGGTTCAGGTAATTTTTCTAGTTCTTGTGTAATCTGTTCTTTAATTATCAGTGTCTGTACTTATGTTTCAGCAATATCTGAAATAATATTTATCGTATCGGGTTTTAAAGTAAAAAATAAAATTCAATTAATTCTGCCTCTTCAAATTAGGAATCGCTTTACCATATATAAACTTACGGGTTGCATATTTTTCTGGTAGAGATAAAAATTCTTCTAAATTAACTTGACCTACTATGTTAACCATAAGTTGCACAAAAAATTAGCTCATCGATATATCCTACAAATGACAGACTTCTTAGCTAACAGGCATTACCTGAAGAATGCGGACACTTACCAAGGCTACCGCCTCAGCCTGAATTAACCTTAGTCTGTTAGCTGACATACGAGCAGCGATCGCTTCGATGTTGCTAAATTAACATAGGATAATCAAAATTAAAGCTAGCTAGCTGAATCAATAATGGTATCTACTCCTACACCGTTCTCGGATACTAAAAACCATTGGGCACGCTTATTTATTGAAGCTTTATCGGGGCGTCGTATTTTAAATGGGTATCCTAATGGGACTTTTCGCCCCGATAACTCAGTAACCCGCGCTGAATTTGCTGCCATTATTGCGGCAGTTTTTACATTACCTTTAAAGCGACAGTATGTCCCTTTTAATGATGTGCCTGCTAATCATTGGGCAGTAAGTGCTATTAAAAAAGCTTATGAAACAGGATTTATTACTGGATACCCCGATAAAACTTTCCGCCCTAACGATAGAATCGCTAGGGGTGATGTTTTAGTTGCTATAGTCAACGGCTTAGAGATTGCCAATAAGATAAAACCTGACCTGTTGAGTGCATTGCCGCAATTGTATCAAGACGCAGCTGCGATCGCAGGTTATGCTAAAAACCAGGTAGCTCTTGCAACAAGTGCAGGGTTAGTTGTTAGCTACCCAAATATAAAAATACTCAACCCCAATATAGCGGCGACTCGTGCTGATGTAGCGGTGATAGTCTATCAAGCTTTGGTTTATCTAGGGCAAGCTGACAAGATCACCTCTGCCTATCTGGTAATACCACCAACATCAACACCCACCCCAGTAACGCCTACTACCGTCAAGGTAAATCATCAGCGAGAGTTTCGCGGGGCCTGGGTAGCAGCAGTATGGAATAGTACTTGGCCTTCCAAAGCCGGACTACCTGTTGCTCAACAGAAATCTGAACTACTGGCAATTATCAATCGATTACAGGCGCTGAACTTTAACGCCTTAATTTTACAGGTAAGGCCAGAAGGCGATGCCCTGTATGCTTCTACTTTAGAACCTTGGAGTGCTTGGCTTACAGGAACTCAGGGTAAAGCTCCAGAACCATTTTACGATCCGTTAGAGTTTGCGATCGCTGAGTGCCGTCAGCGCAATATAGAAGTTCATGCTTGGTTTAATCCTTACCGTGCCAAGTCTTCCATTCAGCAAGGGTCGAATGTCCGTCCCCACATAGCTGTGACTAATCCCGAAGTTGTTTACCAATGGGGTAATCAGTTGTGGATGGATCCAGGCGTGAAACTTGTTCAGGACAGAGCTTATAACGTCATTATTGATGTTCTGCGTCGTTATGACGTGGATGCTATTCACTTAGATGACTATTTTTATCCCTATCCGATATCGGGTCAGACTTTCCCCGATAGCAAAACCTACGCAGCTTATAAAGCCGCTGGCGGTGGACTCAGCTTGAGTGATTGGCGGCGGGAAAATGTTAATCTCATGGTACTGCGTCTATATGAAGGAATTAAAGCCACAAAGCCTTACGTTAAATTTGGCATTAGTCCCTTTGGTATTTACCGTCCCGGACAACCACCAGGCACTACCGGCTTGGATGCCTACGATGTGCTGTATGCTGACGCGAAAAAATGGTTAGAACAAGGTTGGGTTGATTATATCGCTCCTCAACTTTACTGGCGCAACGACCAAACACAACAAAGTTATTCTGCGTTGCTAAAGTGGTGGACACAGATAAACACAAAGCAAAGACACGTTTACGCTGGTAACAATCTTACAGAACCAAGCAACAAGAGTCGGGAAAGTGAAGAGATTGAAAAGCAGGTAAAAATTAGTCGTAGCCAAGCAGGACTATTATCACTGGGGAATATCTTCTTTAATGTAGGTGTTTTGATGGACAATAGCCAGGGTATTGCTGATAAATTCCAAAGTGTGCTTTATAACAAACCTGCCTTGCCGCCAACTTTATCTTGGCAGAATACAACAGCACCAAAACCTCCCACACTACTACTATTTAATAACGGCAAACTCAATTGGCAACCTGGTGATAATCAGCCAATTCGTTCCTGGACGCTTTATCGGCAAAGTGGTGATAGTTGGGTACTTCAGCAAGTTTTGCCTGCTGGCACAACCTCTGCCGCTGTTGGGTCGGGAACCTATGCTGTGTGTGCAGTAGATAGGTTGGCGAATGAGAGTCTAGGTACTGTAATTACAGTTGGTTAAGTTTCAGATTGAAACCACAGATAAATTATCTGTGTTTATCTGTGGTTTTACTATATATCTTTCTCTATCTCGATGATATTGTTCGGTTCCAACTACTACCAAGGCAAAGCGTCGATAGTGAAGATTGAGCAAAATTAGCTCAACATTATGCCGCAATACAAAGTGTGTCTGGATTTAAATTACAGCATCGTTTACTTTGGGCTTTTTGATGAAACTGGATATAAATGGGCGTTCAAAGATTAAATAAAACGGATAGGCAAATACCAGCGACATTACCACACCCATCACGTAAGACAAGGTTGCAAACATGAATGGCGACAACGGTTGGCTAACAAGGAAGTAACGCAGCAACACTAAAATTGGCCCGTGAGTGAGATACAAACTGTAAGAAAATGTTCCTAGTGCGATCGCCCAAGGATGCTCTAATATCCTCAAAATTGACGGTAGCTTTTTTCCATCTAAGGAAAGCTTGGTGCAGTAAATAAATAGACAAGCAACCGCCAAACCAAAGAAACTCCGGCCAATCCAGATATCTAAACCTAGTTGTTTCCACTCGGTTACAAAAGCAATAGCAGTAAAGACAATAGCCAATAAATCCCACCGCAGAGAATTTCTCATCGCAATTAACTGAGGTTTTTGCGAAAATCCAATATCTGTTGCTGCCATTCCCAAAGCAAAGATGCCAAGCAACCAAGGATTGGCTGTTTCAAACAATCTATTCAAGAGATATAAAGGTGCTGTACCAATTAAAAAGGCACTAATAACAACTGTTAGCAACCCAAAACGCCGCCATATAGGTAGCAATAAGAGGGGAAAGAAAAAGTATAACTGCCATTCACTAGCAACAGTCCACATTGGTGGATTAATGGCAATATGTGTGCTAGGGCTGAGATTGTGAATTAGTAGCAGGTAGGATAAGACATCAATCAAGGAAAATTTTGGCTCAAATGACCCTTTTCCTGCAAACTCATTCCATTGAAAAGGTGTGAATCGTTCTATTAAAAAGATTGCGATCGCTAATAGTATACAGAAACCTAAAGCCGCATAGTAAGGTGGTAAAATTCGCCGCGATCGCCGTTTAATATAATCTAGTAAACCTCCTGAAACATAACCCTTTTGAGAGCGCACTACTGACAGCATTAACCCGTAGCCAGAAAGTACAATAAAAATCACTACAGCAAACGCACCATATCTCAGGAATTTACCAAACCATAACCATAATGTTGGCAATTCTTCTCCTATAGAAGGTTCAATGTGGACAAGTACTACATACAAAGCTGCTAGTCCACGTAAGCCATCTAGATAATGAAGATGTAGTTTCTTCTCAGAATGATTTTTCTGCAATTGATTCATGTAGCTAATCTCCTGCAAACTATTTACCAATATTTAATTTGCTTTTACTAAAGTGGCAAAGCAAATATTTGACATAACAAGCTGCCTTGGTTTTGTAGTTTTTTGACTTTAATATGCACAATGCAAGGAAAAAACCGGATGAATCTTATTGATTTTCCAGTTCACCGCAACAAGTACTGCTTATCTTTAATGCGACGTTAGGCAAATGCAAAATTACAAAAACTGCTTACAAACCAATCTTCTCTAGTTTGCAATCGAGCAAAATGATATCCAAGATATCCCGAAAATTAGATATTCTAGTTACCGATTCAGCCTGCATTTCTATTAGAATCCTAAAATTTCGTACTGATGCTAATTTGAAACAAGCTTTTATTAATTGGAATAGATTCACAACCAAATATTATCGCTTTATCAGATTATCTATTAGGTTGCCAGTGTATAAAATCTGGTATTGCTACAGGTGATTATCTTCAGTTACTCAGTGAAAAAATCACTTATTCCACAAAATTACAGCAGACTCAGCGAAATGATGAGTGGATTTCCTTCACTCGTATCCGAATATAATATTGAAAAATCTCCCAGGAAGTTTCTCAGATATCTAATACCAAGTTGCAATCAAAAGTAGCAACTGTCATTGCGAGCGAAACAAAGTGGAGCGAAGCAATCTCCCCTAACGAAACATTACTACAACAGAAGGCAACTTGGTCTAAGCACATCAAGGTGGGGTTTCCCCAGCTTCAGCTATGATGTTGAAGTTGACCATCGGCGCAAACAAATAAAAGTTACCCCGACTACTATAACGGCTTTCTTGTAGCCAGTTTCTAGAGTCTACTGCTGTAATCATGATATGCCAAGATAATTTACATATTAACCAGAGCGTCTTGATAGCGACACAGTAAGTTTATATAGATTATCCTACAACTAAATAATATTAATTAACAAAAATATTCGTTTAAATATTAATTAAAAATATCAAGTTATTATGAAGTATCAAATTTACAATTAAAAAGCCATTAAATGGTACATAAATAGTAAAAACTGTATATTTAGTTTCAAAATATTTGTAGCAAAATTATAATTTTTAAATAAAAACTCTGGAAATATCATAAACTTTTAACAGTCAGCTAGGAGTGGCTTGTATCATTTGGAATTGGATTTGATTAATTGCGGGTTTAACTATTGCCTTATTATTGAATCTGTGATTTCGTACACTAAACCTTTATCAGTTTCAGCTAATATAGTTGATTTGGTACAAGCTCTCAAATATTGTAAACCCAGGCAATATATCAGAGAGCCGCAAGCTGCTATTTTCTCAATAACAATCTAAACTTTGCTAATTCTTGCTCCTGTACCCACAACCATATCTATAGCCAAAATGACTAAATTATGCCTGCAAAATGTGTCACCTCATAATCCTAGTACCTGCATTAATAGCTATTGTTATTAATGACCTCAGCAAGGATGAAAAATTTATTTTTTATCCTTCATCCTTTAAATGGCATTGAGATAAATTTTCACCAAGCTTAGAGTCCTTATTTGAACATTCAAATAGATGTAAACCTAATTGCTGGGAAAGTTCTTCACACACCTTTACACCTCGCACGCTATTACCACGCATATCCAACAGTGGCGAAAATACTCCAATTCCCATCTGATGCGGTACAACAGCTATGATTCCCCCACAAACGCCGCTTTTAGCAGGAAGACCAACTTTATAAGCCCATTCACCAGCAAAGTTATACATTCCGCAAGTGTACATAACGCTCAAAATGTCTTTAATGTAACTGCTTTTTACTGCTTGTTCTTGTGTAATGGGGTTTCTACCTTTGTTCGCCAAAGTTGCTGCCATAACTGCCAAGTCACGGCAATTTACTATCACAGCACACTGTTGGAAGTAAAGATCCAAGGATTCCTCAATATTCTGGTCAATCATGCCAAAGTTGAGCATTAAATGCGCCATTGCTCGGTTGCGATGACCTGTACTGCGTTCTGAGGTAAACACCGAAATATCAACGAATACATCACGGCCAATGTATCGCCGGAACATATCCAACATCCGGTTAAGGCGTTCGGTTGGATCAGATCCTTTAATTAAGCTGGTGGTGGCGATCGCCCCTGCATTTACCATTGGATTTAATGGTCGATTTGATTTTTCATCCAGAATAATCGCGTTAAATGCGTCTCCTGTAGGTTCCACGCCCACTCTAGTCAAAAAATAATCTCGTCCATGATCCTCAAGAGCCAGTCCATAAGCAAACACCTTGGAGATTGACTGAATTGTAAACAGCTGCTCGTAATCTCCAACTTCATAAACCTGACCATCTACAGTCACAATGCAGATGCTGAACAAGTCAGGATTCACTTTTGCCAGCTCCGGAATGTAGTTTGCTACTGTACCTTCTTGCAGTAACTTGTATTTGGAATGCAAATCCTCGATAACGGATAGCAATGGCGATCCAACTCTCTCTAAATCTCCTTGATTTCCCATGAGGCTAACAGCTTGCTCTAAAAAATCATACTTAATTAACTACTGTAGGTATAAATGCGATTTTATTGCTTAGATTGACAAACTGATCTATGTATACCTGTAACTTTTGCTTAATTTTCTGATACTGGTTTTATTCAATTGTAAAAAATATAACATTAACCTTAATCTGTTATTTAATTTTTAGATTACGCAATTTTACGTATACAACATAAAGGTTTATTACCAGACTTAAATTTTAAATTTAAATATTTAGATAAAATAATAACTATAAATTCTAATTTATTTTCCATAACTTTTAGCCTAAAAATCTTTATCTTAGAGGGTTTAATGGCAAATAATCAATATGTAATTTTATTTTAAAACTTTTATATTGATAAAAATTTAAAATCAATTTTAAGTAATAGCACGTAATCAATAATACACGATAATTTTAAAACGCTGTGGCAGTTAAAAAGGCTGTTTGCTCAATTTAATCGACCAAAAATGTTAACTTTCCAGAATAAAAGTTTTACTTATCGAAAAAAACGTTACACAGCTAAAATCCGCATATAGGAAAGGTTTGACGCTTGAAATCGAAATCTAAATTTGCTAAAGTTACCAAGATCTACGCTAAAACCCTGATCCCCAAGCTCAATGGTTCGTGTTAGTCTGTTGCAGTTATAAACAAGAAGTGAAAGCGGAACGAGTTCGAGTTGTAGGGGAATAACACTTTCGGTGGTACAAAATTCCACGAACCATAAAAACTTCTGTTCTACAGTCGCTTTAAAATCGGACGCATGAATCAAAGACATTTGTGGACTATTGTCGCCCTGTCTCTAGCTGTTTTAGGGACATCCTCAGCCGGTCGGACTCAAACTACTACCAAGGGAAGTTCTATAGCTCCCCAACAATCACCTGTTAGCGATGTTGTCAAAGTAGGAGAGTACCAATCCTCAGCAGGGAAAGTTACCTCTGATGCTGTGATGACAGAAATTCATCCTCACAACATCAAAGGTCGTCAGGCGGCAACCCTTTTTATCCGAAATATTCCTGTTCTTACCTTTTTGAGTTCTTCGCCAGTTGCAAATGCTGATAGTAAAGTTGGCGCAACTGGAGACGCTGGGGGCGTACAAATGTACGCCCCTATTGCTAACAACTCACCCAAGGTTGCAAGTGTCGGGAATGTAGCGAATGTGGGTAACCAAATTAGTGCTACTCCCAATGACCCGGTTCAGAAAGCTGGTGTAATAGCAGCTAGAATCAACCAGTTACTCCGGGAAAACGTGGATGCTACTCAGATTATTGTTAGCTGGAAGGGAAATGGCGAATCAAAAGTTGCCAATCAAGCCCAGAATAAAGGTTCTTCTTCCCAGCAAAAGCCAGGCGATCGCTATGTGATCAAACTCAAGGGCGAAGAACTGGTGGAAATTAATGAAAATACACGCCTAGCAGATTCCACCAATAATCTTGCACAAGATGCATTGCAAGCAACCAACCGCCTGCGTAGGCTGATCGGCAATGCATCTCCCATTAGCGAAATTGCCGATTTACCAGTTCGCCTACCAGTGTCAATGCCAAAGTTGCCACAAAAAATTGCCATTGGCCCAGTGCGACTCAACTTCAGAGGCATGGCTTCTTTTTACGGCTATGATGGTTCTGGTACCCGTACTGCTAGCGGTAAAAGGTTCAATCCCGAAGGAATGACTGCCGCTCATCGTAGCTTGCCCTTTGGTACAAGGGTTCGCGTTACCAACACCCGCAATGGTCGTTCTGTAGTGGTGTCAATTGATGACCGAGGCCCTTATATTCGGGGGCGGATTATTGACCTTTCTTTTGGCGCAGCTCGCGTTTTAGGAATGATCAGCAGTGGCGTTGCTCCAGTACATATTGAAGTTTTAGGAAAATAAAACAACTGAGTAATGTTCACTTTTGACAGTTGGCGCTTAATTTTCAACTGTCAACTTCATCTCTACTTGCTACTCCCTACACTCTGCTTTCTATTAGCTATCACTTAATTCCCCTAGTTCAAACATTTCTTACCTCTGTTTCAGATATAAACTAACGGGGGAGGGATAACGAAGAACTAGGGGTATTTTGTGCGCCTGTTGACAACAGTTGCAGCTTTAAGCTGCTATTTAACTAAACGCCACTCGGAAAATAAACAAGCATTTCCAGAGGATTTGGTACTAGATGAAATGACTAGCTGGTACCAGACTGCGGTCGGTCTTGTGCCGACGATGGGAGCATTGCATGAAGGTCATTTAAGCTTGATTGAACGAGCGCGGCAAGAAAATTCCACGGTGATTGTTAGTATTTTCGTCAATCCCCTGCAATTTTCTCCAAATGAAGATTTGCAACGCTACCCCCGAACTCTGGAGCTAGACATACAACTATGTAAACAAGCTGGGGTAGACGTAATTTTTGCACCTACTCCGGAAGAACTGGGAATTCCCCAGAAGAGTATACAAGAATCGAAGGTGACACAAGTAATCCCTCCATCTGCTATGATAACAGGCTTGTGTGGTGGTTCCCGGCTAGGTCACTTTCAGGGCGTGGCTACGATTGTGACCAAGCTTTTTAACTTGGTACAACCTGACCGAGCCTACTTTGGTCAAAAGGATGGTCAGCAACTGGCAATTATTAGAAGATTAGTAGCTGATTTGAATTTTCCAGTAGAGATTGTTGCTTGTCCAACGGTGCGAGAAGTGTCTGGTCTGGCATTAAGTTCTCGCAATCAATATTTGACTGCAACAGAAAAAGAGCAAGCAGCGGTGTTATATCGCAGCTTACAAGAAGCTGAGGCTGCCTTCAAAGCGGGGGTTCGCAACAGCAACCAGCTGATAGAGGTAGTTAAGCAACAAGTGGCAATGGTCAGTAATGTCGTAGTGGAATATATTGAATTGGTTGAACCGTCTACGTTGATGTCTATAGAAAAAGTTGAGGAGGAAGCAATGCTCGCGATCGCAGCTCGTCTTGGTTCTACACGTTTAATTGACAATATCATCTTGTGCGATCGCCAACCTATCATCGCCATTGATGGGCCAGCTGGTGCTGGAAAATCTACAGTAGCTCGTCAAGTTGCAGCCAAACTAGGGCTGGTGTATTTAGATACAGGCTCTATGTATCGTGCCGTTACTTGGTTAGTGCTGCAAAAGGGAATTGCCATTGACGATGAGTGCGCGATCGCTGAATTAGCCCACAAATGCGAAATCCAACTTACTCCCAGCCAAGATTTGCAATCGCCCGTACAGGTTTGGATTAATGGTACTGATGTTACTCAAGTAATTCGGTCTATTGAAGTAACATCTAAAGTATCGGCAATAGCTGCACAGAGTTCTGTACGTAAAGCATTGGTGAAACAACAGCAAAGCTGGGGTAAAAGAGGTGGTTTAGTAGCCGAAGGACGAGACATTGGTACGCATGTGTTTCCTGACGCTGAAGTAAAAATATTCTTAACCGCTTCTGTCAGTGAACGCGCACGTCGTCGCCAGCAAGACTTTAAAAAACAAAGTCAGCCTGAAGTAAGCTTAGAGCAACTGGAACGTGACATTGCTGAACGTGACTGGAAAGATAGCAGTCGCAAAGTTTCGCCCTTGCAAAAAGCCGCAGATGCAATTGAGATTAAAACTGATGGTCTCAGTGTTGCTGAAGTCACAACACAAATTGTTAATTATTGCCAACAGCTTTTATCTCGTTAGCCTCTTGGTCATATGAGCGGTGAATGAGTGTTAGTTCATTCACCATTCTTACAAGCTAGAGATTAAAAGATGGTATCAGATGATTTTACAATCAGCTAAAATTTGTCTAAATCAAACTAGTAGGTATGATAATTAGTTAATTTTGATAATAATTCATCTGGCCTGAGACTGATTTGAATTAATTTTTGTCATGCTATTAGGGAAATCTTTAAAGCTAGAGCCTGATCGCTAACTCCTAAAGGCTAATTAACTCATACCTCGGCGCGCGAAAACATCGATTTAGTTATTGGTCATTGACCATTGGTTTTAGTACCAATTAGTAATTGGGCTTTTCCTCCCATCCCTTAAAGGGATGGGAGGAAAAGCCGATTTTTTTGGCTATGATTACGAACTATTAGCTATTTTTATTTATATTTATTAATTCCTGGCGATTTAACTTATTAGAAAAGTCCTTTGTGTTAATCTTCACTTTGGTAGTAAAATGACCATGTTAAGTTTTATATTCCAGCATCAAGGATATAAAATCTCTAAACACAAAACCTGTAATTTCCTAAGTTTCTGCGATCGCTTTAAACTGGAAAACGGTAAAGAGAGGATTTCACACAATGGCATTTGTACAGCCCCCCCTACCCTACGACTTTAATGCTCTAGAGCCGTATGGCATGAAAGGAGAGACTTTTGAATATCATTATGGCAAGCATCACAAAGCTTATGTAGACAACCTAAACAAGCTCACTGATGGTACAGAACTTGCCGATAAGTCCTTGGAAGAGGTAATCCAAGCTTCATTCAAAGATTCCTCTAAAGCTGGAGTCTTCAACAACGCTGCTCAAGTTTGGAACCACACCTTCTTCTGGAACTCCCTAAAGCCAGCTGGTGGTGGTCAACCTTCAGGTGAACTGGCTGACAAGATTAATAAAGATTTTGGTAGCTTCGATAAATTCAAAGAAGAATTCTCTAATGCTGCTGCAACTCAATTTGGCAGTGGATGGGCTTGGCTAATCGATGATGGTGGCACACTGAAAGTTATCAAGACACCAAATGCAGAGAACCCTCTAGCTTATGGGCAGAAAGCACTCTTAACCCTAGACGTTTGGGAACACGCATACTACATAGATTATAGAAATGCTCGTCCTGCGTTTATCAAGAATTTCCTCGATCAGTTGCTCAACTGGGACTTCGCTGCTGAAAATTACGCCAAAGCTTAATCATTTGTCAGTGTGGAACTAGCTACACTAGTAGCTCTTGCCAGCTTTGTAAAGCCGAACAATCAGTTGGTTAAATTCATTAAAATCCCCAGCAGTCACGACTAGTATCGTGGCTGTTTTTAATTCGCTGGGTAAATTGACAGCAGTTCAGTTCAAAACTTACGCAATGAAACGAAAAATCAAGCCTTTGGAAGAAGTGTAGGTGTTCAAAAGATTTATACCCAGTCTTAAGGGACTTGGTACATAAGTCCTAAGTTCGATAAAAGTTATCGCTTGTAGCCGCCTCTTGTATCTTAAAAAGTAATGACATTAACATCCAAAATATAAATATGATGGATAGCACAGAACTAGCTCGATACCTTGAGGCAACCAATAGCATCGCTAAACCTTGGCTCTTAGTGCAACTACGCCTTAAGAAACTCCAAGAACGTCGAGCCACACTTTCAGAAAATGCCTATGCCGAGGAATTAGAAGATATTTACCAAGACTTAATGAGCTTGGGGGAATGGTGGCGCGGTATCGAAGATGAAGTGTTTTAACGCAGTAGGGGTAAATTGATGAAGACGTAGATGGGTTGCCACACTACGCCTTCCACATTTCTAAACGTCTTACTAGAGTACCTTCTACCTATTGACGAGTAGCATGACCATCAAATTTGTCATGTTTTAAAAAATTTCCAAAACGTCGGAACTAGAGTGCCCTACTTTTGTGCCACCTCCAGCAACATAGATCTCATTGCCATACACTAGAGGGAAGATGCCATGCCGAGCAGTTGGCATAGAGTTACCGAGCTGCCAAGTATTCGTTTTGGGGTTGTAGATATCGACGCGGTTATAGACCTGATTGGCAGTTGCTCCCGCACCGCTTAGAGTTTCGCCGCCCATGACATAGAACTCGCCGTTAAAATAAGCAGCTTTACCCATCCCACCTCGTGCCTGTGGTAGTGGCTTGAGAGATGAGCCAGAATCTAAGCTAGAAATCCAAGTATTAGTAGCAGGGTCGTAGATTTGCACTGTATCAAATCCATTAGCTGGAACATTTCCATCACCGCTACCAAAACCACGCCCACCAAAGACATATAGCTTACTGCCATCGGTAGCAGCAGCAGTGTGGTTGCGTCCCTGCTTCATAGATGCCAGCATCGTCCAGGTGTTGATTGCTGGATTATATTTAGCTACTTGATCGGTTGTAGAGGAACCAATAATGCCGCCAGCTATATATATTTCGCCATTAATTAAAGCAGACGAACTAGAGCCAGCTGCGAAGGGCATATCAGCGCCTAAAGTCCAACTGTTAGTAGCAGGATTGTAAATTTGTACTTTCCCTGCCGCACCACCACCTAATCCACCAAGTAGATAGAGTTTTCCATTAAAAACTTCTGCTGCATGGTGATGCCCAACGAATGGTCGTGTTGCTAAATTGCTGCTCCAGGTGCCAGTTGCCAAATTGTAAGCAAGGGTAGCATTGCTGCCTTCTCCGACTACATAAAGTTTGTCGTTAATTACTCCCGCACTAACTTCACCTAGTGCTATAGACATTTTTGCACCTGAATCCCAGATCCCTGGAGTTGTCAAAGGCGTTCCGGGGTTGATGTTGACTGTAAATACCCCTAAAGCACCACTTTGGAGATAGTTGTTGCTGGTGTCACTAACTTGATTAGCTTGTACTGACACAGTATAACTACCGTTGTCAGACGCATCCCAACTACCACCCGGAGCAGTAATCTGGTAAGTTGCAGTTCGGGGTGTACCGTTGCTGTTGGTATTCACTCCTACCAATTTTACCGACGGCTTCAACCCATTGGGGCCAGTCACCACAATATCCTGAGAATCCAAGGAAGATACATTTACTGCTACGTTGTCGCCATAGGACACCGTAAAATTGTGACTTGTCCCACCGCTAGTAGTGACGTTTGCAGCAGATAAACTTGCCGTTGGTGGTGTTGAGTCTGTTGATGTTTGATTAGTGGGAATAAATTCAATGTAATCAAATCTTGCGTGTTCTAACTTTGTTGTGTCACCTGGGATACTCTCCTGACCTTGGATCTTGATGGCAGCTCCATTGTTGATTACTAGCCCAGTAGCAATGGTTCGACGTACAAGAGTCTGAGCATTAGCTAGATTACTACCGAAATTTTGATCAAGATTCCATCCATATTGCTGAGTGCCAATATTGACGTCAAAACGACCAACTCCGTCGTTTTCGTCATAGTAACCAGCTACAACATTGTAGGTACTAGTAGGGCCATTAAAGGTAGTTTCAGCTATACCTGTTTCGTCAGTAGGGCCCCCTACAAGGCCAATTATTGCGCTGCCAGAAGCGCTGCTATTCGATTCAATGCGGTAGTTCGTTAGGCTCATTTTTTCCGCTTCGAGGCGGATGGGTGCTAGCGGTGGAGAGGTGATTGAGCTAGGAATAACCTCAATAGCGGAAACTTTTGCATTGTCTACACTTGCAGAAAAGTCTATATTGAGAACTCCATCTTTAACCTCAACATCTACTGATTTTCTCCAAGCTGTATTTGCGCCAACTTGTGCCACAAGATCCAGATTGTCAAGGATAAGTGAACCTTCAATATTTACGTCAAAAACTCGCTGTCCTGGATTAGACCAGTAAATTTCAGCAAAGTCGAGATTTACTTTGTACAAGCCGCTACTAGCTACTGGAATATTGTAGGAAAATTGGTTTCCCCAGCGTTCTGTCTGATATAGTATGGGATCGCTAGTGCCACTAATGGGTTTGCTTGCACTGTAAGTATTACTACCAGTAAAATAAGCATCTGCTGACCAAACATTACCTGTTAAATCTGTGTAAGTTGTTCCACCAGTATTAATCCTTATATTTGATGGCATATTTTCCATATACGTTCTCTACTTTTCAAGAAGTTTATGAGCTAAGAAACAGCTGTATTTCCGCCCATTGAGTAATGCTGAAATATTTAGGGTAAGGTTTTCATACTTTTATCTGCTTGATCAAGCTATTTCTCTATCTCAGGAGAGATGCAGTAATGTTAAAATCCTATTAGCAAATGATGCTGTAAATGCCAAGTGAATATGTTTTTTCAATTAAGTTAAGCTAGTTTATTAACGGCTTATCTTATGGATTTGATGAATTTCTTATTTAAAAACAGCTTCTAAATGTGTGATGATGTCCTAAGTTTGTAGCAGATTGATAACGGTGCAGTAAGGAATGGATTATCGGGATGCTGGGGTTGATGTTGAAGCGGGTCGAGCTTTTGTAGATCAAATTCGCAATTTGGTTCATGGCACCTTTAGACCGGAAGTAATTGGTGGGCTGGGTGGCTTTGGTGGCTGCTTTCAAATTCCAGGGGGTTTTCGGGAACCAGTATTAGTTTCCGGCACAGATGGCGTGGGTACAAAGCTGAAAATCGCTCAAATTCTTAACCAGCATGACACCGTTGGTATTGATTTAGTGGCCATGTGTGTTAACGATGTGCTGACATCTGGCGCAGAACCGCTGTTTTTTTTAGATTATTTGGCAACAGGTAAGCTCGATAAAGAGCAATTAACTCAGGTAGTAACTGGTATAGCTTCTGGATGTAAGCAGGCTGGTTGTGCTTTGCTGGGAGGAGAAACAGCAGAAATGCCTGGTTTCTACCAAGTGGGTGAGTATGACTTGGCTGGATTTTGTGTGGGCATTGTAGAAAAAAGCCAGATGCTGGATGGTTCTCAAGTCCAAGTAGGAGATGTAGCGATCGCTCTTGCTAGTACTGGCGTACACAGTAATGGCTTGAGTTTAGTGCGAAAGATTATCAGCGATCAAGGTTTTGCTTGGAGCGATGCCTGGCGGCAAGTTGCTCCGCACCTACGCCCAGAATTATTAGGTGGCGCAACTATAGGAGAAGCGTTTCTCAAACCTACGCGCATATACGTCAAACCCGTCCTAGCAGCGCGTCAAGCTGGAATAGAAATTCATGGTATGGCTCATATTACAGGCGGTGGGTTGCCAGAAAATCTGCCCAGATGCTTAGGGAAAGAGCAAACGATCAAAATTGACCCCAATAGTTGGGTAATTCCACCTCTATTTCAATGGCTAGCCGAAGTTGGAGGGGTTAGTTCCGAAGCTATGTACAATACCTTTAATATGGGCATTGGCTTTGTGCTGTTGGTTCCACCTACTCAGGTAGACCAAACAATATCCTATTTTCAATCACAGGATATTACTGCTTTTGCGATCGGTGAAGTAATTACTGGCTCTAATTCTTTAGTGGGATTATTGAAGTAAATTGCAGAATTGATACGCAAAAATCAAGCTTTTTGAGGTTTAGTACAGCGGAGCGCTCTAAATAATCCTTATATTTACTCATTTTTTGCCATAAGCCTTGTTACTAACTTCCATGGGCTTTTTGGCAATATTTTTTACTTATCCTAATTAAAGCCATCGAAAATACTCATGTCCGTCAGCGTTGAGATTTGCTAACGTAGTCTTAACATATTGAAAAAATTTACTATTGAAGTCAAGAAATATATACCAGCACTAATTTAACGTGTTGGTTGTTTCTGATCTGGAAAGGTGTGGCGTGTTGGTGTGTTTAGAGTAATGTAATTCTGTTCAGAGGGGGTTATGGTTGTAAATATTGCCTGTACTTCGGCTTCCACGGTGCTTTTGAAGCAAGTATTCCAGAATATTGATGCTCAAAGTTGTCCGAGATTGTTCAACTTTCATATGCATACTGTCTACTCAGATGGCAGATTGCAACCAACGGCGTTGATGGAACAAGCGATCGCCATTGGACTACAAGGGCTAGCGATCACAGACCATCATAGTATTGGTGGCTATCAAGCAGCAAAAGCTTGGTTAGAAGACTGGAGGTGGAATAATCCTGGTGCAACCATTCCTCATTTGTGGAGTGGTGTAGAAATTAATGCCAATCTTTTGAACATTGAAGTTCATATTTTGGCTTATTCCTTTGAGCCAGAACACCCTAGTATGAAACCTTATCTGCAAAGAAGAATTACTACAGGTATAGAATATCAAGCAAACAAAGTAATTGCTGCTATTCATGAAGCAGGAGGATTAGCTGTACTTGCTCATCCAGCACGCTATAAGCGATCGCACTTAGACCTGATTCCTGTTGCGGCCGAAAATGGAATTGATGGCGTGGAAACTTTCTATGCTTATAACAACCCCAACCCTTGGAGACCCAGTTCTTTGGAATCACAACAGGTGCAACAGTTGGCTAGTGAGTATGGTCTTTTTAATACTTGTGGCACTGATACTCATGGTTTAAACCTGCTCCAACGTTTGTAATCATGGAATTTTTTTCTTAAAACTCCTGGTTCTTATAGCCAAGGAGTTAATCTTATTTTGATGTTTTTATTTTTAATAAATAGGGTCGAAAATAAACAAGAACAAATCAAGACCCAAACAAGGTATTACAGATAGACCAAAAATGTTATAGCACCTGTCTGGTGTAAGTCAATTTAGGATAATTACCAATAGTTCAGCAAATAGCGTAGATAGTTTCTTCATAGCTCTACCTTTAAATACATTGAACCTGCAAACTGTGATTTGCTAAGATTTCCAATGGGTAAACCTTAAAACAGGGCAACTCTTCATCACCATGCCAACATCTGCAATTGACAGTAAAGACGCAGCAGCTATCGAAGCCGCAAAAGCAGGGGTTGCTGTATGCGATCGCTCCCACTGGGGGCGTATCCGTGTTTCTGATGATGAGCGTCTTCGCTTTTTACACAACCAAAGTACTAATGACTTTCAAAGCCTCAAGCCAGGACAAGGCTGTGATACTGTGATGGTAACATCCACCGCTCGCACAATTGACTTGGTTACTGGCTACGTTTTAGAAGATGCGGTTTTATTGTTGGTTTCGCCCAACCGCCGCGAGTTTGTCATGCAATGGTTGGATCGCTATATCTTTTTTGCTGATAAAGTGCAATTGACCGATGTGACTGATGAAACTGCAACCTTTAGTTTGATTGGCCCAGGAAGTGACGCAGTTATCGAAAAATTAGGTGCTGGAGCTATTATCGGTCAACCCTATGGCAATCATCTTCTAGTCAATGGAGGAGTAATCGTTGCTGTGGGTAGCGGCTTGGCTGACCCTGGATATACCCTAATTTTGCCAGATGCTGAGAAACAGAAGGTATGGAGCCAAATTTTAGAGTTAGGCGCAGTGGAATTGAGCGATCGCGCTTGGGATTTGTTGCGAATTTTACAAGGGCGTCCGGCTCCAGATGCAGAGTTGACAGATGATTACAATCCTTTAGAAGTTGGTTTATGGCAGACCATTTCTTTTAACAAAGGTTGCTATATCGGACAAGAAACCATTGCCCGTTTAAACACATATAAAGGTGTAAAGCAACATTTATGGGGTATTCGCCTCAGCGCTCCTGCTGAAGTTGGAGCAGTAATTGCAGTAGGAGACGAAAAAGTTGGCAAACTAACCAGTTACACTGAAACCACCAATGGCTACTTTGGGTTAGGTTACATTCGCACCAAAGCAGGTGGTATTGGCTTGAAAGTGCAAGTAGGAGAAACTGAGGGGGAAATAGTGGCCGTCCCATTTGTTTCTCACGAGTATCCTTAAATCTATATTTAATTAAGAGCAGCTTAATACGGTTCAGTTAAAAAGTTATATCAATTTGAAAAAAGAATGTGATTCTGGTTCTGCTGGGAATAGCTTGAAAAGTATCGGCGCTAAATTTCCAGATTGAAGCGATCGCACCAGAACTATTGCAACATTCTGAAGTATCTTAATCCCAGACGTTAATCTCAAATTCAAAGCGGCAACATCAATGTGTCAACTGCTGGGAATGAATTGCAATACCCCAACAGATATTTGCTTTTCTTTTGAAGGCTTTTCTGCACGAGGAGGAAAGACTGACCATCATTGCGATGGTTGGGGTATTGCTTTTTTTGAAAACAAAGGATGTCGAATTTTTTTAGACGCTAAACCCTCGGTTAATTCTCCGGTGGCAGATTTAGTGCGATGTTATCCCATCCACTCTACCCATGTAATTGCCCATATCCGCAAAGCTACCCAAGGTGAAGTTGCCCTAGAAAACTGTCACCCTTTCCAAAGGGAACTGTGGGGAAGGTACTGGGTGTTTGCTCACAACGGCAATTTACCAGACTTTAATCCTGAAAACATGGGCTTTTATCAAGCCGTGGGTAACACCGATAGTGAAAAAGCATTCTGTGTAATCCTTGAAACTTTGCGTCAAAGCTTTCCTCAGGGCAAGCCTCCTCTCGAAGAACTATATCCTGTACTGCGTAAAGTAACTGAAAAGCTTGCATCACAAGGTGTGTTTAATTACTTACTTTCAGATGGAGAACACTTTTTTACCCACTGCTCAACTCACCTGAGCTACATTGTGCGTCAAGCGCCTTTTGCTGCTGCTCACTTGATTGATCAAGACATGACAGTAGATTTTCAGAAGTTGACTTCGCCAAGCGATCGCGTCGCTGTCATCGCTACTACTCCTCTGACTGATAACGAGGTTTGGACTCCCATCTCAGCTGGAGAATTACTAGTTTTTCAGGACGGTTTACCTCTTACATCTAAATAAATTAATAGCGTGAAGCCTGATTTTAAATTTGGTAATAATTCCTAGTTTTTTGAGTTTTAGCTCGCCAATTTGTGCTTGCTAGCTTTTTTTAAAATAAAAAACGGTTTGTCAAATTAACTTTATACTGTCTTTATTCAAAACTACGGTGCTTGTTTGAAGTTGCCACATAGTACCAGGCGATCGCGCGGCAGAGAAAAATACGAATCCAAGCAGGACAGACTTACTAATAAATCAGCTATTTCCGAGAAAAGTTGTTTGAGCAGTTTTAATTGCCCATCAACTTGGTAAAATCTCCATAATTACTATCGAGAATATGCAGTTTCCCTCTTGCTTTTTTCTAGGGATACCTGCAATCATCATATATACCAGCGTATATACGGTATTGCTCTAGAGTAACCGTATTTTTTTAGAGGAGGATCTGGAATGAATCTGTGGCCGCGTCCCCTGAAACGATTGCAACTGAGTACTGAGCGGATAACTAATCGGTTCAGGCTAAATTCGCTTCAAGGCTTTGTATCGCTCTTTTTGGTAGGGACAATCTTAAGTGTAGCGCTTGCGGCCTGCTCTGGCGGCAATAGTGGCAATTCTTCTAGTGAAACCCCTACGGCTAGTAATGTTTCTGCCACCAAGCAAAATGTTGAACTAACGCTAGTTTCCTTTGCTGTCACTAAGGCAGCGCACGAAGCTATAATTCCCAAGTTTGTAGAAAAGTGGAAGCAAGAACATAACCAAACTGTCACCTTTAAGCAAAGCTATGGCGGATCTGGTTCCCAAACTCGTGCTGTTATTGATGGTTTGGAAGCAGATATCGTTCACTTGGCACTAGCATTGGATACCCAAAGGATTGAGAAGGCTGGATTGATTCAGCCAGGATGGGAGAAGGAAGTTCCTAACGATGGTATTGTTTCCAAATCGGTTGCTGCATTAGTTACTCGTCCAGGTAACCCTAAAGGTATCAATTCCTGGTCAGACTTGGAGAAAGATGGAGTAAAACTAATTACTGCTGATCCTAAAACATCAGGTATTGCTCGCTGGAATTTCTTAGCTTTATGGAATTCTGCGATTAAAGCTGGGGGAGATGAGGCGAGAGCTACTGACTTTGTGACCAAAATCTACAATAATGTACCAGTCTTGACTAAAGATGCGCGTGAAGCAACGGATGCCTTTTTCAAACAAGGTCAGGGTGATGCATTGATCAACTATGAAAATGAAATTATTCTGGCAGAACAAAAGGGCGAAAATGTTAATTATATCGTCCCTGATATAAATATCTCCATCGATAATCCGATCGCTGTAGTCGACAGAAATGTTGATAAACATGGCAACCGTGAGGTAGCAGAAGCGTTTGTTAAATTCCTCTATACTCCAGAAGCTCAACAGGAGTTTGCCAAGTTAGGGTTCCGTCCTGTAAATGAAACAGTAGCTCAAACTAAAGAAGTTGCTGACAAATATCCTAAGATTAAAACTTTGGGAACAGTTCAGGACTACGGTGGTTGGGATACGGTTCAGAACAAGTTCTTCGCAGATGGCGCTCTTTTTGACAAGATTCAAGCTCAAAAGAAACGCTAATTAGTTATTAGTCATTAGTCATGATTTATCTACAAATCTAAAATGAAAAATGACTAATGGCAACGACAAAGTACTGCGGTGTATGAGTTTCGATGCTCTAGGTTATTTACCTTTGGCATCGTCAAAACTTGAGTTTCATGATTTTGGCATTCAACTTTTGAATTTTTGACTATGGCTTTATCTCCTTCTGTAGAAGTTGACCGTAAAACTCCAGCCTGGAAAACGTTGCTGCATCAGTTGCATCAGATTCCCTGGACTTGGCGAATTACGCTGGGATATTTGACAGTGATGTTATTTATCCCAATTGGGGCCATGTTCCTAAAAGCAAGTACGGAACCTCCAGCCAGATTTTGGGAAATCGCTACCAGTGATATTGCATTAGCAACATATAATGTCACCTTTGTCACCTCATTGTTCGCGGCTCTGCTCAATGGAGTTTTTGGAACTCTGATTGCTTGGGTTTTGGTGCGCTATGACTTTCCGTTGAAACGCATAATTGATGCCACCGTAGATTTACCTTTTGCGCTGCCAACTTCGGTTGCAGGGTTAACACTGGCAACAGTGTATAGCAATAATGGCTGGATTGGTTCACTGTTAGCACCGCTAGGAATTAAAGTATCTTTCACCCGTGCGGGAGTAGCAGTGGCAATGATATTTATCTCGTTGCCATTTGTCGTGCGGACAGTGCAGCCTGTGCTTCAAGAAATGGAACATGAAATTGAAGAAGCCGCTTGGTCTTTGGGTGCTTCTCAATGGCAAACTTTTTGGAAAGTGATTTTGCCGCCTTTATTCCCCACGATTTTGACTGGTGTTGCTTTGGGGTTCTCCCGCGCGGTTGGGGAGTATGGCTCAACTGTGATTATCTCTTCTAATACGCCCTTCCAAGATTTGATTGCACCGGTGCTGATTTTCCAGCGGCTAGAGCAGTATGACTACTCCGGCGCAACTGTTATTGGCGTGGTTTTACTAGCAATTTCGTTAGTGTTGCTCCTAGCAATTAATTTGTTACAAGCGTGGTCAAGAAGATATGACAGTAAATGAGCCAAGTTTTCACTCATCTGCATCTCAAAAAGATACAGGCAAACCTCAAAAGCCTAAGAGTTGGGTACCAACAATTTTAATTGGGATTGCGATCGCCTATTTAGTTCTAGTTCAATACATCCCTGCTATCAACGTTTTTATTCAAGCTTTCAGCAAGGGCGTTGGCCCGTTTCTGTCTAACTTGAGCCGACCCGCTTTTCTCCATGCAGCTTGGCTGACGCTGATATTGGCTGTGATCGCTGTCCCTGTAAATGCTGTATTTGGTCTGTGTGCAGCTTGGGCGATCGCTCGTCACAATTTTCCTGGTAAGGCTGTAGTCTTAAGTATTATTGACCTTCCCTTTTCTATCTCGCCCGTAGTCGCTGGATTAATGATTGTGCTGCTATATGGCCGAAATGGCTGGTTTGGCCCTTGGCTTCAAGCACATGATATCCAGATTATCTTTGCCTTGCCAGGTATGATACTGGCTACAGCATTTGTTAGTATGCCTTTTGTTGCAAGGGAAGTGATTCCTGTTTTAGAGGAGTTTGGCAGCGATCAAGAAGAAGCTGCAAGAACTCTGGGTGCAAACGATTGGCAAATATTTTGGCGCGTCACCCTACCTAGTATTCGCTGGGGCTTACTCTACGGCTTAATTCTGACCAATGCTAGAGCCATGGGTGAATTCGGAGCGGTTTCAGTAGTATCTGGCAATATTGCCGCCAAAACCCAGAGTTTACCACTATTTGTAGAGGATGCTTATAAACAGTATGAAACTGAAGCTGCCTTCTCTGCTGCTGTACTGTTGGCATTGCTAGCAGTAGTAACTCTGGTGCTGAAAGAGATTCTCGAACGGAAAACCCGCATTAAAGATGTTGAATAAAACAGATATGGCTAGTGACAATTTACTTACCAATAAACGCATTAGGGTAAGAATTCCCAAGGACTATCATCAGGAACCTGTGATTTCTCGTCTGGTGTCTGATTACGGTCTAACTGTGAATATTACTGCTGCAATTCTGGGAGCTAATGCTGTTGGAGATGGTTGGTTTGACCTGGAATTACAAGGAACAGATGCACAAATTAAAAGTGCGCTCAACCATCTTAAAGAGTTAAATTTACAAATATGGGATGAAACAACAGCAGGCGATTGGTAATACCAATTTGAAAAACAATGCGACAGATGGGTAGGGACACAATAATGTTGCGTCCTTACGAATAATTTATATGTCGCAAACATTATTTGAATTGGTATAAGTTCGTTTGATTCTTACACAGAGAAAGGAAAATAATAATTTTTACTTAATATCTGCAATACCCTCCTCATTATGTAGGAGGATATTTTTGATCATTTTTTAGAGTTAACTAATGTTTTACTCATCTTAGCAACTGGAACAACTACCCTTTTTCTTAACTGATGAGGTTCCCTTTTGATCATAGTAAAACCCAAGCGTAAATAAAAACCTTCAGCATAAAGGCTAGCAGTTGTTAGCACCTTATCTATACCTTGTTGACTAGCTTCGTTGCAAAAATGTTTAACTAAAGTTCGCCCTATCCCTTTACCTTGATGGTTGGGATGAACATATAACGCGATAAGTTCATCAACAATGAAACTTGCGAATCCTGCGACTACATCATGCTCAACAGCAACCCAGCAATTGTCTAGCTGTATATTCTTCAACATATTTGAGCCATCAGGCTTTTCAAGGTAATTGCGCCAAGCCAACAGTTGTTTCTGGGTGTAGAAAGTAGCAGGTAACGCTTTTATAGCAGCAATATGAATTGTACTAAGAACCTGTGCATCTTTTTCTACAGCAGGTCGAAGGGTTATTTCGTTAGCGTCCATATTTTTAGATCTGGCATATTTAGACTACATGCCTTTTCGACTTTCTTGTATAAGTATATCTAGTTTGTTTATAAAGGATTGTATACGCGATCGCTAGCAAAAAAGCCAAATTTGGAATTGTATACTGAAGTTTTTTATAATCTCCTAAATTACAGCTACAAATTATTCACCCCTTCTCCCTTTGCGCTTATTTATAGCGACCTAAAAACGAAATGATTTCACATCAACACTATATTCAGTGATGCTAACAAAAATACTATTTCTCCGGATAAGTCAAAATAAAACTGAATAAAATTTTATATATAGTTTTTCAACTAAAACTTATGGAAATGCCACAACGCGTATCAATTCGATACAAAGATGCGTCTTACAACATTAACGAGATACGCTTGAAAACATTTCGGTTAGCGTTTCAAACATGGGAAGAACAAACGAAACCTAGAAAAACAGAACTTTACGCATTTATAATGTCTTGCTTAAAACAGATTGATCGTCAAGATCGTTTTATGATTCCTTTATTATTTGTAGAATTAACAGATATTATACGTGATTCTGCTCTTGAAAGGTCAATGAAAGAGGTGTTAATTAAAACATCTTTTAGAGAATTTGCTTGCGCGTTAACTGATGTTGAAGATGCTGCTAAATAAAATTATATTTATGCAAAATCTCAATTTTTAAAAGTCACGATATCAGCTACATAGCACAATCCAAAATACACAAACTGCTGATTGCTATTACTTGCGATCGCTAATTTTAATTTATTGCTATTTTGAATTATTTAAGACTCAGCCCGCTCCTCTTTATGGAAACTATTTCTATCTTTTTTAAGACTCTCTTCTAGGGCTTGAATTTGTTCACGGCGGGCTTCCAATTCTAGGGAACGACGGGCTAAGTCTTGGTTTTGCAATGTCAGGGCTTGTCGCCAGTGTTCTGCTCGCTCTGCTTCCTCTTGCAAAAAGTCTGGGGTAATACCAGTAGAAAGATAAGCTCGCACCAAGTATAGTACCCAGTTTGTGGCATCTTCCAGTCTTTCAATATCGCCTGTGGGTGAAAGCTCCACTAACACCAGCAATTTCTCGCACATGGTGTTTCCTTTTCCCAAAAGAATAAAAGCCTCTTCTGGGATAATCGCCCAGAGATCATCAGTTTCCTGACGCGCCAATAAGCGCAACTGGTATTGCTCTAAAAATTCGTTTTTATGTACCTGAGCTAGATATAGCATGACTGTCGCTTCACTCCAATTCAAAACTCAAAATTAATTTTTGATTTTTGATTTCTGATTTTTCAAGGGTTTCTAACTGGTAATGGGTAAGTTTACAAATTACCCATTACTCATTGCAGCTATGCTAAACCACGCAGGCGATCGCGCAAAATTTCTGCTTGTTTTTCAGCCTCTGCTAAAGCATCTCGCGCACCCTGTACCACATCTTTGGGAGCTTTATCCACAAAATTGGAGTTGCTTAACCTGGAACTTAGGGATTGGACTTCTGCTTCGGCTTTGCTGAGACTCTTTTCTAGTTTGGCACGTACCGCTTCGATATCTACTACACCCTTGAGAGGAATTACCACTTGTACAGTACCCACAACACCTGCGATCGCGTTTTCTGGTTCCTGGGGTTGTTGTGGTTCTGTCTGTGGTAGATGCTTGTCAGTCCTTGGCTGGAACAAATTTGCCCAAAACCTTTGTCTAGCCTGAGCCGACAGTAAATAGCGGAGAGCAAACCAAGTTGTGTAAACAAGACCAACTATTTCAAAGAAAGTTCCAAATAGAGGAACATCATCAATTGCATTCCCAACAGCGTAAGCCAACCTAGTAAAGACAATTCCCACAATAATCAAACCTATTGTTTTTAAACCCCTCAGAGGTTTTTTCGGTGTAACCGTTTGATTATTAGACTTGTCAGCAATGGTTAAAGTCTCCACCTTAGCCAAATCTTTAATATAAGCTTGTCCAGCAGTCAGGATTTGCCGTTCTTTAGGGCTTTCACTTTGCAAATTGACAGTCACTTTCGCCCCTGGTTTAATATCCGCCTCGGCACGTAAATTGCGAATAGTGCGGATAGTGCCAATCAGCATTTCAAATTGTACCTCAAGTTCCGTATTGATCAAGTTGGTATCAACTTGGGGATAAGGTTGTAACGATAAAGTTTCGGTTGAATCTGCTGGTTGTTGGGTAAGAGTTTGCCAAATCTCCTCAGTAATGTGAGGCATAAAGGGATGAAGTAATTTTAAAATCCCTTCTAGCACATAGGCGAGGGTTTGCTGGGCTACCCGCCGCGATGTGGGATCTGCACCTTGTTGGAGGCGAGACTTCACCAGTTCAATATACCAATCGCAGAAATCGCCCCAAATAAATTCGTACAGTCCTTTCGCGGCTTCCCCTAGCCCGTAGTTATCGATGTAATTAGTAGTTTGCTTAATAACTTGATGGTAGCGGGATAACAGCCAGCGATCGCTAAGTTCAGTACTGAGTGGTTGACCTAGTTGGGCTGGGGTTTGTCCATCCAAATTCATCATTACAAACCGGGCTGCATTCCACAACTTGTTAGCAAAGTTGCGGGAAGCTTCCACCGATGATGATTCATCTTTTTTGCGATCGTACTCCAACCGGATATCTTGACCCGCGCCAGCCACTTCCCTAATTAAGGTGTAGCGCAGAGCATCAGTACCATATTTGTCAATTAATAATAGCGGGTCAATGCCGTTACCTTTGGTCTTAGACATCTTCTGACCTTTCTCATCCAGCACTAACCCGTGGATGTAAACATCCTTAAATGGCATTTGCCCAGTAAAGTGCCCACCCATCATCGTCATTCTGGCAACCCAGAAGAAGATAATGTCAAAGCCCGTTACTAGAGTCGTGGTGGGATAGTAAGTTGCTAAATCCTGAGTTTGTTCTGGCCAGCCTAAAGTTGAAAACGGCCAAAGTCCTGAAGAAAACCAGGTATCCAACACATCTGGGTCTTGTTCAAGCTGGACATTTTCGCCAAATTGTGCTTTAGCTTTTTCCCAAGCTTCATCTGTTGATTTGGCGACCACAAACGGAGTGTTATCGGTGATTTGCCCGTCCGTTTCACTCACAGCGTACCAAGCTGGGATTTGATGTCCCCACCATAGTTGGCGAGAGATACACCAATCTTTCAGCTTGACTAGCCAATCACGATAAACCTTAGTCCAACGTTGAGGAACAAACTCTGGGGAATTTTTCTGGTCAAGAAATTCTAAAGACTTGTCAGCTAATGGGCGAATTTTGACAAACCATTGAGTAGAAAGCAGAGGTTCAATGGGGACTTTGCCGCGATCGCTATAAGGAACGGTATGCTTATAATCTTCTATCTTCACCAAAAAGCCATCTGCTTCGAGGCGAGAAACGACATTTTTTCTCGCAACAAAGCGGTCTTGTCCTTGAAACTCCCCAGTATTGGCGTTGAGAGTACCGTCCTTATTGAGGATGTTGATAAACGGCAAATTGTGACGCTGACCCATTTCAAAGTCATTCGGGTCATGGGCTGGAGTTACCTTAACGCAGCCCGTCCCAAATGTTGGATCAACGAACTCATCACCAATGATTGGAATTTCTCGATTCAGAATTGGTAGAGTTAGTGTCTTCCCAATTAAGTGCTTATATCTGTCATCATCGGGATTAACCGCCACTCCAGTATCACCCAGCATGGTTTCTGGTCGAGTCGTCGCCACCTCCACATAACCAGAACCATCCGTAAGAGGATAGCGGAAGTGCCAGAGATTACCGTTTACCTCTTGATTTTCCACCTCTACATCAGACACCGCCGACTGGGTAGCTGGACACCAGTTAACTAAATACTCACCGCGATAAATTAAGCCTTCCTCATACATGCGAGTAAATGCTTCGACCACAGCTTTAGATAAACCCTCATCCAGGGTAAACCTTTCCCGCGACCAGTCTACCGAAACGCCTAAGCGTCGTAGTTGATTCACAATCGCCCCGCCAGATTCTGCCTTCCACTGCTTGGCGCGTTCTAAGAATTGATCACGCCCCAACTCATAGCGAGTTTTACCCTCAGTTTTGAGTTGCTTTTCCAGCATCGTATGGACAGCGATGCTAGCGTGGTCAGTTCCAGGTAGCCACAAAGTATTACGCCCCTGCATCCGGTGGTAGCGCACCAGAACATCAATCAACGCACTTTCAAAAGCGTGACCCATGTGCAAACTGCCGGTGACATTCGGCGGCGGGATTACAACACAGTAGGGTTCGCCACCTTTGTTGGGGTGGGCTTTGTAAACTTGGTTCTGTTCCCAGAATTTTTGCCACTTGGCTTCTGTGGAGAAGGGATCGTAAAGACTAGGGAGATTAAGTATGGTTGCGGTCATGCTGGGAAAACTAAGTTTGGAAGGACTCTAATAAATTTTGCCACAGGGTTGGAGAGGGTTTGATGGAAACGAACCGCAAAGAACGCAAAGTACACAAAGGAAGAGGAGGAAGGTAAGATGAGACAACTAAGCGATAGGGTAGAAAACTTAGCTTACGAAGTGATTGGGGCGGCTATTGAAGTGCATAGGGTATTAGGATCTGGGTTTTTGGAGGAGGTATATCACAAGGCGTTAAGAGAAGAATTTCTGATGCGGGGGATACCTTATAAGTTTGAGCATCCAGTAAAAGTACACTACAAAGGTCGTCCAGTAGGTGAAGGCAAATTAGATTTTTTGGTTGGAGACTCTCTAATTGTGGAGTTAAAAGCTGTTCAAAATTTAACTCCCATTCATGAGGCTCAAGTTATCTCCTACCTTAAAATGACTAACTACCCTTTAGGCCTTCTCATTAACTTTAACGTCCCCCTCCTCAAAGACGGCATAAAACGTATTATCCTCTCTTCTTAATCTTCCTTCGCGTACTTCGCGCCCTTCGCGGTTCGTATTATGAAACCTCAAACCTCCCCTTGGACATACATCCCCACCCTCTACTTCGCCGAAGGTGTCCCCAACGTCATCATCAGCACCGTTTCCGTAATTTTTTACAAAAAACTAGGCATAGATAACGACCAAATAACAGCTTGGACGAGTTTTCTCTATCTCCCTTGGGTCATCAAAATGTTTTGGGGGCCACTTGTGGATATTTACTCAACTAAAAGAACATGGATACTTGTAACTCAATTTGGCATGTTTTGTTGTTTGAGTTTAGTAGCCTTGTCTTTACAACTGCCTAATTTCTTTTTCTTATCTTTGGCAGCATTGACGGTTGGTGCATTTATTTCAGCTACTTACGATATTGCCACTGATGGCTTTTATATGTTGGCTTTAAATCCAGCACAACAAGCTTTTTTTGTTGGCATTCGCTCACTATTTTATCGGCTTGCTGTGTTATTTGGTAGCGGGTTATTAGTAGTTGTAGCTGGCCGGTTGGAAAATAGCCTCAATAATATCCCTTTAAGTTGGACTATATCTATAGGATTCTCTGCTGTAATATTTGCAATTCTTTTTATTTTCCATCGCTTCATTTTACCTGTACCTGAGTCAGATACCCCACGCCAAACACAGAAAGAAGCCAACAATATACCTTTTTGGGATGTTATCAATACATATTTTCGGCAAGAGAAAATAGTGGCAATTCTAGCGTTCATTTTACTCTACAGATTAGGTGAAGCAATGCTGCTTAAGATAGCTTCCTTATTCTTGCTAGACAAAATAGAACAAGGAGGCTTAGGTATATCAACTGAAGAATTTGGCTGGATATATGGAACTTTTGGTGTACTGTCTTTGATTTTTGGAGGTATTTTAGGAGGAGTATTAATTTCCAAATATGGATTAAAAAAATGCCTGTTGCCAATGGCTTTAGCCTTGAATTTACCTGACTTGTTTTATGTATATATGGCTTATGCTAAACCATCACTGATATTAGTTTATCCCCTAGTATCTTTAGAACAATTTGGCTATGGTCTTGGCTTTACAGCTTTTAGTGTTTATTTAATGTATATTTGCAAAGGCGAATATAAAACTTCTCACTATGCTATATCTACTGGACTCATGGCATTAGGTCTGATGTTGCCAGGAGCAATTAGTGGGTCAATTCAAAAAGCAGTAGGCTATCCATTATTTTTTGTCTTGGTTTGTTTACTTACCATTCCTGGAATGATTGCTATATTCTTCATTCCTTTAAAAGAAGAAGCCAATCGTTCTACAAATTAAAATAAATGGCTGAATATGTTACTCTCTAAAATAAATATTTTTTAATTGATCCATGAGTTATGTTTTGGGAATTGATGGCGGTGGTAGCAAAACTGTTTGTGTTTTAATGGATGAAACACGCCAAGTTATAAGCCGTGGTGAAGCAGGCGCATCCAACTATCAAAGTATAGGTATTGAAGCAGCTTACAAATCAATTCAATCTGCAATTCAGGCTACAACCGAGCAAGTCCCGAATCTCACAAAACCTATAGAAGTTTCTGCAATTTGCTTAGGTTTAGCAGGTGTCGGACGGGCAGAAGATATTGAAGTTGTAAAAGGTTTAGTAAAAGAATTACAAGATAATAAATCGCTACCTATAAGCTGGGCATTAACAACATCAAATATTGTAATTTGCAACGATGCTTTTATTGCTTTAGTTGGTGGAATTGGTCATGATGTAGGAATTGTAGTAGCAGCAGGTACAGGTTCAATAGTTTACGGGCGAAATCATCAGGGAATTACCAAGCGAGTTGGTGGTTGGGGATACATTTTAGGAGATGAAGGTAGTGCCTATAAAATTGCGATCGCTGGTATGCAAGCTGCATTAAAAGCTTATGACGGAAGTGGAATACCAACAAGTCTGTTAGAGATTTTTAAAGTTTATCTTGAATTGCCAAGTATAGATGGTTTAATTGAATTAATCTATCGCCGAAACTGGGGAGTTACAGAAATAGCTGCTTTAGCACAAATTGTAGACTTAGCAGCAGCTTTAGGCGATGAAGTAGCGAATAAAATTATTGATGATGCTGTGCAATATCTAGTGACAGCTACTTCTACAGTTATTGATGAAATTTTTAGCGATCGCCCAGTTTTAGAAGTAGTCACTACCGGAAGTGTGTGGCAAGGTAAATCCAAGATGCATGAGAGGTTTACAGCATCTCTGGGTAAGCAGTTTTCTGAAGTAAAAGTGATATCTCCCAAGCATGAACCTGCTTGTGGTGCTGGTTTTTTGGCCTTGCAGAAGTTAGCAGGAAAGAATCTTTAACGAACCGCAGAGGCACAGAGGAGCCAGTGCGTTGCGCGGGTTCCCAAGGCACTCCGTTGGGCGGCTTTGCCGACTTGTAGACGCGAAGCGGCTTCCCGCAGGGTAGGAAGTGCCGCCGCGTTGTAGCAACTGGCGTGACACAGAGAAGGAGGCTAAACCTTCTTAAACAAACTTCTCTCTTTTTCCTAGTCTTATCTTCGCGCTCTTTGCGTCCTTTGTGGTTCGTTCCTCAATCTTCCGCCATAAAACCACAGTCTATCTAAAACTCACCCAATTGAGTGATGCGGCCATTCGCCGTGCCATATTACATTCATATTACAAAAAATATCAAAAGAGGCAAAAAATGAACCACCTGGACTTCTTAAGCCGGACTTGACGAACCCGGCAAATGGTATTCACGCCATTAATCTCATCGTCTACAAAATAGCCGAAGTTCTGCAAGCATCCGGTTATCCTGAACCAACAATTTGGCGTTCCTCTCCCATCACCACGATCGCCAACAACTACGATAAGCTTTATATCCCCAGTGAAAGTTTATCGCGTTCCTCCAAATACACCCGTTACCTCAGCGACGGTAGGCTACTAAGAACTCATACTACTGTCATCATGCCAGAGTTACTTCCTCACCTACAGGGGGAACAACTCATTCTCCACCCCGGTATTTGTTACCGTCGTGATGTGGTGGATAAGCGCCATGTCGGGGAACCACACCAAATGGATGTGTGGTTGATTAGCCAACGTCAAAAATTGGGTAGAGAAGCTTTAATTAAATTAATTGCTGTTATTCTCAACGCAATTCTTCCAGGCGTTTCCTATCGCCTAAATGAAACCTCACACCCATATACCTGCAACGGTTTAGAAATTGAAGTGTTAGTTGATGGTAATTGGATTGAGGTAGGAGAATGTGGGGAAATTCATCCTGGTTTACTACAACCTGGCTATACAGGATTAGCATCAGGTTGGGGATTAGATCGTCTGGCGATGTTAGTAAAGGGGATAGATGATATTCGCTTGCTACGAAGCACCCATCCCCAAATAGCTGCCCAGATGATGAACCTGGAAACCTATAATCAGGTATCTAATCAACCCAGTATCAGCCGAGATATGTCGATTGTCACCGGGATAGATACGGATTTAGAGGATATTTGCGAACAGATAGTAGAGGCGTTGGTTAATGATGCTGAACTATTAGAGTCTGTGGCAATATTAAGCGAAACTTTCTACCAGGAACTTTCAGAAAAAGCGATTCAACGTCTGGGTATCCAACCCCATCAGAAAAACTTGCTGGTGCGGATGACTCTCAGGAGTCTACACGCGTCTATTACTAATCAAAAAGCCAATATTCTGCGGGATTTGGTTTATCAAAAAATTCACCAAGGTGAATAAGAGGAAGGGGGACAAAGGGAGTAACTAATACTTATTAACTCATAGCTCAGAACTCAGCACTCAGCACTCCCTATCCCCCGCATTGCTAAAAGCGCTGTCCCATAAGCTGCTTCCGTATGTTTTGAGGAGACTACAGGCACTTTTAAATACCGCCTACGAATAATAGTCCAAGTATTATTCCCTGCACCACCGCCAGCAGTGTAAATATGGGTTAACCGATCAGCCCCTAGTTGCTGTAACAATTCGTACCCTCGTGCCTCTATGCGGGTAATACTTTCTAACAACCCATGCAGAAACTCCACTTGATTATCTGGACGTGGTTCCAATCGTGGGGGTAGATTGGGATCATTAATTGGAAAGCGATCGCCTGCTTTTAACAATGGATAATAATTCAACTGGCTGGCTACGGCAGGATCAATTTCACGGCTAAGGCTTGCTAAATCAGCGTCTGTGAAGAATTGTCGTAGAACTGCACCCCCCGTATTAGAAGCACCCCCAGTCAACCACAAATCGCCTAGACGATGGCTATAAATTCCGTAGCGTGAATCTTCAACACGGTTACGACTTAGTAGCTTAAGTACCAATGTTGAACCCAAAGATGTCACGGCTTCACCAGGTAATTTTGCACCACTGGCGAGAAAAGCGGCAATGCTATCAGTCGTGCCAGCACAAACTAGACAATCAGGACGAAAACTGAAACGAGTCGTAATTTCCGGGCGTAATTCTGCAATTGGAGTACCTGGAGCTAAAACTTCAGGTAACGGAATTGGAATTTCCAGCTTTCCTAACCATTCTGGGTATTTTAACTGTTCAACGTCATAACCCAGCTTTAAGGCGTTGTGGTAGTCGCTAATACCTAAGCGTCCATGCAAAAGAAATGCTAGCCAGTCTGCTTGGTGTAGGAAATATCGCGCTTTGGTAAAACTTGGTAACTGCAACATCCATAGAATTTTAGCTAGGCTAGATGTAGCACTTAATACTGTATGATTTGGCGGTGCAACGCTCCTCAACTGTTCTAGCATTACCGATCCCCGCCCATCGTTATACAACAAAGGTTCATCTACAGGATTACCAGCGGCGTCTACCAGCAAGATAGTGGAAGAAGTCCCGTTAATGGCGATCGCTCTAATTCCTCGCCGTAAGCCCTCAGGAATCGATTCTAGAAGCGTAAATAAAGCCGTTTGCCAGACACTTAACAAATCAGAGTTAGCTGAAACTTTCCAAGGATACCTCGCCTCTGCCTGGATGCAAGCTTCATCGTTGATTACTATAGCTCTCGCGCCAGAAGTACCGAAGTCGATCCCTAGAAACAAATCCATAGATTTATATATTTTTCTAAAAAAGAATATCTAATAGCTACTGATTAATTTCTGCTTTTGTTGCATCTTGTAACAATATATTCCACAAATTTGGCAAAACAAGGAAAAGTAGTAAACGAACTGTTCAAAATGCATTGAGTTTAGGAGGTTTCCAACCATGCCTATATCAAATACCCTGTACCTGGCTGTGACATCCATATCAGATACCCAAGTCTACATCGCTCTGGTTGTAGCGCTGATTCCAGGAATTCTGGCTTGGCGGTTATCTACCGAACTTTACAAATAAAGTCACAGTGTGACACAGTTATTAGACTGATAATCCTGGCATTACGGGGTGCAAGTTCTAGATACTTGCGGCTTTATGCCGTCAATTATCTACGAAAGCTACTTACGTATGCCAGGTTTATTTTTTGGCTTTGAACACACGTGTAGCAATTTCCTAAAAATGAAGTAATATGGCAGCTAAATCAAGCTGTAATCTGTGGAAGTAGGCTTTTTACGCTGTTCTCCTTCAATTTACGAGGTCGTTTTTATTATCATGAACGCGTTTCAACCGTCCAGTCCCCCGCAAGAACCCATACAAAAACCTCGGGTCGCTCCTCGTCCAAAGCGACATCTTCGCCAGAGGTCTCATAAAGTAATGGCTCTGGAAGTGTCAGTCAAGACAGTAGTGAATCTTGCGATCGCAGCGGCAGCAGTTTCTGCCTTGATGCAACTTTTACCTCATCACAGGTTACAGCAAGAAAAATTGCGAGAAATTCGTACTGAAGTCAAGCAGATGGAAGGACGTGTCAATCTTTTGCAGGCGCAATTTAGCCGCAACTTCGATCCCCATCAAGCTAAAAGCATTATGCAACAACAAGGATACCGATTTGATCCTAACCAACGTCAAATCGTGCTGATGAATCAGGATAAAACAGAAGAAGTTGCTCAACCAGAGTCATCACCTTAAGGAAAATAGCGTACTTAAAATTATTAAAGTTATTTACTTTGTAGCTTTGTATCAACGCTTTTTTAGGTAAATTAGCTAACTGTTTATAGTTAATAGCTAATTGTTAAAGAACTGCTTAGTTATCATCTATTAGCCATTAGTGATTAAGGGTTGCTAGGCTCTACGGAAAAATTCAAATAATAACTTTGAATTTTTAATTACCTCAACAACTTAATCTACTCAGGATGCTGAGGAGATAGCAGCTCGTTTAACCAATTTTCTAGTTGTAAACGCAAGCGGCAACCAGGAACATACCTTTTGCCGCTGGGTAGTAGAGTAAGGGCACGACGATAATCAGCGATCGCGCAATTCCAATCCCCCCACAAATGATAGGTTCTGCCTCTCTCTGCCCAAATGTGCCCTTCTAGTTGCCCGAAAAGTAGTGCGACCTCAAAATTCTCTATTGCCTCTTCGTATTGCCCCAAATCGCGCAGGGTAATACCTCGGTTAATCCAGGCCCGAACATGGCTAGGTTTCAAATCAATCGCTCGATCATAATCGGCGATCGCTGCTACTAATTCTCCACAAGCAGCGTAGTAATTCGCCCGGTTATTATAAGCACTAGCCAAACTAGGATTAATCTGCAATGCTGTGTTATAATCAACAATTGCTTTTTGTGTTTCACCACTTTGAAAATAAATCAGCCCTCGGTTGTTGTAATCAACGGCATTTTGAGGATGGCGGTGAATCAGTTGATTTAACAGTGCGATCGCCTCAGCGTAATCTCCTTTTTGAGCCAACTTCAAAGCACAAGAGCGTAAATAACTATCCTCTAAGGCTAATTTCTCACGACCGTTAGCTCGATGCTCTTGATTACCTAACGTATCATTTATAACTAATTTATAAACGTTATTTTGCTGATCTCCAGAAGCCAAAGACGAGATATTACTCATATTATCCTGCACAATACAATTAACTTTTTGAAAGCAAAATATAAATTGTGTTCTGCGGCTAGTTTTGCTAATAGCTCAGTTGTGAGAGTGTCAAGGGATACTCAAAATTCAAAACCCACCGCGGCAAGTGAAAAACTTCGCCCCACACCAATAATTAATCCCCAAACCTGATAATAGATACCTCATCCCCAAGTTAAATTCCAGAAAAAGCAAATATCAATCTTAATGACTAGTCAAGTCGTGAGAGCGACAACTTGGTAGAATGCCAACAAGCCGTTCATTAGAGACTAAAAAGAGAACACAGGAACACGGCAATGCCAAGAATGCAAAAGCAACCTCCTAGCGTTGCTGTGTTTCCCCCTAGTTTTTAGTGCAACGTGGCAACAACTATTTAGGTGAAAAAGCTTGAAAAGCATGTGGAATCAGCAATATCTCTTCAGCTTTCACCATTCCCTAATCTTTTGCTCTGATTTTTAAGGTTTGAAAAAATTTTCTTATGACAACTGCAATTTCTTATCCTAATGCTCCAGATTTAAATGCTGATGATTACATTGTTGTCGGCTTGGCAACCTGCTTTGTCAAGGAAGATGGAGAAGTTCATCAAATCGAAGTTATTGAACCTATACCCTCTGCTGCTTTGGAAGCGCTGTTGAAGGGTATTCCAACCTCCTATAAACTGGCTTGCGCGACAACTTTAGGAACTGTGTTAGACAATGATACGCCGTTGTTGCCAGCAGGCTTTCCAGAGTCGGCTCAAATTGGAGATGAATTTGTGCCACGAGTATTTGCTGCTGCTCGTACCTACAAGCGTCGTGAAAGTGCTAAATCTCTAATTCCCTTGGGTACAAGTTATACAGACTTCAAGTATTCTACTGAACGCAAGCGAGTGCTTAACGCCACCAGAGTAGTTACCAAAGAAGACAACGTTAAACAGCATTCCCACACTCATAAAGTTCTCTGAACTTAGTCATCTGAAAGAATTCTCTGATTAGCTACTATTTACCGCGTAGCTTTAAGAGAATTCAAAAATTTATTCTAAAGGAAATGTCAATTTTCAAAAGTAATGCCAAGCCGTATTAATCGGTTTTATCATATTATTTCATAATATTTTATATATAAACTTTATGAAGAGTTTTGATGTAGTAGTTGTAGGAGCAGGCCCTGCTGGGGGACACTGTGCGAGATTACTAGCTAAAGCTGGCCGCAAAGTTTTGTTAGTAGAACGATATGAAAATTTTTCTGTAAATAGCTTCTCCAGTGCAGGGACTCCTATAGAAACATTGGCAAAGTTTGATTTACCTAATGAAGTAATAGGTAGCTTTTGGAAAGGAATTAAAATTGTAACTACAAATCTTAATGAAACTTGGAAGTCTTCAAAACTTCTTGGTGTAGTTTTAGATTTTTCTAAATTAAAAGAATATTTAGCAAATCAAGTTATAGCCCATGGCGGCGAAGTTTGGATGGGATGTTTTTATCTTAAAAAAGTAGAAGAAGACCAAACTATCATAGTTTTAAAATCAAAAAAAGAAGGAGAGATTAGAGTTACAGCCAAGGTCTTAGTCGATGCAACTGGACCATCCAGGGCTGTAATGTATAACAAAAAAGAGGAGCAGCCATTCTTCTACAGCGGTACAGGAATTGAATACCTGATAGAAGTAGAAGAGGAAGATTATGAAAAACAATGTGACCAGCTAACTTTTTTCCTCGGTCATAAATGGATGCCCAAAGGATATTCTTGGGTATTTCCTATGGAAAAATTTAAATTAAAAGTAGGGGCTGGATCGCTAAATTCTCAACATGAATTAATTCCAAACCCAGAACCTATTAAATATTATATTGAACTAATCATAAAAGAATATATTAAACCTAAAAGCTACAAAATACTTGAGATTCATGGGGGAACCTTAAAGTATAGTAAAGGGCTTAAAGACAATTATTATAAAAATAATATCATAGCTATTGGAGATGCTGTATCAACAGTAAATTTTTTGGGTGGTGAGGGGATTCGACATGGTATGCATAGTGCCGAAATTGCTTTTAAATATATAAATCAATATTTAGATGGGGAATTAGTAGACTTCAAAAATTATCAACAAGAAATGTATAAAGTTTTTTATAAAAAGTGGATAATTTCCGAAAAGCTAGGAATGAAGAAGTATCTGCTTGATAGTGATAGTTTAGTAGACAGATCAATCACTTACCTTAAATTTCTAAATATTGATGAAATTGTAGATTTACTTTTTAACTATAAATTTGAAAGTTTTTCTAAAATATTCTTAATTAGGCTGGCAGTTAAAAGCCTATCATTTTTACGAAAAAGTTTGAGTTTAAGTTTTTTTTCATCTAAATATTAGCAATATCATCACTAGTAAGGCAGGGCATAGCCCTACCTCTACATGGTTTTAACGATAATTTGTGAATTGCAAAGCTACAGGAAAATCTTCTTGCTTCAGACGCTGGATGACAGTTTGTAACTCATCTTTAGATTTGGCAGTCACCCGCACTGCATCACCTTGAATTGAGGCTTGTACTTTTTTAAATTCGTCTCGAATCAGTTTAGAAATTTGTTTGGCAACTTCTTGATTAATACCTTTTTTGAGTTTGATTTCCTGACGTACACGGTTACCGCTGGCTGATTCAACTTTGCCAAAATCAAATATTTTTTGGGAAAGATTACGTTTAGCGGCTTTTTCTCGGAGAATGTTATGAACAGAATCTAAAGTAAACTCACTGTCGGTACTAACATCAATGCTTTGTTCACCTAACTCGACAGTTGTAGCAGTATCTTTGAGGTCGTAACGGCCTTTGATTTCTCGCACAACTTGATCGACAGTGTTGACCAATTCTTGTCTGTCAAATTCGCTCACGATGTCAAAGGAATAATTAGAAGCCATAGCACATTTTGGATTTGAGATGTTAGATGTGAATAGCGATGAGAGCTAGTATTCTTTCACTTTGAAATTTGAATTGCTTACTCCCTCTAGCTATTAACTTGGATGATACTTAAGGCCATGAGAGTGCCAGAGCTAAGGGAGCTAATGGCAAACATCAGCGATCGCAAAGGGGGTATATTCAATATATAAAAAATCGAGTATAGCAACCGAGCTACAACGAAGGCGATTGCTGCCACTGCTGCTGTTGAAGAATTAACGCCTGTAACGTATGCCATCAATGCTGCCGCAGTAAACACTATAAACGTTTCAAAAGAATTCTGGTGTGCCCAGCTAGCTCTTTGAGCGTATGGCGGTAATTTATCAAACATGGCGCGAGGAGCGGACATATCGTAACCGACACGAACACGCGCATAACCTACCAGCAAAAACGGTAGATAAATTAGTACCGCAGCGGCAGCAATACTATATAAAAAAACAGCAGAAACAGGCGGTTGTAGTAGCGTCATCAACCTAATAGATAATTGTCCGTGAATTTTATTTGGTAATGATTAATTAGAAAAACTGATTACTCATTACCATACGGAGTTGCCCATTGCCATAATTACACTTACACGAACTCAGGCTCTCTTTAGTCAAAGTAGAAAAGCGTTACCACTTTTCTTTGTTCTTCTGCATCTCTACAAGTTTGTAGGAGAGTGCGACTATCGTGAAACGCAAAGCAGATCAGTTGCTGGCAGCGGGAAACTATCTCCTTATTGCAAATGTAACTCGCTTCAGCGAGGGAGAGATTATCGTTACTGGGATTTTCTACTAGATGCATTACCTGTTCTAGTTGCTGACGCGATTCATGGGGCTGGCGTTCTAAGCTTTGGGGTAGAATCACCGTCAACAAATTGGGGTCGGCCCGCATTGCTCCCCGGATGGCAGCGGAATTGCTACCTGTCGCGCCAGAGGTGATGACTCGATTGCCTGATAAAACTAAGGCATAGGTCATCATTTCAATCAGATTCTGATGCGTAATTGGGACATGACGCGAACCCAGCAAGGCAATTCGTTTAGAACCTGTTTGCTGGATTGTCGCCAGTTCTTGCGCTAATGTATCGAGGTTGATGAGGTCTGTTGACTGGCTCAAAGATGGACGTAATCAGATTAAACAACCCAGCTATTTTACCAAACAGAGTGTAAGTGCGAAGCCTACTTGAGTTAGACATTGTTACATTTTCTCAAATGTTTGGCTCAGTAGTTGGATGGCTCGGTGTGATCAAGCCATCCAATGCGTTTCGTAACTAATAGCATTCAGGAGAGTTAGATACTGAAACTTGGCTGGTTCTGTTAGTTTTTGTGGATTCTGGAAGTACCGCTTAGATGGTGATAGCGAACCAACTGTACCCTCAGCATTCATAAAACCCTCTAACTGATAACTGAGCATTTATGCTCTGAATTTTTTAGTAGATAAGGCTACGGTAGCGCTGCTGCCGGACTTAACCCTAATTTAGATAGCAAGCGCTCAAGGTCAAAATGCTCGCTCATCAGCTGACGAATGCACTGTACCTTAATCGGTTCGTGAACGCGGACTTGTCCGAAAGTACGATCAACAATTTCTACAGTCGTGAGAGTATCTAAATCAACAGACAAAATGGGGATTTCTAGTTCTTCAGCGCGACTGAGGATGAATGGTGGAGGTGGTAGCTGTCCAGTGAGGATCAGGCATTGGGTAGAAGTTTCCAAAGCAGCTTGCTGAATTTCCACGCGATCGCCTCCTGTCACAACTGCCATATTTCGGCGTTTACGAAAATATTTGACAGCGGCGTTCACATTCATCGCGCCAATTGCTAAACTTTCCACCATCAAATCTAAGCGATCGCTGCGGCAAAGAACTTCAGCATTTAACTGCTTTACTAGTTCGCCAACGCTGACACTGCGTAACAAATCACTTTTTGGTAGCATTGCCAGCACAGGAATGCCCTGCTGTTCTAAAAACGGCCGCAAGACATCTGCTACAGTTTCTAATTGTTCGGTAGGGATATCATTGATTACAGCACCAATCAAGCGATCGCCTACACGTTCTTTAGCAGATAACAGTGCCTCAACCGAAAGCAGCGATTTATAACGTGCTACCAACAATACAGTAGCATCTAATACTTCAGCCACTTGCAGCAAAGATAAGTCAAACAACTTACCTTCTTCCAAATCACCAGCCCCTTCTAGCAACACCAAATCTCCTTGAGGCATTTGCAAATATTGCTGCAATAAAGACTGTTGATAATTGGTTTTATCTTCGCCGCATAAGCGTTTTTGCACACTTACTTCATCCAAAGCCAGCATTGTGGGTACAATACGGCTTTCTGGTAGATTCAGGCTGTGAGTAATCAACTGGACATCTTCTTCAACCACGCTGCCGCCAGATACATTCAAACACGTACCTAGGGGTTTGCCATAGTTAATATCCAACCCTTTTTGCTGTAGCTGATAAGATAAACCTAGGACTGTAGCAGATTTACCGCTATAAGTCTCAGTTGATCCAATCAGCAAACATTTTGCGGATTTTGGCACACATGCACTCCTAATTTCAAAAGGAAGTAGAACCTAGCTTGGTGTTTCCTAATTTTAGGTCGAACTTCGCGATCGCTGTTGCTACAAACCTGACTTCCAGGAGTTATTGCCCAACTATCGAGGGAGTGTAGGGCTGATAATAGGGGCTTTTTCGGGCGATAGGATTACCAATATCCATAATTATTAGTTTTTGGCGCTTAAGGTGGCTTTATTCATCTACACGCAGCAGCTTGCGATAAAAAGCTTGCGAAAAATCGGTTACGCGATGGCGCTTATAGTTGTCCATCAATTCAATTAAATAACTAATAAACTCGAAACTTGCCATCATCAGTTCATAACTTAGTTCAGCATCGCCATCAAACTGTATTCGACAACGCGTTAAGTCTGAAGGTAGGCTGGCAACATTCCAGGTGGCGACAAAGGGAATATTGTCGCTGGCTTCTATTTTGCGCTGTCCTTCCAAAACACCTTTTTGATAGAGACTGATAGCATAGGGTAAAAAATTGCGCTTGCTGCCTTGAATGTAGGGTAAGTAAACACTTGCTTGTTGCTGGCTGGCTGGCTGGAGTTGCTCAATAGACATCGTTGAATATTCCTCAAGTTAGTCGACAACTGGAGATGTCAGTGGGTGTCAATAGTAAGTATTCCCAAAAAGTTTCTGTTTACACATACTAAGGAGATGAAGCGATGGGGAAATTTGGATTTGACTGCATTCCACTAGCACCATGTGATGAAGACTAAACCCCGGTAATCGGATGAGCAATAAAAGCTACTGTGAAGAAATATAAGAATGTCAGTTACAATAGGGTCGCATTGGCTTTTATTGAAGCTGGGGGCAATAACACTTAAACATCCCCTTTAATCAAGGGTGAATGTTGTTACCTGATTTCCAGCTTCTTTATGGGCGTAGACAAATACTGGTTTTTGAAACAAGTAACCTATGCCAGCGAATTTCTGGCCCGAAAACGATTCTAGCAACGAGCTTGATCCGCTCAACTCTCTGTTGTCTGACCTCTCAGCAACCGAGGAGTCAGAGGTAGAGGCAGAACCTTTGTTTCTACCATTCCGGTTTCAAGGACGCAGACGCAAAGCAGCTCTAGTTTTGACTGTTGTCTGGAGTAGCACGATCGCCCTGCATTTAATTTCCTGGGGGTATATATTTGTACTGGGATTGACTACTATCTTAGGTATTCATGCCTTAGAGGTGGTATTTGCCAGACCTCGCCGTCATCTAAAACAAGTAGAGGGAGATTTCCCTTCTGTATCTGTGTTAGTGGCAGCGAAAAATGAGGAAGCAGTAATTGGCAGATTAGTCAAAAGTCTTTGCAGTCTGGAATATCCAGATGGAAAGTACGAAGTCTGGATAATTGACGATCACAGCAGTGATAGCACACCGCAGTTACTAACAGAACTGGCAAAGCAATACAAGCAACTCAAAATTCTCAGGCGATCAGCACAAGCTACTGGTGGTAAGTCGGGGGCATTGAATCAGGTGCTACCGCTGACTCAAGGCGAAATTGTAGCAGTGTTTGATGCCGATGCCCAAGTATCATCAGATCTGTTGCTACAGGTAGTACCTTTATTTCAAAGAGAACAGGTAGGGGCGGTGCAGGTGCGAAAATCAATCGCCAACGCCAAGGAAAATTTTTGGACTAAGGGTCAAATGGCAGAAATGGCCGTTGATACCTATTTTCAGCAACAGCGGACTGCCCTTGGCGGTATAGGCGAATTGCGAGGCAACGGCCAATTTGTCCGGCGCACAGCCTTGGAAAGCTGCGGCGGATGGAATGAAGAAACTATCACTGATGATTTGGATCTGACGCTGCGTTTACATTTAGATAACTGGGATATTGAATGTGTGTTTTATCCAGCGGTAGAAGAAGAGGGCGTGACAAATGCGATCGCACTCTGGCATCAGCGTAACCGTTGGGCAGAAGGCGGATATCAGCGCTATTTAGATTATTGGGATTTAATCCTCAAAAACCGTATGGGGACGAGGAAAAGCTGGGATCTGCTAGTCTTTATGATCATTATGTATATCTTACCGACAGCAGCGATACCAGATTTATTAATGGCGATCGCCCGGCATCGTCCGCCAATGTTAGCTCCAATCACTAGCTTGTCAGTTACTATGTCAGTGCTAGGGATGTTTAGGGGTCTAACGCGGATTAGTAAAGAGCCAAAATCCCAGGTTTCTACATATTTTCTCCTGCTGCTTCAGACGCTACGCGGAACTTTATATATGTTCCACTGGCTTGTGGTGATCAGCAGTACCACTGCCCGAATGTCAGTACAACCAAAACGCCTAAAATGGGTGAAAACCGTCCATACAGGCGCTGAGAAAGTCTAAAGTAAAAAGGATGAAGGAGAAATTTTTCATCCTTCATTTTTTTCTATCTCTAATTAATCATCATCATCATCTGATTCATATACCGACTCAGGCAAAGTAACATTTTCGGACAAGTCTATTGCATTATCCAAGAAGCGGATGATTTGACCGTCGAAAAATTTTGCCAGACATTGGGCTGCGTCTGCAACTTCATCAGTTTGGGAATCAGGTACGGGTGTTTGGGGTTGTTGCGGCGGAGGCAAAGTCTGTACCATCCCCGTATTTGTCGCCACTGGCTCGATTTTACCTGGTGCTGGTGTTGGTTGTGGCGCTGGAGACGGAATTTGCCTCTCATACTTGGATGTAGCTGGCTGCTGAACGCGAGCAGAGTCTTGCGGCGAAGGGTTTCTTCTAGCTGAGGTAGGAGTTGCAGAGGTTACTTGTTCCAGATTTACCTGAACTTCACGCTGAAAAGTCTGTTGGAAAGCTGCCTTCATCATCGGCAGATCAGATTTAAGTTTTTCATACCATTTTGCACCTCTAACAGCAACACGCGCTACTGCCCCGTTAAACTCTATTAGCTGGCACATTTGCCCTAGTAAAGCTTGCCTGGAAGGTGGAAAATTAGCACACACCTGTTGCCAAACCTGAGTTAAGTCATAGTGTGCTTCTTCAACAGCTTCTGAGGTTACTGGTTCAATTATTGCAGGTGGGGCAGGAATAGATACAGGCTCTGGGGTGGGTGGTGAAACTGAGTTAGCCGCTAAATTGTGATTTGTTGGCGGATAAGAAACTTGGTGATTTTGGGTAACTGCCGGAGGACTCTGATTTGTTTGTGAATCAACTGGAGGCGGTGCAGAAACTTGGTGATTTTGAGCAACTGCTGGAGAATAGCTGGGAGATACAGCAGCTGTGTTAACTCGCGGTGAGATAGTTGAGGCTTGTGGTTGAACATTCGCACTCGGTAACAATCCGAGGAATGTTACCTCCAACCACAAACGCGGTTGAGTGGTGTTTTTAATTTGCAGTTCTGCTTCTCGTAGGTGTTTCTGTCCCACCAAAATTGTACTTATTTCTAACTGTTGGGCACACTCAACTAGTGCTTTCCAGGTTTGCTGAGTACAAGCAACTAAATCCTGACGATTAGGGGCAGTTTTGGCAATGAGTAAATCACGGTAGAAAGCAGCAAGATTTTGGAGAATAGTTAGCGGTTCTCGACCACGATCTAAGATTGCTCTAGTAGAGTCTAAAACAGCCTCTGGGTGATTTTGAGCGATCGCACCTAAAAGCGCCAATAAATCTCGTTCACTGACCGAACCGACTAAATCCCAAACTTTCTCCGGCGTTACCTCACCAGCCAACAGTGCTAATTGATCAAGTAGGCTTTCTGCATCGCGCAATCCTCCTTGAGCAATTTGGCCTACCAAGGTTACAGCTTCTGGCGAAATATTAATATTTTCTTTGCTGGCGATCACACTCAAATGCTTCACCATCGCCTCTAATTGAATGCGTCTAAAATCAAACCGCTGACAGCGAGAAATAATTGTTGGCAATACTCGCTGGGGATCGGTTGTCGCTAAGACAAAAACTACGTGTTTTGGTGGTTCCTCAAGTGTCTTCAGTAACGCATTAAATGCTTGGTTACTGAGCATATGACACTCATCGATCACATAAACCTTGTAGCGACATTGCACAGGGGCAAACTGTGCCTTTTCGATAATTTCGCGGATATTATCGACACCAGTGTTACTAGCTGCATCGATTTCAATTACATCTAAAGAGTAGCCCTTAGTGATTCCCTGACAAACATCGCACACGCCACAGGGTTCAGCAGTGGGTTGATTGCTTTGTAGACAATTGAGAGATTTGGCTAGAATCCGGGCGCTAGAGGTTTTTCCTGTACCTCTGGGGCCGGTAAACAAATAAGCAGGAGCGATTTTGGATGAGCGGATCGCGTTAGTGAGGGTGGTAGCGATCGCCTCTTGACCCACTAGTTCCGCAAAACTCTTTGGGCGATACTTGTGGTGCAGGGGTTCGTAAGACATGGATTGCAGCACCCAGGCGAGTTCGAGATTTAACTATTCTAAACTACCCAGAACTAAACGCTTTGCGTCATTGTAGTGGCCTTCTATTCTAACAAATGAGCATTCTTGGCTGTGAGTAGCCTGACCAATTGGGGCAGCATTTCTACATTAATTATTGACTTGATTGACGCTATAGTACAGTGCGATCGCTACAATCTTAGGGTAACTAATACTCAATGGTGCAGCAGATGCTCAGGCGGCTTGTTCAGTGGCTTAAAAGATTTTTTCAGCGCTTGTTTGGTGGGAAACAAACTCCCTCCCAAGCTAGGAGAGATGTCCCAAAAGAACCAGCGCCACCGCTAAGTGATACAGATCTGGAATTTCTCTTCAACGAACTTCTCGAAGGAGTGCATCAAGCACGAGGACAAGCGTGGGCGCAGAAGTGGCTGCATAATATTGAACATCGCATTACAACTGAACGCTGGGTGGAATGGTTACGGCTGTTAGGTGAAAGATTGCTAGCATCTCCTACACCTAATAACGAATTGGCGGCGCGACTGGTACAACTGGGTGAGTTGGGTGTAGGTGAAGTCGGAGACGTTGCCTATGATATTGGTATGCAAGTTTTGACACGCAATCAAGGCGAACCAATCTGGGAATATGCAGGGCCGGATGCTGTCAGCAACCCATCGCTACCTGAAGAAAGCTATCCGATAGCAGGTGAAGCAGATACAGGAGAAAACCTTTTACAAGGAGACTACCAAACCATTACCTTGGAAGAGTTGTTTATTATGTTGCAGCAGGATGAACAATTATGTCAGCAGGTCGCCCAACAGTTGGGGCTGGAGACAGATGATCCGCAAGTTATTGTCCAAGCACTGGTCAATCAATTTTATGCTGCTAATGAATCAGCTACAGATCAAACAGAATCTTAACTTGACTGGGTTTAAGACAAAAAAGCTCAAAGTCCCGTCTGCACTATCTCAAGGTAATTAACTTAGGTGTAGCGGAAGATACTAACTACAACAATTGTGTGTACTTTTTTAAAGATTTACAGAAACAGGCGTTGGGTTTTTACGTAATTCATGATCTTTTTATGACAACGCTGGCTACAATCTAGGTTAAACAAAATCCAAGAGTGTGGCAGATGCTCAGGCGTCTAATTCAGCGGCTTCAAAAACTTGTACAGCGTCCCGATGAAAACCAGCAGAATGGTTCTCTAAATGCTGCAAACGGATACAGGGTGGTAGGGTCACCACCCGAATTGACTAATGGGGATCTAGAACTTTTATTTACCCAACTGTTGGAAGGAGTGCATCAGGCACGAGGAAAGCAGTGGGCGCTAAAGTATCTGCAACGGATGGAAAATCGCATTAATGAGGATCGCTGGATAGATTGGCTGTTGAGCTTTGGCGAAAAATTATTCAATTCACCTGCACCAAACCAACATTTAGCATCCCAGATGATACAACTGGGCGAACTTGGTATTGGCAGAATCGGAGAACTTGCTTATGACATTGGCATCAGGCTGTTAACGCGAAACTCAGCAACATATTATGAAGAGATTGAGGAGCAAGATCATCCAGTCGAGTTTGATGAATTTGAAACCACAACGCCCGAAGAAAGCCTTTTAAACACTCCTGGGCAGGAGTTGATGCGTAAGCTAGGCGAACGGTTATGGGAGTACGAGGAGGAAGAGACTCAAACCACAATCCCATTACCCGAAATGGCCTCTGTTGAGGAAGCATGGACGGGCAATATAGAGGAAGTGTTATGGGAATATCAAGGCGAAGATGCCGAAAATACAACGTCACCGACTCTCCCCATTACTTCACAAGAAGATGCGATCGCCAAGTTATTAGATCTGTTTTCTGAATCGGTAGCAGAACAAGCTGAGGAAACAACAATCCCAGATGATACTCTCGCTTCTATTACAGAAGAAACGGAAGCTGAAGAAGATGAAATCGACAAGTTATTTGAGATTTTCTCAGAGCCAGAAGAGGAAACCGAAACCACAGCCTTAGATAATATTCTTACTCCCTCTCCAGAAGACGCGCTCCTCACTTCTTTTATAGAAGAGAATATTCAGATTCCACCCACACAAGAAGAAGAAAGACCATTAGAAGAACAGAAGTGGGATAAATCTTTGGCGAAATTAGAGCCAAAAGTTGCAGACGCTTTTGATGAGTTGTTGGTGAGGTTAGATCAGAGTACCAACCTAGTCCAAGAACTTGCTTCCGAACTGGCAATTCGTAAGAAGAATTCGCAATTAGTTACTGAGCCAAAAATTGATCGGGCGCAAGCATGGTTTTACCAAGGTCTTCAGCAAGCCAAAACTGGAGATTTATTAGGAGCGATCGCATCCTACGACCAAGCCATAGAACTAAAACCTAATTTTTATGAATACTGGTTTAATCGAGGCTTGACATTATTTCATTTAGAACATTTTGTAGAAGCTGTCGCCTCATACGACAAAGCCATAGAATTGAAACCCGATTTCTACAAAGCTTGGTACAACAAAGGTGGAACTTTAGGTGAATTAGGAGAATTTGATCAAGCGATCGCTTCTTTTGAACACGTCATTGAAATCAAACCCGATTTCGCAGATGCTTGGTCTAGCCGAGGTTTAGCACTGCTGAAGTTAGGGCGATTATGGGAAGCAATTTCCAGTTACGACCAAGCCCTACTTCTGCAACCAGAAGATCAGGAAAACTGGTATTACCGAGGTATAGCTTTGGCTGTGGGCGAGCAACATGAAGATGCGATCGCATCTTACGATCAAGCTCTTGAAATTCAACCCGACTATCATGAAGTCTGGATTGATCGGGGTGTAGTGCTATTTAATTTAAAACGTTGGTCAGAAGCAATCACCTCTTGGGATAAAGCACTCTCAATTCAAGCCGACTTTTACTTAGCTTGGTATAACCGCGGTGTGGCGTTGGATAACTTAGGACGCCGTGAAGAAGCTATTACTTCTTACCGTAAAGCTATAGCAATTAAACCCGATTTCCACTTAGCTTGGTACAACCAGGCGATCGCGCTGTTTCATTTAGGGCGGTTTGCAGAAGCGATCGCCTCTTATGACAGTGCTTTGCAAATTAAACTTGACTATTGGGAAGCTTGGATTGGTCGCGGTACTGCTGCTGGCAGTTTAATTCATCCTGAGACTTTGTTAAGTTTGTTTACTGGCATTACATCTACAAATCAAGCATTAAAGCAAGGCGGCTATGAAGGAAAATTAGCTAGCTACGAGGAAGGCTTGAAATACGTTCGCCCGGACACTCACCCTGAAGGATGGGGCAGATTACATCTGGCGATCGCTAATACTTATTATGAACAAGGTAAGAATAATTCCACACCCCGCAGTCATTGGCAAAAAGCTGTAGATGAGTACAATCAGGCACTATTAACGCTCACCAGCGAAGATTTTCCTCAGTTACATCTAGAAGTATTGCAATCTCTAATCAAAACACTTGTAGGTTTGGGCGAAACAGAACAAGCACAAGAATTACAACAATACGGTAGCGATTTACTTCAACAATTGCTGAGTGAATCAACTCGCCCTGATGATAGTAAAAGACAGCTAGCCCTGAAATTTGCAGGATTTGGGCAATTAGCTGTTGATTTAGCTGTAAACTACGGTGACTTGGTGGAAGCTTGGGAAATTGCCGAACAAGGTAAAAATGCTTGTTTAAACTGGCTACTTTTGGGTTGGGAGGAGCAAACTTACGCACCAAACTATTCTGCAATTCAGCAGTTGCTCAATCCTAAAACAGCAATTATTTATTGGCACATTAGCCCAACTTCCCTACAAACCTTTATTCTTAAAGACGAAGCTCCTTCGCCCATCCTCTTGTTTACACCTATACAAGATGAGGGGGCGATTCACTTAGGAGAAGCTCCTATAGGTTCGCATGAATTGCGCCTACCTGAAGCAGTCAGACGTTTGATGGCCTTTGAAGATTGGCTACAAGAATGGAATCAACAATACCAGGAATATAGCAGCCAATCTCAAGACAAACAGCATCAAAGCAACCATTCCTGGTACATGGATATGGAAGCAAGGCTGTTACAGCTAAAAAATATCCTCAACATTTCCACAATCGTTCAGGAACTCGAAGGCATTACTCAATTGATTTTAATGCCCCACCGCGACTTGCACAGATTGCCTCTCCATGCGCTTTTTCATCTCTGTTCCCCTATTCCAGAAGATTGGCCAACTGTCGAGGCTAATTGCACCATTACTTATCTGCCAAGTATCCAAATAGGATTAACAGCAAAAGCTGAACCAGCATGGCATAAACAAAATCAATTCTTACTTAGTGTGGAGCATCCCAACACCACAGGTTATCCTCCACTGAAATTTGCCAAACTGCAATCTGAAATTGTTAGCCAAATGTTTGCTAATTGCCAACGTATTCAGGGAGAACAAGCTAATAAGAATAATGTCCTAAATGCCTTAACTGATGATTACAATGTATTTCACTTTACGGGGCATATCATTAACAATTTCAGCGAGCCGAAGAAATCAGAATTGGCTTTAACCGATAACGACAAACTTACTTTAGAAGAAATCTGCCAACAAACTTTAGTCAGTTACAACCTGGTTACATTATCGGCTTGTGAAACTACAACTATTAGCAATCCCATTATCACCAACGAATATGTAAATTTAGCTTATGCTTTTCTAAGTGGTGGAGTTCCTCTGGTTATAAATACTCTTTGGACTGTAGAATCGTTTGCCAATGACTTAGTAATCATAGAATTTTATCGACGGTTACAGCCAGATAAATCGGCAGCAACTACATTAACTGAAGTCACAACATGGTTGAAGGAAATAACTGCAATTGAACTGACTAAATGGTATGAGAATTTATTAAATAATTTACATTATGATGATTTAAAAGTTAGGACGCATATAGCAACGCAAATGTATAGAACTAGTAAAATTACGCCTGAACAAAAACTTTTCTCCCACCCTTACTACTGGGCAGCATTTACAATTACAGGTAAATCAAGTTAGATTGCAATAAATTTTGTAGGTTGGGTCGAAGCATGAGGCGTAAAATCCTCATTAATAGTTTTCTTGCATAAGTTTATGTTTTTTATATAAAACCACAGATAAACACAGATAAGCACCGATATTTATCTGTGTTTATCTATGTGCAACTGTTCTTTTACTAATATTCGGATTTTTGCAATAAGTCTATTAATGAACAAAAATTTAATGATTACAACCCATTACCAATCAATATAAAGGGTGCCCAATAGTAGGGATGACGAAACTCATTTGCAGCCTCAGTAGTTGAAGCATTAGCTTGCTTCTTACCATTTTCTAAATAATCACCTGTGAGTAAGGCAAGTTGTGCTTTTTGCAAAGCTTCAGCTTTTGTAGTATTACCTGCTTGTAATACTTTATAAAATACATTCATTAAAGCTTGGGTTCCGCCATCAGATACAGACCACAATGAAGCAATAGATGCTTTGGCTCCTGTTAATTGAATCTGGTATCCTAAACCAATAATTTCTTGCCCATTACCTAATTTATCGCCTAAACCAGTTTGGCAAGCACTCAAAACTACTAATTCTACATTTGGTAAAGACCAATTTTCTATATCTCGTAAAGTCGCACGTTCTCCATTGCCAAATAAAATAAATGAATCTTCTGGACTACCTTTAACAAGTAACCCATGAGTCGCCAAATGAACGATTTTGTAATCATTCATCTGAGGAATTGTGGCTGGAGGGTTGAAATTATTATCTAATAATATTTTAGTCCCTGGGATTGTTTTAGCTAAAGTTTCTACTTCCTGTTTAGCAAACTCTAAACCACTAAATATCTCTTCACGACTGCCAAATTTTACTGTGTAATCACCTTTTGTAAAAGCACCAGCTAAAATTTTGATATTTTTCTCTGGTTTGTTATCGAATTTAGTTAAGCTAGCAGATGTAATATTGTTAATAATAAAACGTTGTATCAACCAATCTTTGCCGTCATATAATGCTGCCAAGGGAACATATCTTAATTGCCCATCCGGTGCATAAATAATTGATTTAATATCTGCTTGTTTTAGGTCATTTTCTATTGGTTTAATTAACCAATTGTATAACTTATTTGCTGGATTTTTAACATTTTTATGTGTAACTTGAATTGTTTGGCGAAACTCATGAATTACCTTATTTAACTCTTCTTGCTTAACTGGTACTGTGCGATGAATTGGCGGTGCATCTGCCGTAACAATGACTAACTCTAATCTATCTTCTAAAACTAACGGATAAAGTAAGACTGCTTTTTGATTTAACTGGCGCAAATTCTCCCGAATAGAGTTTAGCTGTCTTAAACTAAGATTTTCTTGTCCAGAAGCCACTGATAATTGCTGAACTAACGCTACTACAGAAGGACTTTTAATAAACTTGTTAAACTCAGCAGTAATTTGTTGCTCTAGTTTCACTAATTCGGCAATACGCTTTTCTTGCGTTGATGAGCGTTCTTTGGGATTCATTTGTCGCAAACTTGTAAGTTCTTTACCTAAAAGAATTGCTTTGTCTTGTAGGACGCTGTATTTTTGAGAAATCTCTTGCTCTTGAGGTCGTAAAGGCAGCTTTTGTTGCGTTTCTGTATTAACTCCTCTTTGAGGATTCCCTACTTTGGGAGTATTTACTATTTTTTCGGAACTTCCACGCCAATTACCAATAAAATCATTTACTTCTTGGATTTTCAATAAATCTAAAACTTGTTGAGCTTCTGCGGAACGATTTTGCTTGAGTAATAAGTCAGCTAATCGGCGATATCTTTCAGCAACAGTTTCTGTGTAAGATTGTTGAATATCACTGGGTACAACGCGTAAATTTTGACGAATTGTTTCGGTAAGGTTGACTGATTGTTTGTAGAATCCGATCGCTAGTTGCGGTTGATTTTGGCTAGATAGTACATCTCCCAGATATTTCAGAGTTGCAGTCTCACTAATTTTGTCGCTAACTTCGCGGTGTATTGCTAAAGCTTGCTGATAAAGTCCTAAAACTTTTTCATATTGATTTTGTTTTTGGTATATCTGTCCAAGATTACTAATTGTTACACCTTCGCCAGTGCGATCGCCTACTGCTTGATAATTAGTCAAAGCCTGCTGATTGGACTCGATTGCTTGGCTATATTTACCTGTATTACTATAAACACGCCCAATATTATTGAGAGTTACAGCAATACCTGCTGGATATTTGTTAGCTTTATAAATATCTAAAGCTTGTTGATATAGCTTAAGTGCTTGTTCATATTTACCTTGGCTAAAGTAAATTTGTCCAATATTGTTGAGGTTAAGTGCTTCGCCTTGAAATTGAAAGGAGTCTTTACCAAAAGCATCACCAACATTAGCGCGATTAGTAACTTGTTGCAAAGCTTGGGGGTTTTGTCCCAAAGCATCATAAAGTAACTTTATATCTTGTTTAGTTGCTCCCTTATATTCACCAGTGCGAAATTTTCTATAAATAGTTGAGGATTTTTCCGCCAAATCTAAGGATTTTTGGTATTGACCTAAGCTAAAGTATGCACCTGCAAGGTTATTTAAAATTGCTGCTTCTGTGCCATAAAAGCAAGTTAATTTCTCTTTATAGCAGAAGTCTTGGACAGTGCTTAAAGCTTTTTGATAAGAGTCTAGTGCTTGAGTGTAGTTACCTAAATTGATGTAAACGACTCCAATATTATTTAGAGTATCGGCGCTACCAATATGATCGCTATTTGCTTTTTGTATCGCCAAAGCTTGTTGATAAAAATCCAGAGCCTTTTGATACTGACCCATTCTGAAGTACAATGCCCCCGTATCAGTGAGCATAATTTTTTGGCTGGTAGAGTAGCTAGAGTCTTTTGGATTAGCTGCTTGCAGTTCTCTAAGAATGCCTAAGGCTGGTTGATAAGCATCTAACGCTTTTTGATACTGACCCAAATTGGTATAAGCTTCGGCTATGTAGAAGAGAGATATCCATTGATCGCGTGTTTGTTTGCGAATCGCTAAAGACTGCTGCAAGAACTCCAGCGCCTTGGTATATTCACCTTTACGCAGATACACATATCCAATATTGTCAAGGCTGTTGGCTTCCCCGGCTTTAGCGCCGTATTTTTTGAAAATAGCTAACGCCTGTTGGAACATTTCTAACCCTGCTTGCAAGTCCTCTAAACCAACTAAATCTTTGTAAACCAGACCTGCACCGTTATTATTGAGAGTAATTGCCTCTGTAATCTTTTCTTCTTGTGTTGACGTTGGTGCTTGGGCTATAACTTGTTGTGAAGTATGAAATATGAACGTTGGAGAAGTTAAGCTGAGTAGAAGGGTTGCAGCAATTAGACGTAGTTGCATAAACAAAGTTTTTATGTCTAATGGTTAAAATAACTACAGTTATAACCCATACTTCAACGTTTATATTTAACAATCAGCCTACTAGTTTTCGCGTATGGATTTTGATAATCAGTTAGCTGGTTTTTAACAATTTCTTCAGATAAAAAGCTGAACTCTTCGTATAGATTACAGAGAATTTATCAGCGATTGCGCGGAGCGTAGCGCCAAAGGCGATCGCAAACTCCAACTCTTGAGTTCTGAGGACTGAGTTGAGTAAAGTCGGAAATCCCTATGCTTTTAACTCAGCAATCACTACTGTTTAAAAATTCAGCGCAGCTAACGACGCAGCTACAATAGTACCCTAAAGAAAGATTATGCCCAGTTTTTGATTTTTATGACTTCTGCTACAACCGTAAAAACTGAGTACGAAGCGATTATTGGTTTAGAAACCCATTGTCAGCTGAGTACCAACACCAAGATTTTCTCTACCAGTTCTACAGCATTCGGTGGTGACCCCAATACTAACATCGACCCAGTTTGTATGGGTTTACCTGGCGTCTTACCTGTACTCAACGAAAAAGTCTTAGAATACGCTGTCAAAGCAGGTTTGGCATTGAATTGCCAAATTGCAAAATATAGCAAATTTGACCGTAAACAGTATTTTTATCCTGATTTACCGAAAAATTACCAAATTTCTCAATACGATCTGCCAATTGCAGAACATGGCTGGTTAGAAATTGAGTTGGTAGATGCTGATGGTAATCCTACCCGCAAACGCATCGGCATTACACGTCTGCACATGGAGGAAGACGCAGGTAAATTGGTACACGCTGGAAGCGAACGTCTTTCTGGTTCTACCTATTCTTTAGTAGATTACAACCGCGCAGGTGTGCCATTGGTAGAAATTGTCTCAGAACCCGATCTGCGTTCTGGACAAGAAGCTGCTGAATATGCCCAAGAACTACGCCGAATTCTACGATATCTCGGTGTGAGTGATGGCAATATGCAAGAAGGTTCTCTACGCTGTGATGTCAACATCTCCATCCGTCCTGTAGGACAAGAAGAGTTTGGCACGAAAGTAGAAATTAAAAACATGAATTCATTCAACGCCATTCAACGGGCGATTGAATACGAAATTGAACGCCAAATTGCCGCAGTAGAAGGAGGCGATCGCATTATCCAAGAAACACGTCTGTGGGAAGAAGGTTCGCAACGCACAATTAGTATGCGGACTAAGGAAGGTTCTAGCGATTACCGCTATTTCCCTGAACCAGATTTAGCACCAATAGAAGTTTCCCCAGAACAATTAGAACATTGGCGCAGTGAATTACCAGAACTACCTGCACAAAAACGCCATCGTTATGAAACTGAGTTGGGGCTTTCGGCTTACGATACGCGAGTGTTGACAGAAGATCGTCCAGTAGCTGATTATTTTGAAGCCGCGATCGCCGCAGGTGCAAATCCCAAAGCGGCTGCTAACTGGATTACTCAAGATATTGCCGCATATCTCAATAAACAAAAACTCACTATTAGCGAAATTGCCTTGACTCCCAACAATCTAGCTGATGTGATTACTAGGATTGAACAAGGTAAAATCAGCAACGCACAAGCTAAACAAAAGTTACCAGATTTGCTTGCAGGAATTTCTCCTGAAAAAGCTTTTGCGGGACAAGAACTAATCGCCGATCCTAGCGTGTTAGAACCCATCGTTGATGAAGTGATAGCCGCAAACCCCAAAGAATTAGAAAAGTATCGCAACGGTAACACTAACCTCAAAGGCTTCTTTGTTGGGCAGGTTTTGAAAAAGACTGCCAAACGTGCCGATCCTAAGCTGACTAATGAATTAGTAGAAAAGAAACTAAATTCTTAGCTTTCCTTTCAACCAGATCGCACAAACAGAAAAGCTTGTTCTGTGGTGCTGAGTAACGAGTAATGACTCCTGAACAAAAGGAACTACTAAATTTATTTACTCTTTTTACTCAGCACTCAGCACTCAGCACTCATTTAGCGCCTTTCTTCACACAAGCATTATAAAAAGAGTTTATAAAGATGGGTCATACCCCTTGGGCTTAAATTGCTAAAGTCTGTTATCAGTTGGCAGTCTATGTGCTAAATAGCTATTGAAGAAGCTATCTTTATACTTATTTAAACATTTTGAGTCAAAATTTGATAGCAAATTATACAAAAGAACTATTTATGGGGTATTGCCCCACATTCCAAAAATGTTACATTGTGATATTTAAATGCACCCTGATGATTTGGAGAGTTCCTAAGTGACTCTCTTTTTTGTTATAGTTCTAGAATTATCTTCATTATAAATTTGAAAAAAGAACCTAAAAGTTGGGTGTTGACACTCATGCAAAAAATGATATACTGTGCTATGTAGATGCACCCTGATGATCTGGAGAGCTGCTTAAGTAGCTCTCTTCTTTATTTTTATGTAGACTCGTGTTAACCTCAAGACCAACTTCATCAGTTTTTCATGAAGAATCTATTAAGAGGGTCTTGCCCTTAGAATAAGAAGTGGGTATAATATGTTATGTAGATGCACCCTGATGATCTGGAGAGCTGCTTAGATAGCTCTCCTTTTTCAATTTTTATGAAGTCAGCTTCAAGCATCTGGCATCAACTGAGTAGTATTAATAACTAACAACTGCTTACTAACTGATGAGTAAGACTTGATATAATCGCCAGTCAAGCCACTATAGAGTTGTGGGGTAAGAATCATGGCAGACTGGCAAGAAATTACTGGTGGTATCACAGCACCAAGGGGATATCGGGCAGCAGGAATTACCGCAGGTCTCAAACCTTCGGGATTGCCCGATTTAGCTTTGATATTGTCAGACGTGGAAGCGATCGCGGCTGGTGTGTTCACCACTAGCCAAGTTAAAGCTGCCTGCGTAGATTATTGTCGCCAACGTTTGCAAGCCAAGCATAGTGCTAGGGCGATTCTTTGCAATGCTGGACAAGCAAACGCCGCCACAGGTAGCCAAGGCTGGTTAGATGCCCTAGAGTCAGCTATGGCATTAGCCCAAGCTCTAAACATTCCTAGTGAATCTGTATTATTGGCTTCGACTGGGGTGATTGGGCAGCGAATACCAATGGATAAACTCAAAGCAGGAATTCCTCAACTGATAGCCGCACTATCAGAAACAGGTTCCGATGCAGCTGCCAAGTCGATTATCACCACAGACTTAGTGCCCAAATCTATTGCCCTAGAAACAATTATCGGCGATCGCCCAGTGCGGATTGGTGGCATTGCCAAAGGTTCTGGCATGATTCATCCCAACATGGCAACCATGCTGGCATTTGTCACTTGTGATGCAGCTGTTTCACCAGCCCTTTGGCAACAAATGTTGAGTCGGGCGGCTGATAGAAGTTTCAATTCGATCACCGTTGATGGTGATACCAGCACCAACGACAGCTTAATCGCTCTAGCAAATGGGCAATCTCGCACCCCAGCCATCATGGAAATGGGACACGAAGCGGAAAAATTAGAAGCGATGTTAACAGCAGTATGTCAGCATTTAGCCAAAGCGATCGCCCGTGATGGCGAAGGCGCAACTTGTCTCATCGAAGTGCAAGTGACTGGGGCCCATGACGAACTCTCCGCCCGCCAAATCGCCAAAACCATTGCTGGGTCATCCTTAGTTAAATCTGCAATCTTTGGCCGTGACCCCAACTGGGGACGCATCGCCGCCGCCGCCGGACGTGCAGGTGTACCCTTTGAGCAAGATAATCTGCAAATTAAGCTTGGAGATTTTTTACTTTTAGAAAATGGCCAACCTCTGCCATTTGACCGTGCAGCAGCGAGTGCATATTTAAAACAAACCGCTGCCGATTCTTCCCTACCCCAAGACTTCGTTGCTACAAATAATAGTAATGATTTGTCAGTGGATAGAAGCAATATTAAAGCGCAAAGGGTAGACAATCCCGTAATTATTGCACTTAGCGTGGGTAATGGTCATGGTTCAAGTAAAGCTTGGGGTTGTGACTTGAGTTATGACTACGTAAAAATTAATGCCGAATATACAACTTAAATATTAATTACAATATTAACCATCAACGAAACCCCCAAACGCATATTTAGTTGGGGGTAACTTCTTACTGCCAAATTTTAATTCCTTCTCTTCCTCCTGTTACTAAAGTATTGCTATCTTTGGTGTAAAACACCCAGTCTTCATTTTTGCCAAAGTTAACAATAGTTTTGTCTGTCATTAAATCTCTAACTTGTAACGGCAAATACGAACCCTCTCCGGTCACAGCATAAGTTTCTCCATCAGGGCTAATGTCAATTCCCACATAAGTGTTTTTAGAAGCGCCAATTGCAGAACCACGATGAATCAACTTACCATTTTTCGCATTCCAGACCTCAACTTGCATACTATCAAAAGGTCTATTAGATATAATTAGTAATTGATTACCATCCTTGCTAAAACGTATAGAATTAGCAAAACCATTTATTGCGATTTTGCGGACAATTTTACCAGTTTTTAAATCCCACATTCTTATGGCGTTTTCTTCTGTTCCAGCAGTAACAAGCACTTGATTGTTAGGATTAACAGCCATCTGAGTAATACCATAAGCATTATTACCCTTGATAGTATTAAGTAACTTGCCCGTCTTCAAGTTCCATAGCTTAATTGTTTTATCAGCGCTGGCGCTTGCTAAAATTTGCCCATTAGGGCTAAAAGCAAAACTGGTAATTTCGTCTGTATGTCCTGTGAGATTAAATTTAAAGGAACCTTGATTAAGTAATTTGCTAATCAATAATTTAATTTGGGTTACGTCTTGAAAAGATGGGTTAGTATTCAAATCATAACTGCCATCTTTTATTTGCATAATTATTATGTTGCTATTACTATCAGCTACCAAATAATTATTATTGCTGCTTTCAATTAAATAACCTTGTCCTTTAAATTCCTGCTTACCTTCGCTGGTATTTGTACCAAACTCATCTAAAATAAGGCGAGTACGCAAATGTATATAACTGATAGTTTGCAATTTAGTAATTAAATTAACATAGTAATTTGTCTTTGCTTGATAAATATTTTTGGCTTCAGTCTTTCGCCACCGTTGTACCATCTTACTTTGCTGTATCAACAGTTGCTGAATCTCAAAAAAATTCTTACCTGCATCAAGTGCATCTGTGACAATATCGTAATCCAGCACTTCATCATCTGGATAGCGTTGACGGTCTTTTGCTACGGATTCTTGTATTTGCTTATTGATAGGCTGGGTTGGGGAATTTTCTTGCTGTGTCACCAATAAAGGAGTTAGTTTAGCTAAATTACTGCTTTCTTTCACTGCTATTGGTTTAGCAGTAGCATTCCAAACCTGAATTGTAGGATTCCCACCAGAAAAGCTAATTAAAGAATTACCATCAGGGTTAAAAGCAATTACAGAATTTTCTGAAGGATCGGAACCTGTACCACGGATTCTTTTAGGTTTGACGATACGTCTTAAGGTTTGGATTTCTTCCCCAGTGGCTACATTCCAGAGTTTAATTGTTAAAACACCTTGATGATAATTTTGGGTTGCCAAAATGCGCCCGTCTGGACTAAAAACTAGAGATTTAATTTCGGAGGGTGATCTGTAAGTAAGATTATGAATTATTTTACCTGTATTAATATTTGTTAAAGTAATGATATTTTCATTAGTCTGACTGACGCTATTGTCAGCATTTTTTTGTTCACCTCTGCGGTATGCTGCCAAAATTTGGCTGTCAGGACTCAAAATTGGATAACCAGAAACTGAAGGTAGAGTGTGAACTAGTCGGGCATTTTGCCAAGATTTATTTTTAGCTACCGTTGTGGGATTAGCCGCCTGCACATTTTCGATGGCTGTCAAGTTAGAACTAGATGGAACTTGCGCGATTGCGCGGAGCGCAGCGCCAGAGGCGATCGCACTACAATAAATTGTCAGTAACAGTGACAAGGCAAATGTTTGAGTACCTACTTTCATAGAAAATGCGATTTTTGGAAATTGTATAACAACTACTAAATCTAAGAATTTTTTTGGTTCAAATCAGTTCCTGTTTATGAAAAAAATTACAAATATGTAGCACATTTCTGAAGTTGAGGCTATACCACAAGTATCAGAATGTGATAATCTAATTATCGAATTATTTGAATTTCTAAAAAAGTTAGTACAAACCAATAATTAATCGGTGCAAAAAATAGGAAACATAATTTTTTCAGAAACAGTAGTTAGTTCAATTACGAGTTTCCTTTTATAGCTTATCCTTTAATAAATAAAACCCGATAAACTGCTTCACCCTTATTTTGAGTACCTATTTCCCGTTCTGTAGAGACAGGTAGCGGGTTTTCTTTTAGCCATTCTTCTGTACCAACTTTCTGAAAAGCGGGGTTTTCGGCAAAGCGATCGCGCATTTCCATTGCCACAAATTCTATGTCGGATTGCAAAAACACAATTCCACCCCGCGCCAGATAGTGTGCTAAATCTGCGACTAATTCTGGTTGTACTATTCGTCGTTTAGCATGGCGAGTTTTAAACCAAGGATCGGGAAATTGAATTGTAACGCGCTGTAAAGTTCCTATAGGAAGAGAAGATAACAGCGATCGCAATGAGCGATTCACATTACAAAATAAGTAATGGAGATTAGTTAAACCCAAATCAGAACGCACCTGATTGGCCTCCACCACCAGTGGTTCTCGAATTTCCAAACCGAGAAAATTCCAGTTCGGTTCTAACTTGGCCATATTCAACAAAAATCGTCCCCTTGCACAACCAATATCCAGATGTAACGGTTGATTTGGTTGCACATACACTTCTTCCCAGTCGAGGGAACTCACTGGCGTTTGATACTTTTGGGCAAGCGGATTAACATGTTGACGTACTCGCACAGCTGCCAAAATAGATTCTCCTTTGCGTGACAATATCAAATGGCGAGGTGGGTATCGCCATGTATAGCTTTGGGGGTAATCAATATGTTATCTCAAATAATCAGGCAAATAACAATATCAAACTTGTGGATAACTTGCTAGCTGGTTATTACATTTATATAAATTAAGACTGCCCAGTTTTTAATGATATTTACTCACAAATTCCATCTTAAACTAGAAGATATAACTGAATTTCACTATTTATAAATTAATAGTTATAGTTAAATGTGAAATTAAAGGATTTTGTTTTATAGCTACTATTTTTTTGATACCAGCATTATAGAATCATAAGCAATAATCAATAGTTTAACTTAATTATTTGTGTCTTCTGCCTTAAGTTAGTAAATATCTATATCTATAGTTTTACGTTCATGGAATTAACTACAATTTGATATTTTTTCATCCAGTATAAATGTATATAAATGTTAAGTATAAGGGCTGCTACACAGGGTGACAAAGCAAAAGTTATACTCTTTGAAAAAGGCTTGTTTTAACTCTGCTTTTAAAAGTATCCTGAAATCAATGACTCTAAATTTTCGTTTTGCCATAGTTAGCGATTTACATATCGCACTTCCTCATACAATCTGGGATCATCCCAGCCGATTTCATTTAGTGGAAGTCAGTATTCCGGCTTTTGAAAGTGCATTAGAACATTTAACACAACTCGATTTAGATTTCCTCTTACTTCCAGGAGACTTAACCCAGCATGGTGAACCAGCTAACCACACTTGGTTACAAAAACGTTTAGCTCAACTACCTTTTCCCGTGTATGTTGTTCCTGGTAATCATGATGTTCCCGTGCTAATGGCAAACGAACAATCAATTGCTTTTGCTGATTTTCCTCACTATTATCGCAAGTTTGGTTATAACAACCCTGAACAACTTTACTACACTACTCAATTAATGCCTGGAGTTCGACTAATTGGTTTAAATTCTAACTCTTTTAATGACCAAGGTCAGCAGATAGGGCGTTTAGATAGTAAACAGCTAAGGTGGTTAGAAGAAGTGTTGGCGGCGGCCAATGATGAATTGGTGCTAGTAATGGTGCATCACAATGTTGTTGAGCATTTACCCAATCAATCATGCCATCCAATGGCAAATCGTTATATGTTGGAGAATGCACGGGAACTATTGCAGTTGCTAAGGCGCTACGGAGTCAGTCTAGTGTTTACAGGGCATTTACATGTTCAAGATGTCGCCTGCTCGCAAGGGATATACGATATCACTACTGGTTCGTTAGTCAGCTATCCTCATCCTTATCGAGTGTTAGAGTATCACAGCGATCATTATGGTAGGCAATGGTTGCAAATTTTATCCCATCGTGTGGAATCAGTGCCTAATTTTCCTAACTTGCAACAGTCATCACGGCAGTGGATGAACGATCGCTCTTTTCCTTTCTTGATGAAGCTGCTAACTCTACCTCCCTTAAACTTACCAAAAGCCCAAGCAGAAGAACTAGCTCCAAGTTTGCGTGACTTTTGGGCAACTATTGCCGATGGGGATGCTTTGTTAGACTACCCCCAGTTTCCACACAAAGTTCGTCGCTACATTCAAAAATATGGTGCGATCGCGACCGGTGGCACTCCCACTCTAATTGACAATAATAGTACAATTTTACTGGAGAAGATTGAGGCATAAGCAAGTTGGAGATATGAGGGAGTAAGCGAACAATTTATGATTCCACCTCATTCTCCTTATTGCTTAAAGCGCGGCAAATCCCAAATACTGAGGTGTAACCGTGTAAGAAAGTGCTACCACCGACAGGGCCAATTTCACCACCACAGAAAAAACCACCTACAGGGATATCTTTGAGGTAGCGCCCAAATAGCTCAGAATCAAAATTAGGTTTACCGTAGAGTCCTTCGCCACGACCTACACAGGAAAACATTAAAGCAGCAACAGCAGATGCTTCTGGAGTTCGTTGGTTTTGATACTGCTGTAGGAGGAATTCTAAATCTTCAGCAGAAGCTTCGGCATCACGCAGGTGGAATTGTAACCGTTGACCAGGACGAACGCGATCGCCAATTGCGATCGCCCCTGCTGATGGGTCTACCCCTAGTATGCCGCGAATTAAAAAGTCTCCCTGATGTAAAGAAGGTTTAAATACATCCATTGCTAAACCGATAAACAGAGAGTGTTGTGCCAGCATCCGTTCTTTCTCGCTGAGATTGGCAATCACTTCTCGCAGTACTACTAACGGCACTTGCTCATCTAGTTCCAAGATAATATTGCGCTCGGCTTTCGTAACTTGCAATGGCTGACCAATCGGTCGGCATCCTTGGGCGACAATTGTGTCTAAGGCAATATTACCACTCAACGCCAGCCCCACTGTTCCTTCTCGATACAGGCGATCGTTACAAAATAAGGCCATGCGACCATTCATACCCCCAGCGCTAGCCTGTCCTCCCACTGTCACAGAACCAGGATAGGCAAAATCTAGCCCCTGCAATAAATCGTTAATTCCAGAGGAGAAAGAACCACATAGCAAGATGAACTGAGGCGTTGGCGATCGTGGTACACCGATCAAATCTATCCAAGCATCGGGTGAACTATCCAAGTCAGGCAATTCTTCACCAATAATATGAAAGACTTGCAGATCAACCCCTGGTAGGTGAGCCAAAGTCAGGCTGAGTGATGCTTCTGCTTCCAGTTCTTGGGTTTGCCCCTTAGCTGTTGTGCCAATCACACCACCACCACTACAGCCAATGAGTACAGGAACTGAAAGTTTCTCAGCTAATAAAGGTAAGAGGCGGGAATACTCGCTCCCAAAAGCCGAAGATATAAATACCAGCCCTAGATCAGCAGGTGCGGTTAATGAAGAGACAGCCCTTTCTACCACATCTGTAACAGCTGCTTCCAAAGAAGGACGGGTTGACAGGGCATTTGCCCACTGCATTTGGTCTGCCATGAGTTTTAGGCTTCTTTCTCTTATTAGGCTAGTAGTTTTTGATTTTTAATCTGAGGAAGAAATGCATCTGACAAGAGTTGACACCAGCTAAATTTATCTCCTCTCAGTGCCCTGTTCATCCCAGGAAGCAAGGGTTGTCATACCCTATTAGATGCATTAAATATATTGTATGATTATACTTTTGTAGTACTGACTCTACAAAATCTTAAAAGATAAATATAGATATAGTATATATGCCACCCATTATTGTATTAATTATGGATCACCATACTAAAACACTAAACTTAACAGCTAAGTGGGTAGAATGGTGAACGATAGAAGAAAAAATAGCCATTTTTGACTTTTTTCTATACTGGTATTAACACCACACAACGAGACTAAGTTATGAGCGACATCCAAGAAAAAATCCAAGAAGAAGTTGAACAAGCTCGTACTGTCTGTGACAGTACAGGTAGTAGCTCTGCTGAGTGTGCAGCGGCTTGGGATGCAGTTGAAGAATTGCAAGCTGAAGCCTCCCACCAGCGCCAAAACAAACCAAAAAACTCCTTAGAACAATACTGTGATGATAACCCAGATGCTGCTGAGTGTCGGGTTTATGACGACTAGAAATTAAATTAAAAAATTTTCTTTTCGTCTTACGCGCAAGCAACCAGAACCTATTAACTGATATCTTGTACCTTCAAGCAACCCTTACCTCCAATCTTACTTCAGCCCTGTTTGCTTATCTTCCTCTTCATTGAGGGTGTTAAGTAATGACTTGATGGCTGAAAACTTTGAGGAGGATACCTTTGAGGTTTTATTCTCCTAAGAATAAATCTCTAGCACCTATAAAATTGGGGATGGGTGAGGGTGTACCAAGCAGTTTCAAAACTCTTCCTGAGTCTACTGTTAATTGGCGCAAGATATAAGTTTAGGCTCTTCGAGTTGCTTGTTTTTTTGCCAAATAGATATCTGAAATATATATCACTTAGGCTAGTTCCTAAATTTTTATTTTGATTAAACTGTTTGGTATCAAGTACAGTTATTAGCTAGCTAATACATAAGGCATTCCGAATTTGGATGCTTGTTTTTGGTCATAGGTGCTTAATTTTATAGTCTGGTAAAAACTATGGAAAATGATGTTTGGTTTCGCCCGTTTGTTTGGATTGACTACCGATTAGCCCTATTATTTAGCCTTATTATTCCTTTGCTTCTATTGGTTTGGGCGTTTGTGCAAAAAGCAGAAGGCATACAACGCCTATTAATGATTTACTGGCGAGTATCCAGTTTGTTGGCAATCACGGTTTACTTGATGATCGGTGGGTTCGGGGTAAGTTTTATTTCTGGCTTGATGGCGCGGATTCTGATTCCTATTTCTTTGTGGTTTTGGGTGGATCTTAATGATGAAATTGAGTACCAAGCTAGTAGCCCCTTAAAATTAATTTTCACTTCTTGGCGCTGGGCTATGACTGTTTATTATATTTTAGGAACTATAGCCTTTATACCTTTTGTGGGTTGTGCTTTTTCCGGAACGGCGTTTAAAACTTCCTATTGCCGTGTCTGGTTAGAAGCCCCACTACTTTTTAAAGAATATTTTCACGCCAATAGCAAACCTGGTTTTCTGGGCTTTCTTGGCATCGTATGTTTAATAATTTACGTGCTTTACTTAAGTTATTTTGTCTTGATCAAGTTGGGTAAGCAGGGACGTTCAGCTACACAACATTAATCCTCACTTCACTCAAATTTAAAATACCCTTCAAGAAGTCGCTATTATAAGGCTTCCCGGAGGGTAAATGTCTACAAAATTTCAAGTTCAACAAATGAATTCCATTGGCAAACGACTAGAACAATACACTGCCAAACGTCCTCAAGAAATATTACTTGTAACCGTGGAAATTGCCAACGAACAAGACAATATTGCTATATTTAAAGGCTTTTCTAGTTCGTTAATGCGCCCAACTGCATTTGATCCCGATGTACCAGTTCTGCCAGATGGAGCTAACATTCTTAGCATTGATCGAGTAGCTACTCCTTACAATCCTGAAGCACCTCGTTATATTCAACAAGGTCTTTCGTGGCAAGATATGCAAGCTCTATTATCAGAAGTAGGAGTCTAATCAATTCAAAATTCAAAATTCAAAATTTATAACTTAGAGAATGATCCGTTCTGGATATACCCTCCCCGTTTTTGCCTGTGCTTCTGCTGTTGCTGCTTTACATTGGTTACGACATCGTCAACCTCTAGCAGCAGTGTCGGTAGATTTAATTGAACCGAATCAAATAGCCGAAATACCAATTGAACAGGTAGCAGGATTATCTGAGAATATGGCTTTGGCTATTACCCGCAGTGATCCGGGCGATAATCTTGACTTGACTAAAGATACACCGATTTGGGCATTGGTGGAATGGCGAGAGAGAGAAGAGGAAGCGGTTATTATTAGAGGGGGAGAAGGGATTGGCAAGCAGCTTAATAGTGAGGGCAAAGCGGCTATTTATGCTTATGCTCAAAGACTATTACAAGAGAACTTGCACCGGATGCTAGCACCTGGAGAAAAAATCACTGTAACGATTATCTTACCCTCTGGGCGATCGCTTGCTGTTCGTACTTCTAATGCTGCTTTTGGTGTTGTTGAAGGACTCTCTCTTCTAGGAACAACGGGTATTTCTCAACCCTTAAGCTCACCCGATCAGCTAACAGCTTTTCGCGCCGAATTGCAAGAGAAAGCCAATCGTTTTGAGAGTTTGGTATTTTGTATCGGCGAGAATGGCTTAGATTTAGCGCGAAAAATCGGTATTAACCCTGAACAATTAGTAAAAACTGCTAACTGGCTTGGGCCAATGTTAGTCGAAGCTGATGTTCTAAGTGTTAAAGAAATCTTATTGTTTGGGTATCATGGCAAACTCATGAAGTTAGCGGGGGGGATTTTTCATACCCATCACCATCTTGCTGATGGACGTAGAGAAATTTTAACTACTTACTGTACATTAGCGGGTTTAAAGTCACCTGATATACAAACAGTCTTTAATAGCTCCACCGCTGAAGCAGCACTAATATACCTGCGATCGCTAGATGCTTCTACTGGTAGTGATTGGGTAAATCAAGTTTATAGTGCGATCGCAGAAGCTATTGATTCCCGTTCCCAAGAATACATTCGCAGTCATAGCGACAGAGGCACATCCGCTACAATCTGTGGCTCAATTCTCTTTGACCGCGATCGCAAAATTATTATGAAGAGCAAAACTGCTTGTATGTTGTTTGAAAAATTATGTTAACTTAATATGAATAATCATAAATAATCCAAATAAATAACTTTTTCAGTAGCAACGCTAGGGTAATATCCTCGTTTTAATACCAAGCTAGATCATTGACTCAACAGACGCGCTTAACCGCAGCGTTTGTATAGCATTTATTTACCATTACGAACCTGAACAGGTAGAGGTAATGGTAACACCTAGACCACTGAGCGACGACTTATCCTTACTGACACTCTCTTGCCATCATGAATACAGCGGTGACTCTACCAACAGAACAAGCGCCTCAAACACGTGAAAATTGGGGTCAGCTTAATCGCCAAATAATTGTGATTCTGGACTTCGGTTCTCAGTATTCAGAACTGATTGCCCGTCGCATCCGCGAGACTCAAGTATACTCGGAAGTCTTGTCATATCGCACGACAGCTGAACAGTTACGACAACTAAATCCTCAAGGAATTATTCTCTCTGGTGGCCCAAGTTCAGTTTATGGGGAGACCGCTCCCCGTTGTGACCCAGAACTTTGGAATTTAGGAGTTCCTATTCTGGGTGTTTGCTACGGTATGCAGTTGATGGTAAACCAACTCGGTGGGGAAGTAGCAAAAGCTGATCGCGGTGAATATGGAAAAGCATCACTATATATTGATGACCCGACAGACTTGCTAACTAACGTCGAAGACGGTACTACAATGTGGATGAGTCATGGAGACTCAGTAACTCAAATGCCGTCGGGGTTTGAATTATTGGCACATACAGAAAATACCCCCTGCGCTGCCATTGCTGACCACGAGAGAAAACTTTATGGTGTACAGTTTCACCCAGAAGTAGTTCATTCTGTTGGCGGATTGGCATTAATCCGTAACTTTGTCTACCATATCTGCGAGTGCCAACCCACCTGGACAACAGCGGCTTTTGTTGAGGAAGCAATTCGGGAAATTCGCGCCAGGGTCGGTGATAAGCGGGTGCTGTTAGCACTTTCGGGAGGTGTTGATTCTTCAACTCTGGCCTTTTTACTGTATAAAGCGATCGGCGATCAACTCACTTGTGTGTTTATCGATCAAGGCTTTATGCGAAAGTATGAGCCAGAACGGTTGGTGAAACTATTTCAAGAGCAGTTCCACATTCCTGTAGAGTATGTGAATGCCCGCGATCGCTTCTTAGCTAAGATTGCTGGTGTTACCGATCCCGAAGAAAAACGCCGCCGCATCGGACACGAATTCATCAGCGTTTTTGAAGAAACATCCAAACGCCTTGGTCACTTTGATTATCTCGCTCAAGGTACTCTCTATCCAGATGTGATCGAATCCGCTGATACCAACGTTGATCCCCAAACTGGTGAACGGGTAGCGGTAAAAATCAAAAGCCATCACAATGTTGGCGGATTGCCCAAAGACCTACGATTTAAATTAGTGGAACCATTGCGGAAACTGTTTAAGGATGAAGTCCGCAAAGTTGGGCGTTCCATTGGATTACCAGAAGAAATCGTGCAACGCCAGCCTTTTCCAGGCCCTGGTTTAGCAATTCGCATCTTAGGTGAAGTCACCGCTGAACGGTTGAACATCTTACGCGATGCTGATTTGATTGTACGGCAAGAAATTAACCAACGCGGCTTGTACCACGAAGTTTGGCAAGCATTTGCTGTATTACTGCCAATTCGCAGTGTCGGTGTTATGGGCGATCAACGTACCTACGCTTATCCTATTGTTTTGCGGATTGTCACTAGCGAGGATGGTATGACTGCTGATTGGGCGCGTCTACCTTACGATGTCCTAGAAGTAATTTCCACTCGGATTGTGAATGAAGTGAAAGGTGTAAATCGAGTGGTTTATGATATCACCTCGAAGCCACCTGGAACCATCGAGTGGGAGTAATTAATTTTTGAGTGATGAGTTATGAGTTTTGAATTAATTATAAAACTCATAACTCTTTTTTATCAGGAGTTTGCACTCTATCTTGTATGGTGATGGCTATAAGTGCTGCTTTCAATAATTTTCCGCAACTGGTAACTGAGAATTTAATTTTGAGAGAAACAACACTAGCTGACACGCCAGCAGTTTTTCAGGTTTTTGCAAATGATGAAGTAACTAAGTATCATGACATAGAAACTCTCACAAGTTTAGAGCAAGCTCAGTTTCTCATCAAGCGTCGTGCGGAGCGCTTTCAGAACCAACAGGGTATTCGTTGGGGAATAGCGAGGAAAGAGGATAATCTAATTATTGGTTCCTGTGGCTATAGCATTAGAAACTGCTTTCAGGCAGAAATTGGATATGAACTTGCCAGAGAGCATTGGAGAAAGGGCTTGATGACGGAAGCCTTAAAAGCTATCATCCAGTGGGGTTTTTCTCAATTGGATTTAAATCGAATTGAAGCATTGGTAATGGTAGAAAATAATGCCTCTATAAAATTGTTAGCAAATTTGAAATTTGTAGAGGAAGGACTTTTGAGAGAATATGGATTTTGGAAAGGGCAATTCCATGATTTGAAGATATTTTCTCTATTAAGAAAGGATTATATAGCAATCCTAAATAAGTTATGAAAATATGTTGCTATTTCTGCACTTAGAGTTCCCTTAAGCTGATGATAGCGTTCAAAAACGTAGGCCACAGACACTACTTCTTACGAGAATTCTATCGAGACTCAAAGCTAATTTTTTCAGACTTGTATGCTGGTGGTTCTACATGAATGAGAATCCTTACAGGCTGAAAACGTTCTTCTAATCGACGTTCTACTTCTTCAGTAATGCCGTGTGCAGTCTCTACATCTGGTGCATTTACTATTAAATGCATTTCAATGAAGACTTGACGGCCAAGAACACCACGAGAAGCAATGTCATGGCAATTAACTACACCAGAGACAGAAATAGCGATCGCATGAATTGCTTCTGGTGCGATCGCCATTGCATCCACAAGCGAAGGTAAATTTTCTTTTAAAACTGAAAGTTATATAACTTATAGTTAAAGCTCAAAATCCAGATAATACGTATCAAACTCCTACATTGTAAGAATTACATCTCTCTATAGTCTCAAATTTTACTGCAAATTTACCGGAGTAATTTATAACTTACAGTTGCTAAAAGCTTGATATATTTCGCTTTTCCTTTATTAATAGCAGTGAGATTCTTATAATAGGACTTACGCAAAAACTCTAAACAGTTTTGTATTTTTGTGTCTTTTGCAACAGCAGTCGCTACAACGGGGGGAACCTTTCGGCAGTTCCTTCTGAGGGAAACCCCCAAGACCGGACTGCCTGACCAACGCACTGGTTTCCCCACGTATATTTCAAAAATAAAATATAGTCCTATGGTTTTGATACCTTAGGCTCTGGTTTTTGATATTTGCCTGGATACTTTCGTTGAAAATATTCCTCCATAATTTCCAAAATCATTGGGGCAGCAATACTACCGCCACCGCCACCAGAATGTTCAGCAAATGCTACAATCACTACTTCTGGTTTATTAACTGGGGCATAAGCACCAAACCAAGCGTGATTTTGTTTCACACCACGCTTCCATGCTTCGGCTGTGCCACTCTTACCAGCTACCGAGGGAACTGTTGGTTGATTTAAAGCTTTACCTGTACCTTCAGCCACCACCTTTCGTAGTCCTTCCTGAAGAACTTTGATAGTTTGCGGCTTCATATTTAACGGCGATCGCCAATTTTTTGCTTCTGCATTGTCTTTGAGCAAATGTGGCTGAACTCGGTAGCCACCATTAGCAGGTACGGCAAACATGATAGCAACTTGCAAAGGTGTGGTTTGTAAAGCACCTTGACCAATCGACATATTGATACTGTCGCCTACAGTCCAAGGCATTTTCCACACCTTCTGCTTCCATGTCTCATCTGGAACTAAACCTTTTGTTTCTTCTGAGGCGAACTCAAAACCGGTTTTTTCACCAAATCCGTACTTACGAGTCCACTCAATCAAAGTTGGGCCCCCAACTGCCCTTCCAATTTGATAAAAGAAAGTATCGCTACTCCACTGTAATGCGCCTGCAAAACCCAAAGGCCCAAATCCTTTATGGTTCCACTCCCCAAAACGAGTGCCGCCAATAGTTAAAGAACCGTAGGTTTGAAGTACCGTCTTAGGAGAAAATTTACCCGATTCTAACCCTGCTGTGGTGGTAACAATTTTGAAAGTACTAGCAGGAGGAAAGGCGCTGAGGGCACGGTTGACCAATGGATGCTCTACACCTTGTACTGTGTCCCAATCTTTTTTGCTAAGTTTCTGCTTAGAGAAAATATTGGGGTCAAAAGTAGGGTGAGATACCATTGCTAAAACTGCACCATCCTTTGGATCAATTGCCACGATCGCACCATTGCGATCGCCCAAAGCTTTTTCTGCTGTCTTTTGCATCTCTAAATCTAAAGTCAAGTGTAAATCATTACCAGCCTTTGCTTGTTTTTCTCCTAACACACGAAGTGGTCTACCAGCACCATCCACCTCTACTTGTTGACCACCCCACTCACCCCGCAGTGTTTGTTCATAAGCCTTTTCGATCCCCATTTGACCGATCACATCACCCAATCGATAGCCTTCCTGCTTCTTTTGTTTTAACTGTTCAGCAGTCAATTCACGGGTATAACCTAACACGTGGGCTAATTTATTGCCATGCGGATAATATCGCACCGCTTCCGTATGTATTTCTACATCTTTAAGTTCGTTCTCATACTCCTTCAATGCAGTGATATCTGCTTCGTTAAGGTCACGAGCAACCCGGATAAGAGAAGAAGAGTTAGCACCTGCCTCGTCTAATTTTTTTTCTATTTCTGCTTGGGGAATTTCCAGAATTTGAGATAGACGCGGGCCCACAACCGACCACGAAGGCTTGGTATGAGCCATTGGCCATAAATACACAGAACGAGGATAGCGAGTGCTAGCTAATAGTTTGCCATTGCGGTCAAAAATGTTACCCCTTTCTGGCTGTTTAGGAATCATTCTTACTCGGTTGGACTCGGCTCGCTTCCGGTGACTTGCGCCTTCAACAATTTGTAAGTATGCCAAACGTATACTTATGCCGCTTATAGCCGATAATGTAAATATAATTACAAATATTGGTTGTAAACTCCGTCCAACTGTACGTTTATTATTTTGTCCACCAAGTGGAATTGGGTGCAATAAGGACATAAGGTAAATTAATGAAAATTTAGAAATTAGTATTATATGTATACGATGATGCTAAAGCCTTACCCAGAAATTATTACTATTTCACAACAGTTTTTTCTATAACTGGCTAGCAAGCAGCAAAGCAGAGGTGAATAGTTTCTAGCTGTGGCAGCAATCGAGAAAAGTATAAAGGATAAATCATTAAATATAAACCTTAAACCTTTAGTCTCTAGTTCTATTTCCTGAGTTATGAGTACTGGATGCTGCATTCTGAGGCTTGCCTTCTGACTCTTCAGTTTGAGTAGCAAAAAATTGAGAGGTATATTCCTGATCAATTGTTTTTGACGGATACAATAAACCAAAGTGCTATTTTAGTTTGTTTAATAGACTATATGAATTGGCACAATTACGTAAAATTACGGTATTTTACTGAAAATTATGGCTCAAACTGTGAGGCAGAATCAGAGGGAGATAATGGCTTTGCAGCCGCTTGATGTTGAGCTACGTAACGTGTTCAAGTTTTTTAACCAGGAACCAGCAGTCAATGGAGTAGATTTGGATGTTAGACAAGGGGAATTCTTTAGTATCCTGGGCCCTTCTGGTTGTGGCAAGACAACTATACTACGCTTAATCGCTGGTTTTGAAAAAGCTGATGCTGGCAAGGTATTGATTCAAGGTCAATCCATGGCTAATGTCCCCCCTTACCGCCGACCTGTCAATACAGTATTTCAAAGCTATGCATTGTTTAACCACTTGAATGTATGGGATAACATTGCCTTTGGATTGCGGCTCAAAAGATTCCGCAAATCAGAAATCGATAATAGAGTCAAAGAAGCTTTAAAGCTAGTCAAAATGGAAAGTTTGCGATCGCGCTTTCCTAATCAGCTCTCTGGTGGTCAACAGCAAAGGGTCGCATTAGCTAGGGCTTTAGTCAACCGTCCATCTGTTGTGTTGTTAGATGAACCCTTGGGAGCATTAGATTTAAAGCTGCGTAAGGAAATGCAAGTCGAGCTATTAAATTTACACAAAAATTTAGGATTAACTTTTATTATGGTGACCCACGACCAGGAGGAGGCCCTATCCTTATCTGATCGCATTGCTGTAATCAATCAAGGCAAAATTGAGCAAATTGGTACTCCTAGCCAAATTTACGAATTTCCTCGTACATCCTTTGTCGCTGATTTTATAGGTGATACTAATTTATTTAGCGGTGAAATCGCGGCTGTGAACTCCACTAACATCCAAATCGAGACGAAAACAGGATTTACAATTATCGTTACCCGTGCTGAGGATACACCCACTGAATTATCGCAAACAGTGGTAGTGAGCGTCCGCCCTGAAAAAATTCAGCTCTCCCTTTATCCCCCCAATTTACTGACAAACTGCTTTGAAGGACGGCTTGTCAACGTCATGTATTTGGGGACTCATGTTAATTATGTTGTGGAATTGACAAACGGCATCAGTATTAACGTTTTGCAGCCTAATACCTTTGGTGGCTTCCCAGATCGTGATACACCTATTTACGCTTGGTGGGCAGAAAGCGACTGTTTAGCTATTCGTCAATAATCATTAGTCGATGATTAAACACGTACCTTAAATCAGTAACTTTCCACATATCAATGATTAATGACTAACAGACGAAAATTTTTACAAACAGTAGCAGCACTTCCTAGCTTATCTTTAGCTGGGTGCGGTTGGAGGCTTGCTGAGGTGCGAGCGAATGCTCAAACTTCTGTTCCACGAGACCAACTATATATCTATACTTGGACACAATATACCGATAAACAATTACTGCAAACTTTTAGCACCCAAACTGGGATGAAAGCGCTTGCAGATGTGTATGATTCCAACGATGTCATGCTAGCTAGATTACAAGCTGGAGGTGGCGGTGCTTACAGCATTATCTACCCATCTGATTATATGGTACAGAAGATGGTAGATAAGGCTTTATTAATAGAAATAGATCATGAGCGTTTAATTGGTTTAGATAATTTATTGCCACGGTTTCAAAATCCTACTTATGACCTCAACAACCGCTACAGTGTACCCTTCAATTGGGGAACAACTGGTTTAGTTTATAATTCTGAAATCCTTAAAGATGCACCGGAAGATTGGGATTACCTTTGGCAAAATCAGCAGCAACTTAAAAACCGAATGACTTTGCTCAATGATGTGCGAGAAGTGATAGGCGCAGTATTACGGATGCTAGGTTACTCGTACAATTCACAAGACGAAAATCAAATTAAACAAGCCTATGAAAAGTTGAAAGCACTTAAACCTTTGATCACTGATTTTGACACAGAAACTTGGCCAAATCAAATGCTGGCAGGAGATTTAGTATTAGCAATGTGTTACTCAGCAGACGCTATCCGAGTTAGTAAAGAAAATCCTAAGTTAAAGTATGTAATACCTCGCAGTGGCTCTTCATTATGGACAGACACTATCGTAATTCCTAAAACTTGCCCAAATTTGGATGGAGCTTATGCCTGGATTAACTTTATTTTACAACCAGAAATATCAGCACAAATTAGCCAACGCCTTAATATTGCTACTCCCAACCGTTATGCGTTTGAACAACTGCCAATAGATATACAGAGCAATGCCGATTTATTTCCTTCAGAGTCAATTCTAGAAAAATGTGAACGTATTACTCCTTTAGGAAAAATTGAAGAGATCTACGAACGCTACTGGACAGAGTTAACCAGCGATTAATAAGTTAGAATTTACTAAATTTAAACTTTAGATTTATCTCTAAAATTTGTGTTTCACCAACTATCTCATCATGAAATAAATACCCCGGATTGATAAAATGCAAAAATTGCATCCTTCAAATTTTCCCAGGCTCCAACCTCTGGTATTGTTGGCACCCTCTGCAATTTGGTTAATCTTGTTGTTAGTCTTGCCAACATTGATCATTTTTGAGTTGAGTTTAGTACCAAATATTCGTCCGGGGGATGTAGTCAATCCTAGTGGAATCCAAAACTATATTCGCATACTTGATCCGCTTTATATTCAAGTAATCTTGCGCTCACTCGATTTAGCAATTAAAACTACAATTATTTGTTTATTTTTGAGCTTTCCTGTTGCTTATTGGATTGCTCAAATAGCACCAAAGCGCTGGCGAAATTTATTATTACTAAGCTTTATTTTACCTTTGTGGACTTCTTCTTTACTCCGTTCTTATGCTTGGATTACGATTCTTCGCCCTACTGGGGTATTAAATATTTTATTAAAAAATTTACACTTACCTACTTTAGAATTACTTAACCAAACTCCATCTGTATTAATTGGGATGAGTTATAGCTTATTACCTTACATGGTTTTAATTTTATATGCCTCTCTCGAAAAGTTAGATACACGTTTGCTAGAAGCAGCGGCTGATTTGGGAGCAACTCCTATACAAGCTTTTTGGAAAGTGACAGTACCGCAAATTCTGCCTGGAATCACTGCTGGTTCAATGCTGGTATTTATTACAGGATTAGGAGATTTTATCAACCCAGAACTACTAGGCGGTGCCTCTAGTATGACTGCGGCACGGTTAGTTTACAACCAATTTCTCGGAGCTACCCAAAATTGGGGATTTGGTTCAGCTTTGAGTATGACATTAATTTTGGTTGTTAGTATTGCGATCGCTCTTTTGATTAAATTCGGTGAAGCTACACCTAAGCGATAAACTGTGATTTTGGAAATCTCCTGTTTTCCCTCTGGCTGCATCACTACTATATAAATAAAATATACCTAGTATTGTGTGATGAAATACTAGGCAGACTTAATATCCATTCTCTCAATTAAAGCTCGCCAAAGACGTGCTTGTTAGGATTTACAACTTCATGAAATGATAAACTACTATCCATGACTTATCGCTAACTGAGCTATATCATTCACATCATTATTAATTAAACCCTCAACAATAGAAATTAACTGCTCCTCTAAATAAGGCTTAGTTAAATAAGCTGTTGCACCCAATGCTTGGGCTAGCTGACGATGTTTTTCTGCACTGCGAGAAGTCAGAACTACTACAGGTATTGTTGCTAAATTCTGATTGTGGCGAACACTAGATAAAAGCTCAGAACCATTCATACGTGGCATTTCTAAATCGGAAATTACAATCTGAATTTCGGGATGCATTTGTAATTGTTTTAGAGCTTCTATGCCGTTTTGTGCTTGTAATACTTGATAGCCATATTTTTGCAGAGCCATAGAGAGAGTTTAGCGCAGACTAATTGCATCATCTACTACCACAACTACTTTTGGAGATTTGTTATTTGGTACAACAGAATGACTTTGCTGGGTTTGTGTGGTATTTGTGTCAGTAGAAGGAGTTAGTAGGGGTGTAGAGTTGAAAGTTAAACCTGATAGGGGTAAAGCTTTTTTATTTGCTGCATATGCTGTTGGTAGCGCCGTACTCTCCAGCGTCGCTTGCATCTCATAAGACTCCAGCAGCAGAGTAGGATCAATCACTAAGATGAGAGTACCATTGGCTAAACTACTACAACCATAAGTATATTTTGGCGGAGCGTTCGCATTACCTAAAGGTCTGATTACTAGTTCTTGTTCACCAATTATTTGATCAACTTCAGAAATGTTGAATGTTAAGAAAAGTCTGATAAAAATAGCCCAAAATATGGTATTTTTGGGCGAAGGATTAAAAGATATTAGTTTGATTGTGATTATAAATTCATTCCCTAAAATTGTCAAAGATATTCTGAAACCCCTGCCAAAAAACGATTATCCAGTATTGAACAGTCGTCTGTTCTTTGAGTGCTGGCTATCCTATGCGCTGGATAACAGTCTGACAAGTATGCGAGATTTATTTAAAAGATTAAATAATAGGGATTTGAAGTAAATATTTCTACTTTTTCTAAGGCAAGCTCTCACCGTTCACAAAAACCATTCCAAGAAATTTATCAGAAATTAAATGACTTAGTTCATAATAAAACTCCGAAAAAATTACATAATAAATATGCAGTCCCATTGATTCAACAATTATTACTTTAACAAGTAAATTGTTGTGGGTTTTAGGACATCATCAAGTTAAACTTTTTAGTTCTTTGAATCTGGCTACAGGTAGCCCAGAAGATAATTTGATCAATTTTGGGCATGACCATGATTATAATTTTGGCTCAAAAATGATGTCCTAAAACCCACTAATGCTGTTGGTGTAAGGGACAGGGGATTTGCTGGCTTAAAATTTATTCAGGCATTAGTGCAAAAAAACAAATATTTTGTTCTGCGAATAAAAAATAATTGGAAACTAGAATTTTCTCAGCCAACTGGATTAATTAAAATTGGGACATCTGATGATACTCAAGCGTATAGAGTCATTAATTTTTGTGATTTAGACACCAAAACTGAGTTTCGCTTAGTGACTAATTTACCAGCATCAGGAGATGCAGCAGTTAGTGATGATGAAATTAGGGATATTTCTCGGTTACGTTGGGGAATTGAATTGTTGTGGAAGTTTTTAAAGATGCACTTAAAACTTGATAAATTAATTACCAAGAACGTCAATGGTATCACCATACAGATTTACATTAGTTTAATTGCATAAGCTTGATTTTGTTTTACAATTATTAATATAGATAAAGAAGAATAATATATTTTCATTTGCGGCTCTAGATAATAGCTGCTATTAGAAAAAGATTGACTGCAAATGATGAAACAAAGTAATTTCTTAAAATAATTATAAACAGACTTTTTATTGAAAATAAATTTGCAAGAATAGGAATGACGGGGTTATCGCCCCGCCATAATATTTATCTAGCTGCCAAAAAATTTAGTTCATACTTGGCTAATTACTTTCTTTGTTCTTAGCTTTCAAATTTTAGGCTACAGAAATTTTAGAGGATGTTTGCAATGGTTTCAATATGTATGGTTGGCTAATAAACTTCCTAGTGAATAATTCTCAAGGTTGTTTAATGTTGTTGTAGTTTGCAACAGCTGCCCTCAGATTACCTTGATGTTCTGATAAAAGTTGATCGCCTTCTTGTTTTTCTAAACCAGTCCAGTGCATCAATAATGCTAACTTAACCCAGTTACCGCTACGTTCTAGTAACGAACTAGCAGCTTGGCGATTAACACCTGTGAGATCTTGCAAAATTCGTAAAGCGCGATCACGTAACTTTTGATTTGTTACCGCCACATCCACCATGCGATTGCCATAAACTTTGCCTAGTTTGACCATAACACCAGTAGAAAGGGTATTTAAAGCTAGTTTTGTGGCTGTACCAGCTTTTAGGCGGGTTGAACCAGCTATTACCTCTGGCCCGGTTAGCAGCCGAATGTCAACATCAGCCTCAAAACTAACCTGTTCAGCAGGAACACAGGCAATAAAAATCGTCATAGCTCCTCGCTGACGGGCGGCGTTCAAGGCCCCGTGGACAAAAGGCGTAGTACCGCCAGCTGTGATACCAACCACAACATCTAGTTGTGTAATGTGTCGTTGAGCGATCGCTGCTTCGCCATCTTGGGCGCGGTCTTCTAAATCTTCAGAACTACGTACTAATGCACCAGCACCACCGGCAATGATTCCCTGTACCAATTCTGGGGGCGTACAAAATGTAGGCGGACACTCAGCAGCATCTAATACCCCTAATCTACCACTCGTTCCTGCACCGATATAAAATAAGCGTCCGCCATGACGCAGACGTTCTGCTGTAGAGTCAATTGCTTGAGCCAACTGAGCTTTAGCCGCAGCTACTGCTGCGACTGCTTTTTGGTCTTCGCTATTAAATAAATCCACCAATTCTAGGGAACTAATCTGGTCTAAGTTAAGACTATTAGAATTGACCTGCTCGGTCAAAAGATAGCCGCGTTCTTGTAAATTTGTCATTTGTTCTTTGTCCTGTGTCATTTTTTCTAGCCTGCGGACAGCCTCCGCGCCATACTTATGTCATTAGCCATTCATCAGTTGCCAGCGACTTAGTGACTAATGACCGATAACTCATGACTAATTACAATAAACCTTCTAGTTTGCGACGAATATTTTCTAGATCCGAATCAGACAATTCTGGTTCTTCTAGGGTTGCTTGGTTAGGACGGAAGGTCTCCTCCTCTTGATCATCTGGCTCCTGGTCATCTAGTTGCCAGTCTGTTTGTTCGACATTAATTTCTGGGGGAACGACCAAATCGCCATTTTCTGGAACTATTTCCCAATCGTAACCAGCACTTTCGCAAAATTCTTTAATATCTTCAGCATTAATCGCTTCTACTGTCGGTGTGGGGAAATCTTGAGCTTCTAGCATCAGGGCAAAGCGTAGGGCATCGTCTTCTGACTCAAACATCAGAATTTTATTGCGATCGCCTACCCGTACTGTATGAATTCCTTCATTCTCCGTTTGAGCATTAAAAATCAACACAAAGACACGCATTGGTGTAATCATCATCCTTGGTTTCTGAGGTCTATTCCTATTAAAGTTCCAGGCAGTACCTCAGGGAAAGTATTAGGAATAATTTCGCTCTATATCCGTTTTCACTCTATTCCGATTTTCCTGATCGTGCCAATATCATTGAACATAGAAATATTTTAGTAGAGCCATTTCCAAAACTCAGACGTAGGGGTCTTGACTTTTGTTGACTTATCCTAGAAATGGCAGCGCGATCTAGTGCCAGTTAATGCTAGCAGTGAGCCAGCTATATTCGCCAAAAAAAGGTGAAAGCCAATGACTAAGCTTCGTAATCAAGATAATTACTCCACTCTCCCCAACCGTAAGCGTTTATGGTTGCTGATATTGAGCCGCGGTGGTGTTACTTTGGGTGGACTTTTGCTGCTGGCAATTCTAGGCGGTATTTCGCGGTTATGGAATTTTGTCCATAAAGAATTAGCGCCGTTGACAGAAAAAAATCTCACTACTACGCTCAACCGTCCAGTAAAACTTGGAGAAATTACAGAATTTTCTCTTACGGGAGTCAGGTTTGGAGCTTCAGCTATACCAGAGACAGCTACAGATCCAGATCGGCTAGCAGCTGATGCTGTGGAAGTTGGTTTTGACCCATTGCAGTTAATCTTTAACCGCAGCCTCAAGCTAGACGTCACCTTAGTCAACCCCAATGTTTACATTGAAAAAGATGAACAAGGGCGCTGGTTGACTACTAGCATCGCCCTGCAAGGTAAAGGTGGCCCCATTAAAACCGATTTAGACAAAATTCGGTTGCGTAATGGCAAGTTAGTTTTGATGCCGTTTCCGAGGACAGCAGCACAACTTAATCAGGGCAAGAAATCACAACAGATTCCTTTAACCTCCCAACTCCCTAACTCCCCCACTGATGAGAACATACCTGTTGCATTTTCCCGGCTAGATGGAACCGCTCAACTTCTGGAAAACAACCAGGTGATGAGATTTGATGTAGCAGGGCAAGCAAACAGTGGTGGCAATATTACTGTTCAAGGAGATACACGTCTTAAGACACAAGCAGCGAATTTACAGCTGCGAGGGCAAGACTTACTAGCTGCTGATATCACTCGCCTGATTAAGTTACCAATCAACTTACAGACTGGTCGAGTCAATGGCGATTTGCAGATCCAACTGACACCAGAGCAGCAACCTTTGTTGTTTGGCAGTGCCTTGTTGCAAGGGGTAACAATTCAAGTGCCCCGTTTACCACAACTATTTAACAATTCCCAAGGAAACCTCGTTTTTCGGGGGCTGGAAATACAACTAGATAAGGTAACTACCAACTACGGCAAAATTCCTTTAGTAGCTACAGGCAGCATCGACCGAGATGCTGGCTTTAAGTTGGCAGGGCGGGTAAATCAGGTGAGTGTGGTCTCAGCCTTGGAGACTCTCAAGGTAAAACTGCCTATTCCGGTCACTGGAGAAGTAAAAGCAGACTTACAGATGGTTGGGCCAAGCAATCAACCACTGCTCACAGGCACAGTTGCCACGATTAAAACTGCCCGGATTGACAAAGTTGATTTTAAGAGCATTAGTAGCAAGTTTGAGTTTTCTACCAGCAAGTCTTTAGTCAGCCTCAAAGATATTCAAGGCACACCAACAGTCGGCGGTGAAGTTACGGGTGCTGGTACTGTTCAACTCGGTACACTTCCCCAACAGAATTTTAATTTTATTGCTAAGAATGTTCCAGGGGATGCGATCGCCAAAATTTATGACACCATACCCACATTTCAAATTGGCAATATCTCAGGTACAGGTCAACTGAGCGGAGTTGCAGGCAATATTCAGACTGTAGTGCAATGGCAAGCTCCAAGGGCAACCTACCCAGCAACAGGTACAGTCGCTATTGCCCCAGATCGCACAGTTTCCTTCCGCAACGTCAATTTCAATTTTGGCGGTGGTACAGTGCAAACATCTGGTAGTTACGCCAATCAACGTTGGCGAGCTGTTGCCCAAGCCTCTGGTGTCGAGGTAGAACGTTTTGTAGACAAAAATAAACTCCAAAATGTCTCTTTGGCAGGGGCAGAATTTAACGGCCGCCTAATTCTCTCCGGTACAACTTCACCGTTTAAAGTTGCCACAATTCGCACTGAAGGCGCAGGAGTGCAAGTGGCTGGTGGTACTGTTGCAGTTTCTCAGATTCAGTTACAAGACCAAAATTTTACTGCCCAACTAATAGCAAATGGTGTGCGGTTGGGGCGGCTTTTGAAAAACTCTCCCCCAGCTTTGGCTGGGCCTTTGGCAGGTACGTTTCAAATAGCGGGTAACAGAGATAACTTCAGCCTCAAAACTCTGCGTGCTAGCGGTGAGGCAAAGCTGGCGCTTGGTGGTGGTACAGTCACAGCCTCAAATATTCAACTCGCTGATGGTGTCTATCAGACGCAACTCCGAGCAAATAATGTTGCTGTGCAGCAATTAGCACCGACACTTAAGCAATTTCAAGGCAGGTTAAACGGTGATTTTACAGTAGCAGGTTCAGTTGAGCCCTTCCAACCGCAATCTATCCAAGCTAGCGGTCAAGCACGGGTGAAGGTTGGAAGTGGTACGATTACAGCCTCGAATATCCAACTTGCTAATGGTTTGTATCAGGCGCAACTGCGGTTAAATAAAGTGCCATTGCAGCAATTGGCAGCCGTACCACCGCAGTTTCAAGGAGCGCTAGCTGGTAATTTTGCAGTTGCGGGTTCAGTTGAATCTTTCCAACCGCAATCTATCCAAGCTAATGGCCAGGGACAGTTAGATGTTGCAGGTGGCACAATTTCAGCCTCGAATATCCAATTAGCTAATGGTCGGTATCAGGCTATAGTTAATGCGGCTGGTGTGGAATTGAATCAGCTAAATCAGCAGTTGCGGGGCCAGTTTGCTGGACAGTTGCAAGTGGCTGGTACTGTAGGAACTTCTAAATTATCTGATGTGCGTGCCGTTGGTCAGGTAGAGTTTTCTCAGGGTATTGCTGCAATACAGCAACCTCTTAGTGCGGCGATCGCCTGGAACGGTGAAAAGCTTACTATTGAAAAGGCAACTAGCACTAATTTAAATGCTAGTGGTTACATATTAGCCAATGCTCAACGAGCAGGCATACCAGAAATTACTCAGTTAAATCTCAATGTTCAAGCGCAAGATTACAACTTGCAACAGTTACCTTTCAAACTACCGAATGCCATCAATTTGGCAGGGAAAGCAGATTTTAGTGGACAAGTAACTGGCAAGCTACCTGTGCCAAATCTCCAAGGGCAATTAAGGTTACGAAATTTAGTGGTGAAAGACTTTGCCTTTGAACCAGTTTTAAGTGGAAATATACAAGCTGTTCAAGGACAAGGTGTAAATTTAGACTTATCTGGGAATAGCGATCGCATCGCCTTTAACTTAGATGCTAATAATCGCCCTAACTCATTTGCAGTCAAATGGCAGCAAGCATCAGCTATCGGTCAGGCTCAAGGAGATAATTTAGCACTGAAATTAGAAAACTTTCCTTTACAAGTATTGAATTTATCTCTGCCTGCTAACACCCGCCTGGGTACTGGCCCTTTAGCTGGCGCGTTAACAGGAAATTTACAGGTTAATCAACAAACATTTGCTACAAACGGAAATGTGGCGATCGCTAATCCGGCAATTGGGCGTATTAAGGGCGACCTCTTAAGTGCTAAATTCCGCTATGGCAACGGTACAGCAACAATTATAGATAGCGAATTCGCCAAAGGTAAAAGTCGTTACGCCTTTATAGGTAATGTCGGTACATCCCCCAAAGGGCCGCAAATACAAGGTAAACTGAACGTCAACGAAGGTCAAACCCAAGATGTTTTAACAGCACTACAAATATTTGAATTCCAAGATATTCGCAATGGTGTGGCAGCACCCACCTATGGAACTGCTACAGACCTTGTTACTACTCCGCAAGGCTTAACTAATCAGCCATTATTAACCCAAATCGAGCGTTTTTATCAAGTTGACGCACTAGTGGCAGAACAGGAACAACAGCGACTTGAGGCTACTCCAGTTCCAGATTTAGCAGATTTACAAGGCACTTTCAACGGTGAAATTGCCCTAGACACTGCGACAGCTCAAGGATTAGCAGTGCAGTTTAATTTGAATGGTCAAAATTGGATTTGGGGTAAAGAAGAAGAAAAAGATTCAGGTCGTTATTATAGTGCCGAGCGAGTAATTGCCGAAGGCAGCTTTGAAAACGGTGTTTTGAGGTTACGACCTTTACGGATTGAGTCTAGCAACAGGCTCGTCGCCTTCAACGGTAACATCGGCGGTAACGATCAATCCGGTAGTTTACAAGTCAGGAATTTCCCTTTACAGGTACTGAACAATTTTGTTAAGTTGCCAATTGGTGTCACAGGCAATCTCAACACTACAGTAGCTTTGGCAGGCAGTATAAATAACCCACAAGCTAAAGGGGAAATAGAAATTATAGAAGGGACACTTAACCAGAAGAAAATAGAATCAGCTACAGCTAGTTTTAGCTATGCCAATAGTCGCTTAAATTTTGGTAGTAACGTCATAGTTACCGGGCCAGAACCTGTGAATATTCAAGGCAGCATACCCTATCAGTTACCTTTTGCTACCGTTCCACCAGACAACAATCAAATTAGCCTGGATGTCAAGGTAAAAAATGAAGGGCTGGCACTATTAAATGTGTTAACTAACCAGGTAATGTTTGAGGAGGGCGAAGGAGAAGTAGACCTTACAGTGCGTGGAACGAGACAACAACCACAGGTAATTGGTATAGCTAGTGTCAAGGATGCCACTTTTTCAGCCCAAGCTTTGCCAGAAAAGCTCAGACGTGTAACAGGTAAGGTAACCTTTGATTTTGACCGCATCTTAGTACAAGATATTCAAGGTAGATTTAGCCGAGGTAAGGTAGAAGCATCTGGAGAAATTCCTATCTTTAACAATCAAGAAGCGAATATCGACAATCCTCTTACCGTTAACCTCGATCAGCTAACTTTGAACCTCAAGGGACTGTATCAGGGAGGTGCTAGTGGCAATTTACAGATTACTGGTTCTGCGCTTAATCCGGTGATTGGTGGCAAAGTACAGCTGTTTAATGGTCAAGTACTGCTAGCAGAATCTGCTAATAATACTAATCCTGCAAATAGTAGTCTGGACTCTTCACTTACCAAAGCTAATAAGCAAGACAAGACTGATGCCAAGAATACAACAGCAAGGCTAAATGATCTCGAATTAGTACTAGGCAAAAAAGTACAAATCACTCGTCCACCAATTATCAACTTCCAAGCAACGGGTACTCTCACAGTTAATGGCTCCTTAAATCAGCCAGTACCTGATGGCACTATCCGGTTAGAGGGCGGAGGAGTGAATTTGTTTACTACCCAGTTTAATCTTGCTCGTGGTTATAAACACACTGCAACGTTTAGAACTGATCAACCTCGCGATCCCAATTTGGATATTCGGTTATTTGCCAAAGTACTCGACGGAAATACAACCACTGATATCAGTAGGTTTTCCACAGGGTTATCAAGCTTGGAAACTGTTCGAGTTGAAGCCAGTATTCAAGGCCCTGCTAGTAAACTGAATGAAAATCTGCAACTAACAAGCTCTCCAGCACGTAACGAAACAGAAATTGTTGCTCTTTTGGGCGGTGGATTTATTGATACTCAAGGACGTGGCGATAGTACCTTGGGGCTGATTAACATAGCAGGTTCAGCTGTCTTTAATAATTTTCAGGGAGCTTTTAACCAGATTGGTAATGCTTTTGGCTTAAGCGAACTGCGTCTATTTCCAACTGTCATTTCCGAAAATCCTGAAGCGGGAAGGCTCAATTCAAGTTTAGAATTGGCTTTAGAGGCTGGGGTTGATATTTCTCCCAAATTTTCTATTTCTAGCATTAAGATTTTGACTGCAAATGACCCCTTCCAATGGGGTATCAATTACAGAATAAATGATGCAATTCGTCTGCGTGCTTCTACAAATTTATTGGATGATAGCCGAGCAATAGTTGAGTATGACAGGCGGTTTTAAACAATTCAAAACTTAAAATTCAAAATTTCTAAATTATTAAGTTGAATTGTTTTTTTGTTCATGGTGAGTATCAAAGTGTAATATTACCTCCTTGCCGATTAATAGCTAATTGCAAAATTGATAACGCTAAAATTATCAGAAACAGCACTAGCCCAATCGTGCAAGCATAGCTAAGTTCTATGTTAGTGAATGCTTGCTCATACAGATAGTAAACAATTGTTTTTGAGCTATCGAGTGGGCCTCCTTGGGTCATAACGTATACTTCCTCAAATACTTTGGTGGCGGAAATAGCTGATATGACCGCCACTAAAGCTAAATAAGGCTTCATTAAAGGTATAGTTATGTCTAAGTGTTTATGGATACCATCTGAGCCATCAATTGCTGCGGCCTCGTATACATCAGCGGGAATTGATTGCAACCCGGCTAAATAAATTACCATGTAGTAACCCAGCCCTTTCCATATAGTGACAGCCATTACACTTGCTAGAGAAATGGGCAAAATACCAAGAATTTTGGCGGGGCTAGTTAGCCAGGGGATTCCTTCTGAAAAAATACCGAAAGTTTTGAGCAACTGATTTAGTAAACCATTTTCTGCATACAGCCATTTCCAGGCTATTCCCGCAACTACCATTGAAATTATTACTGGTATATAGTATGCAGTTCTCAGCCAATTCATCCCCCGTAGTTTTTGATTGACTAAAATTGCCAACCCTAAGGGCGCAATTACCAGAATAGGCACTACGCCCACAAGATACAAAAAAGTATTTGTCAAGGTTTTCCAAAAAACTGCATCTTGCCAAAGCTTGAGGAAGTTAGCAAAACCAATCCATTGGGGCGGTTGGGCTATATCTTCATAGCTAGTAAAGCTTAGGTAAAAAGCTTGCAACGTTGGCCAAAAGACGGTTAACCCTAAGAGTAGTAGAGCAGGTAGCAAAAACAAATAAGGAGTTAGTCGTTGCTTGAGTAATATCCAATTTTTTGAGGACAATTGAATCATAGAGGCATTTTTAGAGTTGTATTAACAGATTAATTTGCCAGTGATGGAAAAGCTAATTAATATTACACGAACATTGGCTGTTGATTTGCGATCGCTCACCAACACCATCATGGTTCGGCAAATTACTTCAATAATAAATAAATTTATTTATGTAGAGTTTTGTCAGCAAACCAAGCTTGATCGAGAATGTGACTAAATTTAAGCTTCAATGTTTTTACAGACATCTATATTATCTGTGCTCACCAAATTAATTTCATGGAGATAAACTAAGATGCCATCTGAAAATAACTTACCAATTGAGCATCAAAATGTACCTATAAATCACCAGGGCTTACACAACTTTTTATACAGTTCCAACGATGAACATGGTATTAATGAGGCGGCTGTGGCTCCTGCATTGGTAAATTACGGGTTAGAATTCATACCTTTTGAGGCTTGGTGTGAGACTTACCAAAATACGAAAATTGCAGGTGTTTACGCAGTTTTAGATACACAACATCAAACACAATACATTGGCTATTCTCGGAATGTGTTACTTTCGTTGAATGGTCATCTGACTCAAAATGGTAAGCAAAAGTGTGCTTTCGTGCGCGTGCAGACATTTAAGTTTCCTAAGCGTCAAGAAATGGAAGATTTGCGAGATGCATGGATTGCAGAGTTGAAAATTCTTCCACCTGGTAATGCTGCTGAGAGCGAAATGTGGGCTAGTACAGTTGCGGAAGTTGCTAAGGCTGCGATGTCAGAGGCGGAACGCAAAGCTTACGAAGAGAAAAAGCTGAAATTACGGAAAGCGATGGCTGACACAACACTCTCTCAAGAGTCAGAAACAATAGATGCAAATGAAGCTGAACGTCGGCGTCAACTTGAAGCTGCTGTCAAAGATGATAACTGGAGTGTAATTATTGACGCACAGACACAGGAGAGCAAGCCTTAGCAATTATTATTAGTACTCAAAGCGATCGCGCTAATCCAGTTTAAGTATTAAAGTTGTGTTTGGTGAACCAAAAGACAACTTCGTTTTTGATTTCAGCAATTAAGAAGAGGGCAGACTTATGGAGCAAGAAAATAAGGCACTGTTTCGTCGAGCCATGCATGAATTTTTTGTAGAGCGAGATTTCAATGCACCTGATCGCTATTATTCCCCTAGTTACATTCAGCACAACCAACAGGTAGCGGCACAAGCGCAAGCGCAAGGCATCAGCCAAGTGGAAGGCATGAAACAGTTCTTTAAAGGTTTCTTCGTGGCGTTTCCTGATTTTACGCCAACAATCGAACATATATATGCTGAAGGTGATAAGGTATTTGCCTTTGTGACTTGGCGCGGTACACACAAAGGCGAGTTTATGGGGGCTGCTCCTACAGGTAAAGAGATTGTGATTAGAACAGCTGAGATCATGCGAATTGAGCAAGGCCAGTTTGTCGAACACTGGGATGTAGTAGATCAGATGAACATGATGCAGGTCTTAGGCTTAATCACGGTTAACAAGCAACCTACAACTGAGAAATCAAGCCATTGATAAGCATTGGTTGCTGTTGCAACAGCATTTTGCAGTTTAATAAATTGCTAAATGCTAGCATTGGCATATGATCTCAGTCATTAATAGTTTGCAAAATTGCTTTTGGCAAATTTTGAGTTACCTGGATTACAGTTCAATATTACGATTAACTATAATTTGGGTGGCTCTCTGTATCAAATTGATGGTAAATGTGATACAGATAGATAAAAATTAAGTAGATTTAAAAAAAAGATACACACAGATGCATACAAATACATTATCTGTGTGCATCTTTTTTTAATTTTTAGGTTGGGCAATCCGAGCTTCAATATCTTCTAAAGTATTTAACAATAGACGTTTTGCCTGCAATTGCCAACCCCATTTTTGAATTCTAAAAGCAGCTATAAATCCAGCTATAGCTGCTAACAATCCTATAGGTTGATTTAAATAAATTCCTAATAACAAACCTAATCCGGCAATTCCCCAAAATGGTAAGGCTACTACTTGTCTTTGTTCTTCGACAATTTGGGTAACTTGGTTAGATTGCATAGTAGCTAATAGTGTCTGTTTGACTTGCCGTTGCTCTGTTGCTGATACCGATAAACCTATTTTACGGCGCAGTTTTTCCATCTTACGAGCATCAGTACTGTACTCAGTTAACTCATCTTCTGCCATTTTTAGGAGCCGTTCTAGTTGCGCCATTTTGCATTGCGTCCATGATTCTTATACAGCCATTATCTCCAATAATTGTTAAATTTTATTGACTGAAATTGTGCATTTAATCACACAATCCAAAATCTAATATCTAAAATTGAACATGGGCAAAATTTCTTAGCGATACCGCACTGACGATCAAAGCATTTACTTGAGAGGCAATACTGATGGTTACAGTAGCTAAAAATACTTTATCTCAACCTGCCAAAGAGCGATCGCTGATCCTATGGTTTGATGAAGTGGGCATTGCTGACATTCCCTTAGTTGGTGGTAAGAATGCATCATTAGGAGAAATGATTCAACAGCTTACGCCCCAAGGTATTAATGTACCTACTGGGTTCGCCACCACTGCTTATGCTTATCGCTATTTCATCCAATCAGCCGGGTTAGAAGCAAATTTGCGGAAAATATTTTCTGACCTAGATGTTGAAGATGTCAAAAATTTACAAGCACGGGGGAAAAAAGCGCGATCGCTACTTATGCATACACCGTTTCCCAATGAATTACGAGAGGCGATTGCTAAAGCATACCAAACTTTATGTGAGCAAAGTTTCTCTTCTGATTGGGATTTAGACCCTGAATCTACCAAAATTTCTGAGCAATTTACAGATAAGTATATAGATGTAGCAGTCCGCTCCAGTGCCACTGCCGAAGACCTCCCCGACGCTAGTTTTGCTGGACAACAAGAAACTTATCTTAATGTTGTTGGTGTGGAAGGAGTTTTAGCAGCTTGTCATAAATGCTTTGCTTCTATATTCACCGATCGCGCCATTTCTTACCGTCATACCAAAGGCTTTGACCATTTTAGTATTGCCCTTGCTGTTGGGGTGCAAAGAATGGTGCGTTCTGACTTAGCATCTTCAGGGGTGATGTTCTCGATTGAGACAGAAACCGGCTTTAAAGATGCTGCACTCATTACCGCTGCCTATGGTTTAGGAGAAAATGTTGTTCAAGGAACCGTCAACCCAGATGAATATTATGTTTTTAAACCAACTTTAAAAACAGGTTTTCGCCCAATTATTGATAAAAAATTGGGTAGTAAAAAATTAAAAATGGTTTATGATGACGGCTCTAAATTTACAAAAAATGTGCCAGTTTCTCAGAGTGAAAAAAATAAATATACACTTACCGATGATGAGATTTTACAACTAGCACGTTGGGCTTGCGTAATTGAAGACCACTATTCCCAAGTCCACGGTACTTACACCCCAATGGACATCGAGTGGGCAAAAGATGGGATTACTAACCAATTATTTGTTGTCCAAGCGCGTCCAGAAACTGTCCAGTCACAGAAGCGGGGAAATGTGTTGCGTAGCTATCGCTTGGTATCGGGTACTGGGAAAGAATATCCGCAATCTCTAGTTCCTCTTGTCAAAGGCCGTGCTGTTGGAGAAGGTATTAGTCAAGGGAAAGCACGCTTAATTTTAGATGTAGACAAAATTGACCAGTTCCAGGTTGGGGAAGTTTTAGTGACAGATAGAACCGACCCTGACTGGGAACCAATTATGAAACGCGCCAGTGCAATTATTACTAACTCTGGTGGACGTACCTGCCATGCGGCGATTATTGCGCGAGAATTAGGCGTACCTGCGATCGTAGGCTGCGGTAATGCTACAGAAGTTTTAAAAACTGGTCAAGAGGTAACGGTTTCTTGTGCGGAAGGAGAAGAAGGACGAGTATATTCAGGTTTGTTACCTTTTGAAGTTAAAGAAGTCCCCCTAGAAAATTTACCCCGCACTCGTACTCAAATTTTAATGAATGTGGGTAATCCCCAAGAAGCATTTGGTTTATCTGCGATTCCCAACGATGGAGTGGGTTTAGCGCGTACAGAGTTTATTATTGCCAATCAAATCCAAATTCATCCGATGGCGTTGATTCACTACGATCAGTTAGAAGATGAATTTGTTAAAGCCAAAATTGCTGAAATCACAGCACTTTATGAGGTTAAGTCCCAGTATTTTGTAGATAAGTTAGCCCAAGGCATAGGCAGAATTGCTGCGGCATTTTATCCCAAACCAGTAATTGTGCGAATGTCAGATTTTAAGAGTAATGAATATGCCAACCTCTTAGGCGGTCAACAGTTTGAACCCCATGAAGAAAACCCAATGCTTGGCTGGCGCGGGGCTGCACGTTACTATGATCAAGGTTACAGAGAAGCTTTTGCCTTAGAGTGCCATGCCATCAAGCGGGTACGAGAAGATATGGGTTTGACAAACGTTATCCCGATGATTCCCTTCTGCCGTACCCCCGATGAAGGGCGTTTAGTGTTAGCAGAGATGGCAAAAAATGGTTTACATCAAGGTATTAACGACTTGCAAGTTTACGTAATGTGCGAGTTACCCAATAATGTGATTATGGCTGAGGAGTTTGCTGAGGTATTTGATGGATTTTCCATTGGTTCCAATGACCTCACTCAGCTGACATTAGGTTTAGACAGAGATTCAGCATTAGTAGCACACTTGTTTGATGAACGAAGTCAGGGTGTGAAGCGGATGGTAAAAATGGCAATCCAAACTGCAAAACAACACAACCGCAAAATCGGCATTTGTGGACAAGCACCCAGTGATTACCCAGAGTTTGCCCAGTTTTTGGTTGAACAAGGAATTGACTCAATCAGTTTAAATCCAGATTCGGTTTTAAAAACAATACTAGAAGTAGCAAAAGTGGAACAGCAAACTCAAGGCTAAATTATCTGAAAAAAATTATGAAGTCACAAGAGAAGATGGGAAGATAGGGAGAGTGTATTTTCTCCCTATACCCAGCTTCTTTGGTTATGTTTAATTTCCTGCGCTTGCCAGTGATTTATGTTGTAGTCAAGCTAGATAATCAGACTTATCCATGTAATACAATGTCTGGGTATGAAACCAGAGAGTCAAACAAGTATTACAGTATTGAGCCGTACCTATTTTAACTGGATGAGCCTAATACTTATAGCGTTAAAAGCAATACTTAAACAATTAATATAAAGGCTGAGGATGTGATATTTCTCCTATATATTTACGTCGTTTATAGTATTGAATCCTAAAATTAATACCATTGAGCTATTGACTAATGAGTAAAAAACAGATTTTCAATTCTGTTATTTGGTTCCGAACTGGAATGGTAGGTGTATTTCTTCTATCACTCATCTTACGTTTTTGGGGACTAGACAGATTTAATACCCTCGTATTTGATGAAGTTTACTTCGCTAAATTTGGTAATAACTATCTTACTCATACTCCATTTTTTAATGCTCATCCGCCATTGAGTCAATACATTATTGGTATTGGAATTTGGCTTGGTAGTCATGTTCCTTTTTGGCAAGAACCAGTAAATGGACTGGCTGGTTCTTTACTATCCCCGTGGAGTTACCGTTGGGTAAATGCACTAACTGGCTCATTTATTCCCTTAGTTGTCGCTGCGATCGCCTATCAGTTGAGCCATCGCCGTAGCTTCGCTTTTCTTGCAGGCTTGTTTACAGCTAGCGATGGTATCTTTCTCGTCGAGTCTCGTTATGCTTTAAACAATATTTATATTGTCATCTTTGGTTTGTTAGGGCAATGGTTTTTATTATTAGCATTAGAAAATCAATATCAACGCCGTTCGTTTTGGTTGGTTTTGGCTGGTATTAGTTTTGGTGCGTCAGTTGGTACTAAATGGAATGGCTTGTGGTTTCTTTTAGGCGCTTATCTTATCTGGATTGTGGGTTGGGGAATTCATTGGTTACATTCTGTTTTCCAGCAGGAAAGCATTGTTTCCAGAAAAGATAATTTCAATCAGATAACAACTCCCGAACCAGCATTAGCTACAGTTCAGACACCATTACAAAAGTTGACTCAGCTAAATATTTTTCAGATGCTGTTTTATTTAGGAATAATCCCTGCTTTAGTCTACAGCATTATTTGGATTCCTCACTTACAGCTAGATACAAGATACGGATTTATAGAAGTACATCGGCAAATTTTAAATTTTCACTTACATATGGGTGGTAACAGTCCCACAGTCCATCCTTACTGTGCTGCTTGGTACAAATGGCCTTTGCTGACTCGACCAATGGCTTATTATTATCAAACGGCTCAGAGTGTTAACGATCCTCTACCTGTATTGGGCCCAAATTTACCATCTGCTGCTGGAAAAGTAATTTATGATGTCCATGCAATGGGCAATCCTGTTTTATGGTGGACTGGTGTTGCAGCGATGGTGTTTTTAGTAGGGATGCTGTTGACAAAAATTGTGTTGCCTTGGATAAAGTACCAGCGTTTGTCTGTCCCTGCAACACTTAGTGTAGATACTTGGATTGCTTTGTACTTGGTAATAAATTATGCGGCTAATTTATTACCTTGGGTGAAAGTGACAAGATGCGTTTTTATATATCACTATATGTGTGCTGTGGTATTTGTATTTTTAGCGATCGCTTGGTTTGTAGATCAATGTCTGCACAGCTATTATCGACAACTTCGGGCCGTTGGCGTCACTATTACTTTTCTGATTTTGGCTGCTTTTGTCTTCTGGATGCCTATTTATTTGGGTTTACCTTTATCTGCTAATGCTTACAAACTAAGGATGTTATTTAACTCTTGGATTTAAACGCAGAAATACTAAGGGATAAAAAATAAAAATTAGTGTATATAAATAATTCATCCTTAAACACTACACTTTTTACTTAACGCAAGTACATATTAGTGGATTAGTTAATCACTTATTTTTTACATTTCTTATCTATATCCTAGTTTCCTGCCTGTTAAACTCAGTAAATCGCAAGCAGATTCAGGGAGACATTGCAAGATGCCGCTGAATAGACAAAAATCACCAGTATAAAAATTATTAAGCTCGCACAGTCCTAAGGAATTGGAGATATATTTAAAAATAATGAATGGTGAGTCATAAAATTTTTCGGCATTCACATTTTTCATTACCTGCCGTTGGCAATTGGTAAGTTTTTAATCCTGTATACTCAGGAAAATGATTCCAGCCTAGGTATGGCTCTAACTATCTGCAAGTAAATTAGAAACATCTAAATGTAGTGTGCTAACTTCAATAAGCAATACAAACTTATTGATACTCTACTTTTGATGCTCCCGCACAACAGAGGAGAATCGTAATGGTAATAGAATTCCAAGCGCAAGATATTAACGTCAATAATTTAAAAGAAGCTCCAATTCATACTTCTAGTCGAATTCAACCTCACGGTGTTCTCTTTGTTTTAGAGGAGCCTGAACTAAAAATATTACAAGTTAGCACTAATACATGGAGTATTTTCGGAATCACGCCCGAAAATATGTTGCAAAAAAAATTAGAAGACTTACTCGATCCCTTCCAGATAGAGAGAATTAAAGCAGGGATATTACAAGGAAATCTTGAGTACATCAACCCTACTAAAATTTGGGTAAGAAAAAAAGGTGATGATTATATAGTATTTGATGCCGTATTTCACCGTAATCCCGAAGGATTATTGATTCTGGAATTAGAACCAGCGATTTCTCAAGAAAATATTCCATTTTTAAGCTTTTATCATCTAGCTAGAGCTTCCATTAATCAGCTAGAAAAAACAACTAATCTCCATGATTTCTGTCAAATAATTGTCCAAGAAGTCCGAAAAGTGACTGGGTTTGACAGGGTAATGCTTTATAAATTTGATGACGATGGACATGGCTCTGTAATTGCTGAAGAAAAACTAGACAGCATGGAACCTTACTTAGGGCTGCACTATCCAGAGTCAGATATTCCTAAACCAGCAAGAAAGCTATTCGCTTCTAATTACATTAGATTAATACCAGATTCTCATTCTGAGTCTGTACAAATTTTCCCAATTAATAATCCTGTAAGCCAACATCCGATTGATTTAACCAATTCAATTCTCAGAAGTGCAGCTTCTTGTCATATGGAGTATTTGCACAATATGGGTGTAGGCTCTTCTTTGACGATCTCTTTAATTAAAGACAACAAACTTTGGGGTCTAATTGCTTGTCATCATCAGTCACCCAAATATGTTTCCTATGAATTACGTAAAGCGTGCGAATTTTTGGGAAGAGTGATATTTACAGAAATCTCAGCTAGAGAAGAAACAGAAGATTACGACTATCGGATGAATTTGTCATATATTCAAACCGTATTGATTGAATATATGTCCCAAGAAGACAATTTTATTGATGGTTTAGTTAAACACCAGCCAAATCTCCTCGATTTAACTAGCGCTAAAGGCGCAGCAGTGTGTTTTGGTGAGCATTGCACATTAATTGGTGAGACTCCCAAAGAAGAAGACTTGAATTTTTTAGTGCAATGGCTCAAAAATAACGTTAAGGAAGAAGTATTCTATACAGATTCTCTACCACGTATTTATCCAGATGCTGAAAAGTTTAAAAACGTAGCTAGCGGTTTATTAGCTATTCCTATCTCCAAGCGTAATTATGTTTTGTGGTTTCGACCAGAAGTCATTCAAACGGTAAATTGGGGAGGAAATCCTAATCAAGCATATGAAGTTAGCCAATTAGAAGGAAATCTGCGCCTTGTTCCCCGGAAATCATTTGAACTGTGGAAAGAAACCGTTCGTTTAACTTCTTTACCCTGGCAATATGTAGAAATCAAAGCAGCATTGGAACTGCGAAAGGCCATCATCAATATTGTCTTACGTCAAGCTGATGAACTAGCTCAATTAGCTCACGACTTAGAACGGTCTAATGCTGAACTCAAAAAGTTTGCCTATGTCGCTTCACACGACTTACAAGAACCATTAAATCAAGTAGCAAACTACGTGCAGCTATTAGAGATGCGTTATGAAAACGAACTCGATGAAGATGCGAAGGAATTTATTAACTTCGCCGTTGAAGGAGTAAGCCTGATGCAGACACTGATTGATGACGTGCTAGCATACTCCAAAGTAGATATGCAGGCGATCGCATTTAATTTGACTGAGGTAGAGACACCTTTAAATCGCACACTCAGCAATTTACGAGGCCGTATTCATGAAAGTGGAGCAGTGATTACCCACGACCCCTTGCCGACTGTAATGGCTGATAGCACACAATTGATGCAACTATTTCAGAACTTAATTGCCAACGCTATCAAGTTCCGCAGCGACAGACCATTACAAATCCACATAGGAGCAGAAAGGCTAGAGGATGAGTGGTTGTTCTCAGTGCGGGATAATGGTATAGGGCTTGACCCACGATTTAGCGATCGCATTTTCGTCATCTTCCAACGTCTACACACACGAGAAGAGTATCCTGGCACAGGTATGGGTCTGGCCATCTGTAAAAAAATTATTGAATGTCATCGGGGGCGCATCTGGGTAGAATCACAACTAGGTGAAGGTGCAACCTTCTACTTTACGATTCCAGTCGGAGGACGCGAGCGTGAGCGTAGAAACGGAAGAAAAACACAGAACGATCTTCTTGGTCGAGGATAATAAAGCTGATATCCGCTTAATCCAAGAAGCGTTGAAAAATAGCGTAGTACCGCACAAAGTAGTGACGGTCAGAGATGGCATGGATGCTATGGCATATTTACGCCAAGAAGGTGAATATGCCAACGCACCACGCCCTGACCTGATTTTGCTGGATTTGAACTTACCCAAAAAAGACGGCCGCGAGGTACTAGCAGAAATTAAAAGCGACCCCACGCTGAAACGGATTCCGGTAGTTGTGCTGACAACCTCCAGAAATGAAGATGATATTTTTTACAGCTACGATTGGCACGTAAACTGCTACATTACTAAATCGCGCAACCTTAGCCAGCTCTTTCAAATCGTGAAAGGGATTGAAGAGTTTTGGCTTTCTACTGCCACATTGCCAACGGAATAAGAGGATAGGGCTAATAAAGGTGGGTGAAGATATCGGTCATCTTCAAACCAATCTATTACCCATTCTCTCAAATTTAGGGATTCAGAACTGTCAAGCTATAAGGAGAGCAACAGGAGGTGAAACCAAAAGATGATGGCTGCAACAAGCTCAGTAAAAATCTTGTTAATTGAGGACAACCTGGCAGAAGCGAGATTGTTACAGGAGTTTCTAAAGCAAGCCCAGTCCAAAGAGTATAGTGTAGTTCATGTTCAACGATTGAAGGATGCGCTTAAGGAATTAACTAGGGATACAATGTCGTGTCTCTACGATGTTATCTTGTTGGATCTCACCCTACCTGATAGCGAAGGATTGTCATCTCTAGTACCACTGATAGAGTATGCCCCCAGCATACCCATTGTTGTGCTAACGAATACAAATGATGAAGCATTAGCAATTGAAGCAGTACGCCAGGGGGCACAAGATTATTTAGTCAAGCGACAAGTTAATGTAGATGTGTTGGTGCGTGCGTTGCATTATGCGATCGAACGTAAGCAGGTTTTGGAATCATTACGCACAACTAATAAAACATTACAAAGCCGGGTTGAAGAGCGCACAGCCGAACTGGTAAAAGCCCAAGAAATCAACCAGTTTAAATCCGAATTTGTCTCAATGCTCTCCCATGACATTCGCAATCCTTTGAATACTATCCTCCTAGCTGCTGGATTGCTACAAAATAATGACGAACGATTAACGAACGAGAAAAAACGATCTCATTTGCAAATGATTCGTGCGGCAATTAAAAACATGGCGCAGTTATTGGATGAGGTTTCGTTAATAGGTCAAGCCGATTCTGGCAAACTTCCGTGTGAATTTATCTCCCTCGATTTAGAAGCTTTTTGTCGTCAACTAGTTGAAGAAGCTCAACTAACTATTGGGGAGAAGCATCTTAATGTTGTTTTTTCTAGTATGGGAGAATTGGACGGCGCAGTTTGGGATGAAAGTTTACTACGGCACATTTTAGCGAATTTGCTCACCAATGCCATTAAATATTCACTACCTGGCGGTACAGTACGTTTTGAAGTAATTGGTCAAGAGGATATCATCATTTTCCGAATCCAAGATTACGGGATTGGTATTCCTGAAAAAGACCAAAAGCGATTATTTCAGCCCTTCCAGCGTGCAGAGAATGTCGGCTCTATTCCTGGCACAGGTTTGGGTTTAGCAATTGTCAAAAAGTGTGTTGAGGCACATGGGGGCGATATTTTAGTCGACAGCACAGTTGGAGTAGGCACGACTTTTACTGTCATCCTGCCAATGCTGAAATTGTAATCTACTTGATTTTTGCACCAAATTGAAAGGGCGTCTAGGCTAATTTAGTGCATTGTTTCATTAATTATAAGGAGTTCGTAGTGAGTAACTTATCGCTTAATTTCAAGGATTAAAGCCCTGATTACGAACTTTCACAATCTATCAACACTAATCCACAAAAGGCACTGATTACACTTGGGTGTTCCATATATTTTTTGCTCAATAATTTTAGTTACTTTTGTTACAGAAATTTTGTATTGTTATTTATGCATGAAAAAAATGATTTTTCTGCATGAATTAGGTAATTTTTATGCATAGCAACACGTCGTTATTCTGTAAAAAAGAATCTAGTGTTGCTCTCTTTATAAAGTTTATAGTTAGCTTAATAGTGTCTTCATACAAATTTGATGGCTAATTTACGCTGTGAGTAGCCAGCCCTTGACTTCAGACCGCTACTTAATGTAACCTATGTAATATATTTAACTTTGTAGGTGTGCAGAAACTACCCGACTTCTTGCATTGTTTGAAGTTATTAGCTATGGGTATTTCTTGGGGAGGAAAACGGAAAATATGTCTCATATATTGTGGAAAAACCTGGCGTTCATTCCAGTTTTTTTGGGTGCAAATTTATTGGTTTCAGCTAGTGTAAAGGCTGCTGAAACAAAAGAAGCGAATTCTGCTCTTGCAGAAGCACCAATAACTACTAGTAATGCTATCAAAATAGAGCAAACAAAAGCTAATCAGCAGTTGCTTGCCCAAGCCAAGACTGATGAGAATAACGTTTTAGAACAAGTTAATGTTTACCGTGGTGTATCTGATAGCCAGAATGCGCTGTCTCAAGTCACGTCAGTTTCTCAGTTTTCTGATGTACAACCAACTGATTGGGCATTCCAAGCATTGCAGTCTCTAGTTGAGCGGTATGGTTGTATTGCCGGATATCCTAATGGTACTTACCGTGGTAACCGCGCTTTGACCCGTTATGAATTTGCCGCAGGTTTGAATGCTTGTTTAGATAGAGTTAATGAACTGATTGCTACAGCAACTGCTGACTTGGTGACAAAACAAGATTTAGCAACACTCCAGCGTTTACAAGAAGAATTCAGTGCAGAACTAGCAACATTACGTGGTCGGGTAGATTCTCTAGAAGCGCGTACTGCTGAACTAGAAGCAAATCAATTTTCCACAACAACCAAGTTGGTTGGTGAGGCAATTTTTGCTGTCACTGATAACTTTGGCAGCAACGACACCAACAATACTGTTTTCCAAAACAGGGTACGTTTAGACTTGCAAACTAGCTTTACAGGTAGAGATATCTTACACACCCGGCTTGCTACTGGTAACGCTGGTGGATTGTTATTGCCTGGTGGTACATTTGAAGGTACTCAAACGTTTAACTTATCTCCTAGTACCAATAACAGTGTTTTCATTGACTGGTTATCGTATTACTTCCCGATTGGGAACTCTCAAGTATATATAGCAGCTGTCGGCGGTATTCATAGTGATTACACCCCTACTGTCAACCCATACTTTGAGGATTTTGACGGTGGTAATGGTGCTTTGTCTACCTTTGCTTCCGAAAGCCCGATATATCGCATTGGAGGTGGTGCAGGAGCCGGCGTTAACTTAGTCTTTGGTGGTAATAACAGTACTTTCAAACCTTCATTAACCTTGGGTTACTTGGCATCCCAAGCGAGTAATCCTGGAGTTGGTTCAGGTTTGACTGAGGGTAACTATGCTGCTCTAGCACAATTGAACTTGAATGTTGGCGATCGCCTCTCTTTAGCTGCGACTTACGTTCATGGATATCATGCGGCAAATAGTGCTTTATTTGACGCTGGAGCATTGACCAGTGCTGTAGTTGGTACTTCGCAAGCCAACTTTGTCGGTGGTGGTAATGCATACGTTAGTAACTCCTATGGTGTTGAGGCTGCTTTCAAACCTAGCGACAGGCTATCAATAAGTGGCTTTGTACTTCTCAGCGACATCTCTGGCTTTGGCGCTAATAATGATGGTGAAGTTTGGAGTTATGGACTTGGGGTAGCCCTACCAGATTTAGGCAAGAAGGGCAACCTTTTAGGCATTTTTGCTGGTGCTCAACCATACTTAGGAAGTGCTGCTGGTGAGCGTCCGTACCACATTGAAGGCTTTTACAGATATCGCCTTAGCGACAACATCTCTGTTACCCCTGGGTTAATTTGGTTAACTAATCCAGGTCAAGCTGCCAGCAATAACGATGATGCTTTGATTGGTACATTAAGAACCACTTTCACCTTCTAAAGTTGCAATTTCGCAATTTGGGCAAATTGGGAGCTACTTCTGGGAGGCTGTACTCTTTTGCATAAATACAACGCGCGGCGAGTTAAAAGACATCGCCGTTTTTTCATGAATAGCTAATCGATTCTCATATTTCAGGCGTTAATCCTCGCTCTTGTGCTTCCTGGCTTGCTTCATCCATCGTGTTTCTCAGGCGTGCGATCGCCTCTTGTCTTTTTGTTTTACTGGATGCGGAGAATTAGTTTCTATGTCATCCTAGAAGACGAGAGTTAATTCGGTGAGTATTCTTGTTTTTAGTATTGACAGGCTTTTCCCTTTTGGTATTTACAGATTTTTCTCCGAAATTTAAATCTCTACACACTAATAATTTTGGAGATAATCGATGTCAATTTATGTAGGCAATCTCTCTTACGAAGTTACCCAAGACACCTTGAGCGCTGTTTTTGCAGAATATGGCACTGTAAGGCGTGTTCAACTACCTACTGACCGCGAAACAGGACAACTACGCGGTTTCGGATTTGTGGAAATGGGAACTGAAGCTGAAGAAGCAGCTGCCATTGAAGCTCTTGATGGTGCTGAATGGATGGGTCGTGACCTCAAAGTTAACAAAGCCAAGCCCAGGGAAGACAGAGGTTCGTCTGGTGGCAACCGGGGAGGATACGGTGGCGGCTCTCGTAACCGCTATTAAGCTTTGAAACCTAAAATTTTACAAGCGAGTCAATAGGTTAGACAATGAGTCTGTCTTTTTTTGCACTGTTAGCGCCTGCTCGCACCGTTGATTAAGTTAATTTAATAGGAGAGATAATGACCCAAATAGTAGTAGGTGACAATGAACACATTGAATCAGCCTTACGTCGATTCAAGCGAGAAGTTTCCAAGGCGGGGATTTTTCAAGATATGAGGAAACATCGTCACTTTGAAACGCCTATTGAAAAATCCAAGCGCAAAAAACTTGCCTTGCACAAACAAAGTAAAAGACGTTTCCGCACTTAATTTCTTTACATAGATATTAATCAATGCCCTCAGATATTTTATGAGGGCATTTATTTATGGAAATTAGCACAAGTAATCATTGGAATGTTTTCCCAGTCCCCAGTACTCAACCCTGGAGCGGCGTCTGTTGGGCAGGGAACCCGTAAGGGCGGGGTGGCTTCCCCAAGTGGATCAACTACCGTCATTGGTGAGTTTTCCCCATGTCCTATGCCCTATTCCCGGATTTCTCACCACATCTCTCAAAGCCTGCGCTTGTGCAGGGGAGCAGGGGAGCAGGGGAGAGTTATTGTATAAGACGCGATTAATCGCGTCTGTACTTTCCCCTCTGCCCCTTCTTCCCCTCAAGCTTGGGAGAAATGCGGGTATTACCCATGCCCAAAAACTCCACCCGCAAAGGCATGGAGTTTTTCATAATTTTGCGTAAGTTTTGGCTTGGAAAGTTCTGGGCAACATTTCAAAGCGCGAGTATAAAGGATGAAATACTAAGCCCAAACTCATCCACTGGATTGACTGAAAATTAATATGGCACATCGGTTGCGAAAGCTGAGGCCAAAGCCCTCTCGAAAAAATCAAGCTCGTGCAGGTGCTATCAAACGGATATCCAAAATACCCCGCAAAAATTCTAAACCTGGAAATTGGCTAATATCAACTTTAGCGATCGCCGTTTTATTGAGTAGTGCTGGTTTGATTATTGCTTTTGCCTGGATCAGCATTCTATTCATCTTCAATCCAGAACAAATCATATGGCTGAATAATTTTTTACCAGAATGGGCACAAATCTCTCTCGGTAATTACGAACGACCCCAAACACTCAAGCAAATTCAACTTAGCCTCAGCAAACAAAAACGAATTGCTGGGGAAACTCTAGCTTTAAATCAGGGTCAGGAGAACTCGTTTTTACTGCCAGTCTTGCAGCAACGCCCCAATTGCGAGTCAGATTGTCAAGTAGTTGTGGAGCTGAGGATTTATCAGCGTTCCAAGGATTTGGAGTTGCAATCTCAAAAAGATAAATACTACCATTTAATGACTCAACTACCTGTAACTGGGCCAGAAGAATCCTTTGTGCTGGCTTCTGCTGACGATGCTCAATTAGAACATCCAGAAACCAGCATTCCTCTACCTTTAAACGAAGTGAAACGCTTTGAGGGCGGGACACCATCTCCAGGAGTTTGGTTTGATTTACGAGGTCAGCGCCAACAAGAAACTGGTGCGATCGCCTATGGGCAAATTGTCTACTACAATCCAGAACGTAGTAATCTACAACAGATGTTGTCCTGGAAAAGTCCCAACGGACAAGTACCTAAGTGGCAGCAAGTCACTGGTGATCGTACAAAAGAGTTGGTCATAGATCAAACAGTAGGTTTAGAACCACGTTTACGCGTTTACCAAGTCAAAGCTATCAAGCTATTCCTCAATCCTATTCAACTGGAAGAAATTTCTTTCAAAACACCAATTTTGAAAGATACTGTCTATAAAAATGCCTTGTTAGCTGCCCGTAGTGGGTTATGGACACCAGCCTTTACGCAGTTGCAATTGTTTCAGAAACAGCGAAAAAAAGTTTTACCTCCAGAGGTACAAGCACAAATTGATGTGATTCGCTTGCACTCCCAACTTACCAAAACTCAAGCTAATAAGATTTGGGCCAGCCCTAGTCAACAAGTACTAGCAGATTTGATTGATGGCCGCTGGGGGAAAGCTTTACAGTTGTTTGAAGCATCACCACAGAACATCCAAGAAATTGCTACTTTACTGAAAACGGATCAAGGTAGGTTAAGGAATCGTACAGCAGCGGCGTTGCAGGTAAACCCAAATCTACTAGAAGTGCAAGCTTGGAGAGCCTTGATTTTAGCAGTTCAGCAAGGGGAAGAACGTGCTGATTCTTGGTTGAAGGCACAAACAAAAATTACCCCAGATAGCCTGAAATTTATTCATGATTTATTAGAACGACTCAGTGATGAGTTAGCAAAGTCTCAAATCACCTCTAGTCACCCTAGCCGGATTGTTGGTTCAGTGCAACCCATCACTCAAATCACAAGCACTCAATGGCTGCAACTGTCTTCAAAAGCAGACCTGAAACTCAAAGATAACGAAGTTTGGTATCAAATAGAAGTGAGTGCATTTGAGGACGGCAAACGCTGGCTGAATTGTCCCTTTAGGAATTTGCAAGTACCTAAAACTGCCCCTGCCAAATTTTTTAGAGAAACTTTAGGTATCAGTTTTGACCCAGCAATTGATATAGTTGTCTGGTTACCTAACGGCGAACAGCAGATAACTACCGCCATTATTAAAGCAGTGCAATTGCAGGGCGGAGTTTTGCGCTTACTAGCTGCTGGGCAAACACTTCCTGAAAATCAAAACAATGCTCTCCAGCCGCGACCTTTAGCTTTGACAAATTCAGCACTCGAATGGGTAGAACCATCTGCGCTGACTCTGGCAGAACTATATCAAAAAGATCCACTCAGAGTAGAAGCAATGCTACCAACTGTGTGGCGCTCTTTACAGCAATCTGGTGAAATTCCAAATGGTGCTTTGCCTAGCTTCCAGCAGATGCAGCAAAAGCTTGGGTATTGGCCTGTTCAAGTTATTAATTTAACAAATAATACTCAACCAGAAACTGTGCTGACTATTTCAGCACAAGCAATAGCATCGTTGAAGTATCCAGCAGATAAATATCAAGAGCAAGAAGAAAACTTATCCCGTCCCCGAACTCTTATCTTGTCTGATAGCGGTAAAGTGATTTATAGTGATTTTCAGGGAAATACTCAGCAAACATTGACAGCGATCGCCAACCTTTATGATGGGCAATCCCTAGCTTTATTAGTACAAAATGCCGATAATTATAGCTTGAGGCGCTGGTCACAAAAGAACCAGCGCTTTGAATAGCAGCCTCAAGAAGGATGAAGTGAGATATTAGTAAATTCTTCCCATGTAATTAGGGAGAAACGAAAAAAAGTTTTTATTAAATTTAGTCACCATTCATTGGCAACTGGGGTCATTTCTTCCTTCAGCCTTCTGTTTAATTTATTCCTCGTGGCTAGCAGTCGATAACCTTTGCTGCTTGAGGTTTTGCAACTGTAACAGTAAAGAATCTATCTCTGCTTGCAGGTGCATAAATTTAGCTTGCTGATCGTCTTGATAATAAGACTTGTTTAACTGGCTTGCCCAATGAGCCTGGGACTGGCGGTCGGAAACACTAGATGAACAAGTAGACATCGTTAATTCGATCCACAACTTAACTCACACCATTAGAGATACTATGATAAGGTAGTTTTAAGCTTTGTTAAAGGAATCTTGACTTTTAATCATTTACTCTAATAGGTTTGAGGTTTTGTTATAAGTGACTGCAATTATGATGGCTGTGTTCCCAAAATAGCACTCAGTACTTTTTCTCAACACTCAGCACTGAGTTTTGTGAATGCCTGCATCACAAAAAAATATATTTTCTTGTGTTCAGAGCATCTAGTAGTGGAAGATATGTACTACTGGTAATTGTCTGTTTTAACTAAAAACTTGTATAAATCCCGTGACTTTGAGCCTGTCTGCTGTTAAATCTCATCGCCAACCTTGGCCCGGACTGATAGAAGCCTATCGTGAATACTTGCCTGTCAGCGAAAAAACACCGGTTGTCACTCTGTTAGAAGGTAATACTCCCCTGATACCAGCGCCGGCGATCGCAGAACGTATTGGCAGACAAGTACGTGTTTTTGTGAAATACGACGGTCTTAACCCCACTGGAAGCTTCAAAGACCGAGGAATGACAATGGCTATTTCTAAGGCCAAGGAAGCTGGGGCCAAGGCAGTCATTTGCGCTAGTACAGGTAACACCTCAGCAGCAGCGGCCGCTTATGCTAGACGTGGAGGGATGAATGCTTTTGTGCTGATTCCTGATGGCTATGTGGCGCTGGGTAAGTTGGCACAGGCGTTGCTTTACGGTGCTGAAGTACTAGCCATTAAAGGTAATTTTGACCGCGCATTGACAATTGTGCGTGAGATGGCAGAAAGCTATCCAATTACTTTAGTGAATTCGGTCAATCCTTACCGTCTAGAAGGACAGAAAACAGCTGCGTTTGAAATTGTCGATACCTTGGGTAATGCCCCAGACTGGCTGTGCATTCCAGTAGGTAATGCCGGGAATATCACAGCATACTGGATGGGATTTTGTCAATATCATCAAGCAGGCAAGTGCGATCGCTTACCGCGGGTTATGGGTTTTCAAGCAGCAGGTGCTTCTCCCTTAGTTATAGGTAAGCCTGTAGAGCATCCTGAAACCTTAGCCACAGCTATTCGCATTGGTAACCCAGCAAGTTGGGATAAGGCGATCGCTGTCAAATCAGCCAGTCAGGGAAATTTCCATGCTGTTACTGATGCGGAAATTATTGATGCCTATCAACTGTTGGCATCTTCGGAAGGGATTTTTTGTGAACCTGCTAGTGCTGCTTCCGTAGCCGGGATGTTACAGGTTAAAGACCAAATTCCCACAGGGGCAACAGTAGTTTGTGTCCTGACTGGCAATGGTCTAAAAGACCCAGATACAGCCATTAAACACAATCACAGTCAATTTAAACAAGGTATCGCGGCAGAAATAGGAGCAGTTGCCGAGGCGATGGGGCTTTAGAGAATTTACAATTCCAAAGGGAATTAGTCTTAAATCTCTAGTTCCCTATGTTCTTGCGTATCTGAATCATCATTTGTCTCCTTTGTTACCTGTTCAGAATCACCGCGATCGCGTGCCCAACTATCAATAGCATCACCCAAAGCCGTAGTCAGGCTATTGCGGGTTTGGGCGTGATTTTCTTGCTCAGTTTTCAAAGCTTGTAGGAGGCGATCGCGTTCTTTAAGGACTGCAATTAGTCTGGTTTTAAACTCTTCTAGAGATTGCAGTTGTTCTATTTGCTGTTGAATAGCTGTTGCTGCTGTGGTATCAGTCAGCGTCTCTATGCCAAAACCTTGAAGTTTGCGTAATTCTGCTTTCAAAGATGCGATCGCCTGTTGGGATAGCTGAGTATCTGTACGACGTTGTTCAGCTTCAGTATTGTACAGCTTACGCCATTTTTCTGCACTTTCCCATGCAGCATCGCGATCGCGCTGGAGTGTTATCATCTGCTGTTTCAGGGATTGAATTTCGGTCAACCATTGTTGTGTTAAGTCTTGAGTCATAGAATTTTAGATTTTAGATTAGTTAATAGTAACTAGTTATTAATTAACAGTTGTTAGCCATTAGTCAAGAGTTATCTTCCCCATCTCCTCTTACCTTGCACAAATACTATTTCAGTAACTCATTCCACAGCACTTACAAGCGCTTGTCTGATAATCGCTCCTTTCCATAAACAGGCGTGAGATTTCAAGTGATGAGTGCTAATGTTTAATAACTAATGACTCAGACGGCGAGCGTCGGTTCATCTCATCCCTAAAGAGAATGGACTTTCCCGCGATCTTTCGGTAAAAGAAGTAAAAAGATAGATGTACTGAACACAGCAAATTTGGCAAATTAGTTGAGACAACCAAGCAGTCAGAACTTCAAATCATGTACCAGCCTCGTTTTGTCCGCTTTTTTCGTCACCTCAACACACGCACGCTAAAGAAAACTGTTACTAGAACAATCGAAAGACGACTTTTAGGACTTGCTTCGGAGATTGCCTTTAATGCTATGCTATCGCTGTTTCCAGCGATTATTGCCATCTTCACAGCCATTGGCTTATTTGCAGAATCTTTGCAATATACCTTTAAACAACTGGCGGAGCTACTTAGTCAAATCGTACCTGAAGAAGCGCTAGTTCTGATTCGTGATTTTGCTACTACAGAAATTGCTAACTCCAGTAATAGTAGTTGGTTTTCTCTCAGCTTTATCGTAGCAATTTGGGCTGCTTCTGGAGCAGTGAGTACCGCTATGACTGCTCTCGATCAAATCCATCAAATTCCCTCAGAAAAGATGCGCCCCTTTTGGAAAGCTAAACTCGTTTCTTTGGGATTAACAATTGGTACTATATTGCTTTTAGTATCGGCATCATTCTTAGTATTTATCAGTGACTTATTATTAGCAATGGTAGTGCGTGAAAATGGTTATTTTGTCTTTTTGTTACATATTTGGCAACTATTACGCTGGCCTTTAGCTTTAAGTATTGTTGCTACTGCCTTTGGTTTTGTCTATCGCTATGGCCCCAGTGTATGGAATCCAGGCACACCAATGATGCCTGGAGCAATCTTAGCAGCTGTTTTTTGGGCAATTTTATCTGCCCTGTTTCGGCTTTATGTAGCTAATTTTGGCAACTATAATAAAATCTATGGTGCTGTGGGAACTGTGATAGTTTTAATGCTATGGCTCTCGATGAGTGCTTTTGTGCTTCTCGTGGGCGATCAATTAAATGTAACTGTTGGTGAAGATATGCGCCCACAAAAAAGTGACAAATTGTCAAAAATTATTAATTAGGGAATGTAGCTCTACATATATATGAGTTAGTTAATTTAGGGAAAATCGCTATACAGCAGTAAAATATTTAACTACTCAACTTCAAACAAGCGATCGCACTCATGTCTCATTCTCGGTTTTCTAGTATTGAACCTGATGCTAAGGCTCCTACATTGAAGCGGCTGCGTCAGTTTAGCCGACTGCTAGATAATGTGATTACTATTCCTGGAACAAAAGTAGGTGTTGGTCTAGATCCAATTTTAGGATTTATACCTATTGGTGGTGATGTTTTAGGAATCATGCTTTCTTGCTACATTGTTTTAGAAGCAGCTAGGCTCGGCGCACCTAGAGCTACTCTAGGTAGAATGGTCTCAAATATTATTATTGATGGCATAGTAGGCTCTATTCCTGTGCTGGGAGACTTTTTTGATTTTGCTTGGACAGCTAACACTCATAACATCAAGCTATTAGAAGAGTATTTAAAATTTCCTAGCCAAAAAAGAAGTGCAGATAGATGGTTTATCTTTGCTCTCTTGGTTGGATTGTTGATACTTGCCATTGTCTTAGTTGCATTGCCTGTGATACTAATTAGGTTGCTGTGGCAAGCCTTAGCTGGTGGGTAAATTCGATATTAATAAAGTAATGAAAGATTGGTGGCAAACTGTTTTTCCAAAAGGGCGGCAAAGTCTAATTATTAGTGATACTAAAGGATATCCTGTACAAATCGCTTATGGTGAGAAAGGTACAGGTAAGCCGTTAATTTTATTACATGGTATGGGCAACTGGAGCTACAATTGGCGTCGCAGTATTGCTCCTCTATCAAAATATTTTCGGGTAATTTGTTTTGATGCTAAAGGCTATGGGTTTTCAGAAAAACCTGTGTCTCGTCGAGAAGATAACGGTCATCAAATTACCGAATTAGCACGAATCATTCAAGAACTATGTGATGAACCACCTGTAATTGTGGCAGAATCGTTGGGGGGATTAGTTGCCCTTTCATTTGCTCAAGACTATCCCGATTTAATCGGGCGGTTAGTAGTAGTTAATGTGCCGATATTTGCTGAAACTCTACCCCATTGGGCAATGTGGATACTTGCTCAAACGCCATTAGAAATAATCCAAACAATTGACTCCTTACGTCTGGCATATTTGTTTGCACCTCTATTTAGAGAAATTATGGCAATAGAAAGACGTAGAGTACTGTTTAATCCATCAGTGTTAACTCAAGAAGATATTTATTGGATAGCTTATCCCTTTACTGAAATTCCTGGGACTCTTGTAAAAGTAGCCGAGGAGTTACAAATAGCAGCAAGGGAAATTGAGCATTGGCAAACTCAAAAACCAAATATGCTGACTAAAATTCAAAGTAATCTTAGCGGTATTCATTGTCCTACGCTTGTTTTGTGGGGTGAGCAAGATAATTGGTTTCCTGCTAGCCATGGGGAAAAATTATATAGATGTTTGCCCAATGCTAAGTTACAAATTCTACCTAACTGCTATCATGATGCGGCTATTGGTTCATCAGAAGAACTGAATACAGCTATTATTAATTTTCTAGAGGAAACAAACTTTTTGTAAGTTTTAACGTCTATCTATAAGCCATACAATAGCCTAGTTTTTTAACTTCCATCAGTTTAAAAGCTAGGCTTTTCAAACAGCATTAAAGATAAAAAGAAATCCATCATAAAAATTAACACCCAAGTAGTAACAACTGCTGTTGTTGCTGATTCTCCTACTTCCTTTGCTCCTCCTTTAGTAGTTAGTCCCCAACTACAGCCATTGATAGCAACTATAGCTCCAAAAATAAACCCTTTGAGTAAAATAATCCACAAATCTGACGGTTCTAAAAAACTTCTAACTGAATCTAAAAATGTTTCTGGAATAATTTGATAAAATTGCCAGCCAGCAAAAATTCCACCAATGATACCTGTAACTAAGGCCAAAATTGTCACAAATGGCGTCATCAAAGAGCAAGCAATGACTCTAGGAAGTACTAAATAGTCAATCGGATCAGTTTTGAGCATATAAAGTGCATCAATTTGTTCTGTTACTCGCATTGCACCTATTTCTGCTGCAAAAGCAGAACCTACTTGCCCAGCAATAATACTAGCCGTTAAAATAGGAGCTAATTCTCTGCAAAAAGCTAAAGCAAAAGCGCCTCCCACAGCATTTACAGCACCAAATTGTATTAATTCTCTTGCTGTTTGAATAGTAAAAATCATACCTGCAAAACCATTCACAAGCAGAACTGGAAGCAGAGAAATGGGCCCAGCAGTCACCATATGTTCTAGAATCTTGCGGCAATAAGTTTTTCCTTGAAGTAAATGTAGCCAGATTTGGCCAAAGAGTAACATTGCGGCAAAACAACGGGCAATCCACAAATATCGTAAATTTTCTTTAGCTCGCAATTTTGCTCTCATCTCATATTCCCTGAATGTGGTTGTGAAAAACTTGCTTTATTAAAAGTCTGCTAATATTACTAAGTTATTTGTAACAATAATTGCATTAAATTATTGCTAAATATAAGTAGTTTTTAAACAGGTTATAACGGCAACAAGTTAGCGACATATTTATTAGAACAATCTTGCTCACAGTAATTATTATTTGTGTACTAGGCTGTAATCTCGATCAGGATAAAGCCGAGCAGATTAATACTGCTATAGTAGTTGTGAGTATAAAATTTACTTACACAAATAAATAATTAAGTTAAATATGTTTTAGACTGCTAACAGGTAACGTGTCCCATTAGCTGCAATGATTGAGCAATGAAGTTCTAAAATATTGCTTTAGCTCACATTCGGCATGAGCAGATATACTTAAAATTTTTCTACTTCAGAGGTTGTTTTACTGAAATTGAAATTTTAATAAATCGTCTTTATTCTTTTATAACTTTTGTCAATCTCTTCTTGAATGTTTGGTTGTCAAATCCTTTTACTCACTTCTTTTCAGCAATATTAAGACAGAAAAATAGAGCAATTTTAACTATTTAAACCCAGATTCCGCAGGTGCGCTCGTAAATGCTGTATTTTTGAAAATGACCTAAATGCTGCATTTAAGAAGCATGACAGCATCACCATTAGATATCAGGGTACAGGATATTGACCAAGTAAGGCATAGTCGCAGGCATATGTGATGAGATGAATCTAGTAGAACAAAGTGTAAGGTCTGGGTATCGGATTGCGCCAAGTTGTAGTGAGTACGCAGGTGTACAACAGCGCTGGTTCGTCGTTGAAAGCCAAGCAAGAAAGGATGCTGAGATCCTTTATTTTTTACTTCCAGTGTATTCCTCAATTCTACTGAGCGAGTTGCTGCACTAGCAATGGTTATGGGTTTGTGTCTGCTTGTGTATAGTATGGGTCAAAAAGCTTTACGTCAAGCCTTAGAACGAGCCAAAAAAACTATTGATAATCAGTTGGGTAAACCAACTTCTACTCCAACCTTACGTTGGGTGTTCCAATGTTTTATGTCCATTCATTTGGTTACTGTCGCCCAAATAAAGCAAATTGCTAATTTAACCCATGAAAGGCAATGGATTCTCCTGTTTTTTGGTGCTCCTTGTCGAAAATATTATCTTCTTTCTTAACTAACCTGCGGAATGTGGGTTCAAAAACTCGATTGACTTCATTCAAAGTTAAGACTACAGGATTATTGTCAATATATTGCAGCAGATACGGCTCAAAGCAGAATTAATCTGCGTAATGTGGGATAAATTGGTGTTTTAGACTTTAAAAGGGGTTGTAAATTACAGAAAAATACAGCCCGTTTTCTTGCCATGTGTTTCCCCTAGATTCAACAGAGACTAATGGAATACCCCAGTCAAGACGAGCCGTGAAGCGATCGCCCTGTGTCCAACGCAGTCCCAGACCAACGGATGCTAAGGTGTTAGGATCTGGGTTTTCTCTACCAGAACTGTTCCAAGCAACGCCAAAGTCAAAGAATGGTGCGACTTGCAAGATGCTATCTATTTGGGGTAAGCGGAGAATTGGTATTTGAACTTCGGCGGAAGCAAAAGCGCCATTATCTGTTAACAGATAATCTTGGCGATATCCCCGTATACTGTCGATACCACCTAAACCCAACTGTTCTAAAGGTAAAAGAGATCTAGATGCTAGTTGTGTATTGACACGAAGTAATAGTAAGGTTTCAGGAGCCAAAAGTCTTGCCCACTGTGCTTGACCTTGCCATGCAAAAAAGCGGCTATCGGGGGCATCTTCGTTAATTGTCGCATCCAACGCACCTATGCCTAGGTTAAATTGAGAGCGCAAGGCAATAACTTGGCGGCTGTTACGAGCAGTCCATTCTTGAAAAAATCGCAATGCAGATATACGTGTACGTCCTTGTTCATCAGCTCCCAGTGAGGGGAAAGGTAAACGGTCTCCTTTAATATAAGTAGCTTCACTTTCACGACGAGAAGCAGTCAAGCCCAAGGCAAATTCTTGCGTGGGAGTTTGGATTATTGGCTGACGAAATGTCAGTTCGTAGTAGCGAGAAGACGATTCAATATCTAAAACATTAAAAGGACGTTCAATGACATTACTAGATGTAGTGCCAAAGTTGAAAGTAAGTGCCCCATTATAAGGATTTAAAGGTAATGTGTAGCTGGCATCAAGAGCATTGCTACCATCGGTATTAGTGTAAGCAAAATTAAAGGCATCTCCCAATCCTAGTAAATTAGCTTGATTGAGTTGTAATCGTCGTCGGAAACTGCCAACACTAGGCGATCGCCCATTATCTAGAACTATTTGGGTACTAAAGGAATTTGCCTCCCTAACCTCAACTTGTAATACACTAACTCCTGGACGAGAACCTGCGGACAGTTCAGCAGACAAATTTCTAATTAAAGGATTAAGTTGTAACAGTTGCAGCGCCTCTAGCAAACGCTCTCGATTTAAAGGCGCTTCGGTGGCGATCGCTAGACGGCTACGTACATAATTGGGATTTAGCCGTTGAGTACCAGTCACCTGGATTTCTTCCAATCTGCCTTCCACAACCTGAATTTTGATCACACCAGACTGGATTGTTTGCGGTGGAATATAGGCACCAGAAGTAATGTAACCTTTTTTGACATATAAATCGGTGATTCTAGAACGAGCCTGAAACACCTCAGCCAGGGAAATAGGTCTTTTGGTGAACTCTGCCGTGGCTTGGGCTAACTCTTCAGGGCTAAATACCGTACTGCCAACCACTTCAAATTTTTCTACAACGATAGTTTCTGGCAGCTTTTCAGGAACTGGCTGCTCAGGTGTGGGGCTGGGGCTAGGAGACGGAAATAGTTCTTCTGGTGGCGGTAGTGGCTGTGGCGGTTGAGGTGAGGGATGTGGAGAAGGCACTGGTGGTAGCACATCCTGCGGCGGCGGTAGTTGTTGGGACAAGATTAATTTGCCATCTGGGATTTGTGCCGTATTTACAATCTGTGCTTTCGCGGGCCTCAAAGTCATGCTGCCGAGCAACACAAATACACTCAGCTGTAACCAGAACACTCCATGCTTCTGAAAGTATTTATCAGTCATGACCATTTGTGACACGTTTATCTTCTATTAAGGCTTAGTAGAAAGTCAACTAAAATTTTGGCAGAGTAGTTTGTGTAATCATCTGTCGTACCTAAAGCTCATTTTAATTGTCTAATGAATATTTAATCCCAATATAAAATCTAAATTGTTATGGATCAGGGGCAAAAAACTGCAATTGAAGGTATTTATGAAGTTTGTATTGGCGTCCCAGAGCCAATTTCTGCAATTCAATATTGGGAGCAATTTGGCTACCGTATTGGTCAATTAGGTGAATTATCTGCATCTGTGGCCCAGCAATTATATGGAGTGAATTCGTCTTTACGCTCGATTCGGCTTTATCATCAGAATTCAGATCATGGCTTGATTCGATTAATGGTTTGGCAAAACCCTACAAATCAGGGGTTAGGAACCGAGTTGATGAAACTGAAGGGAAACCGTTGGGCAACTACTTTAACTGCCGATACATTAACTATCTTAAATCATGCAGAGGAAGCAAAAGCCGCAGGTTGGGATATTAGGTACACAAACCCTTATTGGGAAATTATCTATAACAAAGATAGAAAAAGCCGTCCTTTTATCGATTCAGCAATTGGGGTGCGAGAAATGTTGTTACTGCAACCCTTAACTCGGCAGGTTCTATTTCAAAGATTTGGCTATACACTGCCACATTATGGACAAATTAACGATAATGCTACTTTTAAAACTAGCCAGTTTACTCATTTAGGATTGATTGTTCAGGATGACAGTAAGGAAACTCTGAAATTTTACGAAGATGTTTTGGGTTTGCTGCGTGTGCGTGATGATGTGGAAACTAGCTATGAATCTTCACTAGCAGGGCGAGAGATTTTTGACCTCAATCCTGGTGAAAAGTTTATTGTCACAGCTTTTGATGATCCGCGTTCTTCTGTGTCTGACTTTATGGCTGCACGTAGTGGCAGACTTTACATTGTTCGCTTTCCAGATTCTATGAGTTTAGAGTCGCGGTTTGAAGCAGCGCAACCAGGTAGCTTAGGAATGTCTTTGTATACCTATCGTGTGCGAGGAATTAAGACATATTGCGATCGCATCCGAGAAAGTTCAGCACAAAACTTGACAAATATCCTCAGCAATGAGTTTGGCGAGATGAGTTTCTCTTTCGTTGCACCCGATGGTTACTTCTGGAATTTGGTCGAAGGTTAATGGGAACTGGGGACTGGCGGCTGGGGACTAGGGACTGGGTTATTTACCTAATACCCAATACCTAATCACCAATACCTAATATCCAAACCCCAATATGCGAAAACGACCACGAGTGCTAATTTTACTGGCTTTGATGTCTGCTTTGCTGCTAGCGATCGCATCTACAGCCATAAGTATTTATTCATACGGCAGCAACAGTAATAATATCAAAGCAGATGCAGCCATTGTTCTGGGAGCAGCAGTTTGGGGTGAAGAACCATCTCCTGTTTTTAGAGAACGAATTAATCACGCTATTAACCTATATAAAAATGGCAATGTTAGTAAAATCATTTTTACTGGCGGAGTTGGCGAGCGCAATGAACCTGCCGAAGCCATAGTTGGCAAACGCTATGCTTTGGCAAAACAGGTAAAAGTAGTTGATATTCTCACCGAAACTGAATCTCGAACAACTTCCCAGAATCTCAAAAATGCTCTTGCGGTGGCATCTAATTACCAATTAACCAAGTTTCTCATTGTCAGCGACCCATTGCACATGAAACGCTCTGTACTGATGGCACGTAGCTTAGGAATGGATGCATATCCCTCTCCCACACCTACCACTCGTTACCGCAGTTTTCGCAGCCAGATGGAATTTCTCTCGCGGGAGACTTATTTTTACTTTGTCTACCTCGTGTTCAAAATTTAGCTGCAATTTCAAACCAGCCACAATCTCCCGCCTCAACCCGGAAGCCAAGCCAGAGTAGCTGAATAACTACAATACCCAAATAACTGACCAAAAATTATGTTGATGAGAATTTGCGCCGCTACAGTTGTACTAACTTCTTCTTGGCTGGTCTTGGGAATTATAGCTGCTGAACCAATCAATGCTACTCCTTTAGCAGCAAATGCTGGAGCATCTTCTCAGTCGGTCAAGACTCAACCGATTATTGTTGAGCAAGCTGAGTTTGGGGTGGTAAGAGTAGACCCCCAAGCCAAAGTAACCTTAATTCCTACTTTAAGAGTGCCACTTCAGGAAGGAAGCAAATATGGATGGCAGATTCAACTGAAAAACTACCAAGGCAAAGTGACATGGCGAGAAATCCTGCGATTGCCAAAACGTCCGGAAACCTGGGGTGTAGATAGTGGGGAAAACTTGTCAATATCTCCCAACGGTATGGAAGCAGTCACAAAGCGCACACAGTCGATTGCTGATGGTGTAATTCAGAATTTTTGGACTATTACTCCAGGCGATCCACCCGGCAAGCATAAAATAGAGGTTTATATTGATGAACGCTTGATTCGTTCTTTTGAGTTTGAAATTATCCCATTGGCAAAGCAAAAGACAGAAGGCAGAATTTAGCAATAAACATGATTTACCCTTATACCCTTATGCAATAGACTTGTCCAGAATCTAAACTGAGCACAAAAAAGTGGTAGAAGAAATTGAGCATCTACCACTTAGACAAAACATGTGTATTGTATTTGCCAAAAACATCCACAATAAGTAAAACACCCAGACTATCACAGTGGCATAGTCTGGGTATTTGAAATAACAAACCTGGCATCGAGCTATTTTTGCGTAGGGCTACCCCTAAACTATCGTGGCCGCAGCAGCGTTTCACCTCTGAGTTCGGGATGGGTTCAGTGTGG